>Ga0306924_10007779_pt1 | contig 10773 bp, 8 predicted proteins | sample sta12Can44000111_FD_203756 | JGI IMG/M metagenome (GOLD analysis project Ga0306924, IMG submission 203756) | Lab enrichment of tropical soil microbial communities from Luquillo Experimental Forest, Puerto Rico - statanox.12C.anox.44.000.111 (v2)... | ecosystem: Environmental > Terrestrial > Soil...
GAAAGCGTCACGGAATCGACGGTTCACCAATTGAAAGAAGTCTTGAGCGGAATCATCGTGCTGGCACAAATTGGCTTGAATGACGCGAAAACGAGCGGACAACTCAATCCACAGTTGCGCCAAGGCTACCTGGATTTGTTGCAATCGGCGGATATTCAACAACTGGATCGCGGCACAAGCAAATCGATCAGAATCGTTTGCGAAATTGCCCCGATACTCCTAGAAGCTCCGCCGGCCGCGCCACCAGCCGCAGATCCGCACCCTGCGCCCAAATCGCAACGCAAAAAGTAGCACGCAAACGCCAGGGGTTCGATAGCAAGCCGGGCGGGAAGGGCGTACCGTGGCTAGAGCGGCGCAGCGTCTTAGTCGGCAGCGGCGGTATTCTTCATGTAGCGCCACGGATTCACGGGCGCATTGTTCACGCGAACCTCGTAGTGCACGTGCGGGCCGGTGGAGCGGCCACTGATTCCGGCGTAGCCGATCACTTCACCACGGCGAACGTGGGTTCCCGCAACCACCGCATAGGCCGAAAGGTGCGCGTAGAAGGTGGTGATTCCAAATCCATGGTCGACAACCACAAGCCTGCCGTAGCCCATGTGGGTGTCGGCGATGGTGACCAAGCCATCCGCGGTGGCGTGCACGGGCGCGCCGTAGTCCGCGCTGACATCGACACCCGTATGAAACGCGCCTTCCCCCGAGAACGGGTCGAGTCGCTGACCAAAGCTGTCAGTGATATGTCCGAGCACCGGCCAGGCCGCCGGCGTGTAATTCGACTCTGCAAAAGCCATCGCCGGCATCAGCCGCAATCCGGAGACGGAAGTGGCAATCACGGAAGCGTTGCGCTTGAGGAACGAATACTGCTCGAGACTGCGATCGAAAGCGTCTTCGGGAGTGCTAGCACTATCGGCCTGATCGAAGGCCGGCGCATGGTAACGTATCACACCGTAGGTCATCGCCACTTCGGTGGCCAGCGACTGCAACGAGTCGAGACGCTGGTTGGTGTCCTTCACCGTGGACTGCAATTCGCGGTACTGCTTTTTCAGGGTTTCCTGATCGTGGCGCAGCGCATTGTAATTCCCAACCTTCCACAACATGCGGCTATAGGATCCCACCGCCGCGACTACAGTAATGCTCCCAATGATTGCCAGCGCAGCGAGGCTGTGCAGCACATAGGCAGGCACGACAAGTTTCCGGAGCTTGCCGGGCGTGGAAGCAATATAGAACGTATAATTCTTGCTGCTGATCACCAGTTGGCCTCTCAGGCCGTTCTAGTTTACTCCGAAACGAAGTGCGGTTGCTTGCATCCACCCTGACCGCACCTGTATAGACACTTGACGGTCGGAACTGCGACTTGATTCGTTCTATCCAAATATTAGATTTTGTAGGGCGAGTCCGTCAACCCTGTTTTTGCTTTATTTCGGACAGTCATCGGAAAACTGTCCTCCCTGTCCGCGAGTGCAGGTCGTGTAAGGAATTAGGATTGATCTCATGAAGCAAAAGGAAAACGAAGACGCGTTAGTGGCACGAATCGCTCGCGCGCTTGCGGGAACGAAACCGAGCGCGCTCGACTGCGGTCTTGGCGACGACGCGGCGCTGTGGCGTCCCACGCCTGGCCGCCAACTGATCTTGACTTGTGACTGGTTCCTCGAAGGCTCGCATTTTCTGCGTCACAAACATCCCGCGGACGCGGTCGGCTGGAAATGCCTGGCGCGTGCTACCAGCGACATCGCGGCGATGGGAGGCCAACCACGATGTTTTCTGCTCAGCTTGGCGCTGCCCGGGGCGCTTGCGGGAAGATGGCTGAACCAATTCCTGAGTGGCTTGAAGCGCGCTTCGCAGGCGCTGCACTGCGAATGCGCTGGCGGCGACACCACGTGGGAAAACAAAGTCTTGATCGGTGTCACGGTAATTGGAGAAGTCCGTCGCGCGCGGGCGATTCGCCGCTGTGGCGCGAAGCCCGGCGACCTGATCTTTGTCAGCGGCACGTTGGGCGAAGCGGGTCTTGGCTTCCGTCAACTGCGCCGCGGGCGCGGCATGGCCCGGCCTTCGAATCACGCGCTGCGGAAACATCTTTATCCCGAGCCACGCTTGGCGCTGGGGGCGTGGCTGGCGGAACGACGATTGGCCAGCACCATGATGGACATCTCGGATGGCTTGTCGACCGATCTGGCGCGATTGTGCAAGGCGAGTGGAGTTGGCGCGCGCATCGAGAGCGTTTCTCTTCCACGCACCGCACGGTTACCCGCCGCGGAGGCAGAAGGTTTCGCGCTGCACGGGGGTGAGGACTATGAACTGCTTTTCACGGTAGGTCCCAGGAACGCGCAACGTTTGCCGGAGAAGTTTCAGGGCTTGTCTTTGACCTGCATCGGCAGAATCACAAAAGAAAGAAAAGTTGTTATGGAAACCGGGCAAGGCATTCAAACGCTCCAGCCGGGCGGTTGGGATCCGTTTCGCTGACACCCATCAATCGGGACTGGTCGGAGCGGCAGGCACGGGCGTGGTCGTCGTGGTGGTGGCAGCAGGGACAGGCACCGGAGCCTTTTGCCGGGGCGCGGTGGGCGCTTCGTCTTCGGGCGCATTGTCGGGCACGTCGGTGTGGACGTGGTGCTCCTCGGCTTGAATTTCGAGCGGAATCACGTCCGGGAATTCGATGCTGGGAATTCCGTTCATGCCCTGCTCCATGAATTCCATCCAAATCGGGAGCGCCGCCTGGGCGCCAGTTTCGCGTTTACCGAGCGAAATCTGCTTGTCGTCGAAGCCGACCCAAACGCCGGCCGTGAGTTGCGGCGTGAAACCGATGAACCACGCGTCGGTAAAGTCTTGCGTGGTACCAGTCTTGCCGCCCGCGGGGCGACCGAGCTTCCTGGCTTTGATGGCGGTGCCGAACTGTACGACGTCTTCGAGCATCGCGGTCATGGTATGCGCAACGTCGGGAGCGAGCACGTCGTGCACTTCCGGATGGGCCTCTTCGAGCAACGCGCCGTCATAACTGGTGACGCGCCGGATCATGTGCGGGTCGATGCGGATGCCATCATTCGGATAGACCGTGAAGGCCGAAACGTGTTCGATGAGGCGCATGTCCGCCGCGCCCAGTGCTAAGGGAAGATACGGGGGCAGCGGCGTGGTGATCCCGAAGCGGTGCGCCATCTCAACGACGTTGCTGATGCCTACGCGTTCGGCGAGTTTCACAGCGGGGATATTCCGCGAGCCGGCGAGCGCGCGTCGCAAAGTAATGGTGCCTTCGAATTTCTCGTCGTAATTGTGCGGCGAGTACGGCTGGCCGCCGCTGATCACCGTGAACGGCGCATCAACGATAGTATCGAAGGGTGAGGCGCCCTTTTCCATAGCCGTGGAATAGACATAGGGCTTGAACGAACTACCTACCTGGCGAACTGCCTGGGTAGCGCGGTTGAATTTCGAATCTTCAAAACTGTAGCCGCCGACCATGGCCTTGATTTCGCCGGTCGGATTTTCGACGGCAATCATCGCGGCTTGCGGAGCGGGTTGTTGCTCGAGTTGCACGCGCGCGGTGGTTTCCCGCAGATCCTGAATCGAAAACTGCGCCAGGTCCCCGACCGCGAGGATCTCCGACGGCTTTTTGAATCCGGTCCAGGCCATCTCGGAAGGAGACAGGATGGCGCGGTACGAACCGATCTTGAGGGTCGCGCTCTTGTCGTCGACCGCTAGAACCAGACCCGTGACGTAGCTGCCCTTGTCGATGGGATGGCGCCAGTCTTCATCTTCGTAGGCATCGAGCCTGCCGAGATTGTCTTTCAGGATGTTGGGAAGCTTGCCGCGCCAGCCGTGGCGGCGATCATAGGTGTGCAGGCCATCGCGAATGGCCTGATTCGCTGCCTTCTGCATCTGGATATTCAGCGTGGTATAGACCCGCAGGCCGCGTTCGTGTACGGCTTCGGTGCCGTAGGTGGATTCGAGGTACTTGCGGACGTCTTCGAAGAAGTACGGCGCCAAGTCATTGCGCGGATATTGCAGGTGCAAGCCGAGCGGAGATTTTCGCGCAGCCTCTTCTTCGAGCGGCGTGATCTTTCCTTCTTCCATCATCTGGTGCAGCACCAGATTGCGGCGCGCCAAAGTCCGCGCGGGATCGGACAGTGGCGAATAGATTGGACCGCGAATCATTCCCGCCAGCAGTGCCGCCTGCTGCAGGTTCAAGTCGGTGACCGGCTTGCCAAAGTAAAATTGCGCGGCGGAAGCGAAACCGTAGTTGCCGTGAGCCAGGTACACCTGGTTGGCATACATGGTGAAGATTTGCGGCTTCGTGTAACGCCGCTCGATCTGCAGCGCTAGGAGCATTTCCTGCGCTTTGCGGCGGAAGCTGCGCTCGCTGCGGTCGAGAAAAAGGTTTCCGGCCAGCTGCATGGTGATGGTGCTGGCACCCTCGGCTTTGCGGTGTTTCAAGATATTGCGGTAGGCCGCGCCGGCGACGCGGGGAAAATCGACGCCCCAATGATCTTCGAAGTGCTGGTCTTCAATTGCGGTCACCGCGTTGTACAGCACTTTCGGAACCTGCTCCCAGGTCATCAGAATGCGGCGCTGTAGAGCAAAGCTGCCGACCAGTTGCCCGTCGTCGGCGTAGATTTCGGTGACCACGTTCGGGCGGTAGGTTTCGAGCTGGCGAATCTCGGGCAGGTCACTCTCGTAGACGAAGAGCAATCCGCCGGCGGCGCCGAGCGCGATGGAACAAAGAAGAAGGAAGGCGAGAGCGACGCGGTCAATTAATTTCCAGCCGCGGAGCCGCAGGGTGATGGGGGGCAAACTCAGCATGGAATTAAGATTTTATCGCAATCGGCGGTGTTGCAGATACACGACTCACACTCTGATACCTATTCTGTTGGAGGCTTCGAGTAGTAGCGTTCGCCGGCGCACGCTCGGCAGAGAGTGCGTCCCTCGCGCACCACTTCGCGCCTGAAATTGATGCCTTCGCCGCACCCGGAGCAAACGATGCGCGGGCCTTTGAATCCCGGCAACTCTTCCGGTTGGAGCTCGACCTTTACCCACTCTCGGGTGAAGAGCACATCGTCGGAAAGTCGGGCATAAGCCTTTTGCTGGCCTTCTTCCTTGGGTAAATCGGGGAAAAGCTCCTTCGCGGCCTGTTTCGAGGACTCCTTGGCAGCAATGCGGACCGCACGGCCGGTCTTGAGATCGCAAAAAGTAGCGGCAACCTTGCCCCAATCGCGGAACTTCAAGGCGCGTTTGCCAAGGCGGCAGTCCGCCACCAGCGCGACGGCGTCGGTGACGCAGCGGTCGATTTCGACGTAGGTGACAATGCGTTTACGCTCGGCCAGCGGGTCGTCGATCCCCAGCTCCTGCAGACCCAGCATGGCCAGCCGCACCCCAAGGACTTGGCCGGCACAGAGGTGGCCGTGGGCGACGGCAGCAAGCTCCAAGTATTCATCAAGAGTTTTCATACGGCGCGCGCTTTCGGGAAGGCAAGGCGGAGAATGAAGCAAAGGCGGTCGAGCACAGATAACGGCTGTTCCACGCGGTTCTCCTTCACCTCTTCCAATTGCTTTCCCGGTTTGCTTCGCTCCTTCGGAGTCAGGATGACAGGTCGCCGGAAGGCACGCAATACTCGGCGACCTGGAGCTATGCGGAGCCGGGAGTTTCTTGTTGTTGCGCCGTCCAGGGGTGGGGCTTGCGGGCTTCCTGAAAGGCAAAGACGGTCATGAGCACAGCGAGCAGCGCCAGGGCGCTGTCCTCGATGATTTTCTTCAGGCTGATGGGCTCGGGAGTGGCGAAGCAGCCGCAGTTAATGTCCATGTGCAGCAAGTAGGCGCGCGTGACCACCGTGAGGAATCCGAGCATGATCAGTGTGACGATCGTCGCGCAAATGCGTAGATGCCAGCCGATCAGAAGCAGCAAGCCGAGGAGGACTTCGGCGAAAGGCAAAGTATGGGAAACGAAATTGACTCCGGTCGGAGAGAGCAATTTGTACGATTCGACCTGAATTCCGAAGTTGGTCAGATTGGCGGCGACCGAAAACTTCAGCAATGCGAAAGGCCAAAACATCCGGTTGGGGAAAAATAGCTTGGAATAACCGGCGTAGACAAAAATGACGCCGAGAACCACACGACCCAGCCAGACGATCGCGCGGTTGTAATTGAATGGAGCGGATTCCAGCATGTGCGCGCTACTTCGCGACCTGATCCAGCAACGTCTTCAGCACATCAAAACTCACGTAGCCCACTACCGGATACGACTGGCCGTCTTTGGTGTGAATGATCGATGTGGGGGTCTGGTTGACTGGAACACCCATCCCGAGCTGCCGGTCCTTATCGATCAGCGGCTCAAGCGACTTCGAATCCACCAACGCTTGCACCTTCTTCATATCTGCCGGACTCAACACTGCCGCGACAGTGCCCTTCACGTCCCCGTTGGCTTCCCATTTTTCCTGGTTCTGGAAAAGCGCCTGCTCGACTTCTTCGCACTTGCCAATATGGCAAGCGGCGCGGGAATAACTCGCCGCAATTCGGGAATACGCGTGCATGGCCAGGGGAAAATCGCGGTGCACCAGGTAGATCTTGCCGGTGTTCACGTAATTGTCGGTCACGCGCTGCGTCGTGCTCAGAAAGAGCTGCTTGCACGCGGGACACTGAAAATCGCTGTAAATCTCCATCACCACCGCGGCGTTTTTGCTGCCGAAAGCCTTAGCCGGATCAATTTCGGCCACGCCATCCACGGTGATGGGACCCTGCGTGGCAGGCGCTGGACTGGAACTGCTGGCCTTCGCAAGCTTCGCTGCCGCCGACTTCTGGGCTCCCGGTGCAGCCAGCAGGTGCACGGCAATCAGACTGGAGAAGGCGAACAGCGTGACGGGGACAAGAATGAACCGACGGTTCACGGATACCTCCGAGATGGAATTGCGGATTTCAGCCGAATCTCGTTTCAGAGTATCACAGGTACTCGTCTCGAACGGCGGCCGACAAGCCCTTTCGGGTAGTCGGGACCCTCCCCGGGAAGACCCGCCGACCGGAAGGAAAACCACCAACGTTACGCGCAAAGGATTAGTTGACGGTGAGGGGCGGAGGGGTTGTCTCCACTCGGAAAAAGGAGCGGGTGAGTGCGGAACCATAGCGCTTTCATTACTATACAGACGGTATCAAACAACTTGACAACAATACACTCAAGTTGTATATTGCTTTCGCGTTCGCTGCCGGTTTCGCTCTCCCGAGCCCTCCAGTGGACCATCTTGACGGGCCTTCGCGCTCGCAGGTTTCCCGGAGCACCCTTTCCCGCCGGGGTGCCTGAACGGATTTCGCAGAACAAATAAGGAAGGTAATTAATATGAGCAAGATTATTGGAATCGACCTGGGAACCACCAATTCGGTGGTGTCGGTGATGCAGGGCGGCGAGCCCGTGGTGATCCCTAACCAGGAGGGCATGCGCACGACACCTTCGGTCGTGGCGATCACCAGGACCGGTGAACGCCTGGTCGGCCAGGTCGCCAAGCGCCAGGCGGTGACCAACCCGGAGAACACCGTCTATTCGATCAAGCGCTTCATGGGCCGTCGGTACGACGAAGTGGCCGAAGAGATGAAGCGCGTGCCCTACAAAGTCGTCAAGGGCAATCACGACGATGCGCGAGTCGAAATCGCCGGCAAAGTGTACAGCCCGCCGGAAATCTCCGCGATGATTCTGACCAAGCTGAAGAATGCCGCGGAAGATTTTCTCGGTGAGAAGGTCACCAAAGCGGTTATCACCGTTCCGGCGTACTTTAACGACGCGCAGCGGCAAGCGACCAAACAGGCTGGTGAAATTGCGGGCCTCGAGGTATTGCGGATCATCAACGAGCCCACGGCGGCGGCTTTGGCGTACGGCCTCGAAAAGAAAAGCGATGAAACCATCGCGGTCTACGACCTCGGCGGCGGCACGTTCGATATCTCCGTGCTGGAAGTCGGCAGCGGCGTCGTAGAAGTGAAGTCCACGAACGGCGACACGCACCTTGGCGGTGACGACGTCGACCAGAGGATCGTGGATTGGCTTATCGAGGAGTTCAAGAAAGAGCATGGCATCGACCTCGGCAAAGACAAGATGGCGCTGCAACGCCTGAAGGAGGCCGCGGAAAAGGCCAAGATCGAGTTGTCGCAGATGATGGAGACGGAAATCAATCTGCCGTTCATCACCGCAGGCGCGAGCGGCCCGATTCACATGCAACAAAAACTGACCCGCGTGCGGCTCGAGCAGTTGACGAACGATTTGCTGGAACGCTCGATGAAGCCGGTGAAACAGGCGCTGGAAGACGCTAAGATGTCGCCCAACGATATTAAGGAAGTTGTGCTCGTTGGCGGCTCGACGCGCATCCCCAAGGTACAAGCACTGGTGAGCAACTTCTTCGGCGGCAAGGAACTGCACAAGGGCGTGAACCCCGACGAAGTCGTCGCGGTCGGTGCGGCCATTCAGGGCGCGGTGCTCGGCGGCGAGGTGAAAGACATCCTGCTGCTCGACGTGACTCCGCTCTCGCTGGGCGTCGAGACGCTTGGCGGCGTGATGACCGTGCAGATTCCGCGCAACACCACGATTCCCACCCGCAAGGTGGAAACCTATTCGACGGCCTCGGACAACCAGCCGGGCGTGGAGATCCACGTGTTGCAAGGCGAGCGCAAGTTCGCCAAGGACAACCGTTCGCTCGGCAACTTCAAGCTGGACGGCATTCCGCCAGCACCGCGCGGTGTTCCGCAAATTGAAGTGACCTTTGATATCGACGCGAACGGCATCCTGAATGTCAGCGCGAAGGACAAGGCGACCAACAAGGAACAGAAAATCACCATCACCGCTTCGACCGGTTTGACCAAGGAAGAAGCGGAGAAGATGCGCGTGGAAGCCGAATCTCACGCCGAAGACGATCGCAAGCGCATGGAAGAAGTCGAGGCACGCAACCGGCTCGACGGCATCGTCTACCAGGCCGAGAAGACCATCCGCGAAAACCGCGACAAGCTGCCGGAAGATCACGTCAAGCAAGCGGAAGCGGCGCTCGATGACGCCAAGAAAGCCATGAACGAAGGCGGCGTGGCGCGGCTGCGCTCCGCGACGGAAAACGTCGAAAAATCGCTGCACCAGATGGCCGAGGAACTGTACAAGAGCCAGCAGGCGGCAGGCGCGCAAGCGGGTGCGGCTGGCGCAGGCGCTGCCGGCTCGGGATCGACCGGCGGAAGCAGTTCGCAAGGCGGCCAGCAAAAACCCGGCGACGTAATCGATGCCGAGTACGTCGACGTCGACGACAACAAGAAACCGAACTAAAGCAGTTAGCGGTCGTTGGTTACCGGTGACTGCCGAAAATCAGCGATAGGGTTGGGGTCCGGGAGTAACTACCCGGACCCCAACCCCGAAGGAACCAAGGATCGGCCGGATCACCGGCGACAGCTACACGAATATGGCTACCAGCGCAAAACAGGATTACTACGAGATTCTCGGCGTGTCGCGCAAAGCCAGCGCCAAAGATATCCGCACCGCGTTTCGAAAGCTGGCCCGCAAATACCACCCAGACTTGAACCCCGGCGACAAAGCTGCAGAAGAAAAGTTCAAGCAGCTCCAGGAAGCCTACGACGTTCTTTCCGATACCAAGAAACGTCAGATGTACGACCAGTACGGCTTCTACAGCGAGAACGTGCCGACGGGAGATTACGGTGCCGGCCACAACGCGAGCGAGCAAAACGTCAATTTCGATTTTGGTGGCTTCGATTTCGGCGGGCAGCAAGGCGGCTCCAGTTTCCGAGATTTGTTCGGCCAGTTTTTTGGCGGGCGGCGCGGCGCGACGGCGATGGAACCCGAGGAAGAACCGGGCGGCGATCTGGAATACCAGATCGAAATTGATTTCTGGGATGCCGTGCGCGGCTCGGTAAAGAAGCTTCAGGTTACGCGGCTCGATTCTTGCGAGACCTGTCATGGCACAGGAGCCGTCGGTACCCCGCAAACCTGCCCAACATGTAACGGCACGGGTTCGCTCCAACAAACGGCCGGGAAAATGCGCTTCAACGTGCCCTGCAACCGCTGCGGCGGGACCGGCAAACTGCGCAGCGCGTGTCCCACCTGCGGCGGTGAGGGTCGCATGCGAAAGACCGAAACGATCGATGTGCGCATTCCCGCGGGCGTCGATAGTGGCGGGCGCGTGCGCGTTCCCGGCAAAGGCAATGCCGGCACGATGGGCGCGCCGGCAGGCGACCTGTACCTCCGTGTGGTTGTGAAACCCCACGACTTCTTCGAACGGCGCGGCAACGACATTTACATCAAGGTGCCCGTCACGGTTGCGGAAGCTTCTCTCGGCGCGAAAATCGAAGTGCCAACGATCGATGGGCGCTCTCTGGTGCGCATTCCGCCCGGAACGAATAGCGGGCGCACACTACGCTTGAAGGAAAAAGGGGTGCCGAGTGTGCGGAAAGGCACGCGCGGCGACGAGTATGTGGAGATTCAGGTCATGGTGCCGGAGCCGACCGATGAACGTGTGCGCAATCTGATGAAGGAATTGGAAGAGTTGGCTCCCGCGGATCCCCGCAAAGACTTGTTTCCCAAGGCAGGAGTGTAGTGCCATGCCGCCGAAAACGAAAAAGCGGGCAAAGGCCGGATACATGATCAGCGCCGTAGCAGAGATTTATAAACTGCATCCGCAGACGCTGCGCCTGTACGAGCGGGTTGGTTTGCTGAAACCATCGCGGTCGCAAGGCAATACGCGGCTTTATACCGATTCCGACCTCGAGCGGCTCGACGTAATTCTCACGCTCGCGCGGGATATGGGCGTAAACCTCGCGGGTATCGAAA
>Ga0306924_10007781_pt1 | contig 10771 bp, 11 predicted proteins | sample sta12Can44000111_FD_203756 | JGI IMG/M metagenome (GOLD analysis project Ga0306924, IMG submission 203756) | Lab enrichment of tropical soil microbial communities from Luquillo Experimental Forest, Puerto Rico - statanox.12C.anox.44.000.111 (v2)... | ecosystem: Environmental > Terrestrial >...
TCGCTTACGCCTGCGCCATATAGTCCGGCAGCCAAGCCTCGTTCGCGGCCCGAAGTGCGTCAACGGATATGGCCCCGGCACCCGGAAGTGTCAACGCGACCCCGCCCGCCGCACCGATCACGTGAGCCGGAACACCGGCGGCTCGGGCGGCCTCGAGTACCGTATCTGGATCGGCTGTTTCAACAATGTATCGCGCCTGATCCTCGCCAAAGAGGTAGGCGTTGCGCGGGAGATCCGGAGGAAGGGAATCGAGGACGGCGCCGCGGCCGCCTTTCATTGCCATCTCGGCGACCGCGGCGAGAAGCCCGCCGTCCGACAGGTCGTGGCAGGCGACGGCATGCCCGTCGCGGATCACGCCGCGCACAAAGTCGCCATTTCGGCGCTCTGCGGCAAGGTCGACCGGGGGTGGGGGACCGGCCTCCCTACACTCGATCTCGCGCAGATAGAGCGAGCAACCGAGATGACCGTTGGTTGCGCCGATCAGGATCAATGCGTCACCATCGCGCTTTAGCGCGAGGTCGACCACATTTCGCACGTTCACGACCAACCCGACTCCCCCGATCACCGGCGTGGGCAGGATCGCGCTGCCATTCGTCTCGTTGTAAAGCGACACATTGCCCGACACGACCGGATAGTCGAGCGCCAGGCACGCCTCGCGCATGCCCTCGATCGCACCGGCGAATTCGCCCATGATCTCGGGCCGCTCAGGGTTGCCGAAATTCATGTTGTCGGTCAGCGCGAGAGGCTCGGCGCCGACCGCAGTCAGGTTGCGCCAGCTCTCGGCGACGGCCTGCGCCCCGCCGCGCGCCGGGTCGGCTCGGCAATAACGCGGTGTGCAATCGGTCGCGAGCGCCAGGGCCTTTCCCTCAGCCGACACCCGAACCACCGCGGCGTCGCCGCCCGGCCGTTTGACCGTATTGCCCATGACGAGGTGGTCGTACTGCTCCCAAATCCAGCGCTTTGAGGCGAGCGTCGGCGAGGCGACGAGGCATCGCAAGCATTCGAGCGGGTCACGGTCGGGAAGCGATGCCGGGTCGATTTCGGGTTCGGGCTGGCGGCATCGCCATGGACGCTGATAGACCGGCGCCGCGTTTACTAGCGGCTCGACCGGGATGTCGGCGGCGATCTCCCCATTCATCCGCAGCACGAGCCGGCCGGTCTCGGTGACCCGGCCGATCACGGCGAAGTCGAGCTCCCATTTCGCGAAGATGCGGCGGGCATCGATCTCACTGCCCGGCCGCAGGATCATCAGCATCCGCTCCTGGCTTTCGCTCAGCATGATCTCGTAGGCGCTCATGCCGATCTCGCGCCGCGGGACGCGGTCTAGATCAAGCTCGACGCCGAGCCCGCCCTTGCCGGCCATCTCGACCGCGGAAGAGGTCAGGCCGGCCGCACCCATATCCTGGATCGCGACGATCGCATCGCCCTCCATCAGCTCGAGGCAGGCTTCGATCAGCAATTTCTCGGTGAACGGGTCACCGACCTGCACGGTCGGCCGCTTTTCTCCGGCGTCCGAGCTGAACTCGGCTGACGCCATCGTCGCGCCGTGAATGCCGTCGCGCCCGGTTTTCGCTCCGACATAGATGACGGGGTTGCCCGGTCCGGCAGCAGCCGAATAGAAGATCCGGTCGGCTCTGGCGATCCCGACGCACATCGCATTGACCAAGATGTTTCCATCATAGCACGGGTGAAATTCGCACTCGCCGCCGACGGTCGGCACGCCGACGCAATTGCCGTAGCCGCCGACGCCGGCGACGACGCCCGCTAGTAGATGGCGGGTTCGCGGATGGTCCGGGCTGCCGAAGCGCAGCGAATCGAGGATCGCGATCGGCCGCGCGCCCATCGTGAAGACGTCGCGCAGGATGCCGCCAACCCCGGTCGCCGCGCCCTGATAGGGCTCGATGAAGGAGGGGTGATTGTGGCTCTCGATCTTGAACACGACGGCGTCGCCGTCGCCGATGTCGACGACGCCGGCGTTCTCGCCCGGGCCGCAGATGACGCGCGGCCCCGTGGTCGGCAAGGTCTTGAGCCAGACCTTCGATGATTTGTACGAGCAGTGCTCGCTCCACATCGCCGCAAAGATGCCGAGCTCGGTCATATTCGGCGTATGCCCGAGGATTCCGACCGCGCGCTCGAACTCCTCCTCTGTCAGCCCGTGTTCCGCAGCAAGGGCAGGGGTGACGTTGCTGCCACCCTTCATTGCAAAGCGCCCACGAGGCCCTCGAAGAACGCCCTGCCGTCGGTGCCGCCGAGCAATGGGTCGACGGCATCCTCGAGATGCGGCATCAGGCCGAGCACGGTATGGCTGTTGTTGAAGATGCCGGCGATCGCGTGCGCCGAGCCGTTGAAGTTTCCTGCCTCGGAGAGGTCACCATTCGGCCCGCAATAGCGGAAGGCGACGAGGCCCCGGTCCTCGAGCCGGTCGAGCGTATCGTGGTCGGCGGTGTAGTTGCCGTCATGATGGGCGACCGGCACCCGGATCGTCTGCCCTACTTCGTAGCCGCAGGTAAAGATCGTCTGGTTGGTTTCGACCCGCAGATGAACGTCACGGCAGGTGAAGCGCAGCAAGCGGTTCGGTAGCAAGGCGCCCGGCAGCATCCCCGCTTCGGTCAGGATCTGAAAGCCGTTGCAGATGCCGAGGATCGGTGTGCCCTTGGCCGCCCGATCACGCACTTCGCGCATGATCGGTGAATGTGCGGCCATTGCCCCGCAACGCAAATAATCGCCATAGGCGAAACCGCCGGGCAGCACGATCAGATCGGTCTCCGGCAGGGTCGCGTCGCGGTGCCAGACGCGGACCGGCTCATGCCCGGTGACGAGCGCCAGCGCCGCGCAAACGTCGCGCTCGCGGTTCGAGCCCGGGAAGATTACGACAACGGCTTTCATCGAAGAACCTGTGCCCGCCCTCGGTCAGATATCTCCGCCCTAGCCGTCGGTCAAGGCGACCACCCTGCGAACGCCGACCCCTGTAATTGGCGGAAAACAGGGTGAATTTTTGTTTCGGCCAGCAAATTGGCATGGGTTGTCATGGATAATTGCAACTAAATCAGATAGTTAGTGAATCCAACAGTGATTCAACGAACAGGGTGCCGATCACGCCGAGCAGGGGGGCCTAATCGCCCTATCAGGGTGGCAACAGGGGAGGCGCGCGACGGCGTGTTTCAGGGCTTCACACGGGAGCCGTTACGAATATGATATTACCATATTAACAATACAGCGTTCAATGATATATCGTTTGAAATTCCGCTTCGACAAGCCGGTGATCGACAGCAGCCGCGACCCGCGGAGCAAGGACAGGGCCGAAGCGGTCGGCTGAGCGGGGAGGCGGCACGCCGAAGCCTGTCCGGAGTAGCGCACCGATGCGCGCCGAGGCCTAGTCAGCCTTAGAGCTCCACGATGACGTCGCCATCAGCGCGGTCGCAGTGTTGCTCTGCGCCAGCGCTTTCTCGCTCGGCGTCGACGAGGAGCGTGACCTTTTATCGGTGCCGACTAGCGCGACAGCACCTCAACGGTGACGTGGGACAGCATGCGGAAATGCCCGAGCCGCGCGCGATAGAAATCCGGACCACGGCGTTGCCGGCGAGGACAGAGACAATGGCGCCGAGGTGCCGGGACCGCGTCGCCACAGATGCAGATCGGCCAGCCGGTCCCCTTCGGACTCGATGGTTTTGCGAAGATCCTCCTTCACGCGCCGGTCGGGGGTCATGTCGAGCAGGATCGCGCCCGCATCCCTGATAGGACCGTAGGACCAGTTGGCAATCACAAGCGCGCCGATGACGCCCATGACCGGGTCCATGAACACCCAGCCGAATAACTTGCCGGCTGCCAGCCCGAGAATGGCGAGGACCGAGACGGCGGCATCGGCCATGACGTTCACGAAGCCGCACGCATATTGTTGTCGCGGTGCGCCGTGGTGCTGGATCCTCCGGCCGCGTCGGCAGCGTGGTCGTGCTCGGTGAATGCCACCTTGTAGTCGTGAGAGTGACCGGCATGTGCAAGGTGCTCACAAGGGCGATGAACTCATGCGGCTCCGGTATTTCCTCGACCGATTCCAGGTACGCATCTCAATCGACGAAGGTGAAAACCTGGCCAGCCCCGTCCGGCCGTTCGGTCTCCAAGGCCACCCTGTGGTCACCGAAGAGGTCCGCGGATCGTGACGACCCTCGAACCGCATGCGAAACCGCGGCGGCACCCCGTCCTCGAAAATTTCGAGCAGGAGCATGCCGTCGCCTGTGTCGATGCGCCGAACCTCTTCATGGTGAGCATGCTCGTGGCCGTGTGCGTCACCATGGCCCTGGTGATGGTGCTCGCCGCCGCTTAGCAGCCAGGCGCTGGCGATGTTGACCAACAACCCCACCACCGCGATCGGGATCGCCTCGTCGAAGCTGATGGCGATCGGATGAAGCAGCCGTGCGACGGCCTCGTACCCGATGAGGAGCGCGATCATCGCCAGAATGATGGCGCTGCTGAACCCGGCAAGGTCGCCGAGCTTGCCGGTGCCGAAGGCGAAACGCAGGTCCTCGGCGTGGTGGCGGGCATAGCTGTAGGCCAGCGCCGCCAGCAGCAACGCGCCGGCGTGCGTGGACATATGCAAGCCGTCAGCTATGAGCGCGAGCGAGCCGAACAGACTGCCGCCGATGATCTCGGCAGCCATCATGGCGCCGCACAACCCGATAACCGCCCACGTCTTGCGCGCGTTGCGGTCATGCCCTGCGCCGAGAAAAACGTGATTGTGCTGAAAGGGGCTAAGCGTGAAATCGTGGTCGGTCATCTGCCCGTCATTTGAAATAGCTATGGACGACGTCGATCAGCTGATCGGCGGCGTCGACGTTCAACGCCCCGGCGTCTTTGTCCGGATCGACCAGGTGCGTGCGGATGTGGTCTTCGACGACCTCGGCTAGGAGACCGTTAACGGCGCCGCGGCAGCCGGCGATGAGGTGCATGACCTGCTCGCACCCTTTTTCCTCCTCGAGTGCGCGGACGATCGCGTCGGCCTGGCCGCGGATGCGGCGCGCCCGGTTCAGGAGCTTCTGCTTCTCACGAACGGTGTGGCTCATAGATGGTCTCTTGAGATGACATAGGGGGGTACCCTATTCAATATCCAGAGATGGGTCAATCGGGAACTTGAGATAGCAGTTCGTGTCTGTCAGGGAGTTCGCGTCATTGGGGAGTAGCCGCCCGCGTTGAATGCGGGGCCTGCGTCAACACACTTGGCTTCGGCCATGGCGCAGGCGATTGAAAAATTTGGCGAGACCTTTGGCATCGGTTCCCTGCACCCGGGTCGGGCGGAGGGGTCCGTGCCGAGGTTCATGTCCCGCCCGACCCCCGATGGCGCCTCCGTGGAAGCGTTCCTCCTCTCGACCATGGTCGTCGGCCTCGCCGAGATCGGCGACAAGACTCAGATCCTGTCGTTGATGCTCGCCGCGCGCTTCCTTCGCCCACTGCCGATCATTTTCGGCATCTTCCTCGCCACCATCGCCAACCATGCTGCTGCTGGGCTGGCTGGGACGTATTTCGGGAGTCTCCTGAGCGGTCGCTCTCGTTCCTGGCCGTCGCGGTGTGGGCGCTATTCCCGGACAAATACGAAAACAATGATAAGGCAATCAGTCGGACAGGAGCGTTTACGGCGACGCTCGTCACCTTCTTTCTTGCGGAGATCGGCGACAAGACGCAAATCGCCACGATCGCCCTTGCTGCACGGTTCGAGCAGTTCTATCCGGTCGTCCTTGGCACGACGCTCGGCATGATGCTGGCGAACATCCCCGCCGTGCTCATCGGGGACAAGATCTCCGATAAGCTGCCAGTGAAAGCCATTCGCATTACTGCCGCCGTCATGTTCGCAGTGCTCGGCGCTCTCACCCTCGCCGGCATCGGCAGATAAGGCGCGGTCAATAGATCGCCTCACCCTTTTCGGATTATGCGCGGTAACAGCGATGTTGGTCTGTTACGCGCTCGAGGATCGCAACCGCTGGTTCATATTAGCGTTCGCGGCGGCATGTGCGCTCGGTTCGGCCTACGGGTTCCTTCAGGGCGCCCGGCCCTTCGGAGTGGTAGAAGCAATCTGGTCGCTGATCGCAGTACGGTGGCTCAGACGTGCTTAATCCGGCGATCGCGAACAACAGCTCACCACGCGGCTTTCACTTTGGTGCCGCAGCCGAGGGGTGGAAAAGCTGCTCTCCATCCATTTCATAGCCGCCAATGGCTCGCTGCCCGTCCGGCGAGTCAAGCCAATCGGCCAGCCGTCGCGCTTCTTGGAGCCTGTCTTTCCCATGCGTCTCGGGGTTGAGCTGTATGACATCGTATCGTTGATAAGCTTCGAGTCGCCGTCGACGATCACCGCCAGCGGCCATTTTTTTTCAAAACCCAGCCAGGTGCCGCGGTCGGAAAGCGTATAAGCGGGCATGGCCGAGGCGGCATTAAGAGATGCTATGGGGCGAGCGGCGAGAGAACGGCATCATCGTCGCTGCACCTGAACCGACGGGTGCCCCATGCCACAGCCGAATGACCTGAGCAAGTCGCTCGCCGCTCTCGACGAGAATAGCACGCTGATCGCAGTAATCGAGATGAGCCAACCGAGCTGGCTCGTCGCCGGCATTATTCCTGGAGTCGAGCGGCACCCGGCAAAGAAGCTGAACCCGGACGAATTAGGACTGCTCCAGCTGCTGCATCGCTGGCGCGGCGAAGCGGAGAAGGCCGGGCGCAATATCAACCGGATCGCGGTCGCGTTCGAGGCGGGGCGTGACGGCTTCTGGCTGGCCCGCTGGCTGCGGGCGCACGCCATCGAAGCCTATGTGATCCACCCGAACAGCATTGCCGTTTCGCGTGAACATCGCCGGGCGAAGACCGATCGGCTCGACACGACACTGTTGAAACGAGCCTTTCTCGGCTGGCTGCGCGGCGAGCGGGAACACTGCAGCATGGCGGCGATCCCGAGCCTGGAGGAGGAAGACGCCAAGCGGCCGAGCCGCGAGCGCGAGAACCTCGTCGGCGAGCGCACGCGCATTGGCAACCGAATTAAGAGCACATTCGCACGGCTCGGCATCCGCGGCTTCAAACCGAGCTTGCGCACGGCCGCGCAACAGCTCGAGCGGCTGCGTACTCCGGAGGGAGCACCGATACCGCCCAACACCTTGGCCGAGCTGCGGCGTGAGATGGCGCGATTGCGCCTGCTCGCCGAGCAGATCCGGGAGATCGAGACAGCGCGGCTGGAACGGCTGGAACGGCAACCCGACCATGGTGCCCATCCGATGATCCGGTTGCTGGCGCAGGTCCGTGGCCTCGGCATTGAGACCGCCGACATGCTCGCCCACGAGGCCTTCTCGCGCCACTTGTGCGACCGCCGGGCGGTGGCGCGTTACGGCGGGCTGACCGGCGCCCCGGACGAGAGCGGGGCGCGCCGCCGGGAGAAAGGGCGGGCCAGGCCTGCCCCTGGCAGGGAACAGGGGGCGGGCAACGCCCGCGTGCGCCGAGGCATGATCCAGTTGGCCTGGCGCTTTCTGATGTTTCAGAAAGACAGCGCCCTGGCGCAATGGTATCGAGCCCGCACTGCCGACACACGCGGCGCCACCCGCAAGGCGCTGATCGTTGCGCTGGCGCGCAAGCTGGTGGTCGCGCTGTGGCGGCTGGTCACGACCGGCGAAGTGCCGCACGGCGTCGTGCTCCGTCCCGCGGCGTGAGCGCTCGGTCGAGATCAAGGCCATCCCAAGCAATTCGGCGCCTGTCGCCAGGATCGACAGGGCGTTGATGACGATCCGAGGTGGCGGTGACCCGAGTCAGGCATGGCTCTCACGCCGTCTTAGAGAATGGGCCCGCTGCCCCGGAACCTCCCCGCGGGTCAAGCCCGTGGGCTGAAGGCCCACGTCGATGCGCATGGCTGCATCATGGTCCGGTCTCTCCCAGACCCCCGAATACAAGAGTGTCGACGCGATGTTCCGCGTCCACTGGCGGGTTCCCCTCGGATCATCCCGGGAAACGTGACTGTCGTCCTCGGGCTTGACCCGAGAATTGACAATAGCAATTCAGCATGTCCAGACCCCGCATCCGCGCTACCCCGATGAGCTCGGCAGAGCGGCAAGCCCAGCGCCGTGCCCGGCTGCGCCAACAACGTCCCGCCTCACCCGCAGCACCAACCCGGCGCCGTGCTCCACGGCCGGCACGCTGGGCCGCCGCAGTCGCCACCCTGGTCCGCCTGCAAGAGGAATACCGTGCTTGGCTGGATAATCTGCCGCCGAACCTCGAAAGCTCGGCGTTGGCCGGCAAGCTACAGACAATCGTCGAACTCGACCTTGCGGAGTTGGCGGCAGTCGATCCACCACGTGGTTACGGCCGCGACTGACCGATGGCCTTTTGACAGCCACAGCCCCATACAAGCCTGACCCAAAACCCAAAAGCCTGCGTGGCCTGATCGTCAACCGCAAAGGACCGTTTCGAAACCGTCAGCGGCCGCTGAGGCTTGCGGCGGAAACCGCTCTTCATGCCCCACATCGGACCTTGGTCAGGTGGGGGGCAGATCGACCCCCAACCGTTTGTTTGGGCAGCCCGACTACTTCGGGCGCCTGGTGGCCCCTCCAGCAGTCGTTCGACTTACTGCACGGGGAAGGTCGTCATCTGCAGCAGCTAACGCAGCGAGCGTCGGCCCCGAGGTCGCCCCAGCGGCTCGCGTTCCGCCACCGGCTGCCGCCCCGGATCGAGGTGCGGCCAGATCTCGGCGTCGCGGTTGTATACATCGGGGCGAAATTGCATCGTGCCGTCGCTATCTACATACGCGGTCTGGTAGACCACGAATACCGGCACGGGCGCCGGCAGATTGCTTCAGTTGGTGCCGCCCGTCGCGATCGATTGATTGATCGTGTCGATCGGTTGCTGCATCACCAGGGCGGCCAATTCGCGCGGATTCTGCACTCGTATGCATCCATGGCTGATGCGGCGGTTATCGCGGCTGAACAGATTTTTTGATGGGGTATCGTGCAGGCAAACGCCGAACCGGTTCTCCATCTCGAACTTTAGTTGCCCGAGCCCTGCGTTTGGTCCTGGGAGCTGCTGCAGCCCGCCATTGGGCAGCATAACCATGTTATGCTTCGCCAGATAATTCGGGTCGGAACCGGTCTTCGGCAGGATTTCCTCGGTGGCGATGTCCTCCGGGATGTTCCATGGCGGGTTGAACAAAATTCCATCCATCGTGACGCGGAACTCCGGGGTCTGATTGCGCCTGTCATCTTGGCCGACAATGACCCGCGTCGAGAAAACCGGCCGATCGGCGCGATAAAATACCAGCTGGGCGTCGGCAGCGTTGACCCAAACGCGTTCCGCCGGCGCCTGCCGCGGCAACCAGCGTTGGCGTTCAAGGTTTACCTCAATCTCGCGCAAGCGGTTCGTCGTGGCCTTGTCGCCGGCCGGGGTGCCCGAGCGATATCTCTGCAAAACCCGCCGCAGCGCCCGGTAGGTCGGTGTCGTCGGCGCCAGCGCCTCGATCACCGCCGCCGGATCGGGGCTGCTGATAGCGGCGTCGAGCGCAGCAGCCACATCGATCGGCTCGGGCGTCAGAACCTCGTCATCTGTTCGGCGTTCAACCGGCATGGCGCCGCGGGCCAGCGCGTCGGCATACGATAGAAAGGCGTCCGACAGCAACAGTTCGCGGTCAAGCGGCGGCAACGTCGCTGTCTGCCGCAGCAGGTTCGCGTGAAACAGCTCAGGGGCGAGACCGTGACCGCCGGCGCGCAACACGGCGTCCACCAGTGAATCCGCCTGCGCCTGCCGGGTCGTCCATATTGGCTCGAAGCCATGGCCCGCGTAGAAGCGTCGTAGCAACCCGACGTTCAACCGTTCACCGGCGACGACTAACTCGGGTGCGCTGTCGATCAGCTTGCCGAGCTCAGTGTTGGCATGCGGCGCCAGCGCGAAGACGGCCTCGGACTTCGGCCCCCCTGCCAGGACTACCCGCGGGGCAGGCGCACATGCGGCAAGGGCGATCATCCCGCCTGCAACCAGTCCGACGGATGCCAGGCGGCCTCTCATCGAGAAGCTGCATGATGAGAACAAGGTAGCCTCACCTAAAGGGTGATCCCGGCGCGACTTGCGCTTCAGCCGGTGGAAAACGGCATCGCGAATTCGCGGCTCGGAGCCGAGGTCGGGGGAAACCTATACGCGATAGTGTCCAGCAATGTTGATACAGCACGATTGTGCCCACCAGGACGAGGTTTCTTCAAGCAGCAACATGCTCACTGATCGACCCTGATGGTGGCTCGCGCGTCGGGACGCTCGAGCTCGAGGGGCGTAAGTCATTGGCTTTCGCGACCAAAGCCGACCTTGTGTCGCGGCGCGCGATCTAGTGCCACTCCTCGACCTTTGCCGACTCACTCAACACATCTGTCCTGTTGACTTTTTGCTCGCCATCGCTGTTAGATTTAACTGTTTCCGAGCGTCTCAACCGTGGAGGAACGGATGATCGACGTCACCAAGAAAGTGGCCCGCCACAGGCTGTTGCGTAGTGCGGCGATAGTTGCCGTCGTAGTTCCCGCGGCGCTCTTGGCGGGGTGTCAGCAGCCCGCCCCGCCGCCGCAACCGGTCGCCTATCAGCCCCCGCCGCCGCCTCCGGCCACCTATCAGCCCCCGCCGCCGCCTCCGGCTCGGGTTTACGGCGAACGGGGCTAGGGCTTGTCGTCAATTATCTGGATAATGCAAGTAATGCGAGTCGTAAGGTTGGAATGCCATCGTAAAAAGAGTCTACCTCCGCGGCAATTAATGTGATTCATCGAGAGTCGGCTTAGAACAG
>Ga0306924_10007783_pt1 | contig 10770 bp, 9 predicted proteins | sample sta12Can44000111_FD_203756 | JGI IMG/M metagenome (GOLD analysis project Ga0306924, IMG submission 203756) | Lab enrichment of tropical soil microbial communities from Luquillo Experimental Forest, Puerto Rico - statanox.12C.anox.44.000.111 (v2)... | ecosystem: Environmental > Terrestrial > Soil...
GAACTGGAAGTTCTACTACACGATGGTGGGCACCTGCCCGACCTGCGGGCTGACGGGAGCCACGACCTTCTCCTGGACACAGATCGCCAACATCATGCGAGATCCCTTCGAGATCTCGGTCGGCGAGGACACCAAGACCATGTTCGGTGCCGCCGGCGCTCTCGCGGCCCCGAGCACGGCCTATGTCTACGACTGGAACATCCTGCCCATCGGCCAGGCGCTGTGGCTCAAGGAACTCGAGTCCTACACGGCGTTTCCGCCGCTGCAGGACCCGGCGAGCTACAATCTCAGCCAAGTCATGGACGAAGTGAAGAAGCAAGCTCGTCGTAACCCGGGGCAGTGATTGGGAAGCATTGGGGACGGGTGCCCGTTTCAGGGCGCCCGTTCCCTGCCGGCGTCCCGAGCACGCCATGGAGAAGCTCCTGAACCCGCGTTCCGCTGAGATCGCGTCACCCCAAGGCGTCATCGCCGGGCTCGTCCCGGCGATCTCAATCCGCAGGGCACCTCGGCTTCATAATCGGGATGGCCGGGACAAGCCCGGCCATGACGGTGTGAGCGGAATGTGCTCCTGGCGTGCGCTTTTCGGCATTCTTCAACTCGCGTAACCTCAGGGAGAGATTCGACCCCGGCTATTCGAAACCCCTGGGGTCGGATACTTGACGAGTCCGACATCCACGCGAGGAGCCGACGATGGAACTCGATCCCGTCCTGCTGTCGCGCATCCAGTTCGGCTTCGTCGTCAGCTTCCACATCATCTTTCCGTCCTTCACCATCGGGCTCGCCGCGTGGCTCGCGACCATCGAGGGGATGCGGCTCGCCACTGGAGCGGCGATCTATCGCCGCGTATTCGATTTCTGGCTCAAGATATTCGCGTTGTCGTTCGCCATGGGCGTCGTCAGCGGCATCGTGATGGCGTTCCAGTTCGGCACCAATTGGAGCGTGCTTTCGGCACGCACCGGTGCGATCCAGGGACCCCTGCTCGGCTATGAGAGCTTTACCGCCTTCATGCTGGAGGCGACGTTCTTCGGCGTCATGCTGCTCGGCCGCGACCGCGTCCCGTCGTGGTTCTACTTCCTGTCCTGCTGCATGGTGTCGCTCGGCACCATGTTCTCCTCGTTCTGGATTCTCTGCAACAACACCTGGATGCAGGTGCCGCTGGGCCACGCCGTCGTCGACGGCAGGATCGTGCCGCAGGACTGGTGGGCGATCACGACCGGGCCGATCGTGCGGATCCGATGGCCCCACATGCTGTTCGCGGCCTTTCTCACTTCGGGCATGAGCATCATCGCCACCGGCGCGTGGCACATGCTGCGCGGCCGGCACCTCGCGGAAGCGCGCGTGATGTTGCGCTGGGGATTGGGCTTGGTCGCCGCGCTCATTCCGCTGCAATTGTGGATCGGTCATCTGACCGGCGATTACGTCCATCAATATCAGCCGGCGAAATTCGCCGCGATCGAGGCGCGGTGGCAGACCGAGCAGCCGGCGAGCGAGGTCCTGATCGGGCTACCCGATCCGAGGGCACGGAAGAACCTGTTCGCATTGGTGGTGCCAAAGCTCGGCAGCTTCATCGCCTCGGGCACCTGGGATTCGCGCGAAGTCGGTCTCGACACGTTCCCGGTGCGAGATCGCCCGCCCGTCGTCATTCCCTTCTTCACGTTCCGTATCATGGTGGGCATGGGCCTGATCATGCTGGCGGTGTCCTGGCTCGGCGTCCTGTTGTTGTGGCGCGGCCGGCTGGAGCGCGCCCGCTGGTTTCTATGGGCAGCGTTCGCGTCGTTCCCGAGCGGTTTCGTCGCCGTGCTGTGCGGCTGGTTCACCGCCGAGGTCGGCCGGCAGCCATGGGTGGTCTACGGCCTGCTGCGGACCAGGGATGCCGTGACGCCGTCGCTCACCACTCGCTATGTCGCGGTGTCGCTCGCGGCCTATGTCGCCGTCTATGCGATCATCTATGCGTTCGGCCTGTTTTACATCTATCGGCTGCTGCGGGACGGACCGGCCGATGAAGCGGCGAGCCATGACGGCTTGACGCCGGGCCGGCCGGCTGCCGTCGCGCTGCCCTCGGGAGCGGAGTGACCGCGGTGGAGCCGTCGAGCCTCGCACTGTTCTGGGCCGGCGTGATCGTCGTCGCGATCCTCATGTATGTCATCCTCGACGGCTTCGACCTCGGCATCGGCATCCTGTTCGGCACCACCAATGACGAGGCGCTGCGGGACGAGATGGTGGCGGCGATCGCGCCGGTCTGGGACGGCAACGAGACCTGGCTGATCGTGGTCGGCACCTCCCTGTTCGCGGCCTTTCCCACCGCCTATGCGGTGTTCCTGCCGGCGTTCTACGTCCCGGTGCTGCTGCTGCTGTTGGGGCTCATCTTTCGCGGGGTTGCCTTCGAATTCCGTCACGCCGGCGCCCGCATGCTGTGGAACTGGGGATTCTTCATCGGCTCCACCGTTGCGGCCTTCGTCCAGGGGGCCGCGGTCGGGACGATGATCCGCGGCATCCCCGTGGCCGGCGGCCAATATGCAGGCGGCGCATTCGAGTGGCTGGCGCCGCTGCCGATGTTGTGTGGCGTCGGCCTCGTCCTCGGCTACGCCTTGCTCGGCGCCGGCTGGCTGGTGCTCAAATGCGAAGGCGCGTTGCGCGAATGGGCGCGGCGGCGCATTCCGTGGCTCGCCATCGCCGTGCTGGCAGTGCTGGCGGTGGCTTTCTACGAAACACTTGACGAGCGCGAGCGGATCGCGACCGATCTCGAAGACCGCAGCTGGGGCCTGATCTTTCCTGCCATCGGCCTGGCGGCCATGGCCGGCGTTTTCCTCGGCGTGCGCTGGCGTCGCGACGCCTTGCCTTTCGTCATGACGGTGCTGTTCTTCGTCGCCGCGTTCCTCACCCTCGCCGTGCTGTTCTGGCCCTACATGATCCCCTACCGCATCACCGTCGCCAATGCCGCGGCGCCCGACGCATCGCTCGCCTTCCTGTTCTGGGGAGCCGTGGTCGTGCTGCCGGTAATCGCCGTCTACACGATCGCCATCTACTGGCTGTTCCGCGGCAAGCTGATCAAGCGATGACAGCGGCGGGAAAAGAAAGCATCGACGTCATCACCTCAAGTAATTGGAAGCGCGTGTTCGCATTCGAATAGATTTTCTTGCGAGTCGAAGCGCCGGATCCAGCGACCGATGTGACCGCAAGATGACAGCTGCGCCACAATTGGCGTGCGCCCAGCGGCCACATCAGGTCGCCGCACTTGCCGGAATTGCATAGCCTCCCTCGGCCCGGCAGCCGATGACTACGCGGTGCCGAGCTTCCTTGAGAGAGCAGCGGCGCTTTTGCCGTGGAGCACCACGGCTCCGCGACATCGACGCCCAGGTCAGACGGGCGGTTCATTCACCGGAGGAAGCCACCATGAAGATCATGCGGAAGCTGTGGCTCGGCATGTTCGCGCTGCTCGCCGCCGTGATGGCGGCCGGCGCGCCCGTGTCCGCGCAACAGCAGAGGCCCAACATCATCGTGATCATGGGCGACGACGTCGGCTGGTTCAACATCGGGGCCTATCATCAAGGCATGATGGCGAGCCGGACGCCGAATCTCGACCGGCTCGCCGCCGAGGGAATGCGGTTCACCGACTACTATGCCGAGGCGAGTTGCACGGCGGGACGGGCGAACTTCATCACCGGCGAGTTGCCGATTCGCACCGGGCTCACCACCGTCGGTCAGGCGGGCTCCCCGCTCGGCATGCCGGACGAGGCACCGACCATTGCTACGGTGCTCAAATCGATGGGCTATGCCACCGGCCAATTCGGCAAGAACCACTTGGGCGACTTGAACCGGTTCCTGCCCACCTTGCACGGCTTCGACGAATTCTACGGATACCTCTATCACCTCGACGCGATGGAGGACCCCTGCCATCCCAACTACCCGCCAGCGCTCAAGGCCACCGTCGGCCCGCGCAACATGGTGCACAGCTTTGCGACCAATGTGGACGACCCGACGGTTCAGCCGCGCTGGGGCAAGGTCGGCAAGCAAAGGATCGAGGACGCCGGCGATCTCTGTCCCAAACGCATGGAGACCGTGGACGACGAAATCCTGAGCAATGCTTTCGCATTCATCGACAAGGCGAAGCGGGAGAACAAGTCGTTCTTCGTCTGGCTCAATCCGACGCGCATGCACGTGGTCACGCACCTCTCCGAGAAATACGAGAAGATGCGCACGCCTGAGAACGGCTGGAACGTCGAGGAGGCCGGCATGGCACAACTCGACGACATCGTCGGGTCGGTGATGGCGAAGGTGAAGGACCTCGGCATCGACAACGACACCATCCTCGCCTTCACGACCGACAACGGTGCGGAAAATTTCACCTGGCCCGATGGCGGGCAGACCCCGTTCGCCGGCGGCAAGGGCACCGCGCTGGAGGGCGGCTTTCGCGTGCCGATGCTGCTGCGCTGGCCGGGCAAGGTGCCTGCCGGCAAGCTCGAGAACCAGATCGTGTCGGGCCTCGACTGGTTCCCGACGCTGGTGTCGGCGGCCGGGAACCCGAACATCGTCGAGGAACTCAAGAAGGGCAAGGAGATCGACGGGCGCACCTACAAGGTCCACCTCGACGGCTACGACCAGACAGATCTGTTCACCGGCAAGGGTAAATCGAAGCGAAACGAGATTTTCTATTTCGCAGAGACCACACTGGGCGCGGTGCGCATCGGCGACTTCAAGTACCGCTTCATCGATCAGCCGAACGGCTGGCTCGGCGCGACTGTCAAGGTGGATTGGCCGATCCTCGTCAATCTCCGCCTCGATCCCTTCGAGCGCACTGGCATCAGCGGATCGTTGGCATACTACAATTGGTTCGCCTACGAGTTCTGGCGCTTCGTCTTCGTCAACCAGGAGGTCGCCGCCTACGCCCAGACCTTCCTCGACTTCCCGCCGATGCAGAAGGGCGCGAGCTTCAACCTCGAAGCGCTGAAGCAAGAACTCGAGAAGAAGATGCAGAGCCACGCGGCGCAGTAAAGCCCGTGCAAACCATGCCGCGCCATTCATCGTCTTCGAGGAACGGCGCGGCCTTGCGCAATAAAGGGAGCTAACATAAGCCTATTCCTGCCGAGCTGCCGCGAACCTCAGGGACAGAAGCGATCGGTCCGCGCGGTACCGGCTACGACGAGGAAACAGGCCATGACCAAGCTGCGATTGCTGGTGCTCGCGGCAGCGCTTGCCGCGCCGACGGGGACCGCTTACGCCGGTCCGTGCGCGCAAGAGATCGACCGCATGCAGGCCCGGTTCGACGCCAAGCTCGAGGCCGCGGCCCGCAGCGGACCGACTGCGCGAGAAACCAATGCGGCGACCGACCATCGTCAGCCGACACCGGACTCCATCGCAGCCGCCGAAGCCAGGATCGGGGACATCTCGCCCCGTACCGTCGAGGTGATCGAGTCCGGCATGGCGCGCGCCCGCAGGGCGGACCTCGCCGGCGACAGAAGTGCCTGCGAGCAGGCCCTCGCCGACGTTGGGCGGGCGATCGGTCCGTAATTTTCATCCGTGTCCCGCGAGACGGCGCCGCGACCACGGCGCGACGGGGAGCACGGCAAAGGACGCATTATTGCTTCCGGGTTTATGGCGTTGCAGGGCGACTGGTACTGCCGTCGGAATCGCTTTTGGCTGATTGCGAGGCCGGATCGCAGCCGCAGATGCGATCGTCGTTCAGCGAACAACGTCACCCGCGCCCAAACAGGCGCTTGATCCAGGCGAGCAGCACGGCACCCATCAAAGCAAAACCCGAAATCGGCTTCGCTGGGGGCGACGGCGCCGCCACAGCGGGTGCTGCCGGCCGGGCCCCCGTTTGGTCCGTGGCCGTTGTTGCAGCTGGCGCTGCGACAGGCGCGGCGGCAGGCGCCGAAGTTATCGACGCCGGCCCGAGCTGTGCTTTGAGGTTGTTGGCGAACTGCCCGATGATCTGCGCCGCCGTCATCTGGATGATGCCGACGCCGCGTCCGTATTGGGCAACCACGCCTGACAGCGTGAGGTTGGTGTGCACCAGCACCTTGGAGCCGCCATTCGCCGGCTCGATATGGAAAGTCGCAGTGGCATTGGCGGATCCGCGGCCCTTGGCGTCGCTGCCCTGGGCGGCGACCCGGGCGCGGTGGTTGGCGTCGTCGATCTCCTCGAATTTCACCGTGCCGGCGAAGGTGAGCGCGACCGGGCCGAGCCGGACGCCGATCCTGCCCTTGTAGGTGCGATCGTCCACCACTTCGGTGAGTTCGGCACCGGGCATGCAAGGCACGATGCGGGCGATGTCCATCAGCACCTTCCAGGCGTCGTCGGCCGGGAGCGGCACCTCGAACGAATTATCGAACTCCATGATCGCCACTCCGGCCCGCCCGGCGCCACGGCCGCCTGACCCCGAGCGTGTGCCAAATCCACTGCGACATCGCGAGCAGGCGCGCGTCCTGATGGCGCCCGCCCACCAGCTGAATTCCGACCGGCAGCCCATTGGGACCGGTCGCGGTCGGCAGCGTGACCGTCGGCGTGTGCAGCAGCGTCCAGATCGCCTGGAAGGCGGGATCACCGGTGTGATGGAGGCCCTCGGGCGCCTCGCCGCGCACGCAGGGCGCGAGCAGCACGTCGGCCAAGGCGAACGCGCCGCCGAGTGCGGCGCGACAGCGTTCCGCCAGCCGCACCGCGGCGACGTAATCCGCGTGCGGAATGCTAAACCCCCGCTCGATGATCTTGCGCAGCCGCTCGCTGATCGCGTCGCGATGATGGTGCCACTCGTGGGCCATCCCCATGGCGCGCTCGTAATCGTTGATGACCTCGCGAGCGTGGTTGAGGCCGGCGAATTCGTCGGGCAGTGCAATCTCCACGATCTCGGCGCCGGCATCGTTGAGTCGCCGCGCCGCATCTTCGATGGCATCGACCGTCTCCGGCTGCGCATTCGCCCACATGTGGGTGCGCGTCACACCGACCCGCGGCGCGGACGTGACCGCGGCGAGCGGCTCCGGCGTCTCGCCGAGCAGCACTGCGCGCACCAGCGCGATATCGTCGAGGGTTCGCGCGATCAGGCCGATGGTGTCGAGCCCTTCCGCAGCGGGCTTCACGCCGAAGCGGTTGAACGCGTTGTAGGTCGGCTTGTAGCCGATGACGCCGCAATAGGAGGCCGGCCGCAGCACCGAGCCGCCGGTCTGGGTGCCGAACGCGATCGGGACCATGCAGTCTGCGACCGCGGCGGCGGAGCCGCTGGAGGACCCGCCCGGCGTGCGGGTCTCGTCGTGGGGATTGGTGGTCGCCCCCGCGGTGACGCCGGCGAATTCACAAGTCACGGTCTTGCCGAGGATCACCGCGCCGGCCGCGCGCACCAGCGCGACGCAGGCGCCGTCGGCCGGCGGACGATGACCGCGGTAGATCGGCGAGCCCATCTCGGTCGGCAGGTCGAAAGTGTCGATGATGTCCTTGACCCCGATCGGCAGCCCGTGCAGCGGCCCGCGCGTGGTCGCGCGGTCGAGCGCGCGCGCCTGGGCAAGCGCGGCGGCGGGATCGAAATTGGTCCAGGCCCGGATCAGCCCGTCCTGGTCGGCGATCCGCGCCAGGCAGGCGCGCGTCACCGCCTCGCTGGTGAATTCGCCCGCAGCGATGCCGCGCACGATTTCGGTCGCGGTGCGCTCGTTGAGATGCGGCGTCGAAGCCGTCACGCTGTCCTCTCGGCTCATTCTACGGCGGCCGAGGCCACCCCGCCGTGCGCCTGCGACCAGCCGGCGGGATCATGCATGAACTTCTCGACCTCGGCGAGCATTCTGGCCTCGAACTTGTCGGACTCCTTGGCGACGCGCAGCACGTCCCACCAGGTCGCCAACGTGTGCATGGTAATGCCGAGATCGGAGAGGATTTTTCGGCCTTCGGGATAGATGTCGTAAAAGAAGATCACGAAGATGTGGTCGACCTCGGCGCGGGCCTGGCGCAGCGCCTTGCAGAAATTGACCTTGCTGCGGCCGTCGGTGGTGAGGTCCTCCACCAGCAGAACGCGGTCGCTCTCGGCGAAATAGCCCTCGATCTGGGCGTTGCGGCCGAAGCCCTTGGCCTTCTTGCGCACATAGAGCATGGGCAGGCCGAGCTTGTCGGCCATCCAGGCCGCGAATGGAATCCCCGCAGTCTCGCCGCCGGCGACAGCGTCGAACTGCTCGAAGCCGGCGGCGCGCATCACCGTCGCGGCGCCGAAATCGATCAGCGTCCGCCGCACTCGGGGAAACGAGATCAGCCGGCGGCAGTCGGTGTAGACCGGGCTCGCCCATCCGGACGTGAAGATGAAAGGCTTGTCGGCCATGAACTGAACCGCTCCCACCTCCAGCAACATTTTCGCGGTGAGATCGGCGATCACCTTCTGGTCGGGAAATCCGATGCTGGTCATGAGAGTGCCTTGTGTTGGAGCGCCGACGCCTGTGAAATCGTAGGAACCGTAGGATAGGTTGAGCCCTTGCGAAACCCATCATGGGTAATCGATCGCCAGAGATGGGTTTCGCTGCGCTCTACCCATCCTACGATTGATCGGCAAAACTCAACTCGTCACCTTCCATTCGATGGTTTCGCCGCCGCGATAGACCAGCGCCCGCTCGTCCGGCCCTTCGACCTTGACCTCTTCCGGCCCGACCCACGGCATCTTTTCGAGCGTGATGGTGTCGGCGTTCACCGGCATCTTGTAATGGGTCGCGCCGTTGATGGATGCGAATGCTTCGAGCTTGTCGAGCGCGCCCTCCTCCTCGAACACCTTGGCGTAGGTCGCGAGCGCCACCGGCGAATTGAACATGCCGGGCACTCCGTTGACGTTGACCTTCCGCGCCACCGGATGCGGGGCGGAATCGGTGCCGAGGAAATAGCAGGATTCCCCCGAGGTCGCGGCCTTGCGCAAGGAGTCGCGGTCGCGCGCCGTCTTGATGACCGGCATCACGTACATATAGGGCTTGAGGCCGTGGCCCAGCCAGTCGGTGCGGGTCAGGACCAGATGATAGGGCGTGATGGTGCCGCCGAGCTGCGGGGCGGCGCTGCGCACGAAATCGACGCCCTCCTTGGAGGACAGATGCTCTAGGATCATCCGCAGGCCCGGGAACGACCTCGTCAGCGGGATCAGCTTGCGCTCGATGAACGCAGCCTCGCGGTCGAAGATGTCGACGTCGGGATCGACCTCCTCGCCATGCATGAGGAACGGCATGTCGATCTTTTCCATGCGCTCCAGCACGCGATAGGTCTTCTTGATGTCGGTCACCCCGGCAGCGGAATTGGTGGTGGCGTGAGCGGGGTAAAGCTTCACGCCCGCGAACACGCCGTCGCGGAAGCCGCGCTCGACGTCGTCGGGATCGGTGTCGTCGCGCAGGTAGCAGGTCATCAACGGTGTGAAGGTCGAGCCCGGCGGCCGCGCTGCCAGCGCGCGCTCGCGATAGGCGACGGCGTCCTTCGTGGTCATCACCGGCGGGACGAGATTCGGCATCAGGATGGCGCGGCCGAAATGCTTCGCCGTGAACGGCATCACCGCCTTGAGCATGGCGCCGTCGCGCAGATGCAGGTGCCAGTCGTCGGGCTTGCGGATGGTGAGGCGCATATCAGGTATCAGAGGTCAGTAATCAGTGATCAGAAGACGGGTCGGTGATCATCGGCCAGATTTCATCACTGATTGCTGATTACCGACCTGTGATCACCGATTCCCGCTGCCGCCGCCGCGAACGTTTCCATCGGCGCGTCGTCGATCATGGCGCCGGTGAGGTCGGCGACGCGCGCGAAGCCGCGCTTGCGGCACCATTCCTCGAGCCCGTCGAGAATGGCGATCATTCCCGACGGATTGCGGAAGATGATGTAGCCCATCATCACCGCGCTCGCGCCCGCCAGCATGTATTCGACCACGTCCTCGACTTTGACGATGCCGCCGCAGCCGATCACCGGTATCTTCACCGCCTTGGCGCATTGATACACCATCCGCACGATGATCGGCTTCACGCCGGGACCGGAGATACCGCCGAACTTGTTGCCGATCGCCGGGCGGAAGGTGTCGATGTTGATCTTCAGGCCGAGGATGGTGTTGGAGACGACGAGCGCGTCGGCGCCGGCGGATTCCGCGGCCTTGGCGATCGCGACGACGTCACCGGCATTGGGCGACAGCTTCGCCCACACCGGCTTCTTCGTCATCTTGCGGATGCGGCTCATCACGGCGAAGGTGTGGTCCTCGTGCATGGCGAAGTTGCCGCCGCCGGGATTGCGGGTCGGGCAGGAGATGTTGACCTCGATGATATCGACATCGGGCACGTCGACGTCGCGCGTCATCGCCTCGAAGTCGTCGGCGGTCTGCGCCGAGATGCTCGCCACCAGCGGCGGCGTGAACCGCTTGTAGTCCGGCACCTGATGACTCAGGAAATATTCGATGCCCTTGGTCGGCAGCCCGATCGAATTGATCATACCGCACTCGAGCTCGGCGACGCGCGGCGGCGGATTGCCGATGCGGAATTCGCGCGACACGGTCTTGGCCACCAGCGCGCCCAGCCGGTTGATGTCCATCACCTGGGCGAGATCGGTGGAGAACGCGCCGGAAGCAGGCATGATCGGATTCTTCAGGGTGACGTTCCCGATCTTCACGGTCATGTCGACCGTCCGCAGGTCTACCATCCGCACGCCTCCTGGAGATCGAACACCGGTCCTTCGATGCAGACCCGCCGCAGTTCCTTCTTGCCGTTGACCTCGAAGGTGCGCACGCACACGTAGCAAGGTCCGAGCCCGCAAGCCATCACTTGCTCCATCGCCACCTGGCCGGGACTGCCA
>Ga0306924_10007785_pt1 | contig 10769 bp, 8 predicted proteins | sample sta12Can44000111_FD_203756 | JGI IMG/M metagenome (GOLD analysis project Ga0306924, IMG submission 203756) | Lab enrichment of tropical soil microbial communities from Luquillo Experimental Forest, Puerto Rico - statanox.12C.anox.44.000.111 (v2)... | ecosystem: Environmental > Terrestrial > Soil...
AGAGACTCAACTACATTATTATTATTATTATTATTATTATTATAAAAGCATCCTGGTAATTTTTATATTTGATTCAAAACCGCATTTACTACATATGCTGGAATCCCAAGGGAATCTGCGGGGTTCAGCCCCTTCGGCGGTAAAAATTAGCTCACCGCATTTGCCACACACAGATCCTGTTCATGTTGTTCACGCTCCTGGTCATCACGGCTCGGTTCCCCTAGCTGCCTGTTGGGGCAAGTTTGCGGCGCTCGCGGTTGGCCCTAGGGTAGGGGTCTCGAGAGCAAACAGGAACTGACCGGTGACTGCCTGCCAGTGATTCGCGCATTTCCGCAAAATCGAATTGAGGACGGAAAATCGGCAGTGACCACCAAGCGGTGCTCGACACGCGAAACGGACCATCAGCACCCTCGTGACCAGGGAAGACAAGTCCTACTCGGGTCGAAGGGAGCTTATAGGGGATTAGGGCAAGCCTGCCTCCGCCAGACTGGCGTTGAGATTCCGGCATGGTCACCTCATCTCGCTGACGATCCTCTACGTGCCGCCACGGATCGGCTCGGCTCAAAGAGGCCTGTTCGAGGTGCCGACGCATCTCCTGCATCGCGCCTGCGAATCGACCGATCCGATCGAATAGCCGTGGATCTTCCAAGTCTTTCATGACCTCGTGACGATACGCGATTTCGCCGATCTCGATCAGTGGGCGAAGAAAAAAGGGCGTGAGGTTGTAATCCTCCTTTCCCGTCGTCACCGCCGCACGATCTGATCGAAATTGAGATCCTTGAAGAACTTGGGCGTCTCGGCCTTCTCGATGGGCACATTAGGGAAAACCCGCCGGTAAAGAATACTTTGGAAGCTCATCGCAGCCGGTGGTGCGGAAGACCAAGTGGGCTGGTCGCCATTATCACCTCCAAGCTCGCACGCAGTCGTCGCTTCGACGGCGTGCAACGGACCGGCTCTATCGAGGGGGTACCTTGCCGGTCCCGCCCTCGGCAGCGCGTCCGGAACGCTCCCGCCGCTTTATCCAGCGCAGCAGGAGCTATCAGCCTTTCGGCGGTTTCGGGGAGGCTCCATCCCCATCAGGTGTCGTTCTGGCGATATAATTCGGAAGCTGAGCGGGTCAAGTTTAACACTGGGTTGGCTTCGGATGATCGATCGTCTACGCTGCTGAGAGGTTTAGGTTCGCCTGCAATGGCGATGGAGTCCGCCGTAACCGCCCACCCGGGCTGATGACTCCTACAGTCGCCCCGCGCGCACGCGTGACGGGTCGCAAATGTGGGAAGGCTTGTCTGGAGGGTAGGTGCCGCAATGCTCGACTCTGCCGGTTCGACCCCCGATGCCGCCGGGCCGCTGGTCTGAGCAATGCCCGAACGGATCCTCTACAACCTGCTCCAGGTCGGGGTGGTTCTCGCGTTCGCTCCGCTGGTCGAGGGCATCACTAGCCGGCTCAAGGAAAACCTGCAGTCGAAGCGCGGGCCGAGCATCTTTCAGCCCTATCGCGACATCTGGAAGCTGCTGCACAAGGACGAGATCGTTTCGGAATACACCTCCTGGATCTTCCGGGCGGCACCCTATGTTGCGTTCACGGCGCCGATCTTCGTCGCGCTGCTGATCCCGGTGCTGACGCGTTATCCGCTGTTCTTTGCGTTCATGGGCGACATGCTGGGGGGCGGCTTCGTCCTCGCGCTCGGCGGGTTCTTTGCGACGTTGGCCGCCGTCGATACCGCCAATCCGTACGGCCCGATGGGAGCGAGCCGTACCCGCATGGTCGGTTTCCTCGCCGAGCCGGTCTTCATCGTCGTTTTCCTAACCGTCTCTTTCGTCGCCGGCTCGACCATCCCCTACATCGTGCAGACACGCTGGGTGACGCCGATCGCGAATTTCTTCGAGCCCTCGCATGTCCTCCTGATGATCGCGTTCCTGATGCTGATCCTCGCCGAGGACCGGCGCATTCCGGTCGACAGCCCATCGGGGCAGTTCGAGCTGGCAATGATCGACCGCTCGAGATTGCTCGAATATTCCGGGCGTGGCGCAGCATTGATGAAGTGGGCCGGGGCGATGAAGTTCTTCGTGCTCATCATAATCTTCCTCAACGTGCTCGTCACCCCTTGGGGTCTGGCACAGGGAATGGGGCTGGGCGAAGTGCTTTTGGCGATCCCGCTCGTCCTCTTGAAGGTATTCGGGTTCATCTTGGTCCTCGTCTACATCGAGTCATCGCTCGCCAAGCTGCGGCTCTTCCGGATCACCGAATTTCTCGGCGCCGCCTTCGTGATTTGCGTAGTCGCGATGATCACCCGGTTGTCGGAAATCTGAGGGCGAGCCCATGAACAGCACCGCTTACCCGGTGATCTTCGCCTTAGATGCACTGACGGGCGCTCTCTTCCTGCTGACCGCGATCGGGGTCGTGGCCACCCGACAGGTCCTCGCGTCGCTGCAGCTCTTCATCCTCCAGTCGCTGCTGCTGACCCTTTCTGCAGTTCTGCTCGGTGTAGCCCTGGGCTCGGTTCATCTCTTCGCGGTTGCAGCGATCACGATCGCCACCAAGACCCTGCTGATTCCTTGGCTGTTGCGGCGGACCGTAAGCAGCGAGGTCTACCGCACCCGGGAGATCGAGCGGGTCCTCAACATCCCTAGCTCCCTTCTGATCGCCGCGGCCTTGGTGGTGCTCGCCTACGTGGTTGCCAATCCGCTGCTGCGCGCGGTCGAGGTGCCGTTTGCCCAGATCAACCTGCCGCTCGGGCTGGCGGCAATGTTTCTCGGCGTCTTTACGGTTGCGGTCAGGCGGGAAGCGGTGCCGCAGCTCCTCGGCTTACTGGCGGTGGAGAACGGCGTGTTCTTCGCAGGTGTCGCAATCGTCCCAAACCTGCCGGTCATCGCTGAGCTCGCCGCCGCCGTCGATGTGCCGGTCATTACCTTGGTCGTCGGCCTGCTGACCCGGCAAATTCACCAACGGCTCGGGACGACGGCGGTCGGACAACTGTCTGCGTTGCGCGAGCATTGAAGTGCCATGGAGCTCGCCGCCGTCCTCGTAATCCCGGCGCTCGCCAGCGTACTGTCGCTGTCGCCGCTCGGCCGCCGCTTCGCCGCCCCGATCACGCTCGCCGCCAGCGCTATCGTCCTTGTGCTCGTGGCGGGAGTGGCGGAAGAGGCCGCCCGAACCGGGCGTGTCGACGCCCTCGACGAATGGCTGACCTGCGACGGACTCGGCGCGCTCGTCCTGTTGCTCGTCGCGTTCGTCGGCCTGACCGCGTCCCTGTTCTCCTGGGGCTACATCCGGGTAGAGCACGGCGGAGGCGGGAAAGAGCAGCACTACTACGGGCTCTTTAATTTGTTCGTCATGTCAATGCTCGCCGTCCCGGTATTGGCGAACGTTGCGCTGATGTGGGTCGCCGTCGAGCTCACGACCCTGCTCTCGGCGTTTCTGGTCGGCTTCGAGGACACCCCGGAAGCCCTCGAGGCGGCGTGGAAATACGTCGTGCTTACCACGCTCGGCGCGGTCCTCGCGCTGCTCGGCTTCCTAATCCTCTATTGGGGATCGCGCGTCGCCGGTTTCGAGCCCTTTACCTGGGTCGGGCTGGGCGAAGCCGCACCGCACATGCCGCCGGCGCTGCTGTGGCCCGCCTTCCTTCTGATCCTCGTCGGCTTCGGCACAAAAGTAGGCCTCGTTCCGATGCACACCTGGCTGCCGGATGCCCACAGCCAGGCGCCGGCCGCGATCTGCGCGCTCCTTTCCGGTGTCGAGACCACGACGGTGCTCTACGTCATTCTGCGGCTCTTCCCGGTGATCGGCGTGGCGCCGGGTCTCGACGCGCGGCCGTGGTTCGTTGGCTTCGGCTTGCTTTCGGTCGCCATCGCCACCTTGCTGCTGATCTATGTCCGCGACTTCAAGCGCCTGTTCGCGTTTTCGACCGTCGAGCACATGGGGATCATCCTTGTTGCCGCCGGGCTCGGCGGGGCCGAGGCGCATCTCGGCGCTGCCTATCAGATGACCGGGCACGCGATTGCCAAATCCTTCTGCTTCTTTGCCGCGGGTGTTGCCGTGATCGCCGCCGGCACCCAGGAGATCGGCGCCGTTCGCGGGCTCGTTCGCTCGTCCCCACTCGCCGCGATGGCGCTCGTCGCTGGCGGGATTGCGATCGCTGGGGCGCCGCCATTCGCCATCTTCGTCAGCGAATTTCTGATCCTCAAGGCGGGGATCGCCAGCGGGCACTATGTCACTGTCGGCCTGCTCGGCTTGTTTGTCGTGGTCGCCTTTTGCGCGGTCATGCTCCACATCAACAAGATGGCCTTCGGCACGCCGGGCAGTGACGGATCGATCGTCGCGGGACTGCCCCTACCTAGTGCGCTCGCGAGGCCGCCGTTGTCGTGCAAAGCCACGCTCGCGCTGGCAGCGATCCCATTGCTCGTGATCGGCGTCCATGTTCCCGCGCCATTACAGAACCTGCTCATGGCCGCAGCCAGGGCGATGGGAGGTTAGGGTCCATCACGATGGTAGTCCTCGATCAACATGTTGTCCCGCCGGAGCATTCGAGCGCGCTTCTTGCTCTTTGTAGGGGGCGGTGGGGCGGTCGAATTGCTGCCTCGCTCGAGGATACGGGCCGGGTCTGCCGCATCGAATGCCGGCCGGAGGAGCTGCGGGAAATATGCGAATGGTTGATGCGCGAGCTTCAGTTCACCTTCGCGACGCTGGTCGTCGAAGAGCAGCCTGCTTGGTCGCTAACTTACGTCTTCTACAAAGACTCTAATTCACTCTGGGTATACGTTGAGCTCCGGCTCGATGCCGGCGCGGGAGCGGTGCCGTCGATCAGTGGCTTGGTCCATGGCCCCTCGGCCGATTGGCACGAGCGTGAAATCGAGGATCTGTTTGGGCTTTCCTTTGAGGGCCATCCGCGGCTCGGCGAGTTTGTTCTGCACGAGGACTGGCCGGAGGGCACAAACCCGATGCGGCGGGATTTCGACGCCGGCCAGCCGCTCGTCGATCGGCCCTCCGAGCCGAGGTGGCAGCCGCCTACCATTGTTGCCGCGCCGGGCGCGTTTTCTATGCCGATCGGCCCGGTTTTCGCCGATTTTGCGGAGTCGGCTCACTTTCTACTGGAGACCGTCGGCGAGGATGTGATCCGCACGATCCCGCGGTTCTTCTACAAATTCCGCGGTGTCGAGAAGATCGCCGAGGGCAAACCGATCGACCGCGTGCTGTTGCTGGCGGAACGCTTCTCGGGGATTACGGCCTTTGCTCACGGGCTGGCATTTTGCCAGGCCGTCGAGGCCATTTGCTGCATCGAGGTGCCGGAGCGAGCACGCGCCCTGCGAACAGTTTTCGCGGAACTCGAGCGGCTGCGGCACCATGCGGCGGTCATCACTGGCATCTGTAACTCGACGGCTCTCGCCATTGCGGCCAGCCAGGCAGCCCTTATTGAAGAGGATCTGCTTCGACTGAGTTGCGAGACGGGTCGACACCGATATCTGTTTGGGCTGACCACGCCTGGCGGGCTCGCCTGCGATCCGTCGGTCGAGCAGAGCCGGCATTTAGCGGGAGCAGTCGATGGGATCGCCGGGCGGCTAGATGATCTTCATCGGATGTTGCGCTACTCCAGCAGCTTTCTCGACCGGCTCGAGGAGGTTGGGATCATCACGGCGGAACACGCCCTGTCCTATGGACTCGTCGGTCCGATTGCGCGGGCTTCCGGCGGGTCGCGCGACATCCGCAAAATATTTCCCTACGCCGCATATGAAGGCGTCGACTTTAGGGTTCCCGCTGAGACCCAGGGCGACGGGTACGCTCGGCTGCGCGTCTTTTTCCAGGAGGCGGAGCAATCGGCGACGATCATCGGTCAAGTCGCTTCGACGCTGCCCGGGGGGCCGGTTAGTGTCGACCCCCCAGAATGGCGTGCGGGAGTTGCGCTCAGCGCTGTCGAGGCCCCACTGGGCGCCGCCTTTCACTGGTTGAGACTGGGCGAGAACGGTATCGTAGCGCGCTATCGCATGACACCGCCATCCTTCACGAACTGGCACGGTTTCCATCTCGCAGCGGAGAACTTCGCGTTCCAGGACTTCCCGATCATTTTGGCGAGCTTCGGCTTGTCCAACGCCGAGTGCGACAGATAGGAGCGCACGATGGCGAACTGGGTGCTCAACGGACTGCGTACCGGCATAAAGACCACCCCATATCCGCGGCAGCCTGACGATGCACCGGGTGTTTCGCCTGGCCGCCCGCGTGGAACTCCGCTGAGCTCCCCCGATCGGGCAGCGGAGCTCGCCCAGCGCTGTCCGACAGCTGCGATCGTTTCCCAAAACAGCGGCGTTGCCATCGATCAGAGTAGCTGCGTTCATTGCTTCCGCTGCCACGACGACGACAATGAGGATGCCGCGGCTTGGGAACGCGGGTACGAGTGGGCGGCCTACGCGGACGAGAGCGCGAAGGCGCAGCGCAAGATGGACCGGATCTTCCGGCGTTCGCTGCACATCCGCTTTGTCGATGCGGGGGCCTGCGGCGCCTGCATCAGCGAGGCGCGCCAGCTCAATAACCCCTACTACAATATGCATCGCCTTGGCTTCTTCATCACGCCGACGCCGCGTAACGCCGACGTGCTGCTCGTCGCCGGCCCAGTTTCGGACGCGATGCGGCTCCCCCTGCGCAAGACTTATCAGGCGATGCCGGCCCCCAAGCGGGTCGTGGCGATCGGGGCCTGTGCCATTTCCGGCGGGGTCTTTGGCCCGAGTTTTGCGGCTTCGGGTGGCGTCGGCCAGGTGATCCCGGTCGACGTCGTCGTCCCCGGTTGCCCGCCACCGCCGCTCGCCATCCTTCACGGCCTGCTGCTCGTCGTCGAGAGAAAGCCGCCATCGGTCCTGGTCTCTCCCCCGCGGGAGCGGGAAGCTAGTCCACCATGAACATCGTCGGGCAGCTCTTCATAGGGTTTTTCGCCCTTTGCGCTGTCGGTGCCGTCGCGGCGTTTCTGGTTTCGGCCCGCCGGAATCCGATCGCACTCGCGACCGTCGGATCGCTCGCGGCCCTCGCTGTTCTAGCGGCGAGCTCCGTTGTCCTCATCACGGGCGCGTCCTTCCGTGCCGAATTGTGGCCGGTGCTTTCGCTGGGGATGCTGACCCTCACCACGGACCGCCTTTCAGCGCTCTTCCTCTTCGTCACCGGCCTGGTGTTCCTGCCAGTGTCGATCTTCTCTGGAACATATCTCGCGAAGTACCTCGGGCATTACAGCTTGCGATATTTCAGCGTCCTCTATCACGCGCTATTCGCCTCGATCGTGCTGGCCCTTCTTGCCGACGACACGATCTCGTTTCTGGTTTCGTGGGAGCTGATGACGATCGCCAGCTACCTGTTGGTCAATTACGAGTACGAGCGCGAAGAAAGCTCGCATGCAGGCTATGTCATGCTGGCAATGAGCGAGGGTGGGACCATCGCGGTGGCAATAGCGTTCATCCTCCTCGCGAGCACTGCGGGGACCCTCGATTTCACCGCATTAAGGTCCTTTCCCCTGGCAGTTTCCGACGAGATCGGCTGGACCGTTTTCCTGTTGTCGTTTTTTGGGTTCGCGGTCAAGGCGGGGCTCGTTCCGGTCAATAGCTGGCTGCCGCTTGCACACCCGGTCGCCCCCAGCAATGTTTCCGCTCTGCTGTCGGCGGTGATCGTCAACCTCGGCATCTATGGGATCATGCGGGTCAACCTCGACCTGCATCCCGTCACCGGAAGCGGGCCCGGTATAATCGTCCTGTTGACGGGCAGCCTCTCGGCCTTGGTCGGGATCCTCTACGCCACCACTCAGGCCGAGATGAAGCGGCTGCTTGCGCACAGCACAATCGAAAACATGGGCATCATCGCGGCAGGCATCGGCGCCGCGATGATTTTTCTGGAGAGCGGCCATCGGATCGTCGCCGGCATTGCCCTGATTGCGGCGCTGTACCATCTCGCCAACCACTCGACCTACAAAGCCCTGTTGTTCATCGGAACCGGTGCCGTGGAGGCCGGAGCCGGCACCCGCGACCTCGACCGGCTCGGCGGCATCGCGCGCCGGATGCCGTGGACCAGTGCTCTCTTTCTTGTCGGCGTATTGTCGATCTCGGCGTTGCCGCCGCTCAACGGGTTCGTCAGCGAGTGGCTGACATTGCAGACGATACTGCGTTCGACACTTCTTTCCTCGACCGCGGTCAAAATCGTCTTCGCGGTCTCGGGCGCGCTCCTGGCTTTGACCGCTGGGCTCGCGGTCACCTGCTTCGTCAAGGTCTTTGCGATGGGCTTCCTCGGGATGCCCCGTTCGGAAGGCGCCGCCCAGGCTGCCGAGGTCAGTCTCAGCACGCGGGCGCCATTGGCGCTGTTGGCGGCGCTGTGCGTCGTTTTAGGCGTACTGCCGACCTACATCATCCCGGTGCTCGACCGAGCAGCGACTCCGCTCAGCAAAGAGAGCGCGACCGCTGCGCTCGTGCCGCCCTTCTTTAACGCGGAGGCGCAGCGACGAGAAAGCATCGCGCCGGGGTTCCTCTCCGAGTTCCACGACCTCGGCGCGCAGGTCGGCGATGATGTTCTGCCGGGGAGGGGGCTCGTCGTGCTGCACCGCGGCGAAGAGCGCAACCCGGTGGTCTTCGCAATGTCGACCTCCTACATGCTGGTGGCGCTCGCACTGATCCTGCTGCTGAGCTATTCAGTCTTTCGGCTGCTGACCCGAGGACGTGCACTCGCACCGGGCCCGGTCTGGGACGGCGGCCTGCGGCGGCTCTGGCCAGAGCTCACTTACACCGCGACAGGGTTCTCCAACCCGGTCCGGGTGATCTTCGACGCGGTTCTGCGGCCGGCCACCGTCGAGGACAGCACCGAGGCCGTCGCTCAGCACTTCCGAACTGCGATCAGACGCGAAAACGCCGAAATCCATATCGTCGACCGGTGGGTCCTGGGGCCGCCGATATATGGGCTGGGACGGCTGGCACAGCTCGTCCGCAGGATGCATGTGGGCCATGTCAATGCCTATGCGGCCTACGTCTTACTGGCGATGCTGCTCGTCCTCGTCCTCGGTGTCGGAATTTTCTAGAGGGAGGAGCAAGCGGATGAGCATTTAGCGTTTGAGGAGGTCGAGCATGTCCAGGGGGTGTACAGCAAGATCCTAGTGGCCAATGACGGCTCGGACGGTGCCTTCAAGGCGCTGATGGTTGCGTTCAAACTCGCCCTCCAGTCCGACGTCGAGCTGCACATGCTCTGCGTTGCAGAGGTGTCGTACTTTCCGGGCAGTATCGGCGAGGTCGAAGTGGAGCGCGAGAGGGCGGATCGTCGGCTCGTACCCATGATCGAGCGGGCAAAAAGGCTGGCGGCTCTGCGGGGGCTGACACTCGAGTGTCATTTGCTCCCCGGCCATCCGGTGCCGACCATCGTCAATTTCGTGCGAACCCACGGATTCGACCTTCTCGTGATCGGCTTCATGGGGCATTCGGCGCTCTACAACCGTCTTATCGGCAGCACCACCGACTGGCTCGTCGAGCTCTCGCCTTGCGCGGTTCTCGTGGTCAAATGATAAGGCGCAGGGCAAGCTCCCGCTCAAAACGCAGAGTCGGAAATCTCGGATAAACCAGTCAATGGAGTGACCTTGTGCAATTCGAGATTCCCAGCACAGCATCGGCGAATTTCGGCAATACGGAACTCGGCGGCGCGGGACTTCCTTCCGAATACGAGGTTCTCAGGCGAACTTTCTACAAAACGCTGAGTTACCAGGCGCTCGGCTCAGTGTTTGACGTCACATTTGGAGTCATCGTCGATGGCGAATTGGTGATCGGCGGTGTTCTCGCCCTGGCCTATGCCGCCTCGGATTTGGCGCTTACCTATGTTCGTTACAGACCCTCGGTCGATAGTCGAGGATTGTAAAGCAGGTTCGCAGCCATTTCCCGTGGCGAGAGCGCGCAGTCGGCAATTCAGGCGCTGTTAACGTCTAGTAGCCGCAAGTGAGTGACGGTCAGCGCTTTAGTCATTGACCGGTGCAACTAACGCTGTTGGCGGCCCCGCTTTTCTAAGCTTGCTAAAGCAGACTGACGCCGACCACCACCAATGTCCGGAACGGGTTACTCGCGTCGGTTCGTAGCCATAGCAAGCGCGTCCGCTGAAGGCCAACTCTCAGACCTTCTCAATCCCGATGAGCTCGTCTGATGGGTGCCAGATCCGGTCTCTCTAGATCGGCATTCTCTACTTTCAGAGACATCAATGGTCGAAACGCGCGGCTGTGCGCAGCTCGCGCTTCGAAGACCTCTGGCTCGACAAGCAGCCTTTTCCGGCAAGGTGGGCCAGCAACAACGCGATCGAACGTCGATACCGAGCCCCTGTTCCTCATATCCGATAGGTGATAACCTCTCTCTGACGTTGCCGCCTGCACGGGAGCCCAAAAAGGGCCGGCACAGCGGCAATGCGGGTCTTTTCGGCCCGCGTTACGAACAGGAGGCGGACGAAATGAAGCGAGATCTTCGCGTGCTCGCGACAGCGAGCGCGCTGTTGCTGTCCATGGGGACGGCATCGGCGCAAAAGCAAGGCGGGATCCTCAAAAATCGACCATTTTGACAGTCCGGCGAGCATGTCGATGCTCGAGGAATCGACGCTCGCAACCAACCGGCCGATGATGGGCGTGTTCAACAACCCCACGCGCGAAGGACGGCCTGCGCTACTGCATCAATTCAGCCTCGCCGTGCATCTCGATGACCTCAAAAGTGAAGGCTACGGCATCTATCGCAAGCCCCCTCGGGTTCACCGGCCGTTTCCGTGTCAATCGATCGACTGTGTCCCTCGCGAT
>Ga0306924_10007795_pt1 | contig 10764 bp, 10 predicted proteins | sample sta12Can44000111_FD_203756 | JGI IMG/M metagenome (GOLD analysis project Ga0306924, IMG submission 203756) | Lab enrichment of tropical soil microbial communities from Luquillo Experimental Forest, Puerto Rico - statanox.12C.anox.44.000.111 (v2)... | ecosystem: Environmental > Terrestrial >...
CTTCCCCTCGTGATCGTCCGGCCGCTCTCCGGAGGCGCGGCGCTGGGCGTGGTGGCGGACGTGCTGCGCAGCGAGGGGCCGGACAGCCACGCCGGGCGGCTCGCCTCGGTCATGGCGGGCTCGACCGAGACCACGCTCTACGTGCTCGCGGTCTACATGGGCGCGGCGCGCATCACGCGCTACCGGTACGCGCTCGCGGCCGGGCTGCTCGCGGACGCGGCGGGCTTCGCCGCGGCGGCGCTGGTCGTGCGCGCGTACTTCGGGTGAAGCTCAGCTCTTGCTCGGCGGATTCTTCGGGCACTTCGGGAGGCTCGGGTCCGTCGGCTCCCAGGGCTGGGCGCTCCCCATCCAGATGTCGGCCATGGGCCTGAACCAGCTCGGGTCGTCGAGGCTGGCGACCTTGATCACCACGACCTCGGGCATGCGCGAGCTGCCCCCGAGAACGACTTCGGCATGGGATCTCCTTCAGCGATGGGAGGGCCGCGCTTCTAGCACGAGACGCCTCGGCGCGTTCACTTCGCGGCGACCGGCGCGTAGAACGACACGCCGCGTACGTTCTCGTCCACCTGCAGCGGATGCTGCAGCGGCGGGAACGCGCGCTGCTCGCAGTCCATCCGCTCGCAGAGGCGGCAGGTGAGGCCGACCGGCACCACCGCCTCGCTCGAGGCGAGGTCGACGCCGTCGGCGTAGACCAGCTCCCGCGCGTGCGCCGCATCGCACCCGAGCGCGATCGCGTGCACCGTCCGCGGCGCGTGGTAGCCGCCGCCGTCCTTCTTCACCGTCCTCGCCACCCAGAAGTAGGTGGCGCCGTCCGGCATCTGCTGGAGCTGCGTGCGGATCATCCCCGGGGTGAGGAAGGCGGCGAAGACGTTCCAGCGCGGACAGGCGCCGCTGAACCGCGCGAAGCGCAGGCCGGACGCGCTGAAGTGCTTCGAGATGTTCCCGGCGATGTCGATGCGGAGCATGTGGAACGGCACGCCCTCGGCGCCGGGGCGGCGCAGCGTGGTGAGGCGGTGGGCCACCTGCTCGAACCCGGCGCGAAAGCGGTGCCCGAGCAGCTCCAGGTCGTACCGCTCGAGGCGGGCCGCCTCCAGGAACGGCTCGTACGGCATGAGGACCGCGGCCGCGAAGTAGTTCGCGAGCGCGACCCGCGCCAGCGATCGCGACTCGGTCGAGGTGAGCAGCGGATCCTGGGCCTGCCTGTCGAGCGCGGCGCCCTGGGTGAGCAGCCCGAGCTGGAACGCGAGCTGGAAGTTGCGGCTGCCGCGGCGGAGCGCTTCCGAGAGCGACAGCACCTTGCGCTGGGGATCGTAGCGCCGCACCGCGCCGCGCATGGCCGCGGTGCGCTCGATCTGGACGCGGACGCCGTGGCCGCGCTCGAGCTGAGCCACGAGGTCCGCGTACAGGTTCGTCACCGACAGGCCGCCGTCGCGCCAGAGCCGGGCCGCCCCGTCCTCCAGCTCCGGGAAGTGGTTCATGTGGCGCTGGATGAGGTCCGCCACCTCCTCGGTGGGCAGCCGCGCGTCGAGGCCGGCCACCGCGTCGGCCGAGAGCTCGTGCGTGAGCGTGTCGACCGCCTCGCGCGCGCCGTGAAACGCCCGGTAGAGCGCCACCACCGCGCGCGCCGCCTGCGGAGCGACGGCGGCCAGCTCGCGCACCTCCGCCGCGGCGAGGTCGTGGGCCTCGAAGAGCGGGTCCCCGAACACCTCCAGCAGGTCGGCCACCGTCCGCGCGTCGCCGTCGGCGGAGAACTGCTTCACGTCGAGGTGGAACAACTCGGCGAGGCGGATGAGCAGCGGCGCCGTCAGCGGGCGACGGTTGTGCTCGATGAGGTTGAGGTAGCTCGGCGAGATGCCGAGGCGGCCCGCGAGCTGGGACTGGGTGAGCCCTTCGCGCCGGCGCAGCAGCCGCAGCTTCGCCCCGAGCGGGGTGACCTCGTGCATGCCGAACCTCCAGATTCGCGAGTCTGGAAGCGAGCGCCTGGTTTTACAAGATTGACACCCTTACAGGCCGCGATCGCGGACGACGCGACACGTTAACGCCGCGAAAGCGCTGGGCGTATTGCGATTGATCCAAATCAACCTAAGTCATGCTGTGAAAGGAGCTCCACGCATGGCCACGGATTCGCAAGCCGCGTCGTCTGCCCCGAACGCCTCCCCCGCCGCTCCAGCACCGCAGAACACGGCCGGCGCCGTCTCGCCAGGCGAGCTGCCGCGCGGCGTCGAGCCGGCCGCCGCGCGCGACCACGGCCCGGCCCCGGCGCACCCCGATCCCCGCCGCTGGGACGGGATCGTGCGCAGCTACGGCCGGGACGAGGTGGAGAAGCTCCGCGGCACCGTCCGCATCGAGCACACGCTGGCGCGGCTCGGCGCGGAGCGGCTGTGGAGCCTCCTCCACGGTGAGCCGTACGTGAACGCGCTCGGCGCGCTCACCGGCAACCAGGCGGTGCAGATGGTCAAGGCGGGGCTGAAGGCCATCTACCTCTCCGGCTGGCAGGTCGCGGCGGACGCCAACACCGCCGGCCAGACCTACCCGGACCAGAGCCTGTACCCGGCCGACTCGGTGCCGAACGTCGTCCGCCGCCTCAACCGCGCGTTCCAGCGCGCCGACCAGATCGCGCACGCGGAGGGGCAGGATGGTACCTGCTGGTTCGCGCCGATCGTGGCGGATGCCGAGGCCGGCTTCGGCGGCCCGCTCAACGCCTACGAGCTCATGAAGGCGATGATCGAGGCGGGTGCGGCCGGGGTGCACTTCGAGGACCAGGTCGCGAGCGAGAAGAAGTGCGGCCACCTGGGCGGCAAGGTGCTCGTGCCGACGAGCCAGTTCATCCGTACCCTCACCGCGGCGCGCCTGGCCGCCGACGTGATGGGCGTCCCGACGGTGCTCATCGCGCGCACCGACGCGGACTCGGCCAAGCTCATCATGAGCGACGTCGACCCCTATGACGCGAAGTTCATCGACAGGTCCACGGCCCGGACGCCGGAGGGGTTCTACGCCCTGAAGGGCGGCGTCGCGTGCGCCGTCCACCGGGCGCTGGCGTACGCGCCGTACGCCGATCTGCTCTGGTGCGAGACTTCGAAGCCGGACCTGGAGGAGGCGAAGGCGTTCGCGGAGGGCGTGCACCGCAGGTTCCCGGGCAAGCTGCTCGCCTACAACTGCTCGCCGTCGTTCAACTGGCGAAAGAACCTGGACGACGCGACCCTCGGGCGCTTCCAGCGCGAGCTCGGCGCCATGGGCTACCGGTTCCAGTTCGTGACGCTGGCGGGCTTCCACGCCGTGAACTACGCGATGTTCCAGCTCGCCCGCGACTACCGCGACCGCGGCATGGCCGCCTACAGCGAGCTGCAGCAGGCCGAGTTCGCCGCCGAGAAGTCGGGCTACACCGCCACCCGCCACCAGCAGGAGGTGGGCACCGGCTACTTCGACCACGTCCTCGAGGCCATCACCGCGGGTCAAGCCTCGACCAAGGCGCTGGCCGGCTCGACGGAGGCGGCGCAGTTCACGCACGCGGACCGGCTCGCCGCCGCCAAGCAGTCCATGGACGCCGATCACGCCGAGCTCGCCGCCTACGTCGGCCGCGTCAAGGCCGCGCAGGGCGATCCGGCTACGCTGCGCGCGGCGCTCCAGAAGCTGGTCAGCTTCCTCGGCGAGCACTTCGAGCGCGAGGAGCGCGATCAGGGGATCTTCGGGATCCTGGCGCCCCGCGGCACCTCGGACCAGGGGGAGCAGCTCCTCACGGAGCACCGCAAGATCCTGGCCGACGCGAGGGCGCTCGTGGAGGACGGGGCGGCCGGCCGAGTCGCGCCGCGCCTGGCGGAAGACGCCGCCAAGCTCGCTGCTGCGCTCGCGGATCACGAGCTCCGGGAGCACGCGATGGCAGAGCGGGCGCTGGGCGCAACTGCGCGGGCGTAGGCGGGTTCTTAAAGTCGAGACGAGCCTGTCCCCTCACGGGGGAGAAGGTGTGCGGAAAAGGGGACGGGCGGCCGCCGCCCCCTTTCTGTTTCGCGCGCGCGCCCCCGCGGGCGTAAAACCGAGGACCCATGCGCCCGAGCCCACTTCTTCTCGCGCTCGCCGTCCTCGCCGCCGCGTGCGGCGGCAACTCCTCCTCGAGCGGCGGCAAATGCCCGGCGACGCCCTGCGCGTCGGGGCTGACCTGCCAGTCGGACGGCACCTGCGTGCAGATCGTGACCCCCGACGGCGGGTTCGCGACCTGCACCAGCGAAGACGTGAAGCCGGTGGGCGACAGCGCGCTCGCCAACGCGGGATCCCAGGCGGCAGGCGCCGCGTATGTCGTGAAGCGCGAGACCCACACGGTGGGCGAAACGATGTCTTTCGACGTGTCCCCCGGGACCGCCAGCATCACCATCGTCCAGCAGGCGATCAAGGCGCCGGATACGGTGATCTTCGTGAGCGGAGGCAGCGGCCTGCAGCTCGACAACACGGCCGTCCCCCACACCGTGAACAGCCCGGACGGCAGCATCCACTTCGACGACGTGCAGGACGGACAGCTGCTCCAACCCGATTACACGACCAAGCCCATCTACTTCTTCAGCGATTCGCCCGTGACCGGGACGCTGACCATCCCCAACACGACGAAGGGAGTGTCGCTCGTGGGCGCGAACGGGCTGCCCGGCGGAACCTGGACGGCGCAGATCTCCGACTACGCCTGGGAGTGCGCTGTGGGCATCGGGAAAGGACAGACGTTCGATGCCTGCTCAGGGGGCGCATCCGACAGCGTGTACGACGTGACCGTCATCGCGAAGCCGACCAGCGTCGGTATTCCTGCGAGCGGTACGCTCGACGTGGTGCTCAACTTCGTGGCGACGAGCGTCGGATCACCGACGCCTCAGCCGCTCAACGCCGCGGAGGCCCCCAACGACGCCGACGTGCAGCGCATGGTCCAGACGCTCAAGGGTTTCTACCTGAAACAGAGCATCACCGTGAACGTGACCTACCAGGACGCCCCGTCGGCCGTGCAGCAGCGCTACGCGACCGGCGTCAACATCGACCAGAACGGCGCCTGCTCAGATCTGTCGCAGCTCCTCACGAACGGCGTGAAGGGGAACGTCCTCAACATCTTCCTCGTGCCGACCCTCGTCGAGACGACCAGCACCGGTGGACGGGTCACCACGGTCGGCATCGACGGGACCATCCCCGGGCCGGCCTCCATCGGCGGGACCGTGGCGAGCGGGGCGGTGGTGTCCGTAGAGGACCTGCGCGTCGGGAGCGGGACGTCGCGGTGCGCCAGCACCCTCAACATCACCGGCTGCGGCGCCGACGAGACCGCCTACATCGTCGCCCACGAGGGAGGGCACTTCCTCGGCCTGTACCACGTGACCGAGAAGTACGGCTTCGAGTTCGACCCGCTCGCGGGCACTCCCACCTGCAAGTGCACGACCTGCTCCCTTCACCCGACCACTTGCGCGGACCCGTCGCTGGGCGCGCCCACGAGCACGAGCGACATCGTCTCCGTCTCCGAGTGCCTGAGCCCGAGCACCGGCTGCGGGGGCGGTGACAACCTCATGTTCTGGCTCCTCGCGCCGGGCTCGGCCGGAAACCTCGCCGACGAGCAGGGCCAGGTGATGCGGGCTAACCCGGCCGTCCACTAGAGGCGCCCATGACCGCGATCTCCCTCACGCTGCTCCTCGCCCTGGCTGGACGTCCGGCGCATCAGGCTCCGGCGACGGAACAGCCGTCCACCGCCTCCCCGCAAGCGCTCAGCGACCAGGAGGTCGCGCAGCGGGTGGACGAGTATCTCGGGACCATCGACACGCCCATCACCGCCGACGAGTGGCGAGCGCTCGGTCCCCGCGCCGTGAACCGGCTCGCGGCGGTCGCCACCGACCCGGAGGCCCTCTCCAGCCGGCGCGGCAAGGCGCTCGGCGCGCTCACCGCGCTGGGCGGCGCGCGGGCCCGCCAGGTCGTCCTCGACACGGCGCGTTCGGAGCAAACGCCGTTCGCCGTCCGCGCCAGCGCGCTGCGCGGCGCCGGGCACCTGCTCGACCCGAAGTCGCTCTCCAAGACGCTCTCTCCGGTGCTCGAGAAGGCGCGCGACGCGCCGGTGCGGGCGACCGCCGCCGAGGTGCTGGCGGCGCACGCCGGCGCGAGCGGCTGCTCGGCGGTCCGGGCCCAGGTGGCGCGCGAGCCTCAGGAGACGCGCGGCCACTTCGCGCGAGCGCTGGAGCGCTGCGGCGGCGCGAGCTCACGGTAACGCGTCGTCGCGGCGACCTCGGGACATGCCCCTCTCCCCGGCCCTCTCCCCGCCTGGCGGCGGGGCGAGGGTGACGAGACGCGCGGCACGAGGGTGATCGACCCTCTCCCCCACCGGGGGAGAGGGCAGGGAGAGGGGGCCGCACACCGTGCTCCGCGCTGGCGCGGAGCGAGGATGAGCGGTCCCGATTAGCGAAGGCCTGTGGCCGAGATCCTGCTGTTTTCGCTCGACGAGCTGCGCGCCCGGTTCGCCGGAGCCACCCCGCCCGACGTCGACCCCCGCCAGGACACGACCCCGTTCCGCGCCTTCCGTGCCTTGCTCCTCCCGGCGCTCGCCGCGGGCGCGTCGTCGGAGACGGAGGTGACGATGTGGTGGGAGGGCGGGTTCAACGGGTATGCGCTGGCGGTCGCGCTCGAGCCGGCCGGCGCGGTGCCAGGCGCGGACGCGCGGGCGGCGGCGGTCTGTCCGGTCGATGCGATCCGGGTCGCGCCCCCGCGACGAGACCGGTATCCTCTGGCCCGCCTCGCGCCGGGGCGGTTCGAGCTCGCGCGCGACGAGACCGGCGCCCTCGTCGAGGCGCCCTTTGGCGCGCCGACCGGTCACTTCGGCGCTCCCGGAATGCGGAGGCTCGGATGAAGGCGGTCTTCTTCGCGGGGAAGGGCGGACCCGAGGTGATCGAGGTCCACGAGCTGCCCGATCCGCGCCCGGCGCGCGGCGAGGTGCTGGTGCGCGTCCGCGCGGCCGGCGTGAACCGCGCCGACCTGCTCCAGCGCCGCGGGCTGTACCCGCCGCCGCACGGCCTCCGCGAAGAGGTGCCGGGGCTCGAGCTCGCGGGCGAGGTGGCGGCGGTGGGCGAGGGCGTCACGGCCTGGAAGCCGGGCGACCGCGTCATGGCGATCGCGGGCGGCGAGGCGCAGGCGGAGCTGGCGCTGGCGCACGAGCGGATGCTGGTGAAGGTGCCGCCCCAGCTCTCGATGGAGGAGGCGGGGGCGACGATGGAGGCGTTCGTCACCTCGCACGACGCGGTCTTCACGCTGGGCGGGCTGCGCCCGGGCTGGCCGGTGCTCATCCACGCGATCGGCTCGGGGGTCGCGACGGCGGCCCTGCAGCTCGCCAGGGCGGCCGGCGCGACCGTCATCGGCACGAGCCGCACGGCCGACAAGCTGGAGCGGGCGCGCGAGCTGGGGCTCGATCACGGCATCCTGGTCGGGAAGGACGAGCCTCGCTTCGCGGAGGAGGTGAAGCGGCTCACCGGCGGCGAGGGCGTGCCGCTCGTGCTCGACTTCGTGGGCGCCGCCTACGCGGCCGAGAACCTGGCGTCGCTCGCGCAGGGAGGCCGGTTGATCGTCATCGGCACCATGGGCGGGAACAAGGCGACCGCCGATCTGTCGCTGCTCATGCGCAAGCGCGGGGAGATCATCGGCACCGTGCTGCGCCCGCGGCCGCTGGAGGAGAAGATCCGCGCGACCCGCCTCTTCGCGAAGGACGTCCTGCCGCTCCTGGCTCAGGGCAAGTTGAAGCCGATCCTCGACGGCGCACTGCCGCTCGACCGCGCGCGCGAGGCGCACGAGCGGCTCGAGAAGAACGACAGCTTCGGAAAGCTCGTCATCACGTTCTAGCTCGGCGTCCGGATCTGGCGGCCCACCCCGAAACCGGCTTACATGCGCCGGATGGCGACGCCCTCCACCCAGGTTCCAGCACGGCCGACCGCCGCCCTCGCGCCGAGGCGCGAGCTCACCCCGCGCGCGCTCGCCATCTCGGTCCTGGTGGCGATCATCATGGGCGCGTCCTTTCCGCCGGTCGTGCTCAAGATCGGCTACGGCCCGAACATCTCCGTCTCGGCGGCCTTCTTCGGCTTCATCGCGCTCGCCATCACCGCCGCCCTGACGCGGGTGGGGGCCACCGTCTACGAGGCCAACATGGCCCAGACCGCCGGCACGGCGGCGGGCGAGATCGGCTTCATGTGCATCGTGCTGGCCGCCATCGACATGCTGAACGACCGGCCGGGCCTCGGCTTCTCGCTGCACCTCTCCGGCTGGCAGATCTTCCTCTGGCTCACCTTCGCCGGCCTGACCGGCGCCTTCCTCGCCGTGCCGCTGCGGCGCCACTACATCGACGAGGAGAACCTCACCTTCGCCGACGGGACCGCCGCCGGCGAGACCCTGGTCGTGCTCTACCAGGGCGCCCGCGAGGCGGCGACGCGGCTCAAGGCACTCTTCGCCGGGATGGGCCTCTCGGCGTTCATCGCCTTCTTCCGCGACGGGCCGTGGACCTTCATCCCCGGCGAGATCGCGTTCGGCGCGCACGGCGCCGCGCTGCGCATGGGCACCGAGGTGGGCGTCCTCTCGCTCGGCGCGGGCCTCCTCGTCGGCCTCCGCATCACGCTCTCCATGGCGCTGGGGATGGTCGTCGCGTGGGTGGTGGCGCCGCCCGCGCTCGTGGCGCAGGGCTGGGTGCCACGGCAGACCTTCGCCGACGTGCTGCGCTGGGTGATGTGGCCGGCGACCGGCCTCATGGTGGCGGGCGGGCTCACCGCGCTCGTCCTCAAGTGGAACGTCATCGCCCGCACGTTCAGGAAGCTCTCGGCGAAGGACGTCGGCAGCGACGAGATCCCGCTGCGCTGGGTGGTCTGGGGCGCGGCCCTCTCCGCCCTCGCGCTGGCGGTGGTGCAGAAGCTCTCGCTCGGCTTCCCCTACTGGCTCACCGCCGTGTCGCTGCTCCTGTCGGTGCCCCTCATGCTGGTCGGCATCCGGGTGCTCGGCGAGACGAACTGGGCCCCGATCAGCGCGCTCGCGAACCTCATGCAGGCGGTCTTCGCGGCGCTCCAGCCCGGCCACGTGCCGGTCAACATGATCGGCTCCGGGATGAGCGGGACCGTCGCGGGCCAGGGCGAGCACCTCATGCAGTGCTACCGCTCGGGGAAGATCATCGGCTCGAACAACCGGAGCCTCATGCTGGTGCAGCTCGTCGGGATCCCGGTGGGCGCCGCGGCGGTGGCGGTGGTCTACCCGGCGCTGCGCCAGAAGTACGGCTTCGGCGACCACGGCCTCACCTCGCCCATCAGCGTGAAGTGGGCGGGGTTCGCCGAGCTGCTCGCGAAGGGCTTCTCCACGCTGCCGCAGGGTTGCCTCACGGCGCTCGTCGTGGCGCTCGTCCTCGGTGTCGTGATCACGCTCCTCGAGCCGCGCTGGCACCGGTTCCTGCCCTCGCCGACCGCGGTCGGCATCGGCATGCTCGTCCCTGGCTACGCCATCGTGCCGATGGTCGTCGGCGGGATCGTCCAGGCGGTGTGGGCGCGGAAGAGCGCTCGGACGGAGGCCATCTACAACATCCCCGTCGCGTCGGGCTTCATCGCCGGCGAGGCGCTCGTGCTCTCGATCGTCGCGATCGTGGCGGCGGTGAAGTCGCTCGCGGTCAGCTGAGCCGTCGCCCCGCGGCGGGGGACAAGCCCCCGCCCTACAGTCGGTTGAACCGGGTGGCCAGCGGCGGGGGACAAGCCCCCGGCCCTACAGTCGGTTGGTGCCAAGTGGTTGGAAACCACTCGGGTCGTAGCCTGGTGGCTGGCGGCGGGGGACGAACCCTGCCCTACACGAACTTGAGGTGGCGGCTCATCCGCCGGGCCAGCGGTGGAGCGGACAGGATCCTGGCCGCCCGCTCGAGCCGCTGGCTCCCGAACCCGCCCGCCGCGTCGTACGCGGCCGAGACGAGGTCGCCCAGGGTGGTGACGATCTTCTTGGGAAGCTTCGCGACGGCGCTCCGGGGGCTCTTTCTCATGGGGTCGTCCTTCCGGTCGTCCTCGGCCGTAGACCTTTACGGAGTAGCAAGCGGCTTGCCTCCCGCGCCGGTTCGACATTCCAGGGAGTTGCCGGATGCAGCCCCGTCCGCGGCGTGGTCGCCCTGTCCTTTTTTCAGCCGTTCTGTCTGCAAACCCGACAGTCCGCGCAAATCCCGGACAGATGTTAGAAGGACCGCCATGTCGACCCAGCCTTCGAAGCAGCTCGAGACGTTCCCCAACCCGAACCCGGCGCGCCCGTACGAGATCGCGATGGAGTGCCCGGAGTTCACCTGCCTGTGCCCCAAGACCGGGCAGCCGGACTTCGCGACCATCCGCCTCCGCTACGTGCCGGCCGAACGCTGCGTCGAGCTGAAGAGCCTCAAGCTCTACCTCTGGAGCTATCGAAACGAGGGCGCGTTCCACGAGGCGGTGACCAACCGCATCTGCGACGACCTCGTGGCTGCGCTCGCGCCGCGGTGGATCGAGGTGACGGGCGACTTCATGGTGCGCGGTGGCATCCACACCGCGGTCGTGGTCCGGCACGGCGAGAAGCCGGCCACCATCGACTGATCCTCCCCGACCACTCGACGTTCCGTTCGTCCTGAGCGTAGCGCGGCCAAGGCCGCGCAAAGTCGAAGGACGAACGCGAGTCATCCTCGAGGGCGGCGCCGTCGGCTCGTGCCGACGCGCCGCCCTCTTCGTTTTTCGCGGATGGCATCTCGAGCTCTCGAGACGCTCCGACAGGCGATCCCGCTCGCCGAACACCGCTGAGCGACCG
>Ga0306924_10007798_pt1 | contig 10763 bp, 9 predicted proteins | sample sta12Can44000111_FD_203756 | JGI IMG/M metagenome (GOLD analysis project Ga0306924, IMG submission 203756) | Lab enrichment of tropical soil microbial communities from Luquillo Experimental Forest, Puerto Rico - statanox.12C.anox.44.000.111 (v2)... | ecosystem: Environmental > Terrestrial > Soil...
ATCCGCACGGACTCGAGCCGCGCGATCTGCCAACCGAAAGGGGCACATGACGGGTAGGCTTGGCATCGTGGCTGGAGGCGGCCGGCTTCCGCAGCGTCTCGTCGAATCCTGCCGAGCCGCCGGACGGGATATCTTTGTCTTGGCCTTGGAGGGGGCGGCCGAGCCCGAAACAGTGCGCGGCGTGCCTCATGCCTGGTGTCGCATGGGCGCGGCGGTCAAAGGTCTTTCCGTGCTGCGCGAAAACAATGTGACCGAACTCGTCTTAGCCGGCAGTGTCCAACGCCCGTCGCTGAGCACCCTGCGCCCGGATTGGCGGGCGGCCAAGCTGTTCGCCCGGATCGGCTACCGTGCGATTGGCGATGACGGCCTGCTGTCGGCCATCATACGCGAGCTTGAGCAAGAGGGGTTTCGGGTGCTCGGCGTCGATCAGCTTCTCGAAGGGGAGCTTGCCGCCGAAGGTCCGCTCGGCGCGGTCAAGCCGAATCCGCAGTCCGAGCCGGATATCAAGCATGGGCTACGTATTGCTTGCGCTTTGGGCGATCTCGATATCGGCCAGGCAGCCGTCGTCCAGCAGGGCCTGGTGCTCGGGGTCGAAGCAATAGAAGGGACTGACGAGCTCTTGCGCAGGTGCACAACGCTACGCCGCGAAGGGTTGGGCGGCGTACTGGTCAAAATTGCGAAACCCGGTCAGGAACGTCGCGCCGACCGGCCGACGATCGGTCCCCGCACCGTTGCTCTGGCAGCTGAAGCCGGCCTGGCGGGGATCGCAGTCGAAGCGGGTGCTACAGTTGTGCTCGATCGGGACGAAGTGATCGGCGCAGCGGATCGGGAAGGGTTGTTCGTGGTTGGCGTCCGCCATTCGTGGCCGTAACCGAACCGCCGCTATGTATCTTCCTGGTTACCGGTGAACCCTCCGGCGACGCGCTTGGTGGCGCGCTGATCGCGGCATTGCAGCAGCGTACGGGAGGTAATCTCCAGATCGCCGGGATCGGCGGTGAGCAAATGCGGGAGCGCGGTCTAGTCAGCCTCGCGCCTCTCGAAGACCTCGCCATCGGCGGGATGGCCGAAGTGCTGCCGCGAGCGCCGGTTATACTGCGATGGGTGCGGAAGACAGTTGCAGCTATCCGCGAATTGCGGCCCGACGCCGTCGTGACGATCGATAGCTCAGGGTTCACCTGGCGCGTCGCCCATCGACTGCGCCGTTGCGGCGAGACCTTGCCGCTGATTCATTATGTGGCCCCGATGGTCTGGGCGTGGCGGTCTGGGCGGGCCCGGCGGATGGCACGCTGGTACGACCATCTAATGACCTTGTTGCCGTTCGAACCGCCTTATTTTGAGCACGTCGGGTTGTCGTGCTGCTATGTCGGCCACCCGGTGCTTGAAAGCGGTGCCGACCGCGGCAACGCGGGCCGGTTTCGCGCAGCACACGGACTTGCGCAAGGCGATCTGTTGATCACGGCGCTGCCCGGAAGCAGAAGCGGTGAGGTGACGCGTCTGTTACCGATCTTCGGCGCGGCACTGAGCCGCTTGGAGAGCCTGATCGGCCGCTTCCGCGTGGTTGTGCCAACGGTAGAGACGGTCTCGGCGGCCGTTGGCAAGGCAATGCATCGCTGGCCAGGGGCTCCGATCATCGTACAGCGCGCCCAGGATAAATATGATGCCTTTGCGGCGAGCTCCGCCGCCCTTGCCGCGTCAGGCTCAGTCGCGCTCGAGCTGGCCATGGCTCGGCTGCCAATGGTTGTCGGCTATCGTCTCAACCCGCTAACCGAAAAGCTTCTCGACCGGATCCTACAAGTCCGGCAGGTAAACCTCGTCAATCTGCTGCTCGGAAGGCCGCTGGTTTGCGAATTGCTCGGACCCAACTGCACACCCGAACGTCTCGCGGCGGCGATCGCCGATCTGACGCAAGATGAACGGGTTCGCGCGGCGCATCGCCGGGGGTATGATGAAGTCAGGCGGTGCCTGGAGGCGGGCGGCTCGTCGCCGAGCCTGCGCGCAGCCGACCAAGTCCTTGAGATCGTCGCCGCCCGCCGGTGCGGCAGTCCCGCACCCACAGTCGTACGGAGCAAGTTTCGATGACGGTAATCGATGTGGCCGAAACTTCTAAACCGATAACCGATACCGACAAGTTCTGTCTTTTACACACGATGATCCGGGTCGGCGATCTCGACGCATCGTTGCGGTTCTACATCAACTTGCTAGGGATGAAGCTGCTGCGAAAAAGGGATTATCCGACCGGTAAATTTACACTCGCCTTTGTCGGTTACGGCGACGAGAGCAGCAACACGGTGATCGAGCTGACCCATAATTGGGACCAGGCCGAGCCCTATAATTTGGGCAGCGCCTTTGGTCATCTGGCCGTCGGTGTCCCTGACGTGTACAAGACCTGTGAGCGCCTCGCCGCGGCAGGTGTTAAGATACCGCGCCCCGCCGGTCCGATGGCTCACGGTGGCTCAGTCATCGCCTTTATCGAAGATCCGGACGGCTACCGGATCGAGCTGGTCCAGCGCTCTTAATCCGATTCCTCGCACTCCCCGGCACGTTGCCGTGGCGGGAAGGGCTGGCGGGCGTCAGGCTCGCCGCTCGAGCGACACGTAATGGCGCGAGGCGGAACCAGTGAAGAGCTGGCGCGGACGGCCGATTTTTGAATCCGGGTCCTCGATCATCTCGGTCCATTGGGCGACCCAGCCGACCGTGCGCGCGATCGCGAAGAGCACCGTGAACATAGAGGTCGGGAACCCCATCGCGCGTAAGATGATCCCCGAATAAAAATCAACGTTCGGGTAGAGCTTTCGCTTGATGAAATACTCGTCATTGAGCGCAATCTTTTCGAGCTCCATCGCGAGATCGAGCAATGGCTCGTTCTTGATGCCAAGCTCGTTGAGGACCTCATGGCAGCTGTCGCGCAGCACATGGGCACGGGGATCATAGTTCTTGTAGACGCGATGACCAAAGCCGAACAAGAGCTCATGGTCGTTCTTGTCCTTGACGTGGCTCAAAAACTCCTTGATCCCCGATTTATCGCCAATCCGGCTCAGCATTTTGAGCACCGCCTCGTTGGCACCGCCATGCGCAGGACCCCATAGCGAAGCAATCCCGGCAGCGATGCAGGCAAATGGATTGGCACCGCTCGACCCGGCATTGCGCACAGTTGCTGTCGACGCGTTCTGCTCGTGGTCGGCATGCAAGATAAAAATGCGGTCCATCGCCCGCGCAAGCACCGGATTGACCTTGTACTCCTCGCACGGCACCGCCCAGGCCATGTGGAGGAAGTTCTCTGCATAGCTCAGCGAGTTTTGCGGATAGATGAAGGGTTGACCCATCGAATACTTGAACGCCATCGCCGCGATCGTCGGCATCTTGGCGATCAGGCGGTAGGAAGCGACCATCCGCTGGTAGGGGTCGTGGATGTCGGTCGAGTCGTGATAGAAGGCCGAGAGAGCACCGACCACTCCGCACAGCACTGCCATTGGATGCGCGTCGCGACGGAAACCGCGAAAGAAGGTCGTCAGCTGCTCATGCACCATCGTGTGGTGGGTGATGTCGTAGACGAACTGCTCCTTTTGTTTGGCGTTCGGCAACTCGCCATTGAGGAGAAGGTAAGCAACCTCGAGAAAATCGCTCTTGTCCGCCAGCTCCTCGATCGGATAACCGCGGTAGAGCAGCACCCCTTCGTCGCCGTCGATATAGGTGATGCTCGAGCGACAGCAGGCGGTCGCCATGAAGCCGGGATCGTAAGTGAAGTGCCCGGTTTGCGCGTAGAGCTTGCGAATATCGATGACCCGCGGACCAATCGTCCCGCCCAGTACCGGAAGCTCGACCGACTTTCCGGTTTCGTTGTCGGTCAGTGTCATCGTTCCGGTCACCATATTGTCGCCGTCCATCGATCCACCTCTGTCTTTGTGCCCGCGAGCCGTTGCCGGATTTCGCGACGAAAATATGCTTCTCGGGTGCGATAAGCAAACCCGCGCATCAGGTTGCCGCTGCAGGACTCACTGCGTCCGCGATCCGACCCAGGGTCTCCTCACGACCAAGAAAGCACATCACTTCGAAAATGCCTGGAGATGCCAGAGAGCCGGTCAACGCAGCCCGCAGCGCTTGGGCCAAGATCCCAAAATTTATATTCCTCTCTTTGGCGAGATCACGAAGCGTGTAACTTAATTGCGTTTTGCTCAAGGACGTGGGATCCCATGCGGCTGCCTCAAGGGGCTCGAGTCGGCGCGCCATCTCGAGCAAGAGGTCTCGCAAATTGCCGGCAAGGTTGTCTTTTGAAAGCAAAGCCGCTGACCGTTCATCCAGTGGAATGGGCCGTTGCTTGACCAGGAAAAGTGCGTTGGCCGCAAGTTCGGCCAGTGTCTTGGGACGTAGCTTCAGCTCGGGCATCGCGCGCCAGAGACGCGCATGGTGAGGCTCCGATAACGGCTGGCACACCATTTTTTCGAGCCGTTGAGCGACAAGATCGCTCAGGCGCTCGTCCGGGGTGATGCGAATATAGTGTGCGTTTAGATTATCTAGCTTGGCGAAATCGAGCCGAGCGGGAGCCCGGCCGACAGCATCCAGATCGAACCAAGCGATTGCTTGCTCGGTTGATATGATCTCGTCGTCGCCGTGGCTCCAGCCGAGGCGGAGCAGATAGTTGCGCAGGGCCTCGGGCAGATAGCCGAGGTCGCGGTAGGCATCGATGCCGACCGCACCATGCCGCTTTGACATTTTAGTGCCGTCTGGCCCGTGAATCAGCGGCACATGGGCGAATTCAGGCACCGGCCACTCGAGCGCTTGATAGATCTGGGTCTGCCGAAAGGCGTTGTTTAAGTGATCATCGCCCCGGATTACATGGGTGATCGCCATGTCATAGTCGTCGACGACTACGGAGAGATTGTAGGTCGGACTGCCGTCGGCGCGCAGGATGATCAAATCGTCGAGCTCGCTATTGGCGACCGTGACATCGCCTTGCACGCGATCTCGGATCGTCGTCGAGCCTTCCTGCGGCGCTTTGAGCCTGATGGCCGGCGTTACGCCGGGCGGGGCCTCGGACGGATCGCGGTCGCGCCAAGTCCCGTCGTAGCGCACCGAACGCCTCTCGGCGCGAGCCTTCGCGCGCATCGCCTCGAGCTCCGCTGGTGTGCAATAGCATTTGTAGGCGCGACCCGCGGCGAGCAGCTGCCGCGCGACCTCGGCATGCCGTGCAGCGAGGGAAGACTGGTAGACGATCTCGTCATCCCATGAGAGGCCGAGCCACTCCAGCCCCTCAATGATCGCGGCGACTGCCTCGGGTGTCGATCGCGTGCGGTCGGTGTCCTCGATGCGCAAACGAAAGACACCGCCGTGATGCCGCGCGAACAGCCAGTTGAACAGCGCCGTGCGGGCACTGCCGATATGAAGAAAGCCGGTGGGCGAGGGGGCGAAACGCACGACGACGGTCATTCCCCGAGGATGGGGAGTGACCGTATGGATATCAACAACCGGGGCGCTTGTGGTCGCGAAACATCTCGCGCAGGCGAGTCTTCATCAGCTTGCCGGTCGCAGTGTGGGGCAACTCGGGGACGACCACCACATCGTCAGGCAGCATCCAGCGCGGGAAATCGCGGGCGAGCAACGCGATCAATCCGTCGCGGTCCGGTTTACGGCCGGTCGCTGGCGCCACGATCAGCAGCGGTCGCTCGCCCCAGCGCGGGTGAGGCACCGCGATTACCGCGGCTTCGGCGACATCGTCATGTGCGACCGCGGCATTCTCCAGATCGATCGAGCTGATCCATTCGCCGCCTGACTTGATGACATCTTTGCGGCGGTCGGTGATTTGCATGTAGCCGTCGGGGTCAATCGTTGCGACATCGCCGGTATGGAACCAGCCGTCCGCCTCGATGGCGGCGGCGCTCGCCTCCGCATCATCAAAATAGCCGCTGACTATCCATGGGCCGCGCACAAGCAATTCGCCCATCGACTTGCCGTCGTGCGGCTGTGGCAGACCAGCCTCGTCGAGGATTTTTAACTCGACCCCAAAAACCGGTCGGCCCTGTTTTGCCTTGATCGGAGTCTGCGCGCCCGCCTCGAGCCGAAGATGCTTGGCCTTGAGCGCGGCTACCGTCCCGAGCGGGCTCATCTCGGTCATTCCCCAGGCATGTACCATCTGGATGCCTCGGCGCTCAAACGCCTCGATCAGCGATGGCGGGACCGCTGATCCGCCGGAGAGCACCCGGCGTAGACTCGAGCAGCGCTTCCCGGTGGCGGAAAGATACCCCTCGAAGGCGAGCCATACTGTCGGTACGCCAAGGCTCACCGTCACACCTTCGGTTTCAAACAGTTCGTAGAGGCTCGGCCCGTCGAGCCGTGGCCCGGGGAGCACGAGCTTGGTCCCGTTCATCGGCGCGGTATAGGCGGCGGCCCAGCCGCATGCATGAAACAGCGGCACCACAGGACACACTGTGTCTCGTGCCGACAGCGGTATCGCATCGGGCAGTGACGCCCCGAGCGCATGCAGCACGGTGGAGCGGTGGCTGTAGAGCGCGCCCTTCGGGTTCCCCGTGGTTCCGGAGGTGTAGCACAGGGACGCAGCGGTCCGCTCGTCGAATTCGGGCCAATCGAACTCCTCGCTCTGGTCGGCGATCAGGTCGTCATAGCGCCCAACTATCGGCAGAGATGTTTCAGCCTCGCTCAGCAACACAAAGCGGCAGTCCTTGGGGAATTGTGGCGCTAGCCGCTCGACGAGGGGCAGAAAGGTGGTATCGACGAATAGGAGACGATCGCTCGCATGGTTGACGATGTACACGATCTGGTCGTCGAACAGCCGCGGGTTGATCGTGTGACAGACCGCACCGATGCCCGAGATGCCGTAATAGAGCTCAAAATGGCGGAAGGTGTTCCAGGCAAGGGTGCCGATCCGCTCGCCGGGCTTGATCCCTAGTTGCAGCAGCGCGCGGGCGAGCCGCTTTGAGCGGCGTTCGGCCTCGGCATAGGTATGGCGATAGATCGTTCCCTCGACGCTCCGCGATACGATCTCGGTGTCGCGATGATAGGCGGCCGCATGGTCGAGGATCGCCGAGACCAGGAGCGGCCGTTCCGACATCACGCCCAGCATCATTTCCTCCCAAGCCACTCGCAGCGGGCGGTCAGAACCGCCGCATCAGCGCCACCAGCCGCCCTTGAACCTTTACGCGGTCAGGTCCGAAAATCCGGGTCTCGTACGCTTTGTTGGCCGGTTCGAGCGCGATCGATGCGCCGCGGCGGCGCAACCGCTTCAAAGTGACCTCTTCGTTGTCTACGAGGGCTACGACGACGGCGCCATTCTCGGCGGTATCGCCGCGCTGGATGATAACCGTGTCGCCGTCGAGGATGCCGGCGTCGATCATGCTGTCACCCGCCACCTCGAGGGCATAGTGCTCGCTGCCGCGGCTGAGCATATCCGCCGGCACTCCGACGGTCGTGCTCTGGTCGCGCAATGCCTCGATCGGCGTTCCGGCGGCAATCCGACCATAAAGGGGCAGCTCGACTGCCGCGACATCGGGGGCGACCGGCGCGCCCGGCAGCGAGCCTGTGAAATCTCCGCGAATCACGGTGGGCGAGAAGCGGCTGCGTTCGCCAGCCACTCCCGCGGCGCTCTCCTCCGGCAATTTCACCACCTCCAAGGCGCGGGCACGATGCGGCAGGCGCCTGATGAACCCGCGCTCTTCGAGTCCACTGACAAGGCGATGGATACCGGATTTTGACTTGAGGCTCAGAGCATCCTTCATCTCGTCAAACGATGGCGAAATGCCCGTCGCGGTCAGTCGCTGGTTGATAAACAGCAGCAGCTCGCGCTGCTTCTTGGTCAACATGGGACCCCCAATCCTGCGGTGCAGAACGAATCCTAAACGCTGGAGGGTGTTCTACTTGCGTTCGCGTCGGCCGTCAAGCGCTGCAACGCAGGTCAGATCGGCAGCACCGCGTCAGGAAACCGGATGATCGGGACGATCGTCCCGGCCACAACCGCGGGGGCGTTTGGCGGGCGGATGACGAGGCAATCGGCCGCGGCGAGCAAGCGCATCATCGAGCTATCCTGTGCCTCGAACGGAAACACTTCGAGCGCGCCGTCTGCGGCGTGCACAAGCCGCGACCGCAGATAATCCTGCCGCCGGTCGTTCTTGGGCAGGGCCGCCCCCAGCCGGGCGGTCGATCGGGTTTCCGGCTCCGTATGGGCGCCGCTCAGCCGGTCGAGCGCTGGCTTCAGAAAGAGCAGCGCACAAACCAAGGTCGAAACCGGATTGCCGGGAAGGCCAACCATTGGCGTTCCGCGGTAGCGTCCGACCATCAGCGGCTTGCCCGGGCGCATCGCGATCTGCCAGAAGTCGAGCTTGAGCCCGTCGATCGCGAGGGCCTCGCGCACCAGATCGTGGTCGCCGACCGAAGCCCCGCCGGTCGTCACCAGCAGATCGACCCCGTTCGTCGCCGCCGCGATCCGGCGCAATGCCTCCGGATCGTCCGGGGCGTTGCCGGCCGATACCGGCACGCCACCGCAAGCGGTGACAAAGGCGGCGAGCGAAAGGCTGTTCGAGCTGACGATCTGGTGCGGTCCGATCGGGTCGCCAGGCATCACGATCTCGTCGCCAGTCGACAGGATGCCAACGCGTGGCCGGCGGTGAACGAAAAGCCAGGGCCGGTTCATCGCCGCCAAGAGGCCGATGTCGCGCGCGGTGAGCCGCCGGCCCGACCGCAGCAGCACCTCGCCTTCAGCAAAGTCGAGACCCTCGCGCCGGACATAGCGGCCGCGCGGCGCGCCTTCGCGCACGCGGACCCGGTCGCCGACGCGCTCCGTGTCCTCCTGGATGACAATCGTGTCGGTGCCCGCCGGCAGCGGCGCCCCCGTAAAGATGCGCGCCGCCTCGCCAGCACCGACATGCCCGCCGAACCCGGCCCCGGCCGGCACCTCGGCGACGATGCGCAATTCGACCGGGATCGCGGTCAGATCTTCGGCGCGGACCGCATACCCATCCATCGCCGAGACCGCAAAGGGCGGCTGGGTTCGGCGGGCGGCGACGTCCTCGGCGAGAACCCGGCCGAGCCCGTCGACCAGCGAGATCTGCTCCGGCGGCAACGCCGCGAGCGGTTCGAGCAGGCGAGACAACGCTTCTTCGACGGAAATCACGGCTCTCTCTCCCAATCCCCCGACCGGCCACCGGATTTGCGCAAAAGGCGCAGATCGGTGATCGCCATCCCGCGGTCGACGGCTTTGCACATGTCGTAAACAGTCAGGGCGGCGACACTTGCCGCGGTCAACGCCTCCATCTCGACCCCGGTGCGCCCGCGCAACCGGCAGGTCGCGGTGATCTCGACCGCCGAGCGCTCGGGCACGCATTCGAGCTCGACACCGACCGAGGTCAGCGCGAGCGGGTGGCACAACGGCACCAGCTCGGCGGTGCGCTTTGCGGCCATGATCCCGGCGAGCCGCGCGACGGCGAGCACATCGCCTTTGGCGACGTCGCCGGCACGGATGCGTTCAAGCGTCTGCGGGCGCATCACGACACGGGCGCCCGCGACCGCGACCCGGTCGGTCTCCGCCTTATCGGAGACGTCGACCATTCGCGCCCGGCCTTCGGCGTCGAGATGGGTGAAGACCCCCGCGCTACTCTCCCCCGCACGCGGGGCAGGGTCGCGAGGGCAGGGAAGGCGCAGCAGATGCCGAGTCGCCGCGGCGACATCAGGCTCGCGCATCAAAGTTTCGCCGACCAGAAAGCAATGCGCCCCGGCCGCGGCGAGGCGGTCGAGATCCTCAGGCCGGCGGATCCCGCTTTCGGCCACGATTATGCGGTCCGCCGGTACCTCGGGGGCGAGCCGCTCGGTCGTCGCGAGGTCGGTCTGGAGGGTTTTCAGATCGCGGTTGTTGATCCCGATCATCCGCACCCCGAGCCGCAATGCGCGGTCGAGCTCGGCGCCATCATGCACCTCGGCCAAGACGTCGAGACCAAGCTCGGCCGCCGTTGCTGCAAGCTCGGATGCCATCGCATCGGATAGCGCCGCCATGATCAGCAGCACACAATCGGCACCGATATGGCGGCTTTCGAGGATCTGGTACGGGTCGAGAATGAAGTCCTTGCGCAGCACCGGCAGCTCGGCGTGGCGGCGCGCCATGCGCAAGTCGTCATCGCTGCCCTGGAAATAGGCCGAGTCGGTCAGCACCGAGAGGCAGCTCGCACCCCCCGTCGCGTAGGCAAATGCCAAAGCGCGAGCATCAAAATCGCGGCGGATCAGCCCGGCGCTCGGGCTCGCCTTCTTGATCTCGGCGATCAGACCATAGCGCCCCTCGGCGAGGTGGCGTTCGAGCGCCTCGGCGAAAGGCCGCAGGGGTTGCGCTTCGGCGAGTGCCGCGACCAGTGCGGCCTCGGAAAACGAGGCTTTGGCGCACGCGACGTGGGTCCGTTTTGTGGCGCAGATCTCGGCGAGCACGTCCGTCATCCGGCGGTCGCCTCGGCCTCGGCCGGCATGTTGGTGCGCGCGACGAGGTCGTGCAGCACCCGCCGTGCCGCGCCGGAATCGAGCGACCGGGCGGCGAGCTCGATGCCTTCTGCGAGCGTGGCCGCTTTTCCGGCGACGAGCAGAGCGGCGCCGCTGTTGAGCAGCACGATATCGCGCAAGGGACCGCCCGCGCCGGCCAGCAGGTCGCGCATCAGCCGGGCATTGTGCTCGGGCTCGCCGCCGTGCAGCTCCTCGAGCCGCGCCGATGGCAGACCAACATCTCCGGCGACCACCTCAAAGGTCTCGACCCTGCCGTCTTCGAGTGAGGCGACCGTTGT
>Ga0306924_10007803_pt1 | contig 10761 bp, 10 predicted proteins | sample sta12Can44000111_FD_203756 | JGI IMG/M metagenome (GOLD analysis project Ga0306924, IMG submission 203756) | Lab enrichment of tropical soil microbial communities from Luquillo Experimental Forest, Puerto Rico - statanox.12C.anox.44.000.111 (v2)... | ecosystem: Environmental > Terrestrial >...
GACGCCAAGGACGTCGATGACATCATCGCCTATCTGAAAACGCTGGAGTAAATGTCCGGACAAGGGCAGACATTTTTCTCCCTTGGAATGCCTCAGAAACCGCATGACTGTTGACTTTTTCGGCATTTGTCCGCATGTGTCCAGGACACGGCCGGACAGGGCAAGCCAGCCTTGTTTTGGCCGCTCCGGTTACCTTGTTACCCGAGGAATTCTGGCCATGTCGACGAAGGTGCTGACCGCGCGGGCGGTGGTGGTCGCTAAACCGAAGCGCAATGCCATTGGCGTGCGCGTACGCAACGAAATCCCCGACGGGGGCTGTCCTGGCCTCTATCTCGTGGTCGAGCCCACCGGTACGAAGTCCTGGGCGCACCGTTATCGCCGCCATGGGGTACCCAAGAAAGACACGCTAGGCCGGGCGGGGGAGGGCGGGTTGGCGCTCGCTGCCGCCCGGCATGCGGTTGCCGCTGCCCGCCACCGGCTGGGCCGTGGGCTCAACCCCACGACCACTCCCCACCCCGTGGCGCCTACTGGCGTCGCCTCGAACGACAGTGTCGAGGCGGCGGTGGCGGCCTTTCTCGATCTCCACGCCTATCGCAAGACGCGCCTCAACAGCGCGAAAGCGACCGAATATTCCTTCAATCGCTTCGTGCTGCCGGCATGGCGCGGTCGACTCGTGGCTGAGATCGGCCGGCGTGATGTCATCGACCTGGTCGAGAGCGTTGCGGTCGCTACGCCCTATGCTGCCAACCGGCTACTCGCCGCGCTGTCGAAGTTCTTCAATTGGCTCTGCGCCCGCGATGCGATCCCGCTGTCGCCGGCCGCCGGCGTAGAGCGTCCGCACCGGGAGGTCGCCCGCCAGCGCACGCTCGACCACGCCGAGCTACGCGCCTTGTGGCGTGCTTGCGAAGGCGAGGGGAGCTTCGGGGCCGCGCTGCGGATGCTCATCCTCACCGGCTGCCGGCGCAACGAAGTCAGCGCCATGCGGTGGACCGAGCTCGACCAAAAGCGGCGGCTGTGGCTGCTGCCGGGCGAGCGCACCAAGAACCACCGGTCGCACACGATCCCGTTGTCGTCGCAGGCCTGGGCCATCATCGAGGCGCTGCCGCAGATCAACGGCAGCGAGTTCGTGTTCACCCTCGATGGCCGGACCCCCATCATCGGCTGGGCGAAGGTGAAGGCGCGCATCAGCGTCAAGGCCGGCCTCGATCCGAACACGTGGCGTCTGCACGATCTCCGTCGCTCTTGCGCCAGCGGCATGCAGCGGCTCGGGGTTTCGGTCCCCGTGGTCGAGAAGGCGCTCAACCATGGCTCGAATTCATTTCGCGGGATCATCGCTACCTATCAGACTCACGACTACGCCGACGAAATTCGTGTCGCCCTGCAACGCTGGAGCGATTGCGTCGCGGATCTCGTATCCGGCAGGAAGCCGTCGACGGTTGTAAGGTTGCGCAAGCGGAAATGAACGACCGATCGGGGCGCGCTGAACGCCCCAATCGGTCTAACCCCCGCGCCACGAGTGGTTCCAAATGGCAGCGAAGGCTGGCCGCGAGATTACACCGTTCCACAACTATACAGACGCTCAATGGGCGGCGATCCAGCAGAAAATGCCGCGGGAATCACCATCGTGGAGGGATATTCGGTTCGAGCTTGAGCAAATAGGGCGCGAGTTTTGGGGAATGCGGCACCAGCGCTTACTTAGACCATCGGCACGCGACCATGAGGGCCTGCGCCGCTGCATCGAACTGATCGAGCGCTTCAAGAGCCGTCCGCTCAAGAAGGCACTTGAGTCTGCTCATCGGACGATGAAGGCGTGGGACGATTTGATGGTGGCGTGGAATAGCGAGGCGTTCCAGCGCACAAGCGACATCCACCGCCAACTGCTGTACGACCGCATCATACGATTATGGGTTGGGCTTGGTGGCAGGTTAGGGGCTTCGTTAACGGGACCGACCGTGCGCTTTTTAGATGCGGTGCTTGAACCGATCTTGGGGCCTGAGGCGCCCGGCCTCGACGGCATCCGCGCCATTGTTCGGCGTGAGCAACATCGCCGCAAGTTTTGGAAAGAAGTTGCTAATCGACGGGGGGAGAAACAAGACCCCACTGTCGATGACGCGGATTAACTGAAACTCCCTCCGTTCTACCGACGACACGGCCTGTCGCCGTGCTGGAGCACTCTGGATGCCTATTTTCGGGTGCCAGAGTGCCCTGACACAGACCGCGCTCGCGCATAGTGATCGGTCAAAAAGGGCAAAGGCTGATCTCGTCCGACGGTGACCAGCCCCGCCCGCGGCGACCGGCGCCTGAGGAAGTTTGATTCCGCGGGTGCCGGTCCCCGCGGGTGAACCACTCAGAGCAGCTCCGCAAGCTGCACCCGACATGACCGACATCGATCGATCAGCACCACCTTCGGAGACGCCGCCGCGGAAGCGCCGCGAGTCGTGGCGCAAGAAGGCTGAGCGCCACGGTGTCAGCACGAGGACGCTCGATCGATGGGCGGTGAAGGGCATCATCGATCCTCCCGTTTATATCAACGGACGTAAGTACGGCGACGCCGACGCTGAGCCGCGTTCGGACGTTGAAGCTGCCTGAGGATTGATGGAATTCGCCCGGCGCAAACGCCCTGACGTGCGGGACAGGAATCAAAATGCAGGGCGATACCGGGGGCGAGCAATTCCCCGGAATTACAGGTGCCCGGCGTGAGGCTTCAGGGGTATGTCCCCGACGACGGGCTAGGATATGGGCCGACGAGCCTCGGGCACGATGCCAGCGAGTGACAGGCCACTGACATAAGGGTCAACCAGGGCACGCGTCAGAGGCGTCGCTGCGCGGTTGGGGACTTGCGGCAACCATAGACGGATCGACTCCGGCCGCTACCACACCAAAGTATCCACGGCCCTCGAACGTTCGGGCGATCCGAAGGTCCTCGTGGAGATCATGGTGTGAATGGGTAAATTGGGACTCGCCGCTTGCGACTTGGCGGCGGCGAAATCCCGTTTGTGAAATTGAAAGCGCGGGCCGCCGGCTGGGAGCCGACAGACCCGCGCGAAGGGGCGAGCAAGCGCTCCTTATAAGAATTTTTCCCCGCAAATTCAAGGTTTCGAGCATTCCGCTCGAAAGTCCGCGGCGGCTTGGCCGCCTGCGTCGACTGCAGCGGAATGGAGATCACGAACCTCACGACGAAAGGCGATCCGTCAGTCGTTCGGCGTGCGATTCCAAATTAGCCGACCCGCGCACCGTCACCGGCGCGGGGAGGGAACTGAAGGTGACATGAAGAGGCCGGCGCCTCTGAGCTGAAAAACAAAGGCGGCCGGCCAAATTGGAAGCAGCAGAAAGGAGATTTCTCATGCTGCGTTCTCGCGAACTACTCAATACCTCAACGCGTCTTCCGGGACAAGTCGCAAACGATAACGGCCATCTCAATGGCAATGGTCACGGCCATCACGACCATCTCGGCTTTGGCGGGAACGGCCATGCCAAAGTCGGCGAGTCCACGGAGCAGCCGGCGAAGAAGACCCGGCGCGTCAAGCCGCACATGAAGAACGGTCGAAACCAGGCGGCCTGGCGCGCCTACGGTGCGGTGCGGCTTATGCAGTCCGGCCTCACCATCGACCAGGCGATCGCCTGCACTGGGTCGCACACCAACTACATCGTCGCCATGAAGTGGATCGTCGCGAACGACGACCAGAACCTTCTCGACGATGTGCTTCACGGTCGCGTCGACATCTTTGACGCGGCGAGACAGGTGCGACCGCTGGTCGAGATTAGGGCCTTGTACAAGAAGCTCACACCGGCGCAGCGCATCACTTGGGCCGTGGAAGAAAACCCGGACCGCGTGTTCGAGGAGGTCATCGTCCCAGCCTCGGCCATGACGAAGACCATGGTCATGGAGCCCACGACCGCGGACGTGACGTAATCCACCACGGGGCCGGCTGCAGGGGAGGGGCAGCCGGTCACCGTCTTTCGATCTCACCGTCCACACGGCGGCGAGATCCAAGGACGGAAAAAAGACAAAAGGAACGCCGGCGATGCGCGAGATGTTGCGCGGGGCGGCGCCTTTTTTGTTTCGAGGCATCACCTCGATCGAGCGGACCGCGGCGTAATCGGCGAGCAGCTCGGCTTTGAGTGAGCCGCGGCAAAAGGGAACGTGCCATGATTCCCATCATCAGCCCCGAACAGCGTCTGCGCGAGCCGCGCGGCGCTCGTATTCTAATCATCGGCCCCTTCGGCGTCGGCAAAACCTCGTTGGTGCGCACGCTCGACCCGACAAGCGTGTTGTTCGCTGACGTCGAGAACGGGGCGCTCGCAATCGATGACGTACCGGTGTCGCACATTCGGCCGGAGACATGGCCGGAAATCCGCGATCTGATCGTGAGGACCGCCGGGCCGAATCGCTCTTTTCAGCCGCACGAGCCGTACTCGCAATCACATTTCGACATGTGCGGCGGATATCTCCCCGGCATCGAAAGCGGACAAATTCAGACCGTCGTTTTCGACACGGTGAGCATGGCGTCGAGGCTCTGCCTTCGCTGGGCATCGGCGCAACCCGAAGCGATTTCAGAGCGCACTGGCAGGCCCGATACGCGCGGCGCCTACGGACTTCTCGCTCGCGACTTCATCCTCGCCCTGCATCACCTGCAGAGTGCACGGGGTCTTAACGTCATCCTGATCGGCGCTCTGGAAACCGTAACCGACGACTACGGGCGAATTGAACATCGCCTGCAGGCCGAAGGCCAACGCGTGCCGCGCGAAATCGCCGGCATCGTGGACGTGGTCGTGACCATGCACTGGCTCGACTTCAACGACAGCAAACCGCCGATGCGCGGCTTTGTCTGCACCTCGCCGAATCCTTGGCAGTACCCGGCAAAGGACCGGTCCGGAAAGCTCGGCATGGTCGAGCCGCCCGACCTCGGCGCGCTTATTCGTAAGGTGTTGCCACAGCAGGCGAACCATTCCGCCCGCGCAGGCGGCCAGACCACTCACTTTGAAGGAGACGCCACGCCCACAACACCGAACAGCACCGCGACCAAAGTAGCTTGAAAACCGCAAACCATAGGAGGCGCTTATGGCGCTGGATCTCAGCACTGCGAACAAGACCCAGGGACTCGAGGTAATCCCGGCCGGCACGCTGGTCACGCTCGTCATGAAAATCCGTGCCGGTACAGTCGGCGTCGAAGGACTCTGCAAGCGCTCCTCGAAGGGCGACAGCGAGGGCGTCGACGTCGAATACATCGTCAAAGGCGGCGAGCACGACGGCCGCAAGCTCTACGCCTTCCAGCTCCTCGACGGCACCACGGCAGGGCACGCCAAGGCCGCCGAGATCACGCGCGCGTTGTTGCGCGCGATCTTCGAGGCGGTCAACGCTATCGACCCCAACGACGCATCGCCCGAGGCCGACGCCCGCCGCAACAGCGCGACGCTTGCCGGCTTCAACGGCGCCACCTTCCTCGCCACGCTCGAGGTCGAGGCGGGCGGGCCGCGCCCGGACGGCAACGGCCGCTACCGGGACAAGAACGTGATCGGCAAGGTCTTGCGCGTCGGCGACAAGGGCTATCGCCGACTCGACCAGCCGCCGCCCATGCCGATCGAGCGCTCGGCGCCGCCTTCCAGCGCCGCGACGAGTGGCACGCCCGTTGTGGCGGGCGCGATCGAGCGGCCCCATTGGGGCGAGTGAGCTCGGGACGAGGGCAAGATCGATGGTCCGGCAGCGCAGAATCGGTCTTCCGAGCGCGGAAGCGATCGACGACATATGGCAGCGGCGGGCAACCGCCGCGGCCATCGCCGCCGTCCGCCAGGTGCTCGGCGGCGATGCAATTCCGAAGGCGACCCCAGTCGGCCGCTTGACCGACGTCGAGCTCGGCTGGCTGATCGCCGCAGGGCTGTTCGCGTGGATTCGCACTCGCGCTGAACAAGCCACCGCCGAGGGCTGGGATACTGAGCAGACGCTGCGCCTGATCGCGCTCGATCCAGCCCCGTGGGATGCCGGCGCGGTGACATATATTTTGCCGCAACTCGCGGATCTCGACGGCATCGATTGGAGCAAGTCGGTCGGCGCCTGGTCGAAAGATACAATCACGCGCTTCATTCTCGCCGCGATGAAGCTGACCAGCGCTGCCATGCTCGCCCGCGATGTAGGTGGCAGCGGAATCTCCACCAATCGTAAACCGCTCGTTGAAATGCAGCGCATTGCCAGCGCCGAGGCTGGCGGCTCACTGACGACACCCGGCGAGCCCGATGATGACATTCCCTTCAATCTGTAGCTTATCATGCTCAATCTTGCGCGCGCCAACTTATCTAACGATCCGCTCAACGTTGCGATTAATGCGCGCGTTGAAGAGGCGTCGGCGCGCAATCATGCCAACGATCGGGCACGCGGTTATCTCGGCGCCTCGCTGATTGGCGACGAGTGCCTACGCAAAATTCAATTCGAGTGGATGGTTGCGACCGCGACCTTTCCGGCGCGAGTGCATTCGATCTTTGCACGCGGGCATTTCTTCGAAGCCGAGAGCCGACAACTGCTGATCGATGCCGGTTTCATATTTGCTCCACCAGAGGTGCTCGGCTTCACCGCTGTCGATGGGCTCATCGCCGGACATGCCGACGGCATTATCATCAACGCGCCGGCGGTGTCTGGTCTTTACCTCGCGACGCCGGCTTTGTGGGAACACAAGGCGCTCAACGCGAAGAATTTTAAAGCTGTCGAGCGCGACGGGCTTGCAAAGGTGTTTCCGCGCTACGCCGCGCAAGTTGCGCTTTATCAGAATTTTCTCAACGTCACTAATCCGGCACTCGTGACCGTCACCGATGCGGACACATGCAAGCGCCTCTATTTCACCATTCCATTCGATGCGCGTCGCGCGCAGGAGGCAAGCGATCGCGCGGTGCAAGTAATCGAAGCGACGCGCGTAGGCGAGCTGTTAGCGCGGCTTGATCCGAACTGCGAAGATTTTCGCTGCAAGATGTGCAGCCACCGCGAAAGGTGCCTGCGCTATGAGTGAAAATCCGATAGCCAGGCGCGCCGCCGGCGTGATGAGGATGTTCATCGCTCCTTCTGATGGCGAGAAGCTCAACGCTGTGAGCTCTTTGTTGCAACTGCTTGCCGACGCTGGCCTCGATATTCATGTCCTCGCCGAGCTTCTCATCACGCGTATCGAAGGTAAATCTTCCGAATCCGCTTCGCTCAACGCCGCCGAAATGCAGCGCATCTACGACGCGGCTTATCAGAAAGGGTTCGCCGATGGCAGCGACCATGGGCGCAAAAGCGCAATCATTGCTGGGCCGTCGATCGGTACGTTCAACATCGGCGTCGATTCCGGCGTGAATGGCTATTCGTGGCAGGAGATCGCATGCCACTGCGCGGCCAATAAGCACTTGTTCCACGGCCGCGATTTCGATTTCGTCGAGAGCATTGCCGAGCAACTCGAATATCGCAGCACGCCCTCGCCCGCGCAGGCAAAGTGGCTGAAGGACCTGTTCATGCGCAGGTTCAATGGGAGGATCGATTGAGCTCCAACGGCAACGGTCAAGGACCTGCACACGAGGTGCACTATGTCGGTTCGATTCTGGACGCGGCGCTGCATTACGCATTGGCGCTGCGCATCCCGGTGTTCCCGTGCAATCCCGACGACAAGCGCCCCCTAACAGTGCACGGCTTCAAAGATGCCAGCCGCGAAGAGGCGCAGGTGCGCGCCTGGTGGACGCGCTTTCCCGACGCCATGGTCGCCATCCCGACCGGCGAGGTTTCCGGCGTCTGGGTGCTCGACATCGATGTCGACCCAGTTAAAGGCATCAACGGCTTCCCGCTTTGGTCGGAGCTCATCGCGCGCAACGGCGAGATCCCGGCGACGCTTACCAGTATCACCCCGCGCGGCGGGCGGCATCTATTCTTCCTGTGGCAGCCGCAGCTCACCATTAAAAGCACGCAGGGTGTTCCCGGCGACGGCATCGATATCCGCTCGAACGGCGGCTACGTGATCCTACCGCCATCAACCCGCACCGACGGATCGCAGTATCGCTGGGATCCGCAGGCCGGTAATGCACCTGTTTCCGCACCAGCATGGTTGATCGCGCTGGTCTCCCCACGCAAGGAATCCACCGGGCGCGGCAAGGCGGCGCGCAAGAATCCAAAGCGCGATCTGGCTTGGGCCGTGGCCGCGCTCGAAGACGAATGCGCCAAGATCGCCGCGACGCCGCCCGGGCAGCGTAACGCCGCGCTTAATCTCGGCGCCTACAACATTTTCCAAATCGTGCATGGCAATCCCGGATTGCTCGACGAGGCGATGGTGCGCCAGCGGCTGTTCGAGGCGGCCGAGAAATGCGGGTTGGTCGCCGACGACGGTGCCGACAGCGCTTGGCGAACCATCGATAGCGGCGCTGCTGGCGCGCAGTCGCAACCGCGCGTGCGTCCATTGGCGCGACTAGAAGGTCCCAAGCTGGGCATGGCAACAACGGTGCCGATTGCGACAGCAACCACAACCGCACAGGTACCCGACACCCGGCGCGTCATTCAGCTGGTTGAAGGTAACGAGCACCACGCGATCGACGAGGCGGAAGAGGCGCTGATCCAAGCCGGCGGGCTTGATATGTACCAGCGCGGCGGAATCCTGGTTCGCCCGGTGCTCGAGTCGGCCCACGCCGCCGACAACCGCTCGACGATCACGTGGCGGTTCTCGCCAGTCAAGCTGCCGTTCCTGCTCGAGATGCTGGCGCGCGTGGCGGTCTTTACCGTCTACGACAAGCGCTCGAAGGCCTGGATTCAAAAGAAGTGCCCGCAGTTTGTGGGCGAGATGTTCGCTGCACGTGAAGGCGTCTGGCGCCTTCCGGTCACGCTCGGCATTGTTCACACCCCGCAATTTCGGCCCGACGGCACCCTGACGATGATGCAGGGCTACGACGTCGGCACCCGGTTGCTATTTAAGCCGGATGGCGAAATCTTCCCTGCGGTTCCCGACAATCCGACCAGGGATGACGCAATTGCTGCGTTGAAGGTTCTCGACGAGGCGATCGGCACGTTTCCATTCAAGACCGCCGTCGATCGTTCGGTCGCATTATCGCTGTTCCTCACCGCACTCTGTCGGCGCGCGCTCGATTATGCGCCACTGCATGGCATCACGGCGCCCGCGGCTGGAACCGGTAAGAGCCTGCTTGTCGATCTGACCTCGATCCTGCTCAGCGGACAGGACGCGCCGGTCATGGCGCCGGGTAAGAACGAGGAAGAGGCCGAGAAACGCCTCGGAGCAGCGCTCCTGGGTGGCGACGCGATCGTCGCATTCGATAACTGCACCGCGGCAGTGTCTGGCACGCTGCTTTGCCAGGCGCTGACGCAACATCGGGTCCGGGTTCGCATTCTTGGGCAGTCACAACAGGTCGGAGTGCCGATATCGGCGCTGTTCACCGCCACCGGTAACAATCTGACAATCGAGGGCGACCTTACCCGCCGTGCGCTGCTCTGCGAGCTCGACGCCGGTGTGGCCTGCCCGGAGTTGCGCGAATTTGATTTCAATCCCAAGACCGTGTTCCGCCAGCGTCGCGGTGAGCTGGTTGCGGCGGGATTGACAGTTTTGCGCGCCGGTCGCGTAGCAAAGCCAAAACCCATCTCGGCGCCGCTCGGCGGATTCGAGATGTGGTCGACCTGGGTTCGCGACACGCTGCGCTGGCTCGACCGTGCCGATCCCTGTCGGTCGATGGACCGGCTGCGCGAAAACGACCCGCTGCGCGAGGCGCACACCGCGGTGGTGATTGCCTGGCGCGACGCCCTTGGTATCGGCTCCAAAGTTCAAGTGCCTCAGATCATCGAGCGGGCGAATCTCATTCAGGAGCTGCGAAACGCCTTGCTTGTGGTCGCTGAAGAAAGGACGCGGCCGGGCTTCATTAGCGCGAAGCGGCTCGGATGGTGGTTAGGAAAAATGGACGGAAAAATCAGCCATGGTCTACGCCTTGTGCGGGCCGGAACCACGTGCGGATACGCACTCTGGAGTCTCACAGCCTAGTCCTTTGGGACATGAGATCCATGACTTTTAACCCCTTCCATAACCCAATGCGGGGAAAGTGTCAGAGAGATAGAGAGAGTGACAGTTTGCCTAGAGTGGCTGAATGAACCCCTCAAAAGTCATGGATCTCATATCGGTGGAGAATCAGATGACCGACCTGATCAGCTCAGAAGTTGCCCGCTTTCTTACTGAAAAAGCACAAGAAACTGCCCGCCGCGGGCGTCTGATCTTTGCGCTGGACGCCACTGCAAGCCGGCAGGAAACGTGGGATACCGCCTGCCAACTACAGGCCGAAATGTTCCGCGAAGTTGCCGGTATCGGCGCGCTCGACGTGCAGCTCGTCTACTACCGCGGCCCCGAAGGATGTCCGGAAGGCGAGTGTCGGGCCTCCCGCTGGTACGACAGCGCAGCCTATCTGACCAAGGCTATGTCGTCGATCGTCTGCCGCGCCGGCTATACCCAGATAGCCCGGGTGCTGGCACATGCTCGCCAGGAAGCCACGCGCTCTAAAATCAATGCTCTCGTCTTCGTGGGCGACGCCTGCGAAGAATCTCGCGATGCTCTGATCCAGCCGGCCGCCGACCTTGGCCGCCTCAGCGTTCTCGTGTTCATGCTCCAAGAAGGTCACGATTGCTCTGTCGAGCGGGTATTTCGGGAAATCGCTCAGGTCACCAAGGGAGCTCATCTGCGGTTCAATACCGGAGCCGCCGCTCAATTAGCAGAGCTTCTTCGTGCCATCGCCCTATTCGCGGTTGCTGGCTCTGCGGCGCTCGAA
>Ga0306924_10007804_pt1 | contig 10761 bp, 8 predicted proteins | sample sta12Can44000111_FD_203756 | JGI IMG/M metagenome (GOLD analysis project Ga0306924, IMG submission 203756) | Lab enrichment of tropical soil microbial communities from Luquillo Experimental Forest, Puerto Rico - statanox.12C.anox.44.000.111 (v2)... | ecosystem: Environmental > Terrestrial > Soil...
CCAGGCGGATGCCCGAGAGCGGCGATTGTTCCGCGGGCTTCAGCACCACCGAGTTGCCGGTGAGGAGCGCCGGCCCCACCTTCCAGCAGCTGATGATCAGCGGGTAGTTCCAGGGCACGATCGCGCCGACCACCCCGAGCGGCTCGCGGCGGATCAACGCCAGGTCGTTGGGACCTGTCGGGGCCACCTCGTCATAGAGCTTGTCGGCGAACTCGGCGTAGTACTCGATGCAGTCGGCGCTGTTGGCGACATCCACACTGACCGAGTTTGCGATCGGCTTGCCGACATCGCGCGTCTCGAGGAGCGCCAGGTGCTCGACGTCTGCGCGGATGGCCTCCGCGAAGCGCCGCAGGATGCGCTTGCGCTCCCGCGGTTCGAGTCGCCGCCAGGGACCGTTCTCGAAGCTGGCCCGGGCGTGGGCCACCGCGGCATCGATGTCGGCCGCCCCGCCACGCGCCACGGGCGCTATCGGGCGGCCATCGATCGGGCTCACGTCCTCGAACACCCGCCCATCGGCAGCCTCCACCGCGCGGCCGCCGATGATGGCCCGGCCCTCGGGCTTCAGGGCCGCAGACAGACGCTCCCAGGCGCTGCGGTCGCGCCGAACGGCAGGGGTGCTCATGAGATTGAAGCTTCCACGGTTGCGGTGGCCCTGGCAGTCTAGAAATTGAATAGCCCCATCGAAAAGAGGCATCGGCCTGTCGGGGGCGCTGATTAGAATGTAGCGCGCCGCCGGCAAGCGCACAGCATTTTCACGCCCACGGAGACCCCAATGGCAGCCAAAACGAAATCCAAAGCCAAAAAGAGCACGAAGAAGACGGTGCGCAGCACCCGGGCGAGCCAGCGCGGCGCGCCTGCCGCGCGCGGCAACGGCGCATCGCGGGACCTCCTGGCGCGCTTGAAGGACGGGGCAGTCGTCTGCGCCGAGGGTTACGTGTTCGAGCTCGAGCGCCGGGGCTACCTCCAGGCCGGCGCCTTCGTTCCCGAGGTGCTGTTCGAGCACCCGGAGGTGGTCGAGCAGCTGCACATGGACTTCGTGCACGCCGGGTCTGATGTCACGCAGGCGCTCACGTATTACGTCCACCGCGAGAAGCTGCGGGTCATCGGACGCGAGAAGGACCTGGCACCGATGAATCGTGCCGCGCTCGGCATCGCCAAGCGCGTGGCGCGGCGCACCGGGACGCTCTTCGCCGGGGACCTCTGCAACACCAACATCTACGACCCGTCCGACGCCAAGGCCGTCAAGGAAGTCGAGCGGATCTTCGACGAGCAGGTTGGCTGGGCGGTGGAGGCGGGTGTCGATTACTTCGTGGCCGAGACCCTCGGCTGGACGGGTGAAGCGCTGATCGCGCTCGAGGCCATCCGCCGCCAGTCGAAAGTGCCCGCGGTCGTTACGTTTGCCATGCATCAGGAGGAGCTGACGCGTGATGGACACACGCCGGCTGAGGCCTGCCAGCGTCTCGAGGCCGCCGGCGCCGATGTGGTGGGTCTCAACTGCCACCGCGGCCCGAGCACCATGTTGCCACTGCTGAAGCAGATCCGTGCGGCGGTGAAGTGCCACGTGGCCGGGCTCCCGGTGCCTTACCGCACCCACCCGGCGCAACCCTCTTTCATGTCGCTCAGGGATCCCTGCTGCGGCGACCGGATGGCGTTTCCCGACGGGCTCGACCCCTTCATGGCGACGCGCTCGGAGATCTTCGATTTTGGACGCGACGCGTTCGCGGCCAACATCCGCTATCTCGGGGTGTGCTGCGGCGCGGGTCCTCATCACATTCGCGCGCTCGCCGAGAGTCTCGGTCGCCATCCACCGGCGAGCCGCTACAGCAAGGACATGTCGAATCACGCCTTCTTCGGCACCAACAAGATGATCCGCAAGATCCAGACGGACTATCGCGACAAGGCCTGAGTACGGCGTGCGATATTCGGGCCTGGCACTCCTGCGCGGTGCACTCACCCGGCACCGCAACTGGCCGCAGGCGTGGCGCTCGCCGCAACCGAAGGCCGCCTACGACATCGTCATCGTGGGCGGGGGCGGACACGGGCTCGCCGCCGCCTATTACCTGGCGAAGAATCACGGCATCACGAACGTTGCGGTGGTGGAGCGCGGCTGGCTGGGTGGCGGCAACACCGGTCGTAACACGACCGTCGTACGCTCGAACTATCTCTATCCCGAGAGCGCGCGGCTCTACGACTTCTCGCTGAAGCTCTACGAAGGCCTCGCGCGCGAGCTGAACTACAACGTCATGCTGAGCCAGCGCGGGCACGTGATGCTCGCGCACACTCGTCACGATCTGGAATCGATCGCCCGCTGGGCGAATGCGATGCATATGAACGGCATCGAGGCCGAGCTCCTGACACGTGATCAGGTGGGCGAGCTCATTCCGGCGCTCGATCTCTCGCCCGAGGCGCGCTATCCGGTACTCGGCGGCTTCATGCAGCGTCGCGGTGGCACCGCGCGCCACGATGCCGTCGCCTGGGGCTATGCGCGGGCCGCGGATGCCCTCGGGGTGGATATCCTGCAGGAGTGTGAGGTGACCGGCTTCACGCGCGGGACGGGCGGCCGCGTCACCGGCGTCGAGACCCGTCGCGGGCCGATCAGGGCCGAGCGTATCGGCATTGCCGCCGCCGGTCACAGCTCGGTACTGGCGCAGCTCGCTGGCTTCCGGCTCCCGGTGACGAGCTATGCGCTGCAGGCGATGGTCACCGAGCCCCTGAAGCCGCGGCTCGACAAAGTGGTGATCTCGCCCGGCACCGGCGCCTACGTCAGTCAGTCGGACAAGGGCGAGATGGTGATCGGCGGAAGCCTGGATCTCTTCCCCTCCTATGCGCAGCGCGGCAGCTTTGCGGTGCTGCAGAGCGTCGTCGCGGCGACACTCGCGCTCTTTCCGTCCTTCAGCCGGTTGCGCCTGCTACGCCAGTGGGCGGGCATCGTCGATGTGGTCCACGACTCGAGTCCGATCATCGGTCCGACACCGATGCCCGGGCTCTACATCAACTGCGGCTGGGGTACGGGTGGCTTCAAGGCCATTCCCGCAGGCGGCTGGACGCTCGCCCACGTGCTCGCGACGGGCCGTAATCACGAGCTCGCCGAGCCTTTCCAGCTCGAGCGCTTCATCACCGGCCGCCTGATCGATGAGGCGGCGGCCTCCGGCATCACCCACTGAGGCGGGAGCGCGTCGCCCGTGATGCAGCTTCGTTGCCCCTGGTGCGGCGCGCGCGACGAGAGCGAGTTCGTCTGCGGAGGCACGACGCACATCAGCCGTCCGGAGCTCTCGGCGAGCGATGCTGCCTGGGGCGAGTACCTTTTCTTCCGCGACAACCCCAGGGGCGTACATCTCGAGCGCTGGCGCCACGTGTATGGCTGCGGCTGCTGGTTCAACATCGCCCGCCACACGGTCACCCATGAGGTGCTGGCGGTGTACGGCATCAGCGAGCCGCCGCCGGCGCTGAGCGAAGCTCCGTGAGCCATCGTCTGGAGGCGCCCGCGGGTGCCCGGATCGATCGCACGCGCCCGCTCAGCTTCACGTTCAACGGGCGGACCTTCGGTGGCTTCAGCGGCGACACGCTGGCCTCGGCGCTGCTCGCGAACGATGTCCGACTCGTCGCCCGCAGCTTCAAGCTCCACCGTCCGCGCGGGGTCTTTACCTGCGGAGTGGAGGAGCCGAACGCCATCGTCGATGTGGGAGCGGGCACTCGTCGAACGCCGAACGTGCGCGCGACACTCCTTCCTCTTGTCGAGGGACTCACCGCGACGAGCGTCAACTGCTGGCCGAGCGTCGGCTTCGACGTCGGCGCGTTGAACGGAGCATTCGCCGCGTTGCTCCCCGCGGGCTTCTATTACAAGACCTTCAAGTGGCCGAGCTGGCGGTTGTTCGAGCCCGCGATCCGGCGCATGGCGGGTCTGGGAGTCGCCCCGACCGATCCCGATTCCGATCATTATGAGGAAGTCGCCGCCGAAGCTGACGTGCTCATCATCGGTGGGGGTGCGGCGGGGCTCGCCGCGGCCGCGGCGGCGGCGCGCGCCGGTGCGCGAACGCTGTTGCTCGAGGGCGCCGTGCAGGTGGGTGGTGCGCGCTCGCTGCGCGCCGACCCCGATGCCGGCAAGCTCGCTGCGGGCGTCCAGGAGGCGGGGGTGAGGGTGCTCACGCGCACACTCGGCTTCGGCGTGTACGACCACAACCTCGTCTGCGCCGTGGAGAGCGTGAGCCGTGAGGCGGATCCGAACCTGCCCGCATGCGTGCTGCGCGAGCGGCTGTGGAGGATCCGCGCCCGCAGCATCATCGCCGCGACCGGCGCCTTCGAGCGGCCGCTGGTCTTTCCCGATAACGATCGTCCCGGCGTCATGCTGGCCGGCGCCGCGCTCGAGTACGCACTCGCCTACGGCGTCGCGTGCGGGCGCCGCGCGGTGATCGCCGCCGCAAGCGATTCGGCCTATACGGTGGCTGCAGCGCTGCAGGCGGCCGGTGTGGACATCGTCGCCATCATCGAACGGCGCGCGCAGGCGCCTGCGGTTGCCGAGACGCGCGGGATTCGCATCGTGACGAGCGCTGCCATCAGCGGGGTGATCGGCCGCCGGGCGGTGCGCGGCTGCGAGATAGAGGTCACGGCGGGCGATCGCGCAGGCGCTGCACGCCAGCGACTCGACTGCGACCTCATCCTGACAGCCGGCGGTTTCGCACCGGCGGTGCACCTGCATTCGCAGGCCGGCGGCCGCTTGCGCTGGGTGGCCGCGGAGGCAATGTTCGTCCCGGACGGCGCAGCGCGCGGGCTCGTGAGCGTCGGGGCGTGCGCCGGAGTTTTCGATCAGGAGGCTGCGCGCGCGCATGCGGCGGCGGTGGGGGAGGCGGTTGCGCGCGGCCAGCCGCCGCCCGCGGCGCCAATCGGGGGCGCGGGCAGGGTGGAGGTGTTCGCACCGCTCGCAAGCGTGCCCGGCAAGCCGTTCGTCGACCTGCAGAATGATGTCTCGGTGCAGGACGTGGAGCTCGCAGCGCGGGAGAACTACCGCTCGGTCGAGCACCTGAAGCGCTACACCACGACGGGCATGGGGACCGATCAGGGCAAGACGAGCAACATCAACGCGCTGCTGCTGATGGGGGCCTGCACCGATCGCGGGCCCGCCGAGGTGGGCACGACGCGCTTCCGGCCGCCGTTCGCGCCCGTCACGCTCGGAGCGATCGCCGGGCGGCGCGCCGCGAGCCTGTACCGGCCGTTCAAGGAGCTGCCCGCGCGCAGCTGGCATGCCGAGCGCGGGGCGCTGTTCGAGACCTACGGCGACTGGCGGCGTCCGGCGGCGTACCCGCAGACGGGTGAATCGGTCGAAGCCGCAGCGCATCGCGAGGCGGGCCTGGTCCGTGAGCGCGCTGGGCTCTATGACGGCTCGCCCCTCGGCAAGCTCGAGGTCTACGGTCCCGATGCCGCGCAGTTCCTCGATCTGATGTACGTCGGCACCATGTCGACACTCGCCATCGGCCAGGCCCGCTACGGAGTGCTGCTGAACGAGCACGGCACGCTGGTCGATGACGGCATCGTGGCGCGCCTCGGTGAGCAGCACTACTGGGTCAACACCAGCACGGCGGGCGCCGAGCGTACCGCCGCGACGTTCGAGGAGTGGCTGCAGTGTGAGTTCATCAAGCTGCGGGTCCTCGTAACGCCGGTCACATCGAGGTGGGCCAACGTCACGGTGGCAGGTCCGCGCGCCTGGCAGTGGCTGGAAAGTGTCGGCTTCGACGCGACGCTCGCGCCTTCCAACATGAAGCACATGACGATGCGCGCGGGCGTGCTCGATCGGGTGCCGCTGCGGGTGCTGCGGGCGAGCTTCAGCGGCGAGCTCGGCTATGAAGTCAACCTCCCGGCCGATGATGCCGGTTGGCTGTTCGCGCGGCTGTGGGAGCGCTCGGCCGAGATCGGCGCGGTGCTCTACGGCATCGAGGCGCTGCAGACACTGCGCCTGGAGAAGGGCTACCTGCACATCGGCAGCGACACCGATGGCACGACGCTTCCCGCGGACGTCGGGCTCGCGCGCGGCATCGATCGCAAGACTGCCGCCTTCGTCGGCCGGCGCTCCCTGTCGCGCCCGGCGGCGCGCGATCCGGAACGGTTGCAGCTCGTGGGACTCGAGCCGCTCGATGGCCGAACTCCGCTTCCGATCGGTGCGCACATCGCCCCGCACGCGCCGCCGGCGCCGATCGACGGGCGGGTCACCTCCAGTTGCCTGAGTCCGGCTCTCGGACACCCGATCGCACTCGCACTCCTGAGGCGTGGCTCACAGCGGATCGGCGAGCGCGTGATGGTCTACCAACTCGGCGCCGCAATCCCTGCGCAGGTGGTGCGGACCCCGTTCTTCGACCCGGAAGGCCGGCGCGTACATGGCTGAGTATTCCGCCACCTCCCGCATCGCGAGTGCCGATCTCATCGCCTGCGTCGAAGAGACGATGCACGTCGCGACGCTCCGTTATTTCAAGCGCGAGGGCGCCTTTGCGGACGCCGTACTCAGGGAGGCCGGCATACCGCTCCCTGCGGTGCTCGAGGCGCGTGAGGAGGCGCAGCTGATCTTCGCCTGGCGTAGTCCCACCGAGACGCTGTGCGTCACGCGGAGCACGACGCGGCTCGCGGAGCTCGGCGCGCGCCTCGCCGCGTGCGCGGCGGGCTGCATGGTGGAGCTCACCGGCGGGCTGCGCATCGTGCGCCTGACGGGGCAGCGGATCGCGGATCTGCTTTCCCGACTCGGCGGCGCCGCGTCCGTGCCCGCCGTGGGGGAAGCGCGGCGCAGCCGCATGGCTGATCTCGCGGTGCTCGCTATTTCGGTGCGCGCCGGCGAGACGCTGCTCGTCGTCGACCGCGTCTATCTGCCACACCTGCTCGCGTGGATACGTGAGACGCTGCTCGATTTCGAGGCGAGCTGATGTCGTGCGGTCTTCCCCGCCGCGGTTGACCGCGCGCTCAGCGGGTCGGGAGCAGCGCGCGGGCGAGCGCCTGGCGCCAGCCGTTAAGCAACATGGCGCGACGGGCGCCGTCCATGCGGGGCTCGAACACCGCGGCGGTGCGGGACTGTGCGGACAGCGCCTCGAGGTCACGCCACACGCCGGTGGCGAGCCCGGCGAGGAAAGCAGCACCGAGCGCTGTGGTCTCGAGCTCGGCCGGCCGCTCGATGCGCGCCTGCAGGATGTCGGCGAGAAACTGACAGAGCCAGTCGTTCGCGGCCATCCCGCCATCGATACGGATCGCGGCGGGAGGTTGCGCACCATCGCGTTGCATCGCTTCGGTGAGATCGAGTGTTTGATAAGCGACCGCTTCGAGCGCCGCGCGGGCGAGGTGTGCGGCGGAGGTATCGAGCGTGAGTCCACACAGGAGTCCGCGGGCGCTCGGGTCCCAGTGTGGCGCACCGAGTCCGACGAACGCCGGCACGAGATACACACCGTGATCTTCCGCGAGCCGCGCGGCGAGCGTCGCGGTCTCCGAGGCACTCTCGATGATCCGCAGGTCATCGCGCAGCCACTTGATGGCAGCGCCGGCGATGAAGATCGAGCCCTCGAGCGCGTACGCGATGCGACCGCCGATGCGGTAGGCAGGCGTCGTGAGCAAGCGGTTGGCGGAGGTGATCGCGGCGTCGCCGGTGTTGAGGAGCAGGAAACACCCCGTTCCATAGGTGGATTTCGCCGTGCCGGGCCGAAAACACACCTGGCCGATGAGCGCCGCCTGCTGATCGCCGGCTATACCCGCGATCGGAAGCTCGCGGCCAAAGAGCGCCGGCTCGGTCGTGCCGTAGACCTCGCTGCTGTCGCGCACCTCCGGGAGCAGCGCACGCGGAACGCGCAGCAGGCGCAGCAGCTCTTCATCCCAACACTGCGCATGGATGTCATACAGCAGCGTCCGCGAGGCATTGGTCACATCGGTCGCGTGCACCCGCCCGCCGGTCAGCCGCCACAGGAGGAACGTGTCGATCGTTCCGAAGGCGAGCTCGCCGCGCTCCGCGCGCGCTCGGGCGCCGGGCACGTGATCGAGTATCCACGCGACCTTGGTGGCGGAGAAGTAGGGATCGAGCAGGAGTCCGGTCCTGCGGCGCACGAGCTCCTCTGCGCCTTGTGCCTTGAGGCGCGCACACTCCTCCGCCGTACGACGGTCCTGCCAGACGATGGCGCGATGGATCGGCGCCCCGCCCGCACGCTCCCAGACGACGACCGTCTCGCGCTGATTGGTGATACCGAGCGCTGCAACGGAGGCGGCGCCTCCGGGGCAGCGCCCGATCACCTCGTGCACCGTCGCCTGCGTGTCGCGCCAGATCTCCTCCGGATCGTGCTCGACGCGGCCCGCATCCCCGTAGTGCTGATGGAGCGCACGGCGCGCGATGGCGACCGCGCGCGCGGAAAGGTCGAAGGCGATGGCGCGCGTCGACGTGGTGCCCTGGTCGATGGCGAGAACGTGCTGCGGCTCGCTCATGCGCGTCTCTTGCGCCGAATCACGGCGTGACCGGAGCCGCTCGGGGAAGGGGAATCCCTTTGCTGGCAGCGACCGTGCGCAATAGATCCGGTCGATCCGAGATGATGCCGTCGACTCCCATGTCGATGAGACGGCTCATGTCTTTCGGATCGTTGACGGTCCAGACGATGACCGGCAGGCCGAGGCCATGAGCTTCGGCGATGGAGCTCACGGTCACATCCTCATACAGCGGCGACCAGATCTTCCCGCCCGCGGCCCTGACGGCGCGCGGTACCGACCCACCGTACTTCATGGGATCGAACCCCGCAGTCCAGGGCGAGCTCTTGTCGAGGTAGATGTTCTCCTCGGGTTGCTGCACCTGCGTGAGATAGACGGTCGGGATTTCCGGTGCCTGCTTCTGCACCAGGAGCAACGTGCGCCAATCGAAGGATTCGATCATGACGCGGTCGGTGAAGTGCTCACGGCGCAGAAGATCGAGCACGGTGGTGACGAAACGCTGCGGATCGAGGGACTCCTCCGGATGCGTCGGGTCGATCTTGGTCTCGATGTTCAGCCGCACGTGTCGGTCGCCCGAGCGGCGCACCAGGTCGAAAACTTCAGCCAGCGTCGGGATGCGCGTTCCGGGGATGGCGAGCTGATCGGGAAATCGGGCCGCGTACTCGCTCCCCGGGCGGATCTGGCCGACATCGTACGTCTTGACCTCGGCCAGGGTGAGTTTCACGTAGGGGACGCCGGTGCTGATGTATTTTCCGTCCGGACCGCGGGCGAGATCCGGATTGAGTCCGCGCTCGTGCGACACGACAATGACGCCGTCCTGGGTAACGCCCATGTCGAGCTCGAGCGTATCCACTCCCATCGACAAGGCGTTGGCAAAGGATTGCAAGGTGTTTTCCGGCCGCAGCGCGCGTCCACCGCGGTGCGCCTCGAGATCGAACGGGCCGAGCCGCGCCGCGTGTGCGGAGACGCCTGGATCGGCGGCGTAGGCGCTCGAGATGAAGAGGCTCAGGACGAGCCACGCCGAATTGATAGCAGATCGATGCACTCGTGCGTCTCCTGGATCGGAAGCGGCTTGTTATCGCACATGCGCCCCATGACGTCACGTGGCCGGGCAGTGATACGATAATCCGAGCTGATCGGAGCAACGATGAGCTTCACCGAGCATCCGGACTTCCCTCGCGCGCTCGCACTCGCCGAACAGCTGGCCGATGTGGCGCGCCGCATCGTCCGCGAGCACTTCCGCGCGCCCATTGCCATCGAGCGCAAGCTCGACGACACCCCGGTGACGGTCGCGGATCGCGACATCGAGACTCACATGCGGCGCATGATTCGCGCCGCCTTTCCCGGGCACGCTATCCGCGGTGAGGAGTTCGCTGCCGAAGGCAGCGGCGAGTTCACCTGGGTGCTGGATCCGATCGATGGCACGAAGAGCTTCATCAGCGGCTATCCGCTGTTCGGCTCATTGATCGCGCTCCAGCAGGCGGACCGCGCGGTGCTCGGTGTGCTCGAGGCGCCGGTGGTCGGGGAGCGCTGGGTCGGCGCTGACGGGCGCACGACGCTTTTCAACGGCAAGCCCGCGAAGACCCGCGACTGTCGCTCGCTCGGCGAGGCGATACTCTGTACCACGACCCCGGAAACCTTCGAGGGGCCGGACCGCCCGCGCTTTGAAGCCCTCAGCGCACGCACCGCGCTGCGCCGCTTTGGTGGCGACTGTTATCTCTATGGCCTGCTTGCCAGCGGCTACTGTGATCTCGTCATCGAGGCGAAATTGAAACCGCACGATTTTCTGGCGGTCATCCCGATCGTGACCGGCGCCGGTGGCAGAATCAGTGACTGGCAGGGCGCACCACTCGGCGCGGCTTCCGATGGCCGTATGGTGTTGGCCTCCACCGAGGCGTTGTGGCAACAGGCGCTCGAGGTATTGAGATAACCGACCCCGGCCGAAAGAAGGAGCGCTATGCGGTCGACACCTGAGTCCGGGCGGCACGCGCGTTGAGCAGGTAGAGATAGGCGGCGCCAAGCGCGGCGAGTGTGCTGACTACCGCGAGCGCCAGGAACATACCACCCCAGCCGAAGCGCACGGAGAGCCAGGCCATGACCGTGCCGGCTGCGACTCCGCCCAGGTAGCCGGTGCCATCCACCATGCCGGACGCGGCAGCGGCAGCCTCCCTGCCACCAAAGTCGAGTGCGAACGCCCCCGGGAGAAAGGAGTAGGGGCCGAGCAGGCAGAAGCCCGCGACCCCGATCATCGCGACGGGCAGCAGTCCGCCCGCCGCGCCTTGCGGCACGGAATTGAGCACGAACATCGCGAGCGTAGTCGCGGAGAGG
>Ga0306924_10007805_pt1 | contig 10759 bp, 9 predicted proteins | sample sta12Can44000111_FD_203756 | JGI IMG/M metagenome (GOLD analysis project Ga0306924, IMG submission 203756) | Lab enrichment of tropical soil microbial communities from Luquillo Experimental Forest, Puerto Rico - statanox.12C.anox.44.000.111 (v2)... | ecosystem: Environmental > Terrestrial > Soil...
TCGCCGAGTTGCGCCTCGGGGCTCACCTGTCACGACGGCGTTTGCACGGTGCACGGGTAAAGTGTCGGCTGGCAGTTCCCGAGCGGCAGATCGCGGGTGACCGCTACGGCAAGGCGATGGTTCGCCGGGTCTCGTGACTGGCGGCCCCTCCCGTGACCGCGCTCGCACGCAGTGCCCGAGATCTGCCTGCCGGATGCGCGCCCGCTCGACCGGTGACCTCCGCCGGCGGATTCGCCTCGCGCGTAGAATGGATCGCATGCGGGTGCTCGCGCTGGCCTCGTTCGCGCTCGCTTGCGCCGGTTGCGGAGGGGCGGCGAGCCCGAGCCCCACGTCGATCTCGGGATTGACCGTCGATCCTTCGGTGTCCGCGCGCGTCGTGGTCAGCGGCCTCGGGACGCCCGACGACATTGCCGTCGCGCCCGACGGAACCGTCTACATCGGCGACGAGGCCGGCGGCAGGCTGTCGGCGTGGTCCCCCGCCACCGGCCACGTGACGCTCATCGCCGGGGCGCTCAGCCACCCCGAAGGGATCGTCGCCCTCGACGGCTTGCTCGTCGTCTGTGAGCAGGGCAAGAACCAGCTCTCGCGCGTCAATCCGAGCGACGGGTCGGTCACGCTATTTCGAGCGCTCTCGAACGCCACCGGCAACCTCGGTGTCGATGGTCTGGCGTTCGACCCGACCCATCCCTCCATCGTCGTGCCGGATAGCCCCCACGGTACGCTCCTGCGGGTCACCCTCGACGGCGAGGCGGCGACCCCCATCCCCGTGACGAGCGCGCGGCAACCCCCGTTCCTGCGGCCCACCGGCGCGTTCGCGCGATCCGACGGCACCCTCCTCGTCGCCGACGAGACCGGTGGCGACGTCGTGATGCTGCGGACCGACGGCACCCTGCAAGCCCTGCTCACCGGATTGAGCCTTCCCGACGATGTGCTCGGCGACGATCGGGGAAACGTCTACATCAACAGCGTGGGTGACGGCGTCCTGCACCGACTCCAGGGCACGACGCACCAAAAGCTCATCGCCGGTCTCGAGGCGCCACACGGGCTGGCCTTCGATCTCGACGGCAACCTGCTGGTCACCGACCTCGGCGGCGGCGGACGCTTGATCAAGGTGTTCGTGCGCTGAGCTACACCGGCGAGCAATTGGGGGCCAGCGCGCCGAGGGATGGCTGCCATCCCTCGGCGCGCGCCTCGACCTGCTCAACCGGCGTGCCAGTGTCCGGGCCGATTCACCCACCGACCGTCGTCGCGGCGGTCCCACCGGTGCCGCTCCCAGCCATAACCGGCCGGGCGCGCCGACCACCGGCCTCCCACCCAGACGTGCCGGGCGCCGCTCCAGTGCCAGTACCCCGGGATCCAGACGGCGCCCTCGAATGGCGGCGCCGGGCGGACTTCCTCGACGGGCGGCGGCGGTGCTGACTCCACCACCATCTCCTGCACGGGGGGCGGCGGTGGTTGGTAGGCGACGGCGGGATCAGGCTGGTCGACCGGACGCCAGTGGCCCTCGAAGAAGAGCGAGCCGCCGTCGACGACCTCCCACCGCGCCGGCTCCCAGGCGTACCCCGGAGCCGGCGGCACAGCCCAGTGACCGGCCATCCAGACTTGAGCGCCACCGCGCCAGCCCCAGTACCCGGCGATCCACTGGTGGCGAGGGGATGGCGCGGCGGGAACGACCTCATACCTGGGGACGGGCGGCGCGATGGTGACGCGGATACCCGGCATGACCCTGAACTGCGCCTGGGCTTCATGCGGCAAGAGCGCCGTCATCGACAACGCCGCCGCGAGAATGAGCTTCTTCATGGGAAACTCCATCGAGTTCGAGTTCGGAAAGTCACTGTCGTGATCGCTGTGATCGACGCGTCGCCGTCACTGCCTCGGGTGCGTCAGCGACCAGTGCTCGGCGTAGAGGTGATCCCCAGCCCAGCGCAGGCCGCCGGAGTGGCTCATCAGCGCCTCGGCCGCGCGGGGATGCCGGCGGCACCACTGCATGAACGTGTTCGCGGCGGGCCGGTGGCTCCCGACGATGGTGTCGAACACAGGCCAGCCGGGGTGCGTCGAGATGAACGCCTGGATCGACGCGCCCGGATTCATGATCGCCCACGTCACGAACTCGTGCGAGCGCTCGGGGTGCGTGCCGTCCCACTCGAAGAACAGCCGGGCCGCTTCGGGATGGTTGCGGACCCAGGTGCCAAGCTCCCGGGAAGCCTCGGGGTGGTTCTTGCTCCACATGTCGAGCCCGGATGGCTCGGCGAAGGTGACGGCTGGGATGAGCACTGCGACCGCGAGCAGAAGGTTCCTCATCGTGATCTCCGGTGTGATGTCCCCGCAGTGAACGGTTGCTCTAGCAGACGGAGGAAACGTCGCGAGATTCAATTGCGTCACGCTTACGCAGCGTGCAGTTGGATCGATGTATGCCAAGGTCGGCGGCGCGGATTTGCTCGATCGGAAGGCAACCAGCCACGACTCACCTCGTCATCCCGCGAATCCGACTCGGCTCCGCACACGAAGAACCCACGAGCCCGCGCCGAGTTGCGCCGGCTTCTCTCCCTGAGACCCGACGACTCCCACCCCGCGGCACGCAGCTTGAATTCACGTGCGAGCAACTCCGACCCTGGCCGCGGGTTCGGGAGAGTGGTGCAGAGGAGGTCAGGTCTTGGTGGCTCTGGGGATGATCGCCGTCGTGGCTGGAGCGCTGCGACTCGCGGCCTCGCTGGTGGCCGCCGACGCTCGGGCTCGCCGCGACGCTCTGTACTGGGTGATCGCGGGTACGCTCACGGCCCTCGCGCGGTTCTGATCCGCGCTCCGCGAACGCGCTTAGCGCTGTGGCGATCTCATCGCGGAGGCTGGAGATCCTCGCGCGAGCCGAGGAAATACCGGCCGTCGAAGACGCCGCGCAGCCAGACCTGCCAGGGAGTTCCGCCGGAGAAGCTCGCGCCGGGCGGGGAGAGCACCTTGGTGGAGAGCAGCCCGACGGAGAAGCCGAGCTGGACCTGGGTAGCGAAGGTGAGCTGGGTGGCGAAGGTCCGGAAGGGGGTCCACTCCAGCACCGGGAACTGGAGCTGGATCTCCTTGAGCTCCACGACCGCGTACTGGTTGGTACCGTTCGGAAGCACCGCGACGGGTGGGCTGGAGGTGTAGCCGTACAGCCCGACCCGGAACTCCCTCCCCGCCACCACCTGCAGGATCCCGGCGCTCGTGAGGAAGCTCCGCTCGTACGGGACGTGACCACCGCTCGCCGCCTCCACACCGACCTTGGCGAGCGTCTTGGGGGAAGCGAATGCCAGGACCGGGCCGAGGATCAACATGTCGCCGGGGATGATCCAGAACGGCAGGCGCAGCCCCAGGTCGAGACCGGTCCGCGCCGGTACGCTGGGGAAGAAGGCGGCGGGCCCCAAGGCCTCGCAACCTGGAGCGGTCCCGCACCGGTCCTTCTGGGCTGACTGCGCTATGAAGCCCACCTCGAGGAAGAGGATGCCCGTGCCCACCGACCCGGTGAGGCTGTCGGCGCCGAAGCCGAGGCGAAACCCGGCGCCGAGGCTCCCGGTGTCGGACGTACCCAAAACCGAGCCAAAGCCGATCCCTCCACCGACCACGCCGAAGACCGACACGAACGGGCCGAGCTCGTCCCGGAAGCGTGGCATGTGCACTTCGCCCGGGCCCAGGGCCGGCTTGGGCATCCGGTTCACCTGCTCGGCAAGATACGCCGCGATGGCGCTGGGCCCCGTCACCAGCGGCTGGCCCATCTCCTTGCAGGAGTCGAAGGCGTGGACGGTGGCTACGCCCGGACCCCACTCCTGCGCCAGGCGCCCCAGCTCGTGGCCGGGCCGGAGTGCTTCCGCGAGCTGGGTCAGGCTCACCGCCACAGCGAGCGAGGCGCGCTCCAGGTCTTCGGGCGTCATGTGAGCGTCGCCGAAGGCGACCTCGGGGCGCCCTTTCCAGTCGACGGTGTCCACCCCGAACTCCGAGTAGTAGTCGTGCGTCCCCTTGCGCCAGGCCACGCTTCCCCAGGTTCCCACGACGTGTCCGGAGGCGTAGATGTCCTGCAGCCAGTGGAGCGAGTAGCCCTCGAGGGCGAGCACCTCGCGGGCGGTGGCAGCGCGCTCCGCGGCAGGCACCTCCCCGGCGGCGAGTCGCTGCGCCAGGCCCAGCGCGGTGATGTGGTACAGGCCGTAGAGACCGAGCGCGTTCAGCGGCGCGCCCTGGGCGAAGCAGTCGACCAGATACTGGTTCAGCTCGTCCCCCCTCCGGGGAAGCAGGAAGTGCGCGTTGTTGGAACCGGCCCGCGTGGCGTATTCGGGATCGACCACCTGCAGCTTCAGGTTGCTGGTGGCGACGGCGTTGAGCTCCTGCGCCCGCGTCTTCGCGCTGGCGAGGTCCGCCTCGGTCTCGGCGCTCACGCGCGCGACGCCGAGGATCCAGTCGCTCGGCAGCACATGCTCGAGCACGTCCTTGGGGCTGCACGAGTGATCGCCGGACAGGGCGGGGAAGGCCGCGAAGTCGATGCAAGAAGGCGCGAGCCCCTGATCGCCGGCCGACATGGGCTGGCAGAGCTTCGCCGGATAGCCGGGGAGCGCGTCGGCCCAGAGGCGTTCCAGGGTGGCGCGGTCCGCGGGCAGGAGCCGCGCGATCGCCGCGACCCCGATGTCGCGATGCTCGGGGTAGATCCAGGCCCGAGCGAAGCTTGGAGCGAGGCCAACTGCGAGGGTGGCGGCGAGAGCCCCCGCGCGGCGGCTGAAGCGCATGGGCGCCCCCTGGGGCGACGCGGCTCGCCCTCGTTAGCGGAAGCTAGCCAATTGCTGCCGCTGCCGCTTCCGCGGAACGAGGGCTCACCCAGACGCGGCAGCCACGGAGGGCTGACCCGCCTTCAGACTCGTATGGGCGGGTGGTGCCCGATCAGGATACGAGCCCGGCCTCCTTCAGGCCTCCGTGCAGGCGTTGCGTGTCGGACACCCAGCCAAAAACGCCACCTTGCATCTTCACCGACGCGATCGCGGCTTCGTGGTTTGCGACATCGGTGGCTCCGACGCTGTCCTTCAGGAGCAGGCACCAATATCCGAGATCGTTCGCCTCTCGCATGATGGTGTGAACACAAACATCGGTGGTGATGCCGCACAAGATCAGATGCGTGATCCCGAGGTTCTCCACGACGTTGAAGAAAGTGCTGACCTGCGCGACGCCCTTCCCCGCCTTGTCGACGAGTATCTCGCCTGGGATCGGCTCGGCCTCTTTGACGATGCCCCAGCTCTTGGAGCCGCGCACCAGCAATCGTCCGAGGCCTCCCTTGGGCTGTTCGCCGATTCCGACAGCATCCTTGCCGATGATCTTGCTGCGCAACAGCTTGTTGTAGGGGCAGTCACTCAGATCGGGCGTATGACCTTCCCTGGTGTGGACGACTGAAAGCCCGGCTTGCCGTACGTCCTTCAAGGCCTTCATGGCATAGGTCAGCGGATTGGCCGTGTTCGAAAGCGAGTAGCCCATCACGTCGACGTACCCCTTCTCGCCACAGAAATCGACCTGCCAGTCGATGCACACGAGCGCAGTTCGTCCGCTGTCGAACTCGAGATACGACGTGTCGCCGAAGTTGGGCACGTCTTCACACGCCACCCGAAACAACGTCCCCTTGGGTGGCCCATACAGCCATCGCGGAATCTTGTAGGTCTTGGTCTTCTTCCATTCCTGATAGCCTTCTTCGACGCGGGCGAGGGTGTCGTCTCGCCGCTTGTCGAGCAGGTTCTCATAGTGGCGCTCCGCGCCGATCTCCGACGGTGTTCCCTTCTGGATGAGACGTTCCTGGCTCATTCACGATACTCCTTTCTCTCTGCGGTTTTGAGGCCGGGAAGATGACCTTCTCGAAGACGAGCACGAAGATGATCACGGAGATGATGGAATTGCTGAAGACCGTCTCGATGAGCCTTGGGGTCTGTTTCCATACCTCTTCGGGGAGGAGGTGAAGCCCGAGGCTCAGGAAGATCGAGAAGCCGACGAGGGTTTGCTCGCGACGCTGAAAGGAAGGGGCTGAATTCAAGATGTGCGCGCCGATGCCGATGACGGGCGACGCGATACCTAGCAGGACTGCGCCAGCCACTTCCTTGGGCATCGCAGCCATCAGCGCGCCGAATGGCCCGATGAAGGCAAGAACGATAAAGATTGCAGCAGCGACCATGATGAACGCGCGCGCCGCCACGCGTGTCAACTGGACGATGCCGAGGTTCTCGCCGAACGCCACGGTCGCGGGTGTGCCCAGGATCCCGGGCAACATCGTCTCCACCAGGCCAAAGATCGTGAAGCTGCGGCGCTCTTCGCTCGCGGTGACCTTTTCACCGATCACGTCCGCGTAGCCGTGCAGGTTGCCGTAAAAATTGGCTGCCGCCATCAGGTTGACGATCAGCATGATCAGCACGAGATCCCATGACGGCATCGTCCAGCCGTTCGGGAAGAGGGTCGGAACGGAGAGCAGGGGCGCCTGCCGTACGAGGTCCAGGTCGACCCGGCCCAGGGCAAGGAAGACGATGTAGCCCAGCACGATGATGAAGACCGGGGGCAAGGTCGCCCAGGCGCCCCGACCGCGTATCGCCAGCACGCTTCCGCCGAGCGCGAGTACGAGTCCAATCAGGAAGCCGAGCCCGAAGCCGGCCTGCGTCAGGTCGGCAAGGCCGACGCCCGCCACCGTCAGGCCAATCATGAGGATCATCGACCCCAGGACGAGCGGGCTCCACGCTCTGCGAATGGAGCGAACGGCTCCGAGATACACGAGGATCACGATGATGATTCCGGCCAGCGCTTGTGCCGTGAAAGCCTGGAAAGCGTAGTTGTCGCCTCCCGAGGCGTAGGCGGCGACGATCGCGAACGAGGGGATGACGTTCGGGCCAGACACCATGGCCATGCGATGGCCCACCCACGCCTGCAGCAGCGTGCTGAGTCCGATGGTCAGCACCACCGCGGAGATGTAGGCCGTCATCTTCCCGCCTTCGAAGTGCAGACCTACGCCGACGATGGCGTACCCCCATACCACCGCATAAAACATCGTGACGACCCACTGGAGGCTGTAGAGCGCCCAGTCGCGCGCTGATCCCGGCTGATCGGTGCGCCCATACAGGAGACTGGTCACGATAGACTCCATTCCAACGTGTGCGGGTGCTCGCTCATGTCTAGTAGCGATAGAAGGCGTCTTGCGTGGCGCCGCGGTTCAGTCCCTTGGCGAGGCAAAGCTGTAGCAGCACGCGACTCTTTTGCGGATTGAGCTGATCCGCTGCCACCAGGCCGAGCGCGTCGTCGTCCATCTCGATGTTTCGCTCGACGTCACCGCTGCCCACGCGCGTGCTTCGCACGACGACCACGCCCGCCTTCACGGCCTCGGCCAGCGCGGCGGCCGCCTCTGTCGAGACGTTTCCGTTGCCCATCCCCGCCATCACGATGCCTTTCGCTCCCAGTGAGACACTGGCGCGGATCAGATCGGGAGGCATGTTGGCGTGGGCGTAGAGGATGTCGACGCGCGGCAGTCGCTCGATGCTGTTCGTGGAGAACTCGGTGTCGTTGGTGTGCACGTGCGTCGGATACCGGAAGTAGCGGGTACATCCGTAGCTCGCGGTCCCCAGCAAGCCCGGGCCCGGGGAGATGAAGGTCTGGACGTCCGTGGTGTTCGACTTCGTCACGTCGCGCGCGCTGTGCAGGTCGTTGTTGATGGCGACGATGGCGCCGCGCCCCCGCGCCTCGGGATCGGCGGCGACGGCGACCGCGTTGTAGAGGTTCAGCGGGCCATCCGCGCTGAGCGATGTCGACGGTCGCATCGCGCCCGTGAGCACGACGGGGTGGTCGCTCTTCACGGTCAGGTGCAGAAAGAACCCCGTCTCCTCGGCGGTATCCGTGCCATGCGTGATCACGATCCCGTCGGCCTTGTCGGCGGCGAAGATCGCGTTCACTCTCGCGGCCAACTTCAGCCAAAGGGCGTCATTCATGTCCTGGCTGCCGATCTGCGCGATCTGCTCGCCGGTGAGCTCTGCGAGCTCGCGCAGGCCGGGGACGGCGGCGACGAGCGCTTGGACCGTCACCTCACCCGAGCTGTATCCGGCCTCGACCTCCGAGCCGCCTTTCCCGGCGATGGTGCCTCCGGTGGCAAGGATGTGAACTCTCGACATGACCGAACCTGCGTTGGCCGGGGGCGACGCGCAAGCGCCGGCGCATGGACACTTGGCGTGGCGAGCGGGCAGGGTCTAGCGCACTCGGTCCTCGGCAGCGGAATCGTGTGCTCGAAGCAGATGCTGACGCGCGCTCCTCCGGGGCGCGGGATCGCTCGCGATCAGTGAACCCCTCGCGCTACCGTTCCGAGCCTGAGCGGACGGCTGTGCGGGAGTCGTCTACGAAGCCCGCCGTTCGCGTCCTGGCGCGCTCGGTGGCGGGGGCGTCCGCGGCTCCTTCGGTCGCGACCAATTCGCTCCATGGCAGGGCCAATCCCGGCACCTGGCTCTCTCGCGAGCGCGCGCTCGGCGAGCGAGTGCCGCTGAACCCCTTCGGCATCCGCTCGCTCTCGCGTGCCCACGCGTGGCTGTGTGCTTAAATCGTCGAGGGTGTTCCTTCGGTAGCATCGGTATTGCGGTCCGCCAATAGGGTGATCGGGAGGTGAGCCATGGGGTCGACTGTCGAGCGCAGCGAGGTGATGGCTGGCCCTGCGCGATTCGCGTCCAGGGGCTCGTCGTACCGGTTCGGGTTGGTTCTCTTCCTGCTGGGAATCCTCGGGCTCATCTTTGCTGACGTCGTCACCGTCGCGTCCATCATCACCTTTGGCGTCCTCCTCGTGGTGGGCGGGGTCACCGAAGCGTTGGGTCACGCATCCCGCCAGAAGGAAGGCAGCCGCCGGTTCCTCCCGGCGTTCCTCTCCGGGATCCTCTCCATCGCGGTGGGCGCCGCGATGATCTTCCGGCCCGCCGTCGGTGTCGCTGGCTCAGGGCTCCTCATCGCAGGCTGGCTCTTCGCGACCGGGCTCTTCCGTGGAGTCACCGCGCTCATGGATCGCTATCGCTACTGGGGCTGGGACCTGTTCTACGGGCTCGTCTCCATCCTGCTCGGTGCCTGGATCATCTCGAGCATGCCCACGTCCGCCATGTGGCTCCTCGGCACGGTCGTTTCGATCGAGCTCATGACTCGCGGGGTCGCCATCATGGGCGCGTCGCGCGCCCTCCGGCGACTCGAGCGTGCTTCCGTACCCGCTGCCTGACGAAAGGCCCCGCCTTCTACGGCGACGTCGAGAAGCTCTCGAGGCAGCAGCTACGGCGTCGGGCGTGAGCTCCCCTCGCGCAGCAGGTCGCGCTCGCCCGGCGCGGCCTGCTCCTCGCGCAGGTGGGCCTCGAGGAGCGCCTCTTCGCGGCCATCCGGCTCCTCTCCCTCGGCCGATCCGGGCGCCTCGGCGCGATGCACGGCGATCTCCTGCATGGGGAAGGGGACGTCCGCGGAGAGGAGTGCCTCCTTGACGGCCTGCCTGGCCCGACTCTCCAGGTCGGGGAAGGGCTCGGCTCGTTGGTCGGCCCAGGCGAAGAACGCGACCTGCACATGGTTTGCATCGATCGTCTGCACGCGCATGAAGGGACGCGGCTCCCGCAGGAGCCCGGGGACGGAGAGCAACGTCTCACGCCCGACGCGTCGGACCCGGCGCAGGTCGGCCGAGAGCGCGAGGTTGAGGGCGAAATGAAGGCGGCGCTCGCGGTGGCGCTCGAAGTTCACGATCGGCTGCTCGAGGAGGTGCATGTTCGGGATCCGCAGGTGCTGCCCGTCGATATCGACGAGGATCGTCTCCCGTGGCGTGACGCGGACCACCCGGCCCAGGTGCTCGCCGATCCGCACGTGATCGCCTGGACTGAAGGGCGGGTTCAGGCCGAGCATGATCCCAGGCAGATAGTTCGCGATGACGTCCCTGAGGGCGATACCCAGGACGACACCGAAGAGACCGAGCGCGCCCACGACGGTCCCGACGAACGCGAGCAGGCCGAGGATGTCCAGCGCCAGGACAATCCCCGTCACGAGCAAGAGCGCGCGCAGCGCGATGCGCAAGACGTTCACGCCGAGCTGGCTCAGGCCGAGACGCCGGAACGGTTTGTCCCAGCGCCCGACCGAGCGCGCGAGGACCGCGAACGCGATCAACGCGACGAGCGCCACGGCGACGACGGGGATGTATCTGAGGGCACGAGTGAAATACCCCTTCAGCTTGGCCAACGTCGGCGCGAGCCGGCCCCGGACCTCGGTAGCGACCTGCAGCTCGTTCCTGACGAGGACGACCCCCTCGACGCGGCCTGAGAGGTCGCTCGCCTGGTCGCGGAGGGCCAGGCTGTCGGCGCGTCCAGTGAGGCGCACGATCCCGCTCCGCACCTCGACCTCGACCTCCATCCCGCCCAGGGCCGCGAGGATGTCCTCGATGCGCCGCTGGATGGCGGCGTCCGGGGGGGGATTCACGGAGAGCGGCCGTGCCTCACGTCCGGCGGGCTGGGGGGCCGCTGCTCGCGGCGACGGGAACGGCGCCACGAGCAGCGCGAGGATTCCGCAGCCGATCCACAGCCGCGCCCGGTAGGTGGTCTTTCGGAGGCCCAGCAGCCCGGCGAGCACGACGAGATCCACCGTTGGTACTTAGGCGCGGGGGAGCGCTTCCGCCGCATCCGCGCGACAGGGGTGGCTTTCCTGTCGAGCCCGTGCTTCACGCGATGCGTTCAGACGGGGTGCCGCTGATCGGCGGCTCCGCTGGCCAGCGCTTCTCGTCGCGAAACATCGCGGTCCC
>Ga0306924_10007806_pt1 | contig 10759 bp, 13 predicted proteins | sample sta12Can44000111_FD_203756 | JGI IMG/M metagenome (GOLD analysis project Ga0306924, IMG submission 203756) | Lab enrichment of tropical soil microbial communities from Luquillo Experimental Forest, Puerto Rico - statanox.12C.anox.44.000.111 (v2)... | ecosystem: Environmental > Terrestrial >...
ATCTCCCGCTATTCCAGGCCAACCGGGGACAGGGTGCCGTCCACGCCGGGACCGTCACCGCGCGCACCAAATACCGTCGCCAGGAACGTCCCCCGCTGAAGGCCCGCGCTGGCGCCGAGCAGACTCATCTGGCCACCCGCGATCCAGCCCGGCCACCGAGGCAGGCAAGGCCTTCGCCCGAGCCGATGCCGTCACCAGCGCCCCAGGCATGGCCGCAGACACCCGCCGCCTGCTCCATCAGATTGCCCATCACGACCGGTCCGGTATTCTCCGCGATGTGCGAGAGTGTCCAGCGAACGGTGGAACTGCCCGTCGGCAGTGACCGGGAGATGCCCTCTCACCTGCGACGACGGATGCCGCGCCGCGCCGAAGGCCCCAAAATCGGACAGTCCCCAATGTTGCCCGCTGTGCAGGATCCCGCCCGTCGCGCCTGGGTCTGGGCCCCACTGGCGATCCTGTCGTTAAACGATCGATTCCTAGACAGTCACGGTGTGTGGCGGGACTGCGTCTTCACAACAGCCCGTGTTCGCGGCACCATATCCCGGCGCTAAGGCCGTCGGCTGAGACGGCCGCCTGCCAGTTCCGGTCGGCGGTGACGGCCTCCAGGACGCACGAATGCAGCGCGAAGGCGCCGGTGAGCCCGGTGATCCGCAACACCTGCACGACCCGGCCGGTGCCGGGCACCAGCATGAGCGACCCGGCGCGGCCGCGAAGCTCCTTGCGGGCGGCGACCAGGGCCCCCAGGCCCGCCGAGTCCAGGAAGCCGACCCCGCGCAGGTCCGCGATGATGTGAACGGTGCCGTGGCCGGCCAGGCCCAGCACCCGGTCACGGAGCTGCGGGGCCGGGCAGGTCTCGATGTCACCGTCGATCCGCAGCACGGCGCGCTCACCGCCCGCGGCGATGGACTCCAGGTGAAACGGCCCCACCCGGCCTCCGTGACGTGTGGTTGGCGGTCTGGGCCTGCTGGCCCGCTGCAGCGTGGTCCGGCCCGGACCCCGGGCAGCGCCCCGGGGCTGTATCTGCCCGGCGCGGCCGGCCGCCGTGCTGGTGAGCCCGGTCGCGCCGGTCCGGGCCGGATCGTCTTATCGCCCGCCCCGCTCCGGGGGAGTCTCGGTGGTTCGCCCGGCGTGGCGACGGCTGGCCCGCACGGGAGCACCTGACCGGCTGGCGGGGGGGAGACCAGGCCGGCCAGGTGCTCGCTTGCCTCGATCCGGCACGCCGGGGGGTACCGCTCTGAGTACAGAGCGAACGGGGCCGACCCGTGCGTTACAGCCTATTTTCAATTCGGCTTCCATGGCCTTGCGCAGGAACGGGGCCGAAGGATACGCGCTGGGCCCATCTAGGCACTGTTCTGCGAGGCCTCCGGCGGCGCGGCCGTGCACCAGCTCAGGGCCCGGCCGCGCCGATTTCCTGCCGGGTCGAAGCTAGACCATCATGGTAGTCCTCCGGCCGGGTGCGGCACGCTGGGGTGATGGTCATTGAGGTCACCCGGATCGGCGGGGATGGCAGCATCCGCCGCGCGGTGGTGGACACGGCCGGGCGTGACGACGCGGCCCGCTGGGAGCGGCTCGCGCAGCAGGCCGCCCTGGCGGTGCCGCCGCCATACCGCCCGGAGCCGGGGCAGCCGGTCTATCAGATCTCGGCCGGCGGGCACGCCGCCCAGGTCGCGGAGAAGGAGCTGGCGGGGCCGCTGCACGAGCTGGCCGGCGCCGTGCTATCCGAAGGCAGCCACGGCTAATTAATCAGCCGGCCGCCGCGACGTACCGTCTTGCAGGCCCGAGGCCCCGCACCATGGATGTTTACGTTCGCGCACGGCCGGTACCTGCCATTCAGAAGCCCGGTTCCCTTCCCGCACCAGGAGCCGGGTACCGGAGCCCGGCCCTGCCCCCGTGGGCCGGGCTTCCTGTGCAGGATGTGACCCCACGTTACCGGCGGAGTACCGGTAAACGATCTTTGGTCATGAGCTTGCAGACATTGGCATCAAGGTCACGGAGGCCCGCCTACCGCCAGTGAGCGTTCCGTTGTAAGTACGCTGGGCCGATCTGGCCTGTCAAAGAATCGAAGGGTTGACGACATGATCACCGGCGGAGCCCCCGGGCCGGTCAGGCGCCGCTCAGTGATCGTCGTAAAGGCGTTGCAAATCCGGCGTGTCCAGCAACGAGATCACGACCTTTTCTTTTACAGTCCCAGGTGTGACCGAGCCCGATGTCACCGGTCCCTCCCCCGCCGCCACCAGCCCGCAGGATGCGCTCCCGCGCGCCGGGCTGGTGGTCCGCCGCGTGCTGCTCCGCCGGAACATCGTCATCGACGCGGAGACCGCGCAGCTCGTCGCGGCCGCCGTCCAGGCCGCGCTCCAGGCCGGTGTGCCTTCCTCCATGCGGTCTCCGTAGCTTTCAGCACGAAACAAACGTTTAGGAGCTGCGGGTCGGGTCAGCGCGCTGTACCGTCATGTCGCTGGAGCGTCCGGTAGATCGTGGTGCGGGAGACGGTGAACAGTTCAGCGAGCCGGCACTATAGGAGCCCGGCGCGCCCGTTCACGCTGATAGAGGATAAAGCCGCCAGGCGCAGTTACGGAGCCGGTCCCTAGGGACCGGCTCCGTGGTTCTTGATGAAAGAAGATCGATCGGCTACATGCAGGCGTCGATGGACAACCCCAGCTGCGCAGCGACGAAGGCCCCGAGCGCTTGCATCGTGGGGGCGGGAATGACGCCCTGGTCAAAGAGGGCCCGGGCCAGATTGGCGAGACCCAGGCGGGGGGTGGGTTCGGAGGAGGCATGCTGACCAAGTTCGCCGGTGGCGGCGAACACCGCGGTGGCCTGGCCCCAGCAGGCGTGATCGTTGGGCGCGGCTGATGCGGTGAGTGGGGCGGCGCTGGCCGCGGGCACGCCGGCGACGACGCCGGAGCCCAGCGCCGCCACGGCGAGCGCGGCGACGATGACGCCGCGGCCGCCTCGTCTGAGGCGGTTGAAGAGTCTGGACATGATGGGCCGTTCCTTTCTGAGATGGTTGCCCCGTGATCGCACGCACCGCTGTGTCGCGCGGATGAGCCATTCAAACCGGCGCCGGCTGGGCCGCGCCTGAGTAGCGGGTACTCATTAGACCGCTGTGCTGGTGAGGGCTGGTGCTGTGGCCGGCTCAGACGGCGGTCAGGGCGGTGACCGCGTCGGTGATGGCCTTGCGGCGGTGGGCCTGGGAGTGGGTGCGGACTTCGGCGGCGAGCTCGTGGGTCAGCGGGGGCCACATCGCGGCGATGACCAGGACGAGCGCGAGCAGGTCCACGGGGCCTGTCGGTAAGGGAGCTACCACCAGCCGCCATCTGAGGCGCGCAGGGAAACCTGGGTTCCGCAGTTAATCGGGTTCCTGGTCGGCGTTCCGGGCTGAACATGCAGGTCAGTGGTGTCTGAGGTGTTCAGAATCGCGGGAACCCATAGATACACGCCTGATCGTAGTTCTGCTGATAGCAGGTGGTTTAAGCGGTATCTTCTAGTCCATGTACCTGCGGTCGACGCCACGGCGGAACAAAGACGGTTCCGAGGTCCGCTACCTGCAGCTCGCCCACAACGTCTGGGACCCGCAAAAGCGCAGGTCGACGGTGCAGGTCGTGTACAACTTCGGCCGCGAGGCCGCCGCGAACCGCGAAGCCCTGCAGCGCCTGGTCGCATCCGTCACGCGGTTCCTCGACCCGGATGCCGCGCTGGCCGCCTCGGCGGACGGGCTGGAGTTCACCGAGTCGAGGCCGCTGGGCGGGACCTGGGCACTGGACGCGCTGTGGTCACGGCTCGGCATCGGCAGGGAGATGCGCCGGCTGCTCCAGGGCCGCCGCCTGGACGATTCCGCCGAGCGGGTGCTGTTGGCGCTGGTCGCGAACCGGGCGCTCGCGCCGTCCTCGAAGCTGGCCGCCGCCCGGTGGGCCAGCGAGGACGTCATGATCGCCGGCCTGCCCGCCACCAGCGACGACGCCTGCTACCGGGCGATGGACTGGCTGCCGGAGATCAAGGACGACCTGGAGAGGAGGGTCTTCGACAGCCTCGCCGACCTGCTGAACCTCGAGGTCGACCTGCTGTTCTTCGACACGACCTCCACCTACTTCGTGACGGAGGACGAGGACGAGCCCGTCGCCCGTGACAAGAACGGCATCCCGCTGACCAGCGGGAACACGGGCAGAGACGAGCAAGGGCGGCAGGAGCCGGGCGGGTTCCGCACCTGGGGGAAATCCAAGGACCACCGTGACGACCTGCCCCAGATCGTGATCGGGATGGCCGTGACCAGGGACGGGATCCCGGTGCGGGCCTGGTGCCGGCCCGGGGATACGAGCGACTCCGCGCTGATCCGCCAGGTCAAGGACGACATGCGCGACTGGTGCCTATCGAAGGTGATCTGGGTCGCCGACCGCGGCTTCACCTCCGCCGAGAACCGCCGCTACCTGCGCAAAGGCGGCGGCAGCTACATCATCGGGGAGAAGCTCCGCTCCGGGTCCGCCGACGCGGCCGCGGCGCTGTCCCGGCGGGGAAGATACAAGGACGTCGCGCAGAACCTCAAGGTCAAGGAGGTGCGGATCGCCGAGGACGAGCGGTTCGTCATCTGTTTCAACCCCGAGGGCGCCGACCGCGACGCCGCCACCAGGGCACGCATGATCGCCCAGCTCACCGAGGCCATCAAGGACTCTGACCAGCTCAGTCCCGGCAAGCGCGCCGAGCTGCGCGGCGTCATCTCCACCAGGCCCGGCCTGAACCGCTACCTGCGCGTCACTCCCGGCGGGCTCCTCCGCATCGACGCCGCCAGAGCGAAGGCCGAGGAGAACCTGGACGGGAAGTACCTGCTGCGGACAGCAGACCCGAAACTGTCCGCGGAAGACATCGCCCTCGGGTACAAGCAGCTGCTCGAAGTCGAGCGCGGCTGGCGCGACATGAAGCAGGTCATCGACCTGCGCCCGGTCTGGCACCGCCGCGAGGACCGCATCCGCGCCCACGTCATCCTGTGCTGGCTGGCGCTCCTCCTGGCCCGGATCGCCGAGAACGCCTGCGGCCAGACATGGCCGGAACTGCGCCGCGAGCTCGGCAGGATCCACCTCGGCACCTTCACCGGCCCGGCCGGCACCTTCCGGCAGCGCACCGAGATCACCAAACGCCAGGCCGCCATCCTCAAGGCCCTGGACATCAGCGCCCCGCCCCGCATCTACCAGCTCAAACCCGCCGTGGAGGAATAGCACCCACGGCTCCCGCCGCCTAGATACACGCCCTCTGACCAGCCAGCGGCGCGTTTCCGCACGTCAGCCACCAGATTCATGGCCTATCGCGCTACATCAACTGCGGAACCCAGGGGAAAGGCACGGCCGGAATAGGCCTGTGACGAGGATTCGTGCAGGATCCTGAGTCAGCCGGTTCGTAGCGGCCGGAGTCCGGTGACGGGTGGGCGGTTGGTGGTGCGGTAGCGACCGTCGAGGTTGATGGTGGGGTGCCCAAGTGGGGTGAGCCGGGCGACGTCGGCCGGGTCGATCGGGTAGCCCTTCGCGGCGAGGTGGTCGAGGGCGGCCTGGATGTAGACGGTCTGCCACGGCACAATGACGTTGATCATGATGCCGAGGCTGTCGAGCTGGTTTTCCTGCCCGACCTGGTAGTGCCGCCGCAGCTGGCCGCGGTGGCCGTGGAAGACGGCGCGGGCCAGGGAGTTGCGCCGCTCACCGCGGCTGAGAAGGTGGCGGATGGTCCGCGGGTAGTCCGGGTCGTGGGTGGTGGCCAGGTCGTCGGAATCGATGTGCCAGTCTTCGGCTGCCAGGGTGTTGGCGGCCTGGGTCAGGTCCAAGGTGGTGGAGTAGATCGCGCAGTTGGCCAGTAAGTGGTTGAACTTGACGATCTTCTCGGGCTCTGGAGCACTTTATGGGGCGGCCGTCACGTTCGGTGATGCCGTTCAGTTCAGCAGGGCCATCTTCCGGAGCAGGTCGAAGTTCGCCCGGCCGTACATGAGCCGTTTGAGGTACTTGATCTTGCAGTTCTTGCCTTCGAGGGCGCCGCTGCTGAAGGGCAGGGCGAGCCCGGCGGTGACCCGCTGGCAACGACGATCCGAGGTCACGATCATGGAGGAGCCCCTACCTGCTACCGGCTGGTATGCCCCAGTTGAGACAGCTATGCGCCGAACCCGATAGGTAGCTCGCTGCCCCCAGCCCGACCACGGGTACTTAGCCTTATGGCCCTTAACGGCAATCCGCCCTGAACAGATCAGGCGGTGGCGGCTCACCGCAGCTGTAGGAGTTCCAGGCCGTCACGGCGGCACCTGCCGGTCATGCGGCTGGCGGTGCCGCCGCGCGGCAGGGGATGGCTGGGATGGTGGCCTGCCGCAGCGAGGCGGCGGTGCTAGGGCGAACCCGTCGCCGGACCGCTGCTCACTAGGGGCCGACCGCCACCCCTAGTGTCCTGTTCGGGTCAGACGCGATGCCGTGCGCGCCGGTGCCGTCCAGGTTGGTCTCCACGATCCTGCCCGTGTCGAGGTCGGTCCAGTACAGGTGGCTGGCGTCCACCGCCACCCATAGCGGCCCGTTCGGGTCAGACGCGATGCCGTGCGCGCCGGTGCCGTCCGGGTTGGCCTCCACGACCCCCGCGCCCGTGCGGACGTCGCCCCAGTACAGGTGGCTGGCGTCTACCGCCACCCCTCGTGGCCCGTTCTGGTCAGACGCGATGCCGTGCGCGCCGGTGCCGTCCAGGTTGGCCTCCATGATCGTGCCCGCGGCGTCGGCCCAGTACAGGTGGCAGGCGGCCGCGGAGGATGTCGCGGGTGCCGGGGCCGCGGAGGATGTCGCGGGTGCCGGGGTCGCGGAGGACGGGGCGGGCGATCCCGAGCTGGAGGCGGACGTCACGACTGCCATCGCGGCTGCCACCCCGGCACTCAGGAATACGGCGACGACCCCGGCGATCACGGTCGTCCGCGCCAGGTACAGCCTGAGTCTGTTCATGCTCTTTCTCCTGTCCAGGGACTGGACCTGCCCGGCCGGCGCCGCGACCAGTGCCAGGAAATCGTGCCCTGCCTTGGATGGCTTGCCGACGGGACGGATCGGCTACGGCCAGCGTGCCCGGCCGCAGTGCGGGTGTCTGTCGCCGAGCTGACACCGCTGGCGTCGGCCTGCTGACAGCTGGATCGACAAGCCGGTAAAAAGCGTGTCACCAGCCCCAAAACGAGCGTGATCTACGACTGGATCGCATTCGCCGCGGATCGATCATCTGTGCGCGCCGGACCGGACCCATCTGGATCGGCATCGGCGTGGATGAGTTCAGCGTGAACGAGGACATGCCCAGCTGATCCACGACCTGAAGAACGCCAACCCGGCGACCCGGGTCCCCTGGCCGCGCCATAGCACGTTGCTATCTCACGGTGAGATTGACATCTCGCCTTCTGGGAAGCCGAGGCGACAAGGGATGCTGGTAAGAACGGCGCCACGAACCGCCTTTGGCCGTCTAGTTCACTGAACACCTGCAAGGGTGTCGTGGTGACGATCACTGACTGGCTGGCCGCCTGGCGGCGGGAACGGCGGGTGCTGCGGCGGGTGTCTCGGGCGGCGTGGCGCCTGGAGCAGGCCGAGCGGGAACGCGCCTGGGCGCTGGCCTCGGCCCGTGCGGAGGGAGTCTCGATCCGCACGCTGGCGGCTGCGGCGGGGCTCTCCCCGGCCCGGGTGCACCAGATCACGGCCGCCGCGGACCTGGACGAGCTGGATACCGCGCTGGGCGACCTGCGGGCCGCGGGCTGGCCCGCCCCGGAAAACCCCGGCGGGGATGACGACGCCGAGCTCGACGGGCGCGACTTGATCTGCGACCGCCTGGTCGATGAGGTGGGCTGGCTCCGCCAGTGCGCCGATTGGCTGACCCACCTGCACACCAGCGAGTATCCCCCGGCGGTCAACCTGCGCCCTGAAGGAGATCACCCTGGCCGTGCGCTGGTGGTGGTCGACTTGCCCCGGGTGGCCGCGATCTTGCAGCGGATCGCCGCCGACGTCGATGAGCTGGCTCGCGCCCGGCGCGTGGCCGACCTCGGCGCGGCGGCTGCTCACCCGGACCGGCGGGCCGAACGACGGCGCCGGGTCGCCGAACCGGACCTGGACTTCCGGGAGTTCTGCCGCCGTAACAGGCTGCCCCAGTCCGAGCGCTCCTGGCACCTGTTCGCCGTTGAGCGCTACCAGCGCGGCGAAACCGACATCCCGTCGTATAAGGCGTCCAACCCGTTCCGGCACCACTAGCAGGGACCGTACCTATGATCCCTGCCGTTGCCAGCGGTGTTCAGCAAACTGGACGGCCTAACGCGGTTCCTGGCACTGTTCTTACCAGTACCCCTCGACCAGCTCATCCAGGTCCATCAGCACCGCCACGCTTTCCCGCAATCCGCGGATGACGATAGCGAGGGGGTCTGACAAAGTTCCGGGAATCGCCAGAGGCGGCACTTTGCGAACCACCGCACGCATGCTGCCGGAGGCCGCTGCCCGCGGCGCCGACCCAGAACCCCGTAAGTGCCAACTGCGGACGTCGAAACGGAACTTCGTCGAGAGGGACGCCCTCGCCTATCCCCGGACAGTTTCTGTCACGGAGGGTGAACACCCGCCGCGTGGGCAGCTCGGACATTCGGTGCATATCGCCGAATCGGAATGTCTACTGAAAGATAGGCATATGGCCACCCTGGGCGCGCAGAACATCTCTTCTGCACAGCGATGAGCAACCCGGTCTGCTGGTGGCCGAGGGACTGACCAACGGTGTTGTGGCCTGGCGGCTGCACATCTGGCCGTACACCGTGAACACCCGCCTCCGACACGTGTCCGCCAGGCTGGGCGTCCCGGACCGGGTCGCGCTCGCCGCCGTGGCGCATCACTCAATTAAGTGATGTCTTGGCCGCCGTCCGCCAGCATGATCGGTCGCAGGCAGTCAGCCCCTTTCGAGACCTGGGGGTTCGTCATGGCAACGTATATCGGCGTCCACGAAGTCGACGACGTCGACCACTGGCTTCACTCGCCCAAGCGGCAAGAGCTCTTCGGGCGCATGGGCATCACGGGCCAGCTCTTCACCGATACCGCGAAGTCCAACCGCGTGGGGCTGATCCTGGAAATACCCGACATGGAAGCCTTCCAGCGGCTCCTGCAGTCCCAGGCCGGGGCCGACGCGATGAAGTTCGATGGTGTCCGTCCCGAAACGATCGTGATCTTCGAAAAGGCGTCCGGCCACGTGTGAAGGCGTGCGGGCACGGGCTGGCGGAGACGCTGGCCCAGGCCCGCATCCCCGCAGGGCGGGATCACCGCCATGACTGCCCACGACATCGGGCCCGGCCGCCCGCCGCGCGGTGAGCTCGGCTGCCCGCCGCGCGGCGTGGCGTGCGCCGGGCACGTCTTCGCCGCTCACGTCCGCGCCGATCCCGGGCTGGTGTGGACGGCGCTGACCGACCCGGGCCAGACCGCCGCGTACCTGTACGGCCTGGCGGCACACTCGAGCTGGGTTCCCGGCGACCCCATCCAGTTCCGTCTCGGCGGGCGCGCCGCGGCGATCGGCCAGGTCCTGCACCCCCGCCGCCAGGAACGGCTGTCCTACCTGCTGCAAGCCGGGCCAGGTGACCCGCCGGCGTACCTGACCTGGCTGCTGCGGCCGGCCCGGGGCGGCTGCACGGTCCGGCTGGAGATCGACCAGGTCGACCACGCTGACTCACCACGAGACGCAGAAGATGTCTGGCTGCCCGTCCTGGCCGGGCTGCAACTCTCGGTGGATCCGGCCTGATGACTGCCGCGCGAACGGCTAGCCGGCCTGCCCGGTTGCTCCAGAAGGTGATCACAATTTGGCGGGTATCGCGGGTGGGCACGGCGGGGACTGGTCACGGCGAGTGATGCGCTGGGCCGGGGAAGGGGACGCCGGTCCTGACGTGCGGCTGCGACGGGTTCAGTGGGCGAGCTGCCAGAGCCAGGCGGCGATTCCCTGGCCGATCTCGGGGCCGGAGTCTTCCTGGATGAAATGGATGCCCGGCACGGGTCACCCCGGCCTGGTCCGGCCGCAGGTCCAGGCGACACCGGCCGGATCGGCCGTGCCGTCCTGGCTGGCCTGCTGCCCGCCCGCCGCCCGCGCTGCAGCGCCCGCAAGGTCCAGTGCACCACCTCCCGCTACCACGTCCGCGACCAGGACCGTCCTTGCCAGTCCGTGACGATCACCCGCGTGCAGATCACCATCCAGGTCCCGCCCCCGGACCGGGCCGCCGCCCGTCCCCGGGGCCGGAAGGACCAGGCCCCCCGAACCCCGCCAGCCCCGGCCCGACACCAGACGAGACAAGGTCACCCGCACCATGGCCAGCCAGCACGGACACGACTGGGCCGGACGCGACCTCGCGGCCCTGCTCGGCATCAAGCCCCGCAATATGCTCACCCGGCTCGCCGGATGGACACGCCTGGGCTTCCTCGCCAAGACCGGCCCGGCCGGTACGCGCTCCCCGCCCCTGCCAGCACCACGACCGATGCGGGACCGTAACCCAGCGGCCAGACCGGGATTGACTCCCGGCCGCCAGGCTTAACGACGCAGTATTGAGTGCGCGGCGTGGCGTACGCGCCGGCAGCGCAGCGCCGCCACGCACGAAGCGCCACTGGATCTGGCATACGACCTGGCAGGTCCTGTTGTTCACTTCAGGCGCGCACGCTTTATTGTCTTGAGCGAGGTGGTCATGACCTTCGCGAACGCCTTCTGGCTCACGCCTTTCGGCGGGGCGAGGTTCATCAGCCTCTGGCGGACCACAGTCTGGGCCTCGGTGTACTTG
>Ga0306924_10007807_pt1 | contig 10758 bp, 14 predicted proteins | sample sta12Can44000111_FD_203756 | JGI IMG/M metagenome (GOLD analysis project Ga0306924, IMG submission 203756) | Lab enrichment of tropical soil microbial communities from Luquillo Experimental Forest, Puerto Rico - statanox.12C.anox.44.000.111 (v2)... | ecosystem: Environmental > Terrestrial >...
CGGCGACATGGCGCGGTTCGCCACCCCCGCCCGGCTGGCTGCCTGGGCCGGGCTGGCGCCCGGCGACAACGAGTCCGCCGGCAAGCGCAAACGCGCCGCCGCTCGCCCAGGGAACCGGCACCTGCGCACCGCGCTGGTCGAGTCCGCCTGGTCCACAGCCCGCACCCGCAGCCGGCCTGGCGCCCGGTTCCGCCGGCTGGCCCGCAGGTTCGGCCGCGGCAACGAGAAGAAGGCCGCCGTCGCCGTCGCGCACACCCTGGCCCGCATCGCCTGGACGGTCATGAACAACGACCAGGATTACGCCGAAGCCGGCGAGGACTACTACGAGCGGCTCGATCAGCGAAACCGCGACCGTGTCGTGCGGCACCACCAGCAGGCCCTCGCCCGGCTCGGCTACCAGGTCACCCTCATCCCACCCGGCGACGGCGGCCCGCCGCCCGCCCAGGCCGCCTGAGCATCAGCGTTCACCGGCGGGCCAAACAGCCGGCTCCGCCGGCGCTGCCGCGTGCCGGCTGAGGTCCCCAAGTTTCGTCACAGGTCGGTCACCCCAAACGAGCATGAGCAGGACCGGTGTATGCGCTGATGAGCCTCGTGCTGCATCCGTGAGTTACCGCAATTGACCGTGAAGGCTCCCAGTGTGTGGCACATATGTGGCACGAGCCACCGGATGGGCGCCAGCGGCGGCTGGGTGGGCCGGCCATTAGCGGGCGACTCCGGGGATCGGCCGAGTGACCTATTGCTTAGGAGGACGCATCTCTACCTGCTGGGATCTGCGGATGTCCAGGTCAACGACTGGCTTGACTATGCGTGAGTCACCGTGAGCGTGCCTCAGTCGCGCGCCGCTGTGGCACGAGTGTGGCACGCCACTGCCCTGGCGGCCTCGTCGTCCCGAACTAACGGCACCGCCAGGCATTCGGTGATCGTCGCAGCTAGTAGCCTCTTCCTCCCGGGCTGCCGGGCGGCACCGGGCCCTCGCGCCTGCGATCCCGATCCCAGGACTTACCCATGAATCCTTGCGTCGCGGCGAAGACGAAAGTCAGCGCTCCAAGAAGGACAACGATGCCCTGGGCTGTCCCGCTGAGCAGAGCGACGCCGACGACCACGAGCACCGCGCCAGCAACCAGGAACCGAGGCCACCATCGAGTCCGCAGGGTGCGCGCGATCACGGAACCCTGCGATGGCTTCCTGCCGGGGACGGCTCCCCCACCCGCCACTACCGGGTCTTCACTGTTTGGCCGCATGCCCATGGCAAGCTCCTACCGCGTGGACGGCGCCAGTGAAGTCCGTCCCGCGCGTTGCCAGTGTAAATCCATCAGGAATGCCGACGCATCTGTCGGGCCGGTGTCAGCCGTGGCGTACCGGCTAACCTCGGTTCCGTCGTGGAGCGGTGCCGGGAAGCAGGCCAGCATTATCAGCTTGGGAATGAGTGCAGCAGACGAACTTGACCAGTCTCTCCGCAGGTCAGCACACACCTCGATTGCTCCGTCAGTGACCCTGAATCCCCGTACCTGACTGATCCATCGGGCACGTAGCGGGCACGGCAGATCTTCGTCCCGAAGCCAACGGTCGGGGGAACAGGCGGGCCGCTTTTGCGCTCCGGTTCACTCCCGTTCGCTCCTTCGGTGTCACTATGCAATGCAGTAAGCGTGCACTGCCATGCGGTAAACATGCACGGGCGATGGGGCGCACAGGCGAACGCCGGGGGCTGTGCGCTTCAGCGCTCGCGGACAGCATGCGCAACCCGCCTTGATTCCAGACAAGGGAGAGGGGAGAGGCGCAGGATTGCTGTCGCTGTCCGGGGCGGAACTGGCCGAGCGGCTGGCCCAGGTCGGGGCCACGTAACCGCCGAGCAGGGTAAACCAGCCCGGCGCGCACAGCGTCGGACAATCAGCACAGCGACCAGGAAAAGGCAGGATCATGCTGGGACGAACGGCACGGATCATGGCCGCCACGGCGCTCGCCGCGGCCGGCATCCTCCCCGTCGCGCTGGCCTCCGGGACAGCGGCAGCGGCGACGGCCAGCACGATAGCCTGCGGCCACTGGCGCTGGCCGGTGAAGACCGGCTCCGACGCCACCCGCTACCGGGTGTCCAAGGCGGTCACCTACGCGACGATCGGGCACCTGGACGGCCTGAAGCCGCCGTCGTCCTTCGGGTCCTACGCGCAGAACCACCGGATCAAGTGGCCCGAGTTCCGCACCTGGCAGCTCAACCGGGTAACCCTGGTCGCGGTCAGGCTGGAAGACGACGGCGACATACACTTGCGGCTGCTCAGTGCGGGCAAGAAGATGATCGCGGAGATCCCCCTGCCGCGCTGCGTCAGCTCGGCGTCGCCGTGGAAGGCCGCGATCAGGTCGGCCCGGAACGCGGTCACCAGCCGGTACCCGGTGAGCCTCGACTCCTGGCACTACGTCAACCGGATGATCAGCATCCGCGGCCTCGGCTTCTTCGATGAGGAGCACGGCGTGACCGGCGCGGCGCCGAACGACATCGAGCTGCACCCGGTGACGGCCATCTGGCTCCCCCCGAAGCCGAAGCCGACTGCATGGTGCACGGCCAGTGCGTCCAATGCTAATGACGGGTACCCGGAAGACGAGAACGTCTACATCCACTCGAACCAGCCGTACACCGAGGCGACGGCCTCCTCTCCCGGCGACACCTGGAGCGATGAGACCAACGGAGCCGGGTCAGTGACGATCCTCCTCTACTACACCCCAGCGGGTTCCCCCATCAGCGTGAAGGTCGGGGCCGCCTCGTGCTCGACTACGGCGACGTAAGCCTGTCACAGCAGAGGGCTGACCTGGCGATTTAACTGCCTGTTGGTGACCGTGGCTAGCCCCTGATTACCGCGTCTAATGGCCTCCGCTAATGGCGTGGTGATCTTGTTGGCTCTCCACGCGCACCCCAGCGAACGCCCTGCGGCCTCCGCAGAACGGCCCTCCGGTGACTCACGGTGACTGGTACCACGCCCGGTCACCTACCTCTCGACTCGGTTTGTCCTCTCGCGGCGAACTACTGGCGCTGTCGCAGGCTGAGCGCGGGGACCGTGCTAGCCGTACCTCAGGTTCGGGTGTCCGCACGGTGGATCTCCTGCTCGCGCTCGGCGAGCCTTGAGATGTCGGTGACCGGAGTGGCCAGCACCGCAGCTCATAGGAGGCATCCCCATGTATGGACCGGACGACAACACCGCTCCCTCGCGATCCGTCCTCATGAGATTTCTGGTCAGGTCACGGGAATACCGCCACCCCCAGGTGTGGGTACGGGTACGCCTTGCCTGCGGCGTCTTCAACGTCGTACTTGGCGTCCTTCTGCTCACTTCCGGCCGCTGGCTGGGGCCCCTGGCCTGGTTGGGAGTGCTGCCGTTGGCGGGGGCAGCGCTGATCTTCTGGACCGCCTACCGCCTGCAGACCAGTGTCGCGAGCTAGCCCGGCAGCATCTCCCCGCAGCGGGATCGATCACCCCAGGCCCGCTTGGGGAGATGCTACCGTTCTCCGGCTGAGATTTCGGTCGCTGGTGTGCTGCGTCCTTCTTGCCGCCGCCAAGATTCATGTGGGCCGCCGGTTCTGCGCCGGTGGCCTGGTCGCCTAACTGTGGCCGTGTTGGGCGTGGGGAGCATTCTCGCGGCGCGGCATGTTTCGCGCGGATACTAGAGCCCAGAAGGGCGAGGCGGGGAGCGCTATGAATGGCAACAGCGCCATCGAGGTGACTGACCAGTGGCCCGGCCCTCCCGTGCCAGCGCGGGACATATTCACGGTTGAGAACCGTCCTTCCCAGGCTTCGCGGGTCTGGCGAGTATTGAGATGCAGGTGACCGCAGTGGCCAAGGCATCGCAGGTCACGGGAGGCGTCTCGATGCGAGCACCGGGCGACAACGCCACGCCCCCGGAACCTTTGATCATGAGAATACTGATCAGGCCCTCCGCCTATCGCCACCCCAAGGCCTGGGGCCGCGCGTGCTTGGCCGCTGGTCTGTGGCTGTTTGTCCTGGGTGTCATTCTGGTTTCTTACCGCTTCTGGTGGGGCGCGGCGCTGATAGCAGTGGCGGCGCTGGAGCTTTGGATCGCCTACCGGCTGCTCGTTGCCCCGTTGCCGCAGCGGGTTCGTGAGCTGGAGCAGTCCCGGGCCCGAGCGGTGGACGACTCGGCCGCGAGTCTGCGCCGGATCGAGCGGGACCTGCACGACGGGGCACAGGCGCAGATGGTCGCGGTCGCGATGAAGCTGGGCCTGGCCAGGGAGAAGCTCGGCGGCATGGTCGAGAGGACCGGGCAGGCCGACCTGGAACGGATCCAAGATCTGGTCGTCGCCGCCCACCGCGGCGCCAAGCAGGCCATCACCGAGCTACGCGACCTGGCCCGCGGCATCCACCCGCCGGTGCTCGACCACGGCCTGGGCACCGCGCTGGCCACCCTCGCCGCGGACAGCCACGTGCCCGTTGAGCTGGTCATCGATCTGCCCGAGCGCCCGTCGGCCGCGATCGAGACCATCGCCTACTTCTGCGCGGCCGAGCTGCTGGCCAACGTGGCCAAGCACAGCAGCGCCCGACATGCGACGCTGGAGGCGGTGCACGTGCCCGGGCTGCTGCGTGTCCGGGTCAGCGACGATGGCTCCGGCGGCGCCCGCATCGAGGCCCGCAGCGGCCTGGCCGGGCTCGCCGACCGGATCAGGACCGTCGACGGCGGGCTGCAGATCACCAGTCCGCCCGGAGGTCCCACCGTGGTCACTGTAGAGCTGCCGTCGCACGCCTGACCGAACCGGAGCCCCGATGCGGATCGTAATCGCCGAGGACTCGGCCGTTGTCCGGGCGGGCCTGGCCGAGATCCTGGCCGACCGCGGCCACGAGGTGGTCGCCGCCGTCGGCGACGCCGAGGGCCTGCGGGCCGCGGTGGATGAGCACCGGCCGGAGGTCGCCGTGGTGGACGTGCGGATGCCGCCCGGTTACACCGACGAGGGCCTCCGGGCCGCGATCGCCATCCGCCGCGACCACCCCAAGACCGGGGTGCTGGTGTTCTCCCAGTACATCGAGACCCGCTATGCGGCCGACCTGCTCGGCGCGGCGGCGGGCGGCGGCGCGGCGGGCGTCGGATACCTGCTCAAGGACCGGGTCGCCGACGTCGGGGAATTCGTCGAGGCGCTGAGCCGGGTGGCGGTCGGCGGGACCGCCCTCGATCCAGAGGTCGTTACGCAACTCCTGAGCGCCAGCCGCCGCACCGACGGGCTCGCCTCCCTCACGCCCAGAGAGCGCGATGTGCTGGCTCTGATGGCCGAAGGCCGGTCCAACGGCGCGATCGCCGGGACTCTCGTGATCTCGGAGCGGGCCGTCGAGAAGCACGTCGGGAACATCTTCAGCAAGCTCGGCCTGGCACCGTCGGACGCCGACCACCGCCGGGTGCTCGCCGTCCTCCGCTACCTGCAGTCCTGACCGGCGATGCCAGGTACTGGATCGCCCAGCGCGCGGGCCTGCGTCCCCGCACCGTCGATCTCTACACCTGGCTGTGCAACAAGCACATCAACCCGTACCTCGACGGAGTGCCCCTGGGCAGGCTGTCCACGTCAATGATCCGCGAGTGGCGGGCAAATCTGCTCGGCGACGGTGTTTCGGTCACGATGGCAGCCAAGGCTTACCGTCTGCTCCGCGCGATCCTGACGACCGCCGTCGAAGAGGACAAGATCCTCGCCCGCAACCCCTTGCCGTGTCCGGGGCGCTGGAACCGAGAAAGCGCCCGAGCGTCCCGTCCTGACCATCGCCCAGGTCTTCGAGCTAGCCGAGCTGGTCGGCCGTCGCCCGGTCGGCAATATCCGCCATCTGCCCGCTGGCGGCTACCGGCTCCGGTTCCGGCGGCACGGGATCATGCGCACCTCGCCCGAGGTCTACGTCAGCCGACCAGCGGCCGAAGCTGCCCTGTGGGCCTTGGGCCAGAACGGCAGCGCCGACTGTGACCAGGACAGGCGATATCGCGTGCTCGTGCTGCTGGCCACCTTCGCAAGCTTGCGCTGGGGCGAGGTCACCGCGCTCCGCCGCTGCGACCTGGACCTAGCCGCGGGGATCGTCCGCGTGCGCTCGGCCTATGCCGAACGGTCAACCGGAGAACTGGTCCTCGGCTCGCCGAAGTCGCGGGCCGCCCGCCGCATCGTCGGCATCCCGCAATCCCTCACTCCCGTTCTGCGAGAGCACCTGTCCCTGTTCGTCGGCCCAGAGCCCGAAGCGCTCATCTTCCCCGGTGCCAAGGGTGGGCCACTGCGGCGCAGCAACTTCAACAGGATGTCGGCCTGGCCTCAAGTCGTCCGGACGATCGGCGCCGCAGGCTTGCATTTCCACGATCTCCGGCACACCGGGAATCATTTCGCGGCAGCCAGCGGCGTGAGCCTCAAAGGACCTGATGGCCCGGATGGGACACGACAGCGAGGGAGCGGCCATCATCTACCAGCACGAGGCCCAGGGCGCCGACCTGGCCATCACAAGCGCGATCGACGCACATATCGAGGCCGCCAGGCCCGGCCAGCACCAGGCCGCCGATCACTCACCAGAAATGCCGCCGAGGTCGGCTATTCTGCTCCCCGTGGTCAGCGTGAATCGCCATTGACTGGTCCCCACGCCTTTGGAGCAGGTTCTGCTGGCTGAGCGGCCCCATCCCCTCGAGGGAGCACCATGGATTCAGGAGATACGGCGCAGCGCAGCCTCGAACACTGGAGCGAGTGGGGCCTTCGCGAGATGGAGAAGTTCTACGAGCTCGCCACGGAGGACTACCGCCAGCTCGCGCTCGCTGCTGACTGGGCGGCGCTTCTCGGTGAGCGCGCCCACCAGGGATGGTCGCTCCTCGATGTCGCCTGCGGCAGCGGCCAGTTCCCAACGGCCCTCGTGAGGTTCACTGCGGCCGCATCGCTTCCTGGCGTCGCGTACGACCTGCTGGACCCGTCAGCCTTCTCTATAGCCACGGCTCGCGCTGCCCTCGCACCTCCGTTCATACCACGTAACGACCTGGTGATGCCGTTGCAGGAACTTCCCAGCTCCTGCGGCCCCTATGACGTTGTCTGGGCGACCCATGCCCTCTACGCCCTCCCGCCCGACGAACTCGACGCCGCAATGGCGCGTTTTGCATCGGCTCTGGCCCCAGGAGGTCTGGGGGTCGTCGCTCAGGCGACGGGCCGCTCGCACTACCTGTTGTTCTATGACGCCTACCGGGCCGGGGTGCGGGACGCGACTCCTTACACCACGGCCGAGCTGGTGGCGGCTTCCTTGCGCACCGCAGGCATGGACGTCCGTGAACAGGTGGTCACCTATGAGACAGGAACCAGCGACCGAGACATCGCCGAGGGTTTCCTCCAGCGCTGCGCCTTTGACGACACCGTGAGCCTCGAGGAGATGGAGGCCGCACCGGTCCTGGGCGAGTACCTGGCGTCATGCCGACGCCCCGATGGGTCCTACGTGTTCAGACATGAGGTGGCGCTGCTTTGGATGTGAACGCGGAGAGTTCTCATCCAAAGCCAGCCAGGACCAGGCCGCCGACGGCACGCCGTAAGTGCAGCTCAAGTCCGGTAATGGCCCGTTAATGGCCCCATGAGATCAACAAGACGTCAACAAGCGAGTCATGTCCGGCGTGCACGCTGACCTGGGCCTTCACATCGGAGCGGGTGACACGGAGCCGGTGACGAGAATCGAACTCGCACTATCAGTTTGGGAAGCTGAGCAGATCGCCGCCTTCTAGCGCCTGATCTGCGGGTTCGAGTGTCCGCGGGTGACCGCTCGATACCCCCGGCGACCGGTGGTAATGGCACGCGCCGAGTTCAGCCCAAGCTGTATAGTACAGGAATGACTGTATCGGCTTCGGTGGACCTGGGCACCCTTGCCCGGGTGGGTACCGCGCTGGCCGACCCGACCCGCCGCCGGGTGCTCGTCCACCTGATCGACGGCCCGGGGTACCCGGCCGAGATGGCCGAGGACTTCGGCGTTACCCGCGCCAACCTGTCCAATCACCTGACCTGCCTGCGCGAGTGCGGCCTGGTGACCGCGACCGCTGAAGGGCGCCGTGTCCGCTACGAGCTGGCAGATGAGCGCCTGGCCGAGGGGCTGCGCATCCTCGCCGCGCTCGACCTGCCCGGTACCTGCCAATGACGCCCAGCAATCCTGACCGCCGGAGGTGATCGGATGTCCCGTGTCCAGCTCTCGATCAACGTCAGCGACTTCGACGCCGCGGTCGCGTTCTACTCGCGGCTGTTCGGCGCGGGACCGGCCAAGCTGCGGCCAGGGTATGCCAACTTCGCCATCGCCGACCCGCCGCTCAAGCTGGTGCTGAACTCACCCGGCAACGGCCCCGGCGGCACCATCAACCACCTAGGCGTTGAGGTTAGCTCGGCCGATGAGGTCGCCCAGGCCGGGACCCGGCTCGATGCCGCGGGCCTAGACACCGAACCCGAGCCCGGCGCCGTCTGCTGCTACGCCCTGCAGGACAAGGTGTGGGCCCACGACCCAGACGGGGTGGCCTGGGAGTACTACACCGTGCTGGAGCACATAGAGACGCCATGACCTCGCCGCTCCCTCTGCCGACTGCTGACCGCCGGGAGAGCCCTGGGCCGGTGCCCGGATCGGCGGACTGGCTGCGGCTGGCCCACCTTGCCCGGATACTGTCCTGGCTCACCCTGGCCTGGATGGGCATCGAGGGCGGAGTGGCGATCGCCGCGGCGGTGGTCGCCGGGTCGGTCGCCCTGCTCGGCTTCGGCCTAGACAGCGGCATCGAGGCCATGGCCAGCATCATCGTGATCTGACGGTTCACCGGCACCCGGCTGGCCAGCGCCACCTCCGAGCGGCGCGCCCAGCAGCTCGTGGCGGTTAGCTTCTTCCTGCTCGCCCCCTACATCGCCGCCGAGGCCATCCACGCCCTGGTCGCCGGTGACCGGGCGGAGACCAGTGTCGTCGGCCTGGTGCTCACCGCGGGCACGGCGGTGTTCGAGCCCGCGCTGGGAATGGCTAAGCGGCGCCTCGGCGCCCGGCTCGGATCATCGGCCACCGCCGGGGAGGGAACCCAGAACCTGCTGTGCGCCTACCTGGCGATGGCGGTATTCGCCGGGCTGGCCGCCAATACCCTATGGGGCGCCTGGTGGCTCGACGGCGTAGTCGCGCTGGGGATCGCGGGTTGGGCGGTGGTGGAAGGACGACGGGCGTGGGCCGGTCGCAGCTGCGCGTGCGCATGCCAGTCAGAAGCGCACTGCTGATGCCGACAGGACAGAAGCGCAAGCATTGCCTAGCTCAAGGGGCGTCCGCCGAGTGGATGCCAGGTACAGTATTGGGCTGCATCCCCGGAAGGGACCTGCACGCCGCCGATGGCCTAGTGGCTAGCGTCCATGTCACCGCCACCCGGCCCGCCGCATCTACCGCACTCCGGCTCATTGACCGGCCCCAGCACTCCGGGAGCCCTGCATGAATAACGGCCCTGATCACTCCCAGCCGCTAGCCAGCGTCGGTGATGAGATTGGTGATGGGGTGTTCGATGCCGTGCGCACCGGATATGACGCCGTTTACACCGCCCTGCCGCGCAGTGACACGTTCAACCGGCTGTGGCGTAGCAACGCCTACCGTGACCAGTTTCCCGCCGAGTTCGCCCACATCGGGTTCCTGACACTCAGCGAAGCGCAACACCTGCTGGAACTTCTCGCCCCCGCCTCGGGTGAGGTGGTCGTCGACGTCGCGTGCGGCACCGGCGGCCCGGGGCTGTGGATCGCCCAGCAGACCGGCACCTCTCTCATCGGCGTTGACCCCTCCCCGGCCGGGCTGGCCGCCGCCCGCCAGCGCGCCGCCCGAACGGGCCTTGATGACAGGTCACGCTTTGAGCAAGGCAGCTTCGAGCACACTCACCTGACCGGCAGCTCGGCCGACGTGGTGATGAGCATCGAGGCGTTTCAGTACGCACCCAATAAGCGCGCTGGCCTGAGGGAGTTCGCCCGGATCTTGCGGCCAGGAGGCCGCCTCGGGCTGATCTGCTTCGAAGCCGACCCCACCAAAGCAGCAGGGCTTCCCATCTTGGGAGTCGACCCAGTGATTGACTACCGCCCGCTCCTCAAGTCGGCCGGATTCGATGTCGTGGCCTACGAGGAAACACCCGGCTGGGCTGAGCGCGTAGAAGCAGCCTTCAGCGCAATCGTCAGCGCCGCCGACACACTTGCCGCAGAGATGGGCGAGCAAGCATCAGCCAGCGCCGTGGCTGAAGCAATGATCACGCTCGAAATACAGCCCTACCCACGGCGCATCCTCGCTGTCGCCAGCCGTCCTAGCTGAGAGAAACCCGCCGGTACGTTGCCTAGTTCTCCCCGTCTTCCTCGATAGGCGCCGATCCCTGGCGAGTGGACGTCGTGTCTAGGTTCAATGCCACTTAGCCTAGCGCGGTGGTTGCTGCGCGGTGGTTGCTGTGATCAGCCAACAGATCCGCGAACATGTCCGCCGACTGATGTGGGGAACACGGCGGATGGCCTTGCTCAGGCATGGCACAGTGAACGAGCGCACGTGCAGGCGCGCAACTGTTGCTTATGGCCTGCTGATGTTGCAGAAGCAGTATTCGTCGATGTCGCCAGAGGCGAGGAAGTGCAGTTTATCCACCATGTGGTTATGACCACCTACAAAAGATCGATAAATCCCGGTCGCCTCCAATATCGTTAGTTCCTCGGTTCCTTCCAAGAAGTTCCCACCGTTCCCGTCGTCAACAGGAACGAGATCGCTATCTGTGAAGCGCATCGCAAACGAGCCTCCGGGGATGTGGTAGGCACACAGATCCC
>Ga0306924_10007809_pt1 | contig 10757 bp, 4 predicted proteins | sample sta12Can44000111_FD_203756 | JGI IMG/M metagenome (GOLD analysis project Ga0306924, IMG submission 203756) | Lab enrichment of tropical soil microbial communities from Luquillo Experimental Forest, Puerto Rico - statanox.12C.anox.44.000.111 (v2)... | ecosystem: Environmental > Terrestrial > Soil...
AGCGCCGTGCACACGACCCCGGCGCAGCGGTTCGTCGTCGCCTTGCAAATCCCGTCGGCGGGGTCGCAGGCCTGGCCGGCCGGGCAGGCCACAGGTGTGCCGGTGCACGCGCCGCCCTGGCATGCGTCGCCGCCCGTGCAGGCGTTCCCGTCGTCACAGGCCGTGCCGTCGGCCACCCCGGAGCAGGTGAGGTCGAACGTGCGGTTGGGGGGCAGGACGAACACGCCCGTCGTGCGCCCGCCGCGAGAGTCGGTGACCTCCACGGTGATGACGCCCAGCGCGGGTGGGCTGGGATCGGTGAAGTGCGGCGTCGTGGCCGAGTACGGCGCCGTGAGGTCGAACCGGAGCGTGGGGCTGTTCGATTGCCAGGAGTAGTTCAGCGGATCACCGTCGGGATCCGAGGCGACGATCGTCATGTCGCCCTGCATCGGGCTGCCGAGGACGACCGCCCCGACGAAGCTGTTGATGATGGGCGATCCATTGATCGTCGCGATGACCTGCGCGCCGCCGGCCGTGGTCTGCACGCGGATGGTCACGTACGACTTCACCGACCCGCCGCCCGCGCTCCGGACCGTGATCGAGAGCTGGCAGCTCCCGGCGGTCACGGGCGAGGTCCACGTCGTGGTCGGCGTCGTGGTGCGGTTGAACGTGCCGCAGGTCGCAGACCACTCGTAGGAGAGCGCGAAGCCCATGGGGTCGTGCGCGGTGACCGCCACGGTCACGTTCACGCCCGGTCCGACGACCGCCTGCGATGCGGTGATGCTGTCGATGACCGGCGTGCTGGCGGCTGCGGGGGGCTCCGCGTCCGAGAGCATGATGGCCACGAGGGCCGGCGATCCGCTCACGATGTCCGCCTTGGCCGAGCCGCGGTACAGCACCGCCCCGCCGGCGTCGAGCGCGACGGCGTCGAACTGCCGCCCGGGGCCGGGCGGGATCCCGCCGATCGTCCCCGACCACTGGCTCCCGTTGCTCGTGAGGTCGACCGTGATGGCGGAAAAGGCCGGGCCGTCGCCCCGGCTCACCGTGACCGTCACCCGGGCGATCGCGCTGGCCGAGAGCCCCGAGCCGACCACCATCACCTGCGCGGAACCGCCGTGGTTCTTGTGTCCGCCGTTACACGCGGCGAGGAGGACGGCCGTGACGAGAATCCACGCGTGCTTCCACCAACTCCCGGATGCCATGCTGCTTCCCCTTCCCTCTCTCGAGACCCTACGCCCTCACATGGCGACGCCCGCCGAGGGCGGGCGGCGCCGTGTGAGGGGGGGAGCGCCCGGCGCGGGCGCTCCCCCGTGCTGCGCTGCTGCTACTTCTCCTTCACGAGGAACGGCGTCGACAGCGTGCCGGCGGACAGCGGCGACTGGCCGCTGATGCCGAGGTCCAGGTTGCCCTGGAACGTGCCGATCACGAGGAGCGAGTCGAGCTCGCTCCCGACCACGTGGCGGTTGATCACCGCGCCCAGCGCGCTCTGCGACGAGGCGTCACCGTACCGGGCGGAGCCGGTGGTGTCGCCGGTGGCGCCGTCGAGGCGCACGACGAGGAGGTCGGCGGCGCCGGCGCTCGTGACGGTCGTGACACCAGCGCAGCCCGTCGTGCCGTTCGCGCACGAGGTCGGGCCGACGTCGGCGACCCCGTTGAAGTCGCCCACGGCGTAGACCTCGCCGATGGAGTCGATCGCGACGCTCGCGACCTGGTCGTTGGCCGTGCCACCCCAACGACGCGCCCACAGGGCCGACAGGTCGGTCTTGCTGAGCTTCGCCACGAAGGCGTCGCTGCCCGTCGTCCCGTTCGCGACGAGCTGGATCGTCGCGCTGAAGTTCACCTGGCGCTGCATGCTGCCGCCGATGAACACGTCACCGTTGCCGTCCGCCGCGATCGAGTTCACGGCCTGGTTGCCGGCGGCCGCGTTCGGATAAGCCGCCGCGAGCAGCGTCGCGCCGGTGGTGCCCGAGAGCTTCGCCGCGAACAGCTGGCTCCGCGTCGTGGAGCTCACGAACCCGAACGCCCCGGTGCCGAGGTCGAGCCCGCCGTTGTAGCTGCCGCCGATGAGCAGGTCACCCATGTCGTCGAACGCGAGCGCCGTGCAGTACTGCGAGCCCACGCCGCCGATCTGACGCGACCAGAGGACGTTGCCGTCCGACGCCCGGACGAGGGCCACCACGATGTCCTTCGCCGGATCGCAGATGCCGGTCGCCGCGGTGCAGGTGCTCGGCGTCGTCGCGCAGAGCGGGTCGAGCGAGTCGGTGGCGTACACGCCGGTGCAGCGGTGCGCCGACGCGACGAGCGACGTCGCCGCGAGATCCGCCGTGCCGCAGATGGCGAACGAATCGGCGTTCGGGTTCCCGGCGATGGCCATGAGGTTGCCGGTGCCGAGGTTGAACTGCTTCGCCCACTGCGCCGTGCCGCTCGCGTTCAGCGCCGCCATGAACTCGTTCGTGCCCGAGCTCACGGTGAGCGGAGAACCGATCGTCACGCTACCCTCGAACGTGCCGATGAGGCCGACGGTGCCGACCGAGCTCACCGCGACGCCGTTCGCCGACTGGTTCGTGTTCGCCGCCGGGGCGACGATGGGCTCACCGAAGCCCTTCGCCCAGAAGGACGTCCAGGCGTTCGGATCGAGCTTCGCCACGAGCACGTCGGCACCGCCCGAGTACGGCAGCGGGGCGCTGCCGCCCACGCTCACGGAGGCCCAGAGGCTGCCCGCGACCACCACGTTGCCGCTGCCGTCCACCGCGATCTTCCGGGCGAGCGCGTTCGAGTCGAGCTGCGCCGCGGACTTCGGGCCGTAGAACACGGGCGGGGTGCAGTTGCCCGTGCCCGAGTCGCAGACGTAGCCGGTCTGGCAGACCTTGTCCGTGCCCGGATCGCAGGTGCCATCACCCTTGCACACCTGGCCGACCTTGCAGAAGTTCGTGACGCAGGCGCCGCCGGTGTTGGCCGCGGCGTAGCTGCACGAGCCGTCCGCCGGGTTGCACGTACCGGTCGCCGCCTGGCAGGCCGGGGTCGTCGGCGAGTTGCAGACCTTCGCCGTGCCGCCGCCGCACGTGCCGTCAGCCTGGCACGTCTCACCCGTGGTGCACGCGTTGGAGTCGTTGCAGGTCACGCCCGCCGTGACGACCGCCGGCTGGCAGCCGGTCGCGGGAACACAGGCCGCCGCGTGGCACTGATCCACCCCCGGGCACGCCGGAGGCAGGCCGCCGAGGCACGCGCCGAGGCCGTCGCACAGATCGTTCGTGGTGCAGGCGTTCGAGTCGTTGCAGGTCGTGCCGGCGCTCGCGGCATGCTGGACGCAGGCACCGGTGTTCACGTCGCAGGTCGCCGGGTTGCAGGTCGTGCCGGAGGCGCTGCAGTCCTTCGGGTTCGAGCCCACGCACACGCCGGCCTGGCAGGTGTCGGTCTGCGTGCAGGGGTTGCCGTCGTCGCAGGCGTTGCCGTCGGAGTTCGGGAGGGAGCAGGTGTTCGCGGGGATGAGGTTGAAGACCTGCTCGCTGTGGTCGCCGTACACGTTCGTGACACGGAGCCGGATCTTCATGTTCGGGACGATGGCGGGCGGCGTGAACTCGGCCCAGATCGGGCCCGCCGCGGAGAGCGTGCCGCTGCTCGGGCTCTTCGCGCCGAAGCCATCGGTCGCCGCCTGACCGGCCGTATCGTTGAACCACTCGATCGTGAGCGGGTAACCGTTGTAGCTGTTCACCGGCTGGCCGTTCGGGTCGCTGATGTCGGCGCCGAACCGCGCGGGCTGCCCGGCGGTGATCTGGTTCGTCGGGTTCGGGCCGCTGGCGTTGGCGATCTTCGGGAAGAGGGCGAAGTCCTTCGCCGCGCCCATGTTGACGATGCCGACGTTCACGCAGCCGCGGGCCGCAGGGAGGCCCGAGCCGGCCGGAGGCGTGTTGTTCGGCCAGTAGTCCGTCACGTCGACGCGCGCGCTGCAGGCGGCGACCGTGTTGGAGGTGAACGCCACGGTGTTCGGGGCGTTCACGATCTCGCCGGCGGGGTTGAACGTGGCCCCACCGCACGAGCTCGACCAGGAGTAGTGCAGGTCATCGCTGTCGTGGTCGACCGCGTTGACCGTGAGGTTCGCGACGTAGCCGTTCACGGCGTGGTTCGCGTCGTACGTGAAGTCCTGGACCGAGCTCACGCAGGTGATGACCGGGCAGGTGTTCGGGTACGCGTTGACGCTCGCGTTGCCGGTTTGCGGATTCACGACCTTGAGCTGCATGTACGCGGTCACGGACGAGCTGCAGGCAGCCGACTGGTCGGGGTTCGCCAGGCTGGCGCCGCAGACGTCGCTCACCGTGACGGTGATCACGCAGGTCGTATCGGCCGACGGGTTCGGAGCGGTCCAGACGGCGTCGGGCGTGTTCGGGTTCGTGAGCGAGCCGCAGCCCGTGCCCTGGATCGCCCACTGGTAGCCGGCGATCTTGTTGTCCGGGGCCGTCGCCGTGTCGGGATCGGTCGCGGCGATGTGCAGGCTCACCATCCCGCCGGGAGCGACGCTGCTCGAGGAGGCCGTGAGCACGTCGATGACCGGCGCGTGGTTGCCGAAGTTGTTCGGCGGCGCCACCTGCTGGAGCATCAGGTAGACGTCAGCCTTCTGGCCCACCAGGACCGGCGCCGTCGTCTCGCCCGTGAAGATGACGTTGCTCGTGGCATCGAAGGCGTCGACGTGGAACTTGCGCACGCCGGCGGGGATGTCGGCCACGAAGCCGGTCCACGTCCCGTCGTTCTTCTTGCTCATCTGACGGACGATGTTGGCGAACGTGGGGAGCTGGCCGTTGTCGGAGATCGTGAGCTGCAAGGTCACGGCGTCCGTCATCTGAATCGCGTTGCCGCTCACGGACACCACGGCCGAGCCCTTCGGGTCGGCAGCCTTCTTCGAGCTACACCCGGCACCGGTCGCCGCCACGAGCATCCCCATGGCGAGCGCGAGTGCGCGGGTCCACTGCATTGGATTCGACATGATTGTATTGCTCCTATTGCTTCCCGTTTTGCTTCGTTTGGTCCGCTACCGGTTCATGGATCGCTACAGATGATTGCTACTGGCACGAGCTGAAGAGGTCGCCGACGACGCACGTCAGGCCCGTCGTGCAATCCGCATCGGTCGTGCAGGCGTAGCCGGCGGAGCGCTGCCGCGGCGCAGGGCAGACGCCGCCCGTGCAGATCTCGCCGCTGCAGCAGAGCGCGCCGTTCGTGCAGGCCTGACCGGCGTTCTTCGAGCAGCTCGCGTTGATGACCTCCTGCGGCTCGAACGGCTCGGTCGCGCAGAGGGTGCCGGCCGCCGGCGCCGAGCCGCACTGCGTGCCATCGCAGGTGATGAAGCCGCGGGCCTTCACGAACGGATCGACGTTGCAGCGCTGCGCGCGGGCGGTGGCCCAGTCGAGGAAGTCGGCCTCGACCGTGTTCCGCGTGGCGTCGGCCGTGGCGGCGGTGCTCTGGTTCAGGAACAGACGGCGCGAGAGCAGGTACTTGTTCAGGCGCACCGTGTCGTCGGTCGGGTTCCGGTTGTTGAGGCTCGGGGCCTTCGTGGGCGCGCCGGTCTGCTTCACGGCTTCGCGGCCCGCGAAGCCGACGAAGATGCCGTTCGGGTCGTTCTTCACGCGGTTCGCGATCGACACCGTCACGTCGGCGCTGCCGGGATCCCACTCGGTGAGCGAGACCACGTAGCCCTGGGTGCAGTTCGCGTCGGGCTGCACGCACGTCTCGGCCCCTGGGCAGCCCATGAGGCCGTTGTCCGAGGGGAGCTGGCCACCGAAGCGGCAGAGCTTGGTCGTGGTCGTCGAGCAGTGCGCGCCGCAGAACTGACCGCTGGTGTCGGTGCACACGGTCGCCTGGTGCGTGGCGTCGGCGCCGACGCACGCGAAGCGGACCGGGTCGAGGTCCTCGTTCGCAGAGCGATCGCACGTGCTGCCCGGGCACTGGCTGTTGGTGTAGCAGCCCTGGTTCACGCTCGTGCCACCGGCGCACTTCCCGATGTTGTGCCAGAGGAGCGGGGGCGTGACGCTCGGCGGCTTACCGATGCCGTTGCAGAAGCGCTTGATCCGGAGGCGCTCCTTGAACGTGTCGGTCGTACCCGAGTTGTCGTCGCGCCGGAAGAAGTGCTGGATGGTCTGGAACGCGGGGCCGTAGCAGGCCTGGAGGTTGCTGAGCGCGGCGATCCGGTCCGGGTGGCTGCAGGCGTCGACGGTCCCCTCGGCGCCCTGGATGCAGCTCCCCTCGTTGGTCGCGACGCAATCGGGCGCCGTGTAGCTGACGCTGTTGACGGTCCTGGTGACGGTTCCGTTGAGCTGGCAGGCGCGGCCGCCGACCGAGCAGGTCGGACCGATGAGCGACTTGCCGCCGAGGATGAGGGCGAGGGGGTTGTCCACCACCGCCTTGCCGGTCGTCCCATCCTCGGTGATCGTGAGGTTCGCGCAGGCGCCGAGCGCGCTCTTCTCCACGAAGACGCCCGCGTCGAGCCCGACCACGTTGAACACGGTGGGGACGTGGCCGGCGCCGCTCGCCGGCGGCGGGAACGCCGGGGTGGCCGCCGGATCGCCGATCTTCGACACGGCGTAGTTGCGCGACATCGGCCCGATCGTCTGGGTGGGCGGGCTGGACGTCATCGCGGTCTCGGCGCCGCCGGAGCCGCCGCCCGTGTACGTCAGCGAGTGGGGGCTGACGGCCGGGTTGCTGACCGTGTCGCCGTCGACCTTCCACGCCGCCATCGCGTCCGAGATGACGTCGAACAGCGTGTCCGAGCCCTTGACGGAATAGTTGTTCGCGTACGCCGTTCCACTGATCGCGAGAGCGCCGAGCCCAGCCAGCGCCTTCAAGATCGTGGAGCGCGCGATACGCTCGTTTGCCTGCCTCATGTACATGCCTCCCTGGATTGCACTTCATTGCCTGACATCGAAATGCGCGACCGATTGCTGGCCCACGCTGCGCTTTGCACATCGCCTCCGCCGTGACCGCCGGCGTCCCGTTCTCCCGACTCCTCGAGTAGCCGCACGCTACGCGGCCGGTGACGCAGTCGCGGCGACGTTTGCGTGAAGGACCTGCGACCATAGACGCACACCTAGCGCACGGGATGCGCGGCCGGCTGACCGTCGCAATTCGTCCGTAAGCCTTCGATTGCGGTCGTACTTCACGCGCAATACGATCGTTCGCGCTCCGACCTTCGCGGCGCGTCCTCGCCACGCGATCGAACGACGCGGACGCCCCGGGAGGTGCCCGGCGTCGCGCGGCGCCCTGGATGGAGGAGGCTCAGCGGGCCTTCACGTCGACGATGATCGACCCGGCGACGAGCGCGCCGTGGTTGTCTCCCACGCTCACCGTGAGCGTGCAGGAGCCCGCGGCGGCCGGCGCCGTCCAGGTCGGCGATGCAGACCAGGGAGCGTCGAACGTGCCGCAGGTGGCGGTCCACCCGTAGCCGAGCGGGTCGCCGTCGGGGTCGACCGCGACCGCGTCCAGGAGGACGGCACCGCCGGGCTCGACCTCGACGGCAGAGGCGGTGAGCCACTCGAGCGATGGCGCCGAGTTCTGGAATGGGGCCGGCGCTGGCGCCGAGATCGTCAGGTAGAGCGTGGTCGTCCCGCCGTTCACGACGTCGGCCTTCCTGGACCCGCTGGCGATGAGCCCCGTCGCTCCCGTCACGGCGACGTCGAAGCGGCGGCCCGGGCCGGCGGGGATTCCGGTCACATAGCCCTCCCAGCCGCTCGCCGACGCGCTGAGCTGCGCGACGATCGGGCTGAAGCCGGGGCCGTCGCCGCTCGAGATCGTCACCGAGACCGCCTCGACCGCGAGTGAGGCGGTCGACACCGTGACGTGAGCAGTGCCCTGGCTCGGGGAGCCGCAACCGCCCGCGACGAGCAGCGCCACGGCGAGCGCAATGGTCCTCGGCAATCTCGCGATGGCACAGGCCAGCGCCAGGAGCGCGTTCTCGCTGTTCGATCTCATGTGCGGAGTAGCGTTCCTCGTGGCGCTTGCCCGGATCCCGAAGGACCGTGCGCTCTTTCCCACTACGTAACACCCTCGGAGGAGGGCTCGGTGCCACTTCCGTGAATTGGTCCCGCACCCGGCACCCACCATCAGACTCGTCCAGCCAGCGGCAATACGTTCGCCAGTCGGCCGCGTGGCAGGCGCCACACGGCCCATCATCCCTCCGCGAACTGGAATCGGCGGTACCTCGGACCGGGCGCGCGCGGCGACCTCGGCGCTTTCAGCGCCGGGCGAGGCGTGCCTTCTCGAGCTGCCGCTCGACCGCGGGGCGGAGCGCGTTCGAGCCGACGACCACCTCGCCGTTCACGACGAACGTCGGCGTGCCGGTCACGCCTGCGGCGCCTGCCGCGGCGGCGTCCTCGTCGACGCGCTTGCGTGTCGCCGGGTCCTTCAGCGTAGCCTGGAAGCGCGCGAGATCGAGCTTGAGCTCCTTCGCGTACTGCACGTAAGCGGCCTCGGAGAGCGCCTGCTGGTTCGCGAACAGCTTGTCGTGCATCTCCCAGAACTTGCCCTGCTGCCGCGCGGCCTCGGCGGCGATCGCTGCCGGCATCGCGTTCGGGTGGAACGAGAGCGGCAGGTGCTTCCACACGACCCGCACGTCGCTCCCGAACGCGCTCTCCAGCTCCTTCACCGGCTGGACCGCGCGCGAGCAGAACGGGCACTGGAAGTCGGAGAACTCGACGACGGTCACGGCTGCGCGCGAGCCACCACGCGCAGGGTCGTCCTTCCGGATCGCGACGTCGCGCGGCGCGGCCGCGACCACCGCGGGCGCCGCGGCGACGTTCGCCGCGCAGGTTCGATCGTAGAACCCGGCGTCCACCGTCTTGCCGTCCGCCTTCTTCAGCTCCTCCTCGATCACCGCCTTGAAGGCCTCGAACGGCTGCGCGCCCACCACCTTCCGGCAGTTCACGAAGAGCGTGGGCGTCCCGGTCGCTCCGACTTCCGCCGCGAGCTTCTGGTCCTCGGCGATGCGCTTGCCCCCTGCGTCACCGGCCACGTCGCGCTGGAACCGGGCCGCGTCGAGGCGAAGCTCCTTCGCATACTGAGAGTAGGCCGTGTCCGAGAGCGCCTGCTGGTTCGCCATGAGCTTGTCGTGCATCTCCCAGAACTTCCCCTGCGCGCGCGCCGCCTCGGCCGCCTTGGCGGCGGGCATCGCGTTCGGATGGAACGGGAGCGGCTGGTGCTTCCAGGCGAAGCGCACCTTGCCCGGGTACGCCTGATCGATCTGCTTCAGCGTGGGCTCCACCCTTCCGCAGAAGGGGCACTGGAAATCGGAGAAGAGCACGATCGTGACCGGCGCGACGGCGGGACCGTGGACGACGTCGTCCGGCCGGACCGTCACCTTCGCGGCCTGGGCCGACGGCGCGGCCGGTGCCGCAGCGGGCGCCGGAGCCGCGATCCGCACCGGCGCGGTGGCGCCCTTCTCGATCGTGCGCGCGTACACGTCCCGCGGCGCGACCCCTCCCTTCACGAGGGCCTCCGCCTTCGCGAGCTCCTCGTCGATCACCGCCTTGAACGCCTCGAAGGACTGCGCACCGACGATCTTCCGCCCGTTCACGAAGAAGCTGGGCGTGCCGCTGGCGCCGAGCGCGTTCACGAGCGTCTGATCCTGCCGGAGCCGCTCCATGTGCTTCGACCCGTCGATCGCAGTCTTCACCGGCGCGGCGGAGAGGCCCGCCTCCCGCGAGATCTTCTCGAGGACCAGCGCGTCGAGGGACGGCGCAGCGAGCAGGGCGTCATGCACCGCCCAGAACTTCGCGTCGCCTTGCTGGGCCCGCGCCTCCTCGGCGAGCATCGCGGCGGGCACGGCGCTCCGGTGCATCGAGAGCGGGTTGTGCTTGAACACGAACCGCACCCTGCCCGGATACGCCGCCTCGATCTGCTTCATCGTGGGGGCGGCCCGCTTGCAGAACGGGCACTCGAAGTCGGACGACTCCACGATCGTCACGAGCGCGTCGGAGGGACCGCGCGCCGGCGAGCCGTCGACCGGGACGCGGTAGACGGCCTTCGGGTCGTCGACGAGCGCCGCGCCGGGTGCGGGAGCGGACGGCGCGGCCGCGACGGCGGCCGGCGCGGGCGCGCGCTGCGGGGCGGCGACCGCGGTGGGTTGCTTCGTCACGATGACGCGATCGACGGCCGCCCCTGCGAGCGCCATGACGGCGAGCGCGAGGGCGATGGTGAGCTTCTTCATCATGCGAATTGCTCCGGCGGTGGGGGGCGGACGGCGAGGATGAGCGCCTCGCGGTGGAACGTAGGTGCCAAATGGGCGAACTCCACGTCGCTGATCGCTGCCGAGGCGGCCTCAGGGACGAGGCGGAGCCGACCCGTGCTCGCGCGGCCTCGGGGAGGCCGAAGTACGTGCGGATCCCGTCCAGCCAGCGGATCACGTGCCCGGTGAGATCCCGGCCGCCGCGCTTCGCCTCGCTCTTCAGGAACGTGACGAGGGGCCGCGGCATCCGGAAGGTCTGCATCTGCTTGTCGCTCGGCGCCAATACGTCCTCGACCACGTTGCGCGCCTCGAGCTGTTTCATATTGGCCTTCCTTCGCTCGGCGACTCGCGTCACACCGCACGCGGGATTTGGACGCGGAAGTGTCGTCAGGCGAAACACACTTGTCCACGGCCCCGTGGCTCCGTCACGATCGATTGGTCTTACGGTCGTCAGACGCCCGAGTGATTCCGGGCAACTGCGCGCTCTCCCCCGAGCGGCGTCGTCTGACGTTCACGAAGATGTTGCCTCCGAGGAGCCCCGAGGCGCTTGCTCTCGACGCGGAGAGCAGGGGGC
>Ga0306924_10007811_pt1 | contig 10756 bp, 10 predicted proteins | sample sta12Can44000111_FD_203756 | JGI IMG/M metagenome (GOLD analysis project Ga0306924, IMG submission 203756) | Lab enrichment of tropical soil microbial communities from Luquillo Experimental Forest, Puerto Rico - statanox.12C.anox.44.000.111 (v2)... | ecosystem: Environmental > Terrestrial >...
CCCTCATGGGATGGGCCGTTGGCAGCAGCGCGAAAAAGAACTTGCGCTTGACCGGCAGGCAAAGGATTTAGCCTTTCCCGTTATTCCCGTGTTGCTGGCCGGTTCCGATCCCGCTCTCGGCTTTCTGCAGGTCAATACGTGGGTCGATCTGCGCCAGGGTTCCACACCGGAAATGGTCGAAATTCTTTTGCGCGCCGCGCGCGGCCAACCTCCGGGAGCTTACCTTGAGAGGCGTGTCGCCAGCGTTCTCGCAACGATCTGTCCCTATCGTGCTTTGCGCCACTTCCGTGAGGAGGACGAGCCGTTCTTTTGCGGCCGCGAGAGCTTCACGGATAAGCTCGTTGATGCGGTCGGTACGCGCAGCCTCGTCGCGGTCATTGGCGCTTCCGGTAGCGGCAAGTCCTCGGTCGTGCGCGCTGGATTGGTGCCGGCACTAAGGAGAGGAAAGGATCGCCGAGTGTGGGACATGATAACCATGTTGCCACAAGAGCGGCCGCTCCATTCGCTCGCCCAATATTTCCTCCCCCGGCTTGAGCCCCAGATGTCGGAGGTTGACCGGCTTGGGGAAGCCGAGAAGCTCGCCAACATGTTGGCTCGCGGCGAAGTCAGGCTTCGTTCCGTCGTCGATCGGGCGCTGGCAAAGGAGACCGGCACCGACCGTCTGCTCTTGATCATCGACCAATGGGAAGAGCTCTACACACTTTGCCGCGACGACGGGATGAGACAACGCTTCATCGAGGAGCTTCTCGACGCCTCGACCAATGGCAAGCTCACGGTGGTGCTGACGCTGCGCGGTGACTTTTTTGGTCGCGTGTTGAACGATCGCGCTTTGTCCGATCGCCTGCAGGGCGGGGTCGTCAATATTGGTCCGATGACCCGCGAGGAACTGCGCCGCACGATCATCAAACCTGCCGAGAAAGTCGGGCTGCAATTCGAGGAGGGGCTCAATGACCGCATTCTGGAGGACGTTGGTGAACAGCCGGGGAGCCTGCCCCTGCTAGAATTCTTACTCACTGAACTGTGGGAGAAGCGACGCGGTGGCGTGCTCCTGCACGAAGCTTACGATGCCATCGGCGGGCTACGCAAAGCGATCGCAGAGCGGGCCGAGAAGGCGTTCGAGAGCCTCACAGCGGCGGACCAGGAGGTCGCACGATGGGCATTGGTTAAGCTCGTGGAGCCCGGCGAAAACGCAGAAGATACGCGTCGGCGGGCGAGTTTTGAGCAGCTTGGTCCATCTGCTCGAGGCGTCATTGCCAAGCTTGCGACCGAACGTCTGCTGGTCACAACGCGTGATATTTCAGGTCGCGAGGTGGTGGAGGTCGGGCATGAAGCGCTGATTCGTGAGTGGGGCAGATTGCGCCGTTGGGTGGACGAGAGTCGCGAATTGCTTCGAACCTCGCGACGGTTGGAACAAGAAGCAGAAGATTGGAAATCCAATGGCAGCCCTACCGACCTGTTACTACCAGCGGGTCGGCGTTTGGCGGACGCTGAGGAAGCGATGACGCGCAACCCGCAGGCGTTCGGGCCGCAGGTGCAGGAATTCATCGAGGCATCGCAACAACATCAGCAGCGCATCTCCAAGCAGCTTCAGCGGCAGAAGAAAGTGAGGTCGTACATCATTGGTTTGGCCACGATCGGCTTGTCGCTTCTGGCACTCGTAACCGGACTGAACTACTACAACACGTGGACGAAGACGCGCCCGTGGGCGCACGTCGTTAATGTTTCTACTGGTAAGACTCACCTTTTGTCGGCAGATAACGCTCTGGTCGGGCGACCTGCGGAAGGCATGGGCAAGGTCAAGTATCAGGTACAGCTCGAACCAAGACGTATTTCCCGTATCCACCTCTCAATCTCTCGCCAAGGCGACGTCATGGATTGGCGGAGCGCTTATGGCACGACCGTGAACGCAGAATGGCTGCCCTATGGCACTTCGCGCCAACTGGAGCCCGGCGACATCATCGTCCTTTCCGGCTTGGAATTATTGAACTATCGACCGATTGAGTGGCGTCCCTGGCATGTCGTTTCGCATTTGCTCAGTGGGACCGACTTCCACGACGAGGCGCCATTCGCGGGCTGGGCAGTGCTGGTGGACGGAGTTCGCCAGCTCGCGCTTCCGATCGTCCACGATGCACAGTACGTGACGCTGCGCGACGGCCGGATTGAATTGAGCCAACAGCCAACGGAAGGTGCTGTACTCGCCATCCGCCGTCGCGTACTGCGCGACCGCACACGGCTCGCGATGCGACCGCTCCAAGCGTTCGATGAGCTACTGGACAGCGTGCGCCCGCTCCATCTCGTGAAAGTTTCTTCTCAGTCCCTCTTTCATGCTGTCATCTACGGCGCAGAAGTAAACGAGCAAAATACATGCCTGACAGAAACAGAGGCGACATTTCTAACGCTGGAGCCGCTTCCGGCAGCAAAGGACCATATCAAAAGCTGGATTAAGGTGCACGATTATTACCTGGGCGAAATTGTACTGCCTCCAAACTCGGAGACTGTTTGGATACAATACGACGGCCCGCACCTCATCGGGGAGATTACATTTCAGAGCGAAAGTGGCTGGTTCCAGGTGGTGCCGACGCAGACGGCTAATTGGCAACAAATCGACGATTTGGAATGTAACACGCAATAAACGCTCACGTCTTCAAGCCACACTAAGCCATTGCTGCGTTGTCTCGTGTTAAGAGAGGGCCAAGCCGGCATCAACTGTATTAGCCGGAACTCGATCTGACAGGCGGTGCCTGGTTGAGCGATCAGGTTTTGTTCGTGCCGCCAGGTCAGCAACCGGTAGCGCTGCCCGGCCGCTTTTCAGCGTGGGCGCCGAGAAGAGAAGACAAATAATGTAGTCTGGGGCTGGTCTTGAATCCCAATTCGGGCGGCGGCACTATTTCTTCGACTGGACCCGAGACCTAACACCACGGGGCTTTGCTTGGGCGAGCCGCTTCTTTTCCTGAGCCATGCCGGCGCCGACACCGAGGCGGCGCGAGCCTTGAAGGAGCGGCTGGAAAATGCAGCCGATGCACGAAAGGCGGGCCTGAAGGTCTGGTTTGACAAGGACAGTTTGGAGCCGGGTACGCCGCTCTGGCAGGCGCAGATCGAGGACGCGATCCAGAACCAGGTGACCGCCTTCGCGGTGTATGTCGGCGCCAAGGGCGTTGTGAACTGGGTCGAGAATGAGGTCCGGCTCGCGATCTCACGCGCGACGGCGACACGCGACAGCGAGAGACCATTTGCCTTCATCCCGATCATTAGCAAAGTGGGAAGCTCCGCCGCGCTTCCTGGCTTTGCGCAGTTGTTCCAGGCTGTGCGGGACATTGAGGATGGAGACCAATTGCAGAAATTGGTCGCGGTGGTCCTCGGCGACAAGAGCGGCGGTCGCATGAGGATCGAAGACGATCCCTTTTTCGATCTGCATGCAATCGACGAAACTCGCAGCCACCTATTTTTCGGGCGTGATGATGAGACCCAAGAATTGTTGGAACGGCTTCGTCATACACGCTTGGTGATGATTGTCGGCGATAGCGGCAGTGGAAAGTCCTCGCTCGCGCGGGCCGGACTCATGAACAAATGGCGCGGCGGCGACATTGCCAGGCTGGGAAGATACTCAATAGAGAGATCTGGCACACACTCCAGTTTCGGCCAGATCCGGACCCGTGGCGATCGTTCGCCGATGCTGTCGATGAAGCTGGTAGAGTGCTTGGGCCGCCGGGTTCGAAGAACAAGGTGACGCACGTAAAGCTCTATCCTAGAGGTCCTCGATGCCAAGCTTGCTGGTGCGCCGCGCCAAGAGTTCTTTGAATTTCGCCTCGGCGGGCCTGACAATCATGTTCTCAAATTCTTGTAACAGCCGGTCGATTGAGGGATAGATGACGGGTTGGAGCACCCAGTCATATCTATTTTGCAGGTCCACGAACATGGCGAAGGGTGCCTCGCCCTTCTGGAGGATTGGAACGAACGGAATCATGTAATCCGGCACGGTTGCCTGCAGCTCAAGCGGCGTCGACCGGGGATTGGTGATGTCGACAATCGCGAAGTGAGACAGGTTAGCCAGCAACCGGATCGTCTCTGTGAAATCCTTGGGAACCTCACAGAGGCGAACCTCACCGAAGCCAATCTGCAGTCAGCTGATCTAAGCGCGGCAACTCTCTGCAGGGCGAATCTCTCGAGCGCAAATATCAGTGCGGGCGATCTCACCCGAGCCGATCTACAAGGGGCGAAACTACGACAGACTATTCTTACGACGGCCCTGCTAAGGCAAGCCAACCTCACAGAGGTGGATCTCACAGAGGCGGATTTGAGCGGAGCTCACCTCCATGAGGCGAACCTCATGCAAGCGGATCTAGGCCGAGCCGATCTCAATCGAGCGAACCTCGCGCATGCGGATCTCAGCGGTGCCAATCTCATAGAGGGGAAACTCAGGCAGGCTAACCTCAGCGAGGCGAAACTCACGGAGGCGAATCTGAGGGGAGCCGACCTGCATGGTGCGAATCTCGCGCACTCCGGCTAGGTTCGCCCCGGTGAAGTTCGCTCGCTGGAAGTCCGGACGAATGTCAGGATCTTCTCTACGCCATGCATTCCATCTTCCGACACCTTGCAGCAGCAAGGCAACCTGCTCAGTGTCAGTCGTTTGTTCAGGTTTGAGCCGTATGCGCTGAAGTTCCAAAGCTTTCTTACTGGCCTGCCATAGCTGTTCAACATCCCCGTACTCCTCCAAGGCCAGCGTCTTGCTACTGGCATAACGTGCGGCCCAAGCCGCTGTGTGCTCCGGCCACCAAGCCTCGTAGGCCTCGGTCGTTGCCGGACTGAGCGTGGCATTCTCGTCATGGCGGAACACGCGCGCCTGGACTGCGAGAGCGCGCCAGCGTTGCCCATCCTCGAACTCTCGAAGAACCCAGCCGACCGGTTCGTTCCGCACGGGGTCGCGCGTCGGGTCAGACAGCCGTCGCCATCGGCGTAACAAGGCCTCATGGCTGACGTCGATCTCGGTGTCATCGTCGAACGAGTCTGGAGGATTAGACGTCAGAAAGTTCCGGCCGGAGGCCTGGAAGGCCTGGATAACAGCCGACAGCCCAGCACGATTACCACTAGCCACAGCAACGAGATCAGCAAAACGGCAGGGGCGTCGTATAATGCGGCCCTCAGCATCCAACTCCGTGAGACAGCGGAACAAGTACTCGACGGCTTTGAGGCGCACCGGGTCGCCAACGCTGAACTCTGCCAAAACCTCATCGGCATGCTGCGAAAGGGCGCCGTGCTTACCCTCAATGGCCTGCAGATCGGCAAGGGTAACGGTCCAGCCCTCGCCGGACCCGTGGCGCTTGCGAGCAGCACGCTCGCGAGCAGCACGGCGAACAGCACGCTCGCGAGCAGCACGCTCACGAGCATAAGCACATGCCCGCATTAACGCGTGCTGGAGTACGGGCAGCGCATCCTCTTCCCGCCTGGCAGTGAACAGGAGCCGGTCGCCGACCGCAGGCTCTACCGTACCGCCATAGAGCGCGGCCGGCTCGTGAACGGCGCGGAGGATGCCGAAATCATCCAGCCTCGGAAGCAGATACTGGCAGGCATTGACGGTCTCGGCGAAGCCCTCGAAGCGGGCGCATTCGCCGAGATAGTCGGAGCGCATGGTAAGGATAATGAAAAGGTGCGGCGCGGGGGTCTCCTGGCGGGACAGGGAACAGAGCAACTGGGCAAGGAGCTCGGCCTCCTCGCGGCTTTTCTGTTTGGCATAGCGGAACAGCTCCTCAAATTGGTCGATGAGGAGGCACAAGGAAGCTCCGCGAGCGCTCAACGAGAGAAGCGCCAAATCAAGCGCCTGCCCGTGCTGGGCGAACAGCATCTGGTCGGCATCGTAGCCATTCGCGATCGCATTCTCGCCGTTGGCTGCGGCGGGCCTCGCCGCATCAGGCCAGCGGTAAGCGAGCCGCCTCGTCCCGCATGCATGGGACATCGTGTGTTGCCGATTGGCGCCAACGCTCGACTTCCCGCAACTCGTCTTCGGGCCTTTCGGTGACGACCTCGCGCCTACCGAGGTAGACCTCTCCGCTATCCCCGTCGATCGAAATCCATTCACCCTCCGCCACCGTGGCGGTCGCGAATTGCGCCCGGCGGCGCGCGATGTCGACCGCGGTTCGATCGCAGCCTACGACACATGGTTTTCCCATTTGTCGTGCGACAAGTGCCGCATGTGCGGTGCGGCCGCCGACTGCGGTCACGATGCCGGCCGACACGGCAAACCCCGCGACATCGGCGGTGTTGGTATCGGGACGCACGAGGATGACAGGATCACCGCAGCCGGTCAGCTGCTCGGCGGCGTCGGAGTCGAAAGCGGCTCGCCCGCACGCGACGCCCGAAGATGCGCCGACGCCGCGCGCGACCGGATCGCGGGTGTCGAGCAAGCGCTGGCGGCCGAGGCGAGGTCGTACCACCGTTCAGGCGCGACAGCTCGCCCGGCTTCTGAACATCATGGCCACCAAGGTCGAGCGCGTCGCGTGCGATTTCGCACCAGATCTTGCACAGACGCAGCCATGACCGACAACTTGACGTTCAGCGGCGAGTCGAAGGGTCCGTTCTGGCCCGGGCAACGACGCAGGCCAAGCTGAAGCACCGCGCCTTGACGCCGCAAGATGAGGGTGCGCTCAATATTGCCATCAAAAATTGATGCCGAGCGGGACGCCGCAGATTTCCGATTTCCCCGATGATCCGCCCCGCTGCGGCAACGGACCTTGAAGTCCGCATCAAGCACTTCACGGGATCGCTCGCGCATGCGGACATCGATCAAGCGCTGTCCCTCCTACCAAGGACATGGCTCACCCATGATGTCCTCGACTTCCCGATATACGTCCGGCCTTCGCCGCAGCACCACTCGCCAGCACTCATCTCTGACGAAGGCGCTGAGGTCAGCGCTCAGTGCCGCACGTCGCTTGCCGGTGCGTTCGCAAACTCCGCCTCGAACTGTGAAATTTCCCGCATCAAGTCTTCCAAGATCCGCTGGCGCAGCGCGGCATCGGAGCCGAACGTCATCTCCGCGACCGTCTTGGCAAGCGCCGTAACGATTTCGTCGACATCGATGGTATCTTTTTCGCCGCTCAATGAACCGTAGTCGTCATAGAAGTCGTCGATCACGTCGCCGATCAAGCAGTGCAGACACGGCCGCTCGTCATTCGATTCCGTGGTATCCGACATGGCCAATCCTCGCATACGCAGATCAGGTCCCGTGTGGTCGCCCGCTTCCAGGCCGCGCCTCGGACCGCCGCCGCAGGAGTAGGAAATCCGGGCGGTCCCGAGAGACCTAGCGATATTAAATGGTATCAACGGCTTGGACTGGCAACCCGTTCTATATGTCGTCTTTGACCACCAAAGAGCTTTTGGGTCGGTGGCAAACTTGTCGGCGCTAGAAGCAACGTGCGTGGGGAAGGTGCCTGGCTGGGCGGCAGGTCGCATCTCAGGGATTTTAAGGCGGTAACCTCGAGGCGATAGCATCTGCCTCCAGTTCCGGCGACAATCCGCACCGACAGAGCAGCCGGCGAATCTTGCCCCCGAAAGCGCCGCCGCCACCGCGGGCTTTCCGTCTTTCCGGCGCCGATTGGCCAGTCATCGCTCGAAAAATGCCCAGTGATTCGACCACAGGCGCGATGAAATGATCGAGAGAAGTCGCGACTTCGGCATATCTGTAGATTTATGCGATATCTCATGCAACCATAGCGGGAGGGTCGGGCACGGAGGTGTGCGCTATGATCGTTGGATCAGATGAGAACGCGATCGTCACCCAGCCCAGGATCGATGTGGCCACGCAACAAACCGGTCATTCCATCGAGTTCTGGGGTCGCTACTTCAAGAACCCCGGGAGCACGTCGCCGGAGCAGTATCAGCCGAAGAAGGAAGCCGCGCTCCTCAATCAAAGAAACATCCGGGTACTTCCCATCGGACGTCAGACCGGGCGCGTCGCGGGCTCTGAGTCCCGGGGACGGACCGATGGCACGACGAACGCGAAGGCCATCATCGGTGCGTTCGGGACTCAGGTTCTCGGCGCGCTGCCACAGGGGCTGGTGGTTTTTCTGGATGTGGAAGGCGCGCCCAACCCCTCGCTGAGCGTCGCTTATTACAAGGGCTGGGCCGACGGCCTCGCTCAGACTGCGCAGGCAGCTGGCGTCAAGCTCCTCCCGGCAGTCTACGGAGCACATGGGGACAGTGCGACGTGGACACATCTGGCGCAGGCCGTTTCAAACGGCGCAGCCTGCGAGGGCACCTGGATCGCGCGCCCCGGCACGCTTGGATGCCATCCGCTCAAGCCGTTCGATGAATCGTTTGTACGCCCACCGGGCCTTCCTCAATCGATCAAGGTCTTGGCATGGCAGGCCGTGCTGGAGTGCCACAATCTCGACTTCAGCATCCTCAATCCGGCATTCGACGCCGAGACGCTGGGCAAGTTCGTGCTGCCGGCGGCGCCGCAGCCGACAGCGGTTGCCGCTGTCCCGAAACCGAGAGCCGCGCCCAAAGCGCGAAAAAAGCGAGCCTCGAAACCGAAGACGGGGCGCACGGCGCGGAAAAAGCGCGCCGCGAAATCGAAAACGAAGCGCACCGCGCGGAAAAAGGGACGCTGATTCGTATGGACCGGATGCTACGGCGCATAGCACTCGCCACCACTGCCCTCATACTTGTTGCTCAATTCAGTGGTCCGTCCGTTAGGGCCGAACCGACCGACAAGCCCATCGGCATTCTGTTGGCGGCAGGGGATATTGCCGAATGCAAGGTAGTCAGGGGGAGAGTACGATCTGCTGATGGTTATCGGCAGCAAGACACGGCCGATTTGCTTGGCAAAGAGATTTCCGCTGCGAATGCGGCAGGAATCCCGATCAGGGTATTGGCGCTAGGCGATCTGGCCTATAAAGCAGGCAAAAAGGATGAGTTTGAAAATTGCTTTCACAAAAGCTGGGGTCGGCACATCAAATTTATTTTGCCGGTTCCAGGTAATCATGAGTACAAGTCTTCCAACGAAGCCACACCATATTTCGATTATTTTGAAAAGCAGATTCCGGTCATATGGGCGCATAGCCGGCATGTCTGAAGTAATTGCGGCTCTATCTTGCTTTTCATCCAGGTCGCGTCAATCCACTTCCGGCTGGGAGCCTATTAGGCCACACCTCAAAGGGTGCTTCGTCCAGCGTTCACACATTAAACGACCGCTTCGTCGCTGACCGGGGTCATCGGTTCGCCGGAGATGACGATGAAGGCATCAGCGATCGCGGTGTTGTGCCCGATCTTGCTATTGGCGAAGGCGGCGGGGTCGTGCTGCCTTAAGCTATCAATCATTGCGATCACGCGCGCCCGCGAATCAGCGAAAGAGATATAGTCATCGGCCTTGAGCGGCTTGGTCGGATTAAAGCATCCGATGCTGGACAGATAGCGCTTCGGCCGATGTCCCGGATGCACTAGGACGGCAGTGCGGGCTTGTGTGCTGAGCAGCCGGAAGCCCGGCATCGGATGCGTCTCGTCGTCGGTGAAACCGATGGAGCGGTAGCGCGATCCAAACTGCGTGGACAGGGAATAACGGCCCTCCCGGATCCGCAGATGCTGCTTTTTCCCATGCGTCGTGTTGTCACCTGGACCGGTGCACTCGCAGATGTGACCGGCTAAGTCATTAACCGGCTGGCCGTCGATAAACACCTGGTACGCGCCATAGGTCCGGACCCGCTCCCCAGCGCGGTGCTGCAGGCCAAGTCGCCTCACGCGCAATTCCCAGCCGTGGCCTTCGATCTCAAACGGCATCGCGATTTCCCGATCGTTAGTGTCCAGTGCTTGACCAGTGCGGCGCGTCCGATGCTAGCTTAAGCACGCCATAGGTCGCGCCTACCGCCCAGAGTTCGTGATTGAGGCCGGTGCGCGGCAGCGATCCGATCGTCTTTTTCGTGCCGTTCTTCCGTTTGATTTTCAGTCCGCTGGTCCACTCGACCGACATGTCGATCGCCTTGCCGAAAATGTGCAGGCTGGTGAGCGACGGCCGATGTGCGATGCCGTAGCCATGCACCATCGCCGCGGCCGCCGCGAGCGAGACGGGTAAGTCAGGCGAACCGTTGGACTTTCGATGCACCCAATCGATCTCGACGCCGGCGTGCTCCGGCACGTCGTCGGGCTCGACTTCGCCGGTATTGATCACGAACGACCAGTGCATCAGGTAAGCCCGCTCCGGCGGCCTCAGCGTCGCGTTGATAGTGACGATCGCGCCCGCATCCTCAAGCGCCGCGAGGAACGCTTCGCATTTCTCTCTAAAACCATCGACGAGCGTGTCCGTCGACCTGCTGGTTGGAAAGCGGTCAACCCAACCCACCCCACTCAGTTCTCGTGCCATGTTGCCTCCGAAAGGCCGCCTGTCGAGTTTTGGTACACCCCGCGACGATCGAGGCGTCGGCGTCACGTCGGCCATTGGCTTTTGTTGTTCTGCAAACTCACCGCGCCAGGCGCTCACGCGGTATTCCCTCCGTTGAAGATCGGCTTTGCGGTCTGCTCGATCGAGGTCAGCAATTTGGCTTGGCGGCTGCGATGAGCCGATGCTCCAGATCCGGGAAATACGATCGTGAGCACGCGCGGCCCCATCCCGGCGTTCTTGACGGTGTTGTTCGGCTTCATGCGCTCCTGTCCCAGGCGACGCATCAACTCAAGCGATCCCTCGCCAAGCTTTTTCTTCGGACCGATGTCGGCGAAGACCGCGAAGGCGAGCTTGTCCTTGAAGATGATGGCAGCGTAGTCGCCCAGTGAG
>Ga0306924_10007813_pt1 | contig 10755 bp, 8 predicted proteins | sample sta12Can44000111_FD_203756 | JGI IMG/M metagenome (GOLD analysis project Ga0306924, IMG submission 203756) | Lab enrichment of tropical soil microbial communities from Luquillo Experimental Forest, Puerto Rico - statanox.12C.anox.44.000.111 (v2)... | ecosystem: Environmental > Terrestrial > Soil...
GGGTTTTCACACTGACGTCGCGCGCTGGGCGGAGCGCCAGGGATTCGGTACTCTTTACATTGACGGAAAGCTCGTTCCGATCGCTCAATTTCGAAAACTGGAGCGTTTCAAAGAACACATCATCGACGTGGTTGTCGGCGTGATCGACCGGAGGCGCGGCTCTAGTGCGCGCGAGATTACCGGACGCGCGCTTGAGATTGGACGAGGGACAGCGCGTATACTCGATTCAAAAAATCGGCTCACCGTGGTGAGCACTGAGATGAGTTGTCCGAATTGCGGTCGCGCATTCGAAGAGCTCGATCCGCGTTTGTTCTCGTTTAATTCGCCCCATGGGATGTGTGAAGAATGCGGTGGTTTCGGCGAAATTTGGGATCACGATTTGCAAACGGGAGCGAACCGCGACGGCGAATCTGTTCTGGAAAACGAATTGGCGGCGGAACGCGAATCCGAATGGATCGACGAAGGCGAAGCGCGCGAATGTCCAAGTTGTCATGGCTCGCGTTTAAACGCGGAGGCGCGTTATGTGCGCGTGCAAGGCTACACGATCGATCAGTTCACGAATCTGTCGGCGGGCGCAGCAGCGCATGCGATCGCGAAACTGAGATTCAACGGAAGAGACCAGACGGTCGCCGCCGGTCTGATTCCAGAGATTCAACAACGACTGCGTTTCATGGAGACGGTCGGGCTTGGTTATCTCGCGCTTGGACGCTCGGCAAAAACTTTGAGTGGCGGTGAATCGCAGCGAATCCGTTTGGCTGCGCAACTCGGCTCGAATTTGCGCGGTGTGCTTTACGTTCTGGACGAGCCAACGATCGGTTTACATCCGCGCGATAATCAGCGTTTGCTCGAAACGCTTACGACGCTGCGAAACAAGGGTAACTCATTGCTCGTGGTCGAGCACGACGAAGAAACGATACGGTGCGCCGATCACATCGTGGATCTCGGGCCGCGCGCGGGAATTCATGGCGGCGAAGTGGTGACGAGCGGAACGCTGCGCGACGTCCAGAAAAATCCAAATTCCGAAACCGCGCGTTGCTTGAAATCGCCGCTGTGTCATCCGATCCGGGGATCGCGACGTTCTTTGCGCGATGTTGAAAACTGGATCGAGATTCATGGCGCCCGCGCGAACAATTTGAAGAACATCGATGTGCGCTTCCCCGTCGGCCGGCTTTCGGTGATCACCGGAATATCCGGCAGCGGTAAATCCACGTTAATGGACGACGTCATTTGGCCCGCGGTGCGCGACCAGCTAAACGCAAGAAAGCGCGCGGGCGATGGTGATCTTTTTAGACTCGTGAGCGGCGCGCAGGAGATCGAAGCTGTGTACGAAGTCGATCAGTCGCCGATCGGCAAGACCTCGCGCTCGACACCGGGAACCTACGTGAAAGTGTTCGATGAGATCCGAAATCTTTATGCGCAATTGCCCGTATCACGGGTGCGCGGTTATTCGGCGAGCCGATTCTCGTTTAATGCCGAAGGCGGCCGCTGCGAGGCGTGCAAGGGCCAGGGCGTGATCAAGCTCGAGATGAACTTTCTGCCAAGCAGTTATGTCTCGTGTGACGATTGCAAGGGCAGGCGGTACAATCCGCAGACGCTCGAGATTCTTTTTAACGAAAAATCCATCGGCGATGTGATGGAAATGACAATCGAAGAAGCGGCAGAATTCTTTTTTGTGCATCCAAAAATCGCCCGTCCACTTTGTCTCCTGGTCGATACTGGTCTTGGATATCTGAAGCTCGGACAACCGAGTCCCACTTTAAGCGGCGGCGAAGCGCAGCGCCTCAAGCTGGTGACGCAATTGAAGCGCGGAGTGAGCCGCGAGGCGAACGAGCGGATTCGAAAGATGCGCAAGCCGGGATCGACATTGTATTTGCTCGAGGAACCGACCATCGGCCTTCACATGGCTGACATTGAACTGCTCCTCAATGTGCTGCATCGGCTCGTTGACGAAGGAAACACCGTTATTGTTATCGAACATAATCTCAGTGTAATCGCCGAAGCCGATTACATCGTGGATCTGGGGCCGGAAGCGGGTGAAGCTGGCGGCCAGGTAGTCGCCTGCGGAACACCGGAACAACTGGCGAAAAACCGTGTCAGCCGCACCGCACCATTTTTGCGGAAGGTTTTGACCGGATCGCGTGTTCTGTAGCCGTCGCCCTGCGGGCGACGCGCACGTTTCGCGTAGCGAAACGGCTACAGTTTGATTGCGTAGATTCATAACGTCGCGCAGAATCGCCGCACTCAATGCTCTCGTACTATCTGCACAACCTCGATCCGATCATTTTCCGGATCTACGACAACGTTGGGCCGCGATGGTATGGGCTTGCTTATGTGGCAGCGTTTGTATCGAGCTATTTTCTTTTCCTCTGGCTGTCCAAGCGCGGCTATGCCGATCTGCCACCACAACGCGTAGGCGATTTTATCACCGGCTGCGCGGTGTTCGGCGTGATCGTTGGTGGGCGTCTCGGCTACGTTTTCTTCTATAAGCCGGAAATGTTGCGCGAGCCGTTATCGATCTTGCGCGTTTGGGAAGGCGGAATGTCGAGCCACGGCGGAATGCTCGGCCTATTGCTGTTCACGTTTTACTACGCGTGGCGTCACAAAATTTCGTGGCTGAACCTTGGCGACAATCTCGTCGTAACGGCCCCGATGGGATTGTTCTTCGGACGATGCGCGAACTTCATTAATGGGGAGCTGTACGGGCGAATCGCGAATGTTCCCTGGGCGATGCAATTCCCGAAAGAATTGTTCGATCATCCGCAGGAAACTGAGCGCGCAGTCGAAGCCTGCGCGCGAATCGATCCGTCGTTGACCACAGCGGATGCGATCGTGGGCGCGGTGCGGAGCCGGCCAGATGTCGCAAATGCATTGCGCTCAATTCTGTTGCCGCGACATCCGTCGCAAATTTACGAAGCCTTTTTTGAGGGTATTGTGTTGTTCGCGATTTTGTGGTTTGTGCGGACGCGCACACGCCAACCTAACGGCGTTTTGACCGGACTGTTTTTCATTTGTTACGCGATTTTTCGAATCGTGGTCGAGAATTTCCGCGAGCCGGATGCTGAACTGATCGGGCCGTTCACGCGCGGACAATTTTTTTCATTGTTCCTCATCATCATTGGCGCCGCGTTTATCGTAGCGGCGAAAAGGCACCCGAGTTTTCCAAAGAAAATGTCGTCGTAGACCTCGTCATTCCGAGCGAAGTCGAGGCTGCAAAGGAGCGGACGAAGTCCGGCGAGGCTTTCAATCCCGTGGCAGAACTGAAAGATAATTTCGCGGGTCCTTCGACTTCGCTTCGCTGCGCTCAGGATGACAGCGCGTTTTAGGTGGCGCTTTCACCCCAGTACGTTATTACTTATCTCGGTGACGCGGGAATGCTGGTTCCAGAAATCGTAGCGACCGGCGGCGGTTTAGTGTTTGCGTTCGATCACTCGACGATCGCAGGAAAAATTGTCCTCACTCTTCTTGCTATCGCATCGATCTTCAGCTGGTCGATCATGATCACAAAAATGCGCGTGATCCGCTTCGCGCGGAAACAGAACGCGCGGTTTCTGAATGCGTTTCACAAAGACCGACAGCCACTTCGTCTGTTTGAGAAAAACGCGCGCTTTCCCGGTGCGCCCGTTTTCAATGTGTATCGCGCAGGATGCGAGGAGATGACATTTCATCTGCTAGGCTCGTCCGAAGTGGATGACACCTTTCGCGCGCGACTCGAGATTGCAGACAAAATCTCGCCCGCTCAAATGGGCGCGGTGAATGCCGCAATGGAACGTGCGGTAGGCGAGACAGCGCTCTCGCTTGAATCTCAGATGATTCTGCTCGCCACTGCGGTGAGCGGTTCCCCCTTTCTCGGATTACTCGGCACGGTCTGGGGAGTGATGGATGCCTTCACCGGGGTCGCAGAAGCAGGTTCGCCCAACCTGGTCGCGATGGCGCCCGGCGTATCCGGCGCGTTGATTACGACCGTTACTGCGCTCTGTGTCGCGATCCCGGCAATGTTCGGTTACAACTTTCTCGTTACCAGCATTCGCGGCATCATCGTGGAGATGGATAATTTCGCCGCCGAGCTCGCGTCCGAGTTCGAGCACAAGTACGTCGATCACGGGTCGCGAGAATCGGCGTTTCGGCGATGATCACTTCTCTGAATTTGAGCGGTGGGCGTTTTACCTCGCCAGCGAACGCCCAACGCCCAACGCCCAACATCGAGCGTCGAAGGAACGGCAGATGAGACGTTACTCGCAACGCCAGAATCTCTCCACATTGAGCGAGATCAATATCACGCCGCTGCTCGATCTCGCTTTTGTACTACTCATCATCTTCATGATCACCACGCCGCTGCTGGAAAGCAGTATGAACCTGGTAATCCCATCCAGTGGCACGAAGAATCCGCCTATTAACACGTCGCATGTGCAAACGGTCTCAATCGATCGCACCGACACCATCCGGTTCAATAACCAGGTGATGGACTTGGAAACCCTGACGACGGAGCTGCTGCAATTAAAACAGACGAACCCGGATATCGCCATTGTGATTCGTCCCGATCGCGATTTGCCCGTGCAAAAATTAATCGGAGTGATCGATGCATTACAAAGCGCGGGAATCACGAAGGTCGGTATCGCCACCAAGGCGACCGCGAATGAACATTAGTGGCATGAAGGTCATAACCGGCCTGCCGCAGATGGTAGGGCGCGCCACTCCGTGCGCGCCGCGGCACATGAATGTTCCGGCGTTCGGAGGACTGCCCGCCGTACCGTGCATTCGGTGTTTCAACTCAAGCGCGTTCACAAGCCGCGGGTTCCACATCTCAATGGTTTAACGGCGTGAAGCCCTTTTGGCGAAACGTCATTTTGATCGCGCTGGCGCACGTCGCGCTTATTGCGGGACTGATCCGATGGAGTGTGTCAGCGAGAGCCTCATCGAATTCAGAGAGCATCGTGTGGTTGAGTGGCGCGGGAGATCTCGCGCCCGACGAATCGGAGAAACAGGAATCGCCACCACCAAAGCAGCTACCCAAAGCGACTGAATCCAGGCGGTCGGAACAGGATGAAACCGCAGACGAAAAGCCTGTCGTAACAACCGCGAAGAGCGAAATCCAATTACCATCGGCTACTCCCAGACCGACGGTAACAGCAACACCAGTGCCGAAGCCGAGTGCGACTCTTGCTCCGAAGCCAAAGGCAACGCCAAATCCAACACCGAAACCTGCTCGCCGTGCTATAGCGTTGCAGCCGGGGCCAAAATCGAGTGCAAGACCCAAGCCGACCGCAGCGAAAACAAACGCTAAGTTGGAAAAAAAGGAAACACTCGTTCTCGCAAAAAAGGATTCCGCATCTCAAACCGGAAGCGGGCAAAGCGGATCAACAGGCAAAGCTGGTGCGAGCGGAAGCAGTGCGTCCGAATTTGGCTGGTACGGCAATATGTTGCATGATCGTTTTTACGCCGCCTGGATCCAACCCACGATGAAGGTCCCTTCCGGCGCGAAAATTTCTACCCTCGTGAATGTGCGAATCGAAAAGGACGGTCGCGTTTCGAAATTCGAAATCGCCAAACCGTCCGCGAACGCCACAGTAAATGAATCAGTGACGGCGGTTGCGAAACAAGTCAGCCAGGTTGATCCGCCGCCGACGGGGTTAATCAAGGGCGATCATTACGACGTAAAAATCAATTTCGAATTGAACACCGAGGAGAAACCGGAGAACTAATCCCGGAGCTTATGCGCCAAATTTCTCTTCAATGAGCCGATGCAGATGATCGCCGATCGCCGGGTGATTAAGGCGCTGGATGACTTCGTCCAGAAAGCCGGTGACTAACAGGCGCTGGGCGACTTTTGTGGGAATGCCGCGGGTGCGCAGATAGAAGAGTTCGTCTTCGTCGATTTGACCGGAGGTTGCGCCGTGGGTGCAACGGACGTTATCGGCAAGAATTTCGAGGCCCGGCATCGAGTTGGCTTCGGCGTCGTCGCTCAACAGAAGGTTGCGAACTTTTTGATAAGCGTCGGTGAAATGAGCGTGCGGTTCCACGCGGATTAACCCGCCGAAAATCGTGCGGGCGCGATCGTCTAACGCGTTTTTGTAAAGCAAGTCGCTCGCCGTGCGCGGCGAGATATGGTCCTGCAATGTGCGCGCGTCGAATTCCTGCTGGTGTTTTGCCACGGCGACAGCGAGCAAATCGCTGCGACTCCCTTCGCCAATGAGACGGCTCAGACTTTCGAACCGCGAATATTTTGCGCCCACGTGCAAATTCAGGCTCATCGCAGAGGCATCGTGATCGACCACCGTGGAGTTCATTTGTAATGCGATCACGTTACTGGCCCACTCCTGCGCGCACACGTATGTCACCTTTGCACCGGGTCCAGCGATGAGGTCGTTCACGCCACAGGCGAAACCGGCTGCCGTTCGGCTGCACGAACAAAAATGTTCGATCACCGTGACCTTCGCTAATTCGTCAGCCACGAGGAGCAGATGTGGAAAAACCGACATATTGTCGTGGCGCAGCCAGTGGAAGATTTCAATCGGCAATTCGATCTCCACCCCCCGCGGCACGAACAAGAACGTTCCCGATGAAACCAGTGCTTTGTGTAGCGCAGCGAACTTGGCCGAGCCAAGTGTCGCTTCGGTCGACATGAAATATTTCCGGAAAAGATCGGCGTGCTCCACCATGGCGCGCTCGAGCGGTTGAAAAATGACGCCGCGCTTTTTCAAGTCTTCAGAAACGACGTCGCGCTCAACCAGTTGGTCGTTCGCGAAGATCATGCGACCTGCGTACTGTTCGAGACCACGGGAATATTTTAGAATATTCTTATGGTCGTCTTCAGAAAGCGGCGGACTGGTCTTGAACGGCGCCAGATCAAGAAGACCGACATTCGAGAATCGCCACGCCTGATTTTTTCGAGTCGGTTGCGGCAAGGATTCGAATTGATCCCATGCCGCGCGTTGCTGCTCGCGGAACCACTCCGGCAAATCGCGCAACTCGGTCGAGCCGGAAAGAATGGATCCGGGTTTCGCGATTTCGTGATTGGTGACTGAGGGCATCATTACTATCGCCTAACAACCAGAACCCCGAATGCTTTCGGGGTTATAGGAAATTCGTTAGGCCGAAACGTTTACCCGACCGAGCCTTCCATTTCCAGCTCGATCAGCCGTTTGAGCTCGACGCTGTATTCCATTGGGAACTGGCGGACGAGATCGTTAACGAAACCGTTGACGCTCAAGCTCATCGCCTGCGCTTCGCTCAAACCGCGCTGTTGCATGTAGAAAATTTGCTCCGCGCTGACCTGGCTGACGCTGGCTTCGTGCTGCACGGCGTTACCAGTGCCGCGCACGGTGATCGCCGGATACGTGTCGGTGCGCGAGGTCGCATTGATCAGCAGCGCGTCGCACTCGGTATTGTTCTTGCAATTCTTTAGATGCTTCGGCACGTGCACCAGGCCGCGATAAGTGGCGCGACCTTTGCCGATCGAGATCGATTTGGAAATGATGTTGCTGGTTGTTTCGTCGGCGGCATGAATCATCTTCGCGCCGGTGTCTTGATGTTGGCCGTCATTGGCAAGCGCGATGGACAAAACTTCGCCGCGCGCCTTTCGACCCTTCATGATAACACCGGGATACTTCATGGTGAGGCGAGACCCGATGTTGCAATCAATCCATTTAACTTCGGCATTTTCCTGAGCGAGCCCGCGTTTGGTGACAAGGTTGAAAACGTTTGAAGCCCAATTCTGCACGGTGATGTACTGAATCTTCGCGCCCTTAAGCGCAACGAGTTCGACCACAGCGCTATGGAGCGTTGGCGTATTAAATTTCGGCGCAGTGCAGCCTTCCATGTAAGTCACTTCCGACCCTTCATCGGCAATGATAAGTGTGCGCTCGAACTGGCCAAAGTTTTCCGCGTTGATCCTGAAATATGCCTGCAGCGGATGCTTCACTTTCACTCCGGGTGGGACGTAGATGAAGGAGCCACCACTGAACACGGCTGAATTCAGCGCGCTGAATTTGTTGTCGCCAACCGGAATGACTTTGCTGAACCAAGGGCGGAAAATCTCCGGATAATCCTTGAGCCCCTCTCGCGAACCCACAAAGATCACACCCTGTTCGCCGACCGCCTTCTTGATGTTGGAGTAGACTGCCTCGCTGTCGAACTGCGCTTCCACGCCGGCTAGGAATTTTCGTTCCTGCTCGGGAATGCCGAGTCGTTCGAAGGTGCGTTTAATGTCGTCCGGTACTTCTTCCCAGCTACGCTTCGGTTCGGTGCCCGGGGAGAGATAATAACGGATCTTGTCAAAATCGATGGCCTCGAGTTCCTTGCTTGCCCAGTGCGTCGGGAGCGGTTTCTCCCAGAATGTCTTCAAAGCGCGCAGACGAAAATCACGTACCCAATCCGGGTCCCCTTTCACATCGGCGATGTAATGGATGGTGCGTTCGCTCAAGCCCACGCCCGCGTCGCGCACGTGAGCTTCCGGGTAAAAGAAATCACCCTTACCGCGATCGATATTGATGGCTGTCGTTTCGGTTTTCATTTGTTGTTACCTCGTAAACACTGGTTCAGCTCCCTCGCGTGCCCAGTCGTAACCTCTTTCCTCGAGCTCCAGAGCGAGTTCTTTTCGCCCGCTCCTAACGATTCGCCCCCCTACCATCACATGGACGTAGTCGGGAATGATGTAGTTCAGGAGTCGCTGATAGTGCGTGATTAACAGTATCCCAAGGTTCGGCCCGCGCAACGAATTGACTCCGTGCGCCACGGTCTTCAGCGCGTCGATGTCAAGGCCGCTATCGGTCTCATCGAGCACGGCGTATTTCGGCTCGAGCACGGCCATTTGCAGAATTTCCGCGCGCTTTTTTTCGCCGCCAGAGAAGCCCTCATTGACCGAGCGCGAAGTAAACGAACGATCCATCCCCAGCAGTTCCATTTTTTCGTAGAGCCGGGCGTAATAATCAGTGGCCTCCAGCTCTTCGCCTTCCGGTAGACGCGCTTGCAATGCTGCCCGGAGGAAATTCGCGATAGTCACGCCGGGAATTTCGCTTGGATATTGAAAGGCTAGGAACAGACCGCGTCGCGCTCGCTCATCCGGCTCAAGTTCCAGAAGATTTTCGCCGTCCATCAAAATCTTGCCCGCGATTACGCGGTAATCGGGATGTCCGGCCAAAACCTTGGCCAGCGTGCTTTTCCCCGAGCCGTTCGGGCCCATCAGAGCGTGCACTTCGCCGCGCGGGACCCGCAGGGTGAGCCCGCGCACAATTTCCTGATCGCCAACTGCGACGCGCAGATTTTCTACTCTCAATTCGTTCATAAAGTCGGAACAGAAACTATACCTCAGTTCTGGGGATTTGCGACCGCGTAAAAGGCTTCGCTTCACGCGGGTCGAGTATGTGCGAGTAACCGCTGAGCTGGCGCAGCCACGTGAGCGTCGAAGACGCTTTTACGTGGCTACCCCGCTCGGATTCGAACCAAGAATAACGCCTCCAAAGGGCGTAGATTTATCTAGTGGTAGTGCAGATTGTTGACTAATACTTGACAAATAGCGTCTCTTTTCGCATCTTTGCGCCATAATGCGCACAACAAGGCTTGCTCTCACAAAAACCAAGGTCAACGGCCGGCGGTACTACTGCGTGACGACCCCGAAGCTAGGTGGCGGGAGAAAGCGCAGGTTCTTTAAAGAGAAGACAGAAGCAGAAACCTTCATGCAACTCGCGAAGGTGCAGCAGGAAAACTACGGCACGGCCGCACTCTCGATCCCCGACACGCTTCGGATTGAGGCGATTGAGTGCTGTGAGTTGCTGCAACCGTTCGGCGTCACACTTCGCGATGCTGGCAAGTTTTATGCCGCTCATTTGAAAGCGGTCACAGGCAGTCGAAAGGTCAAGGAGGTCGTTGTGGATCTATTAGCGGCACGGACTGCCGACGGGATGTCGCCACGTTATCTTGGGGATCTGCGGGTGCGGCTTGGCCGATTCGTACAATCGTTTGGCGAGGAAATGATTGCCGCAATCACTGCGTCTCGTATCGACCAATGGCTGCGAGGTTTGGGTGTTGGCGCGGTGACACGCAACACTTTCCGCAGACGACTGGGGGTGCTTTTCAGCTTTGCAAAGCGACGTGGCTACGTGACCGAAAATCCTATCGCGGACGTGGAGCGTGCTAAAGAGCGGGAGACAGAGATCGAAATTCTCTCGGTGAGCCAGGTGGCGCGGCTGCTTGAATCTGCCAGTTCTGATATGCTGCCGTTTTGGGCCATCGGGGCGTTTGCAGGTTTACGACGAGCCGAGATTGAGCGCCTGACATGGAACGAGGTCGATTTCGACGCCGATGTGATCGAAGTAAAAGCATCAAAAGCGAAGACCGCGAGTCGCCGCTTGGTCGCAATTCAGCCAAATTTGTGTGAGTGGCTTGCGCCTTATCGCACACGCATAGGGCGGGTGTGTCCCGTGAATTTACAACGAAAGATTAATGAGGACCGGGAACGCGCCAGGCTGCGTGCAGAATGGCCGCAGAATGCCTTACGACACAGCTTCGGTTCTTATCACCTTGCACAGTTCAATGACGCGGCAAGGCTGGCACTCGAAATGGGTAATTCGCCGGCAACAATCTTCCGACATTATCGGCAACTGGTGAAGCCAAAGCTGGCTGAGAGATACTGGAAGATCGCGCCGGACATACACGCCGCGAATGTCCTTCCGTTTAGCCATAAGGAGCAGCGCGCCTTGACAGCGGAGCCTTCTGTTCACTGAATCTCATTCGCTCAAAGTGCATGAATAAAAAGTCGAA
>Ga0306924_10007820_pt1 | contig 10749 bp, 7 predicted proteins | sample sta12Can44000111_FD_203756 | JGI IMG/M metagenome (GOLD analysis project Ga0306924, IMG submission 203756) | Lab enrichment of tropical soil microbial communities from Luquillo Experimental Forest, Puerto Rico - statanox.12C.anox.44.000.111 (v2)... | ecosystem: Environmental > Terrestrial > Soil...
AGTACGAACAGTTTCGCGCAGAGCAGCATTACGCTGTACGGGAATCTCGACAGCGCGCTGCTGTACACCAGCCGCACGCTGAACGCGGCGACCGGCCAGAACGCCGGGCATCAATTCTCGCTGACCGACACCGGCATGACGCCGACGCAATTCGGGCTGACCGGCACCGAGGATCTGGGCGGCGGCCTCAAGGCGAGCTTCAAGCTCGAAAGCGGAGTCAGCGTCGCGAACGGCGGGCTCAACGATTCGAACGGCAACTTCTTCGGCCGCCAGGCGTGGATCGCGCTTGACAGCGGCTATGGCCAGGTGAAGGCGGGCCTGCAATTCTCGCCGTTCTTTCTGGCCGTCTACGATTCGGACGCGCGCGGCTTCTCGCACTTCGGCAGCGGCCTCATCAACTACGTCGACAACGTTCTCGTCACCGGCCTGTTCAACTCGAATGCGATCTCGTACACGAGTCCGACGCTCGCGGGCCTGACCGGCAGCGTGATGTTCGCGTTCGGCGGCAAGGCGGGCGACTTTCAGGCGGGCCGCCAGTATTCCGCGAGCCTCAAGTACGAGAACGACGGCCTGATGGTCAACGCCGCGTTCTACGACGGCAATGCCGGCGGCACTGTGTCCACGCCGATCCCGAGCACGGTCGCGTTCGTCGGGCGCACGCTCGGCGCCGCGTATCGATTCGGCCCGGTCACCGCGAAGGCGGCGTTCACGAGCTACAAGGTCGCGGGCGGGTTCAGCAGCAATGTGTATGGCGGCGGCCTCGACTATCAGGCGACGCCGGCCGTCGACATCAACGGCGGGGTGTGGGTGACGAGCGACCGCAACGACACGGCGAACCACTCGGTTCTCGCCGCGCTCGGCACGACCTACAGCCTGTCGAAGGCGACGTCCCTGTACGCGCAGGTCGCGCTGGTGAGCAACCACGGCGCGATGAACACCGGGCTCGGGATCAACGACGCGCTGTACGGTGTCAGCGGCACGACCGTCGGCGCCAACGTCGGGATTCACCACACGTTCTAGCGGCAGGCGCCGCCATGCAGGACGGGGCCGTCACGGCCCCGTCCCGAGACTTGCGCCGGCAACGGGCACGCGGGCGATCCGCGCGTTGCCCTGCCCGTTCCCGGCCTGCCCACACGGCGTCAGATATCGAAGAACACCGTCTCTTCGCCGCCGTCCGGCGTGTTCTGCAGGCGCACGTCGAACGTGTAGACCACTTCGCCGTTACGCTCCGAGCGCTGCGCGACCAGCGTCTTGCGGCGCACTTCCCATTCGATCCCGCCCAGCACGGGGTCGCGGCCGTTCGCGTCGGCTTCGTCGCTGAAGTACACGCGCGTGTGCAGACCCAGGTTGATGCCGCGTGCAAACAGCACCATGCAGATATGCGGCGCCTGCACCGAGCCGTTGCGGCCGGCGACCGAGCCCGGCTTGACGGTTTCGAACTGGTAGACGCCGGTTTCGAAGTCGGCGCCGGTGCGGCCCCAACCCCGGAACGCCGGATCGAGCGGCTTGCCCTGGAGATCGGCGGGGTGCGCATACTGACCGTCCGCGTTGGCCTGCCAGATCTCGATCAGGACGTCCCGGACGAGCGTGCCGGTGCCGTCGAAGACGCGGCCTTCGAGCTTGATGCGCTCACCGCGCGTCGCCGCCGTGACCAGCGTGTTGCCGAATTCCTTCTCGTAGATGTCGAAGCCGGCCTGGCGCGGCGCTAGGCCGATGTGCACGTACGGGCCGCCGGTTTGCGAGGCAGTCTCGTTGAAGTGCGCGAAGGCCGGCGTCGTTGCGGGTGCGTTGACCGTGCTGGCTGCCGTCGGGGCGCGAAACGTCGTCGTGGTCATTACTTGGCTCCTTGCAGCGTGTTCTCGAAATGCGTCGCCCGGCGACCGCGCAACGTGATGTCGAAGCGGTAGCAACGGCTGTCCAGCGGGATATGGTTGGCGGTGTCCTGCAGCGCGATCAGGCCGCGCACCTGCTCTTCGCTCGGAATCGTCTTGAGGATCGGGCACTGCGCGATCAGCGGGTCGCCTTCGAAATACATCTGCGTGATCAGCCGCTGCGCCCAGCCGTCGCCGGACAGCGAATAGTGGATGTGCGACGGGCGCCATTCGTTGATGCGGTTGCGCCACGGGTACGGGCCCGGCTTGATGGTGCGATAGACGTAGTAGCCGTTCGCGTCGGTCAGCATGCGACCGCATCCGCCGAAGTTCGGATCGATCGGCGCGATGTACTGATCCTTCTTGTGGCGGTAGCGGCCGCCCGCGTTCGCTTGCCAGACTTCCACGAGCGCGTTGGGGACCGGGCGGCCGAATTCGTCGCGGACATAGCCGTGAACGATCACGCGTTCGCCGATCGGCAACCCTTCCTTCGCGTAGTTGAGGATCAGGTCGTTGTCGAGCGGGCCGAGATCGTCCGGGACGAATACCGGCGCGGTGACTTCGGACAGCGTATTGGCCGTGGAAATCAGCGCGTTGCGCGGCGAGCGCAGCACGCTCGTCTTGTAGCCGGGGGTCAGCGCCGGCGGATGCTGCGTGGTGTCACGCTGGTTGAACTCACCGTAAGTCATGGGGTGTCTCCTCAAGTAGTCGGTTGACGTACTGTATTGGTTATGGAAAACCCAGTAAATTGACGTTTTTTGATGTGAAGCATAACTAGTCGTTATGCTTGTTGGCGTGCCGGGACGGCAGCCGATCGAACCGCTCAGGGTTTCGTGGAAACGGGCGGCGGGCCGATCCGGAGCGTCACGGCAATCCGCAATCGGCGGCTGACGGTGCCGGGGCGGCACCACGAGCGCGGACAAGGTCGAGAAAAGGGACTGACTCTACCGGCGAGAGGCCGGAGCTGTTGCGCCAGGCGCATCGGCACGGATCGGCCGTTGCGCCCGGCGGCGGTCGCCGCTCGCGCGCAACGGGTACGCGCGACAACTACGAGGCCGCCGGCGCGCCCCGTTTCGACGCGGTGCGCGCCCCTGCCTTCTTCGTCCCTTCGGCCGGCTGGTCGCCCGGCGGCACCGCCGCCTTCGACGCCTGCCTGAAATAAGGCGAGCTGAGCGTCGCCGCGCCCATGTCGGAAGCGGCTTCCAGCACCAGCGGCGCCAGTTCCTTGAGCCGCGCTTCCGGCAGGCGGCTCGTCGGCCCGGCCAGGCTCACGATCCCGACCACCTCGCCGGTGACGGGGTTGCGCACCGCCGCCGCGATCGACGTCATCCCCACCTCGTAGGTCTCGATCGCCACCCCGTAGCCGCGCTGGCGCGCGCCGTTCAGGTCCTTCAGGAACTGCTGGATCGTCTTCGGCGCGCGCGGCGCGTTGTGCGCCTTCGGCCCGAGCCCGCCCTGCTTCGACACGAGCTCGATCGCGCGCTCGTCAGGGAGCGACGACAGCCACGCCTGGCCGCTGGCCGTGCAATGCAGCGGCGGCTGGCTGCCCATGTCCGGATCGTAGCGAAGCCCCGATTTCGCCCCCTGCGCCTTGCCGACGAACGTGATGTGGTCGTCCTCGACCACGCCGAGCCGCGCCAGCTCGCCCGACGCCTCGGCCAGCCGGTCGAGCACCGGCTGCGAAATGTCGAACATCCCGCTCGTCGACAGATAGATCAGCGCCAGCGAAACCAGCTTCAGCGCCAGCATGTATTCGCCATGCTCCTCGTCCTGCCGCACGAAGCCCTCGTCGATCAGCATCGACAGCAGACGGTGTGTGCCGCTGCGCGGAATGTTCAGCGTGTCGGCAATCGTGGCCAGCGGCATCCGGCCGCCGTTCTTTGCCAACAGCTCCAGTACCGCGAGCGCACGTTCGAGATTCCCTGCCATATCGCCTTCTCATCCGGATTCCAATGGTCAAATGAGAACACAATTCCACACTGGAATTCAAGCGGGTTCATATTGCCGGGCGCGCCGCGTTGCGGCACGCCGGCGCGGGGAACGGCGCGCACGCCGCCCCCGCACCGCAAGTCGCGCGACGCGCGCGGTCAATGCCCGACGCCCACGCTCACCCGAGCGAACGCGCCGCGGTGGCGCGCGCCCTTCAGCAGCACCGCCATGCCACCCACCGCCGCCGGCAGCGCGAGCGCCGCGAACACCTGGCCGAAGCTCCAGTTCGCATGGAGCATGGCCGCGCCGAGCATCGCGCCCGCAATGCCGCCGAAGCGCCCGACGCCGAGCATCCAGCTCGTCCCGGTCGCGCGCATCTCCGTCGGATAGGAACCGGCGGCGAGCGCGCAGAAGCCCGTGTTCGAGCCGTTCATGCAATACCCCATGCCGAACGCCAGCACGCAGATCATGCCGAACGGATGCGCCGACACCCCCATGTACCAGGCAAGCGCGCCGCCCGCGAGCACGGTCGCGCCGAGCGCGGCATGCGGATTGAAGCGGTCCATCTGCCAGCCGATCAGCACCGAGCCGACCGTGCCGCCCGCCTGGAACAGCGCGCCCACTACCGCTGCTTCGGCAAGCGAGAAGCCGAGGCCGCGGATCAGCGTCGGCAGCCAGCTACCCAGCAGGTAGACGGTCAGCAGGCCCGCGAAATAGCAGATCCACAGCATCACCGTGCCGAACGCGTGCTCGCGCGACAGGATCGCGCGCACCGGGCTCTGCGCCGCGTGCGGCGCGTCGTCGGACACGAAGCGGGTCCGTTCGTCGGCGGCGCCGGGCTTCATGCGGTTCAGCACGCTCACGAGGCGCGCGCGCCGGCTTTCCTTGAGCGCGAGATAGCGCGCCGACTCCGGCAGCCACTTGAGCAGCACCGGCACGTAGGCCACCGGCAGCACGCCGCCGAGCAGCAGCACCGACGGCCAGCCCCACGTCTGGATCAGCCATGCGCTGACGAAACCGCCGCCCGCCGCGCCGAACGTGAAGCCGCAGAACACCGCCGTCACCATCAGCGCGCGGCGATGCGGCGGCGCGTACTCGGCCATCAGCGTGGCCGCGTTCGGCATCGACGCGCCAAGGCCGATGCCCGTCAGGAAGCGCAGCACCGTCAGCGACACGACGCCGGTCGCGAACGCCGACGCGACGCTCCACAGGCCGAAGAACAGCACTGCGCAGACCATCACCGTCTTGCGGCCGAAGCGGTCGGACATCGGTCCGGCCGTGAGCGCGCCGAACGCAAGGCCGAGCAGCCCGCCGCTCATCACCGGGCCGAGCGCGTCGCGCGGAATCGCCCACGCGCTGGAAAGCGACGGCGCGATGAAGCCGATCATCACCGTGTCGAGACCGTCGAGCATCACGATCAGCATGCACAGCAGCAGCACGAGCCACTGGAAGCGGCCGATCGGCTGCGTATCGAGAAATTGCCGGACGTCGAGCGTGCGCTCGCGGCGCGCGGCGTCGTCCCGGGAGGGGTGTGTCGACGGGTGGGCCGTCTGCGAAATTGCCATGTCTGTCTCCAAAACTTTGTTCTAGGCGCCCGATCCGCCGGCCTTTGCGGCTCTGGTCGCGGATCGGGCGGGTGGCGTCGCCGACACCTGTCGGCGCGCGTCCGGCCGGCACGGCCGCCGCCTCGATCACCGCAAGCGTCGCGTCGCGCAGGCGGCGCGCGCGCGCCACGGCCGGGGTGGTCTTCGCCCATCGCTCGGTCGGCACCTCGACGCTCACCGGCAGGTGCGCGGGCAGCGCGCGCAGGATGCCCGTCAGGTCGAGCCCGCCCTCGCCCGGCACCCTGCGCTCGCAACGCGCCTGGAACAGCAGCGTGTCGAGATCGCCGGGGCGCTCGGCGGGCGCGTCGCAGAACTGCACGTAGCCGAAGTATTCGCGCGGCAGCGCGCGCAGCGTGTCGAGCGACGAACCGGCGCGGTCGAAGTGGATCGGATCGACGATCAGCCCCGTGTTGCCGCGCCCGCTCGCCTTCACGATGCGCGCGCCGGCCACGATGTCCTTCACGTCGGTCCACGGCATCGGCTCGATCGAAGGGGACAGGCCCAGCGGCTGTGCGATATCGCACAGCCGGCCGAGGTTGTCGATGGTGCGCGCCTCGTCGGGATCGTTGCCCGCCACGAGCACGTAGCGCGCGCCGAGCGCCGCCGCCGTTTCGAGCATCGGCGCATACGCCGTCACGTCGGTGTCGGGCTTCAACCGCACGATCTCGACGTCGAGCACGCGCATGCCGGTGTCCTTCAGGATCGCCAGCGTTTCGCGCTTCAGCGCCGTGTCGCCGACGATCTCGTGCCGCACCTCGGTGTCGGTGGCGGGCAACAGGCGCAGGCCGACGTAGTCGTAGCCCGCATCGACGGCGCACTGCACCATCTGCGGCGGGCTCAGTTCGAGCACGGTCAGCGCCGACAGCGACAGCGCGCGGGATTGGGGTTGGGTCATGTCGTCTCCTTGATCGTTGTCGTGCGGCGCGCGGGTCGGCGCGCTCAGCGCAGCGGCGAGAACGGCGCAGGCACGCAGATGGTCGATTCCATCGTCGTGAGGTGCGCGGGCCCGCCCTTCGGCGGCCAGATGCCGTCCTTGACCGCCTCGGCTCGGATGCGCGAGCGCTCGTCCACGCTCGCATACGGCCAGATGTTCAGGAAGCGCGGCACGTCACCGTCGAGCGCATACATCGCGCCGACCAGCGGCGAACGCTTGGTGCGCGCCGGCACGGCCTGCTCCCACACGTCGATGGTGTGCTGCAGGCTGCCGAGCTTCGTGCCGTAGACGCGCATCTCGTAGATGCCGCCGTGCACGGCCGGCTCGATGGGCGGCAGGAACGGGAACAGCGCGTAGCTGGCCGTCTTCACGTCGTCGATGAACTCGCCGCATCCGAACGGGTTGCCTTCGAGCAGCATGCGCTTGCGCTCCGCGACGAGCGCCGCTTCCGATTCGTAGCCGCGCAGCACGAGCACCTGCCCGAGCGTGCCGATATCCGAATACCAGCAGCCGAGCAGCTTGCCGCCCTGCGGATCGCCGCTTGCCTGGATGCCTTCGAAGACCTGCGCGTTCGCGCCGATCTTCACCGTGAGCGTCACCACGTCATACAGTGTCATTGCATTTTCCTCGAGGATGAATCGATGCCGGCGCGCCTGCCGCGCCGGCGAGAGAGAGTCCGGCGAGATAGCCGAAAGTCATCGCGGGGCCGAGCGTGATGCCCCCGCTCGGATAGCAGCCGCCCATCATGCTGGCCGCGTCGTTGCCGACCGCATACAGTCCGTCGATCGCACGGCCGTCGCGGTCGAGCGCGCGCGCCTGCGCGTCGGTGGCGAGGCCCGCGAAGGTGCCGAGGCTGCCGGGCAGCAGCTTCACCGCGTAATACGGGCCGGCGTCGATCGGCGCGAGACACGGATTCGGCTGATGCCCGGCATCGCCCTGCACGCGGTTGTACGGCGTCGAGCCTTTGTGGAACTGCGGATCGAGACCTTGCTTCGCGTACTGGTTGTAGGTCGCGACGGTGCTCGCGAGCGCGCCGGCGTCGATCCCGCATTCGCGCGCGAGCGCGTCGAGCGTGTCGCCGCACTTCAGGTAGCCCGAGCGTCGATACGGCCCGGTCGGGAACGGGAACGGCTTCGCGAAACCGAGGCCGTAGCGCCGCTGAAAGCGGCGATCGCAGACGAGCCACGCGCACACTTCGTCGCCCGCCGGCGTCGTGTCGAGCAGCGCGGAAATGAAGTCGTGATACGACGACGCCTCGTTCGCGAAGCGCTTGCCCGCGCGCGTCACCGCGATCACGCCGGGCTTCGCGCGCTCGATCAGGTGCGGAAACGCGACATCGGCGGCGCCGCCGGCCTGCGGCACGAGCGAGACAGGCGCCCACGCGGCGGGCGCGTCGAGCGCGCGATCGAAATGCGCGCCGATCGATTCGCCGAGGCGAATGCCGTCGCCGGTGTTGCTGCGCGGCGCCGCCGACCAGTGCTCGTGCCCGCTTGGCGTATAGGCGAAGGTCTGCGCGCGCCGCGCGAGATCGTGCGGATAGCCGCCGCACGCGAGCACGACGCCTCGCGCCGCGCGCACCTGATGCGCGACGCCGTCGATCTCCACGCGTGCGCCCGTCACGCGTGCGGCGTCGCGCATCAGCGCGATCGCCTTCGCATTCGTGCGCAGATCCACCCCGCGATCCGCCGCCGACTTCAGCAGGCGCGCCACGAGCGCGTTGCCGTTCACGAGATGCATCGAGCGCCCGTAACGCAGCTTGTGCCACGCGAACGCCGCCAGCCGGCGGCCGGCGTAGAGCGCCGACTTGAGCGAACGCGTCGCGCGATAGAAATGCGCGAGGTCCTGCCCGGACGCGAGCGCCATGCCGTTGATCGTCATCACCGACAACGGCTCGCGCAGCTTGCCGATCAGCTCGCCGAGCTCGCGGCCGTCGAACGGCATCGCGCAGACCGAGCGCCCGCCGGTGGCCGCGCCCGGCGTGGTATGGAAGTCGGGAATGCGGTTGCCGTCGATGAAACGCACCGCCGTGTCGCGCTCGAAGAACGCGATCATCTCCGGGCCGCGCTCGAGCAGCGCATCGGCCTTGGCGGCATCGAATTGCGCGCCCAGCTCGTTTTTCAGATAGGTGCGCGGCGCGTCGGCCCCTTCATGAATGCCCGCGCGCGTCGCCAGCGGATTGTGCGGAATCCACATCCAGCCGCCTGACCATGCGGTCGTGCCGCCGAACACCGCCTCCTTCTCCGCGACGATCACGCGCAAGCCCTGCGCGGCGGCCGTCACCGCCGCCGCGAGGCCACCCGCGCCGGAGCCCAGCACCAGCACGTCGCAATCGAGTATCGGTTCACGATTCATCTTCGCCATCGCCGTTCATCGCCCTTCACTGTCTCCAACGCCGAGCCGAAGCTGCCTGCGTCATTTGTGGAATCCGCTTTCTTTTTGGAATACTATTCCACAACAACACATTTAGCAAAGACTTTGTGACGACAAGGAGGGACGACAATGCGGGTACTGGTGACAGGCGGAAGCGGTTTTCTCGGCGCGTGGATCATGAAACGGCTGCTGGCGCGCGGCATGGCGTGCGTGGGCTTCGACCTGCGCGCGAACCCGCGCCTCATCGAGGCGCTCGCGCCCGCGCGCGCCGCGGCGGTGCAGTGGCGCACGGGCGACATCGCGAACGCCGCCGACACGGCGCGCGCGCTCGAAGGCTGCGACGCGGTGATTCATCTCGCGGGCATCCTCACGCCCGACTGCGCGGCGAATCCGGTGCGCGGCGCGCAGATCAACCTGATCGGCACGCTCAACGTTTTCGACGCGGCGCGCGCGGCGGGCATCGAACGCGTGCTCTATGCGAGCAGCGCAGGGGTGTTCGGCCCCGACGACGGCGCGGCGCCGCTGCCGCAGACGCACTACGGCGCGTTCAAGCTCGCGTGCGAAGGCTCGGCGCGCGCGTACTGGCACGACCACGGCATCGCGAGCGTGGGCTTCCGTCCGCTCGTGGTCTACGGCGCGGGACGCGAGACCGGGTCCAGCGCGGGGCCAAGCCTCGCGTGCCGGGCCGCCGCGCGCGGCGAGCCGTACACGATCGGGTTCGGCGGCGCGACCGGCCTCGTGTTCGCGGACGACGTCGCCGCCGCATACGAGGCCGCGCTGCTGCAACCGATCGAAGGCGCGCACGCGTTCACGCTGGCGGGCGAGATCACGCCGGTCGCCACGCTGATCGAGCGGATCGCGGCGATCGTGCCCGGCCCGCGCATCGACGCCGACGGCCCGCCGCTGCCGATCGCAACGGTCTTCCCAGACGATCCGGCGCTCGCGCGCCTGTTGCCCGGCCTGCCACAGACCGCCCTCGAAGACGGCCTGCGGCAGACCGTGGCGTTCTATCGCGAGCATCGATAGGACTGCCACGCGCTTGCGGTCACACGGGCTCGGGCGCGACGCCCGAGCGCGCCGCCGCCGCGCGATGCACGGCGAGCGTCGCCGCGAGCGTGCGCGCGGCATCGTCGGCGGAACACAGCGGCGTTTCCTCGCCCGCGATCACCGCCGCGAAGTGGCGCAGCTGCTCGTGATACGGATCGGCGCCGTGCGGCGCGCAGCGCTCGACCGTCAGCGGATCGTGCCACCCCTTGCCGCTGCGGTATTCCCACAGGTCGAGCTGCGGCAGCGTGAGCGATGCGTCGGTGCCGATCAGGAAATGCGTGTTCACCTGCTGGCGCGGATAGTGCTCGGCCTCGCCCGCCGCGAGATCCCAGTTCCACGGCGACGCCGCGCAGTCCGACACCGCCAGCGTGCCGAGCGCGCCGCTCGCGAAGCGCAGCGACACGGCCGCGGTGTCCTCCACCTCGAAGCCGCGCACGCCGTTCGACGTCTGCGCCTGCACCTCGACGATCTCGCCGAGCAGGAAACGCATGATGTCGATGTCGTGGATCAGGTTGATGAGCACCGGCCCGCCCCCTGCGCGCCGCCGCCATTCCACGTCGAAGTACGCATCCGGCTTGTAGAACGTCGCGAGCGCGTTCGCGGCGACCGGCGTGCCGAGCCGCCCCGACTGCACGATCTCGCGCGCGCGGCGCAGGATCGGGTTGTGGCGCCGGTGATGGCCGACCAGCAGCGGCACGTTCGCGTCGCGCGCCGCGCGGCCCAGGCGCGCGGCGTCTTCCACCCGGTCCGACACCGGCTTCTCGATCAGCGCCGGCACGCCGCGCGCGATGCACGCGAGGCCGACGTCCACGTGCGTCGCGTTCGGGGTCGCGACGATCGCGCCGTCGGGCCGCGTCTCGTCGAGCATCGCCGCATGATCGGCGAACCAGCGCAGCCCTTCGTCGCGCGCGAATCGTTCCGCGGCCGGCGACGGGTCCGCGATCGCCACCACCTCCACCTGCGGATGCCGCCGCGCACGCTCCACGTGCATCCT
>Ga0306924_10007822_pt1 | contig 10748 bp, 11 predicted proteins | sample sta12Can44000111_FD_203756 | JGI IMG/M metagenome (GOLD analysis project Ga0306924, IMG submission 203756) | Lab enrichment of tropical soil microbial communities from Luquillo Experimental Forest, Puerto Rico - statanox.12C.anox.44.000.111 (v2)... | ecosystem: Environmental > Terrestrial >...
TGATCGCCTGCTTTCGCCCCCCGCCGTGCTTTTGTCGGGCGGCGAGACGACCGTTACGGTTACCGGAACGGGCCGGGGCGGACGTAATGTCGAGTTTTTGCTGGCTCTCGCGGTAGCGCTGAAAGGCATCAACGGTATTTCGGCGCTCGCATGCGACACCGATGGTATAGATGGGACCGAAGACAATGCCGGGGCGATCGTCTATCCGGACAGCTTGGAACGGGCGGCCGCCTGCGGCATCTCAGCACAGGCTGCACTGGTTGATAATGACGCTTACGGATTTTTCGCCGCGCTCGGCGATCTCGTCATGACCGGCCCAACATTGACGAATGTCAACGATTTCCGAGCCGTTTTGATTATCGCTTGAGATGAGTTTAGGCAGAAATATCGACATGCGGCGCCGGCGAAGCGCCAAGATCGTGGCGACCTTGGGCCCTTCGAGCTCAGATCCCGATCAGATCCGCGCGCTATTCGAGGCTGGAGTCGACGTCTTTCGGCTCAACTTCAGCCATGGCACCCATGACGACCACCACGCCCGGTTTTCGGCAATCCGACAGGTAGAGAGCGCGTGGGGTCGACCAATCGGCATTCTCGCTGACTTACAGGGGCCAAAACTCCGTCTCGGGACTTTCGCCGAAGGGCCGATCGAGCTCGCGGCAGGCGCGCCCTTCCACCTCGACCTCGATCGTCAGGCCGGTGACGAACACCGTGCTCCCTTGCCGCATCCGGAGATCTTCGAAGCGCTTCAGCCGGGGACCGAGCTCCTCCTCGATGACGGCAAGGTACGACTCGAGGTCGAGACCTGCGGCAGCAGTTTTGCCGATACGCGATGCCTGGTTGGCGGCACTTTATCCGATCGCAAGGGCGTTAACGTACCGAATGCGGTATTGCCGCTGTCGGCAGTCACCGAAAAGGATCGCGCCGATCTCTCTTTCGCCCTCGAGAACGGGGCGGATTGGATCGCCTTCTCGTTCGTCCAGCGTCCCGACGACGTCGCTGAAGGCCGCAAACTGGTCGGTGGCCGCGCCGGCGTCATGGTCAAACTCGAAAAGCCGTCGGCAATCCAGCACCTTCACGAGATCATCGAGCTCTCCGACGGGCTGATGGTCGCGCGCGGCGACCTCGGCGTCGAGATGCCCCCGGAAGATGTGCCGAGCGTGCAAAAGCAGGTGGTTCATGCCTGCCGGGCTGCCGGAAAGCCCGTTGTCGTGGCGACGCAGATGCTCGAATCGATGATCACGGCCCCGACGCCGACCCGGGCGGAAGCCTCTGATGTCGCGACCGCGGTCTACGAGGGAGCGGACGCGGTTATGCTCTCGGCCGAGACTGCTGCCGGACGCTATCCGCTCGAATCGGTTGCCATGATGAACCGCATTGCCTGTCGGGTGCAGGAAGACCCGCTTTATTATTCGATACTCCAGAGCACAAGGATCGAGCACGAACATACGGCATCGGATGCGATCAGCGCGGCGGCCTGCCAGGTCGCGCATCTGGTGGACGCGGCGGCGATCGTTTCCTACACAACCTCGGGCGCAACCGCCCTTCGCGCGGCACGTGAGCGACCGGAGGCTCCGATCTTGGTCCTGACGTCGAACCTCGCTACGGCGCGCCGTCTCGCGGTGTTGTGGGGCGCGCATTGCGTGCACACGAGCGACGTCAAGAACTTTGGCGACATGGTGCAAAAGGCGGTACGAATCGCGCACCGCGAGAACATCGCCGAGGTCGGCCAGCGGGTCGTTATTACCGCTGGGGTGCCATTTGGAACCCCCGGGGCAACGAATATCCTCAGGATCGCCTGGGTCGATCGCTGAAATTCGCCTTTCCCGAGAGGAGCACACGATTCTACGAATCGTGAGCCTGAATTTGCAGGCTAGATTCAAGCAAGAGCGAAATTGCCAACGCCTACTCGCGTTTTGGTGAAAAACGAGGCGAGCCATCATCGATTTGTTCCACGCTATCAAAGGGTGCTACATCTTGGCGGGCGAGTGGCGATCCGTCTTGCCGCTTACACCGTCGGGGGCAGAGCTGCGGCATCGGCACCATGGATCTCTCAGTCGTCGTCCCGGTAAAGAACGAGGCTGAAAATATCGGGGCACTCATCGGCGAGATTTGCGCCGCGCTCGACGGTCTGGTCGATTATGAGGTCATCTTTGTAGATGACGGTAGCAACGATGCGACCGCCGCCGAAATCTCGCGGGCCGCTGCTAGAACGCCCCAGGTGCAGTTGCTGCGCCACACGCGAAATTATGGGCAGAGTGCGGCGATCCGCACAGGCGTTCAGGCGGCGCATGCGGCCTGGATCGCGACGCTCGACGGAGACGGGCAGAACGACCCGGCCGACATCCCCGTAATGTGGCGTCTGGCCGGCCAGGCGCCCGCAGGACCACCGTTGATGATCGCCGGTCGTCGAAGGACGCGGCAAGACCATTGGTCTAAACGATGGGCCTCGGGTGTTGCTAACGCGGTCCGTGGCCGTCTTCTCGGAGATCACACGCCGGACACCGGCTGCGGTCTTAAGCTGTTTCCGCGTTCGTTGTTTTTGGATCTACCCTATTTCGATCATATGCACCGGTTTCTTCCAGCGCTGACGTTGCGTGAAGGCGGAGCAGTGCGTTCGGTGCCGGTCAATCATCGGTCGCGTCGCAAAGGCGTGTCGAAATACGGCATCTTCGATCGTCTGGGTGTAGGGATCATCGATCTTTTGGGTGTCATGTGGCTTAAGCGCCGCGCCGCACATCCAAGTCGCTTGGACGACGCTATACGGGTGGCCGACGCCGCTGCATCAGCGATTTCGACCGCTCGGGTAGCCTCGACACTGCGGTGACGACGACGAACAGGCCGGCCGTAGCTCTCGACCTTCCGATGCCCGGCCTTCGCCGGACGGTGCGGCTTACCCTGCTCGCGTTCCTTATGATTGGAGCCGTGTCGGTCTGGCGCTGGCGAGCGTTCCTCGACCCGATGACGATCACTGGGGCGATCGATCGCTACCCGGCGGCCCCGTTAGGCTTTCTTTTCGTCCACATCGCCGCCAGCCTGCTGTTCGTGCCGCGCACATTGCTGGCTATCGTCGCCGGGCTGCTGTTCGGTATGGGATGGGGGATCGTGTGGGCCGCTGCCGGCAGTGTCGCCGGGGCGGTGGCGGGTTTTCTGGTAGCGAGGTACATCAATTCGGGTTTGGTAGATGCCGCACGCCTCGGACCCGTCGTTGCACAGGTCGAGCGCGGCGGCTGGCGCGCTGTGACGGTGCTCCGGCTGATCCCGGTCATTCCGCATAGCCTAGCCAATTACACGCTCGGCCTGACGCGGCTGCCACTCCCGGCCTATACATTCGGATCTCTGCTCGGCCAATTGCCGATGACGGTCGCCTACGTCGATCTCGGCGCGGCAGGGGGACGCCTGATGCACGGCGGGGCGAGCTGGATCCAGCCGACGCTGATCGGTCTGGTGGCGCTGTCGCTGTCTCTATTGATCCCGGCGATCGCACGCTGGCGAGCCCGCTGACCCTGACAGCGCTTTGGGCACGGGCCCGCCGGTGGCCCAATCCAGGAGCTCGACCGTGTGCACAACCGGCACCTCGCAGCCAAGATCAAGCTGAGTGATGCACCCGATGTTGCCGGTCGCGACGAGGTCGGGCCGGGTCGCGGCGATGTTGGCGAGCTTACGGTCGCGCAGGGCTTCGGCGATCTCCGGCTGCAGTAGATTGTAGGTTCCCGCCGAACCGCAGCAGAGATGGCTTTCGGGCACGTCGAGTGTTTCGAAGCCAGCCGCGGCGAGCAGCGCCTTGGGTCCGGTATGGAGGCGCTGCCCGTGCTGCATCGAGCAAGCGGAATGATAAGCGACGCGCCGTTTGCCGGTGGCGGCGACCGAGGCCAGAGGGGAAAGCCCGAGCATCTCAATCACCTCGGTGACATCCGCGGCGAGCGAGGCGATCCGTGACGCCTTTTCGGCGTAAGCTGTGTCTTCCCGCAGCATAAAGCCGTAATCCTTGACCGTCGTGCCGCAGCCCGATGCGTTGATCACGATCGCGTCGAGCCCGGAGGCGATGCGTTCGCGCTCCCAAGTGTCGATGTTAGCGCGCGCGAACCCGAGCGCCGATGCCTCCTGGCCGAGATGATGGGTGAGCGACCCGCAACAACTGGTGGCTCGTGCGACCACGACTTCGCAACCGTGGCGGGTCAGCAAACGGATCGTCGCCTCGTTGATTTCGGGCGCCAGAACCTTCTGGGCACAACCCGGCAACAGCGCGACCCGCATGCGCCGCTCCTCTGCTGCCGCGAAGACATGCGGGCGTTCGGTTAGCGAACCGGTCGGCACCGAGGAGGGCGCCAGGGCCAAAAGTGGCGCGAGTAGCCTGGGCAGAAAACGCGAAAACGGCTCGGCGATCGCCGCGCAGCGAAGTGAGAGGCGGAACAGCAGCGGTCGTGACAGAACGGTACCGAGAAACAGACGCAACACGCGCTCGCCCCACGGCCGACGATAGTTCTCTTCGATCCAACGCCGCGCGTGGTCAACAAGATGCATGTAGTTGACGCTGGAGGGGCAAGTCGTCATGCACGACAGGCAGGAGAGGCAACGGTCGATATGCTTAACCGTATCGGCGGCGACCCGCTCGCCGCTCGCGAGCATGTCTTTGATCAAGTAGATGCGGCCGCGCGGACTGTCGAGCTCGTCGCCAAGTAGGACATAGGTCGGGCAGGTCGCGGTGCAAAACCCGCAATGGGTGCAATTCCGGAGCACCTTCTCGGACGCTGCAATGTCCGGATCGGCGAGTTGCTCCGTCGTGAAGTCGGTCTGCATGGGCTCAGCCTCGCTCGACCGCCTGCTTGCGGAGGCGCGCGATCGCCTTCGTCAATTCCGTTGCAGATCGGGGAAGGGCAGCCGGCCGGCGTGGACGTGGAGGCGGCCGAGTTCGGCGCAGCGGTGCTATTGTGGAAACACCTTGCCTGGATTGAGCATGCCATTCGGGTCGAACGCGCATTTCAACCGTTGCTGGTGCGCCAAGTCTCTCTCGTCAAACATCGTCCCCATCAGGTCGCGCTTCTCGATCCCCACTCCGTGTTCGCCGGTCAGGACACCGCCGACCTCGACGCAGAGTTTGAGGATATCGGCGCCAAAGGCTTCGGCACGCTCGACCTCGCCGGGCTTGTTGGCATCGTAAAGTACGAGGGGGTGAAGGTTGCCGTCACCGGCATGAAAGACATTTGCCACCGCGAGCCCGTGCCGGTCCGAAAGCGCCCGTATTCGGCTCAGAACCTCGGCCAATCGCGCGCGCGGGATTGTGCCGTCCATGCAATAATAATCGGGCGAAATACGCCCGACGGCTGGGAAGGCGGCTTTGCGCCCGGACCAGAACGTGAGCCGCTCCGTTTCGTCGCGGCTGAGCCGGATTTTAGTGGCACGGTGGTCACGGGCGATCGCGTCGATCCGGTCGATCAGATGGTCGACCTCCGCCGCCGGGCCGTCGAGCTCGACGATAAGCAACGCCTCGACGTCCAGCGGATATCCGGCGTTGACAAAGGCTTCGGCCGCGTGGATCGCTGGCTGATCCATCATCTCCATACCGGCAGGCATGATGCCAGCTGCGACCACCGCGGCAACGCATTTCCCGGCATCCTCGGTCGCGGCAAAGCCGATCAGCAGCGCTCGTGCCGTCGTCGGCTTCGGCAGGATGCGTACTGTAACCTCCGCGACGACGCCGAGGAGACCTTCAGACCCGCTCATCACACCGAGCAAATCGTATCCCCCGGCATCGAGATGCTTGCCGCCGAGGCGGATCACCTCGCCGTCCATTAGCACCATCTCGATGCCGAGAATGTTGTTCGTGGTAACCCCGTATTTGAGGCAGTGCACCCCGCCCGAATTCTCGGCTACGTTACCTCCGATCGTGCAGGCAATCTGGCTCGATGGATCGGGTGCGTAGTAAAAGCCGGCCGTTTCGACGGCTTGGGTGATCGCCAGATTGGTGACGCCGGGCTGGGCGACGACACATCGGTTGTCGTAATCAATATCGAGTATGCGGTTGAACTTGGCCATGCCGAGCAGCAAGGCGTCGGCCAGCGGTAGCGCACCACCGGAAAGCGAGGTGCCGGCACCGCGTGGTACGATTTTGACGCCGTTTTTCTGGCAATACCGCAGCACCGCCGCGACCTGACCGACATTCGACGGCAGGACTACAACCATCGGCAGCTGGCGATAGGCGGTCAACCCGTCGCTCTCATAGGCTCGGCGCTCGGCTTCGGAAACAATCACGCCTTCGCCCGGAACGATCTGCCGCAGCGCTTTGACAATCTCGGCGCGGCGTCGCAGGATCGCGTCATCCGGTGCCGGCATCTTCATCGGGAGTGATCCGCCGGATTTTGCCGACGCTGGGCTCAGCCCTGGCGCGCCTTATATCGCGGATTGGCCTTATTGATGATGAATGCGCGCCCCTTTCGGCGCACGATGCGGCAGTTCTTGTCGCGTTTCTTCAGCGACTTCAGCGAATTGACGATCTTCATGCCCTTGTCCCTCGACGAGGGCTGGAACATAGGAAGGGGGGTCGGCGAAGTCAAACCCAGGGGCCGAATGGCCGAGGTCAGGATTTACCAACTGAACTCCTCTCCTGACCGAGCAGCGGTGAGGTTGGGCTCACCGCGGTGTAGTTCGACAACGTCGTTGCGGCCGGAGAAGAGGGTTCGAATGTTGCGCGTCGCCTGACGCAGGCGCTGGCGGTTCTCGACGAGAGCGATACGGACGAAACCCTCGCCATACTCGCCAAAGCCGATCCCTGGGGAAACTGCGACATTAGCGCGCTCGAGCAAGAGCTTCGAGAAGGCGAAGCTACCGATCGCCTGAAAAGCCGATGGGATCGGCGCCCACGCGAACATTGTCGCCTCAGGTTCCGGGATCTCCCAGCCGGCCTGGTATAAGCCGTCGATCAACACGTCACGACGGGCGCGGTAGCGCTCGCGCGTCTGGACGATGCAGTCCTGCGGACCGTTTAGTGCCACGGTCGCCGCCACTTGGATAGGCGTAAAGGCGCCATAATCGAGGTAGGATTTGACGCGCGCCAGCGCGGCGATCAGCCGCGCATTGCCGACGGCGAAACCGATGCGCCAACCGGCCATCGAATAGGTCTTGCTGAGCGAGGAAAACTCGACCGCGATATCACGTGCGCCGGGGACCTCAAGGATCGAGGGCGGGGGCTTATCTTCGAAGTAGATTTCGGCATAGGCAAGATCGGACAACACGATGATGTTGTGCCGGCGGCAGAACGCCACGATCTCGCCATAGAAGTCGAGATCAACGGTTTGTGCGGTGGGGTTGGCCGGGAAGTTGAGAACAATCGCGAGCGGTTCCGGAATGCTGTGCTGAACGGCCTTCTTGAGCTCACCAAGAAAGTCGAATTCTGGGCCGACCGGCACGTGGCGCACTGAGGCGCCCGCCATGATGAACCCGAACGCATGGATCGGGTAGCATGGGTTCGGCACGAGCACGATGTCGCCCGGCGCAGTGATCGCCTGAGCGAGATTTGCGAGCCCTTCCTTCGAGCCCAGGGTGACAATGACCTCACGTTCGGGGTCGAGCTCGACCCCGAAGCGGCGGGCATAGTAGCCAGCGCAGGCGCGGCGGAGGCCGGTAATGCCGCGTGATACCGAGTAGCCGTGGGTTCTGGGGTTTTGCACCGCTTCCACGAGCTTGGCGACGATGTGGGGTGGCGTCGGCCCGTCAGGATTACCCATGCCGAGATCGATGACGTCGCGTCCTGCGGCGCGCGCCTTGGCTTTGAGCGCGGTGACCTCGGTAAAGACATAAGGGGGGAGGCGCTTGATGCGGTAGAATTCTTCAGACATGGCAGCTCGACGCGATTTCGACGGCGAAGTCTAGGCCGGCTGATGCGCGTTTGGCCAGCGTGTCGTTGTTACAGAGCGACGGTTTACTTCTCCTGATCGCTGACTGATGCTCGCGGCCGGACCCTCGTTCCTGACTCGTACATGGGCCTGACTAAGACGACTGTCGCCCTCGGCGCCTGCGCGGTGCTACTCATCGTCGCGGTCGTGCTCGATCGCCGGGCTTACCGGCCGGGCAAGCTCAACTACATTCCGTTGATGATCATATGCCTGGCGGCGTGTCTAGTTCTGGCCCGCCACCTGTTGACTTTAATTCGACAGGAGTAGAACGCGGTTGAGCAACCGGGTTGGCTATCGGGTTCAGCGACAGAAGCGGAGATCGTCGCGTTCGTTCTCGTAATCCTCCATCGCTTGATGGAGGACATTGTCAGCCGGTAGGGCGCGTAATGCCTCCGAGATCTTCTTCAAGGTCGGCTCGTCATAATCCACGATTTTGGGGCATTGGCACGCCGTCGAGCGTTCGCTGCTGCAACCGGCCACGACCAGTAGCGCGGCAAAGGCCGCGGCCGCAATCCCCGTTCTCGAGTTCATGCAAGTGCTCCTGCTCCCCAGCGCCACGATGACCAGAGCGCCTCAGGCCATCAAGCACGAAACGCGCGGCTCGGCCGGCCATTATCACCCACGGGGCTGCAACCGGCGTCCGAGTTGGATCCGCACGTCGTTCAGTATGTCGGTCACGCGAGAGATAGACGAACGCATCTCGGCCTGAAATTCGCGCCCTTCTCGGTGCTGGTCATCGACGGCGTGCTCGATCGTGGCGATGCGCAATTCATGTTCGCTGACTTTGACCGTGAGATCAGCACGCACCTGTTGAATATCCGACCGGAGGCTCAAATAGCTAGTGATCGCCCCTCCGCCGATAGTCACCAAGATGACCGCGGCCTGGAGCAGATGCCCAAAATTTATTTCAGGACTGAACCTTGGCCATAGCCGCTTGTCATCGGTCATCGTCCACGCCCGACGATCCTGATTCCGCCGGGGCCGAAGCTCAGCGTCTTGGTCTCGCCGCTGACGTGCAGGCTGCACTCACCAGTCGTCTCGTCGGCGGTCACAATTTCGCCCGGGACATCGGTGTAGTTGTCGGTGCGAACGATCTTCCAGCGGCGCTTGTCGTCGCTGCTGTGCCATGATTCAAGCTTCATGGGATCCTCTCTCTGACGGGTGGCTGATGTAGTTCTGGACGAAGGTGTCGCTCACTGCGATCCGACGAGAGTCCAGGCGAGGTTGGCCAATGTTGTGTCGGGGGATGCCGGCGCCACCATGGTCAAAACGTCGCCGGCCATGAAGGTCGTCGCCGAAGCCATCATAAAAGTCGCGGTCGTCGCGCCTGCGGCGAAGACCATGATTCCGACATTCGAGCCGTTATTCCGGATGCTGTAGGTCGTGATCGCTGTAGCGGCAACGCCGGCCGTCCCCTGGCTGCTTATCAGCCCGATAGGGAACGAAACGGTGCCGGCGAAGACATAGCGCTGGATGACAAGGTTGGCCGTGGTCGGTCCAGCGAAGGAACCACTAACCGTGGTCGCGACAGAAGCCTTGCCGGAGCCGGTAACTGTGTAGGTATAGGCAGGCACTGAAGCGAGGCTCTGCGCACCACCGCCGACGATATTGGTGGACGGAAATTTTAGATAGATGGTCTGGCCGATCAGAGTCGAGGGGTACCGGAAGCGGCCGATCGACTGGTCGATCCGCGCGAATTGCGTCCCGGCCGGATGACTCGCCGCAGTTGTGCCATAGGCACCGCGGTAGAGCGTCGAAAGATTGTAGTGATAGCCGCTCGTCAGGCTCGCGGTCTGGTAAGCGAAAAGTTCGCCGCCCATATAGCAAAGGGTGACGAGGTTCGCCGCATCGGTGGCCGAGACCGAGAACAACTGACCGCGGCTCTCGGTCAAATCGACCGAACAGGTGTCGGCTGTATCCGGGCTGCTAACGCTATTATCGATCGCTGCCGCCAAAACACCCTGCGTCGCAGGCCCAGAAACAGAGGCTGCAAAGGCATAAGAATCGCCGTCACTCGAGATCCAGACCTGTCCTCCGCCCCAGTTCGGGCCGCCCGACAGTGCGATCCAGATTTCGAGATCGCCCGACAGTAACGCTGCAGGCGGCTCGAAGATCAACGGCGTGTTGACAACGCCCGGCGCCGCACTCCAGTTCGGCACGAACCCGCCGACCGCGCCGCCACCCGCCTGCTTCACGGTTGGCGCCGCGGTAGCGCCGCCCACTCCGAGGATCGAAGGCGAGGCGGACGGTGAGTAACTGGCTGGCGGGTAAAGAACCTCCGACGCATAGGGGCCGAAGAAATCCTCGGCGATGATCGACAACATGCCTTCGTCGTCTTCTTCGACGGCGGTGATCCGCACTGTCAAGGCACTGGCGCCGAGCCGCGAATCGGTGATCTGCACCAAATCCATCGGCTCCAATAGGATGTATTTCCAGCCGAGCTGGAAGCTGTAGGTATTGCGGTAGAGAAGTTGGCGCTGCAAGAGCAGCTGGGAAACCATCCCACCGACATAGAGCGGGTCGGTGATCAAGCGCGCCTTAGTGCTCGTATCGCGCCGCACCCCGTAGACGTCGATTGAGCCTTGGTCGAAAGCCTCGGCGACCGCTGTGTTGTAATTATTCTGTCGATCGAGACACTCGACCTCGATCATGTTGTTGGCATCGGCCGGGGTCGACCGCACGATGTGCAGCGGATCGTCGGTGAAACCGCCGGTTATCGGCGTTGCGCCGGACCGCAACGCTGGACCGCCAGGCGTGACACCGAGATTGATCCCGACACTCGATTCCTGAACGATGTAGTCGTCCTCGGCGAGGCTGTAGACTGGCATCGTGTTCGGCGTGAAAGTGTTGGTCGTCGTC
>Ga0306924_10007823_pt1 | contig 10747 bp, 13 predicted proteins | sample sta12Can44000111_FD_203756 | JGI IMG/M metagenome (GOLD analysis project Ga0306924, IMG submission 203756) | Lab enrichment of tropical soil microbial communities from Luquillo Experimental Forest, Puerto Rico - statanox.12C.anox.44.000.111 (v2)... | ecosystem: Environmental > Terrestrial >...
AACCGGATGTCTTTGGGGCAATTAGCCATCCCGCGCGTCGCCGGATGCTAGATCTCCTCGTCGAGGTCGACCGTTCGGTCAACACGATTGCGGGACACTTCCAGATGAGCCGCCCAGCTGTCTCCCAGCACCTCCGCATCTTGCTTCGTGCCGGTCTCGTGACGGAGCAGCGGCATGGCAGAGAGCGGCGCTATCGCCTCGTCCCCGCGCGGCTCGGTCCGGTGCGGGACTGGATTGCGCATTACGAGCGGTTCTGGGATGACCATCTCCAGCGTCTTCAGAAGCAGCTATCCAAAAGGGGCAAAGAATGACTAAAACGATTCGAAGAGAGATTCTGATTCCGCAGCCGCCGGAGCAGGTCTGGCGGGCGCTCACCGACAGCACCGCGCTGGCCGAGTGGATGTTCCCGAACGACTTCGAGCCGCGCGTCGGCCATCACTTCACGTTCCAGGTGCCGCCGAACCCGAAAGTGAATTTCGACGGGCTCGTCGTGCACTGCGAGGTGCTGGAGTGCGAACCGCCCAGTCGGCTCGCGTTCTCGTGGTCGGCCGGTGGACTGATCGGTACGCGGGTGAGCTTCCGGCTCGAGCCGGACGGCGAGGGGACGCGCGTCCTCTTCGAGCATTCGGGTTTCGACGTCTCCCAGCCATGGGTCGAACAGGCACTCCGGGGTGCCGAGTTCGGCTGGGCGAAGATGCTCAAGCAGCTTCCCGCCGTAGTCGCGGGCTTGGCGGCCGACCGCAATTAGGAGCGCCTTCGGTAACATGGGGACAGCAGCACCCTTGTGCATTTTCTAATTCGAAAGGAGAGATTCAGGCATGACCACTCTTGCGACAACTCCCTCTGTGGTCCCGCGCTCACGAGGACGCGGGTATTTCTGGGCCGGACTCGGCGCCTGTCTGCTCGGGCTGGCCGCGACTGTGATCCAGTTCTCGCTCCATATCATGAAGACCCCCTGGTACAGCCCCGTGCTTGCGACGGTTGGGGCAATTCTGCTCGTCGTCGCGGTGGCCCGCCGCCGGAGTATTCCGCGGGTGATCGGCCTGGTGCTAGTCGCGGCCTTCGCCGGCTTGCAGTGGTACTTGTTCGGGGTGCTCCTGAAGCTGCCCGACTACAACGGGCCGGCGGTGGGGCAGCCTGTCCCCGCCTTCGCCGCCACGCTGGCGAACGGTCGGACCTTCCGGGACAACGACCTGCGGGACGGGTCGCGGCAGGTCCTGGTCCTTTTCCGCGGGCGGTGGTGAATGGGCTGCATGATGGAGCTCGGGGAGCTCGAAAAGGCCTGGCCAGAGTTCGACAAGCGGAAGGTTCGCGTGATCGTGGCCTCGATAGAGCCTCGGGAGGAGGCCGAGGCCACGCAGGCTCAGTTCAGCCACCTAACGGTTGTGTCGGACGCTGATCGGAAGCTGGTGGAAGTGTTCGCCGCTCTCGACCCGGGCCATGCCCCGGACGGCGGCGACACCGCGGAGTCGACCACGATCCTGGTGGACGGCAAGGGCACCATCCGCTGGGTGTATCGGCCCGACCGAGCCTCGACGCGGCTAACTCCGTCCGAGGTGTTGGCGGCAGCGGACCGAGTGATGCCGGCGGAGTGAGGGAGCGACTGTTCATGGTGAATTGAGGAGGATCGATGCCAGGGTAGCCGGAGAGCCAGCGATGTGGCGCGTGATCATTCGGATCTCGTACACCGATGCTGAGCGTTAAGGAATCTATTGTACCCTAACCCGACGGAGACGGAACTCGCGTCTTCTTCGAGCATTCCGGCTTTGCCGTCTCCCAGCCTTGGGGCAAATAGGCACTCCGGGGAGCGAAGTTCGGCTGGGAGAAAATGTTTGAGCGGCTTACCGGCGTGGGCGCGGGCTTGGCTGGTCGCAGGGACAAATAGGAGACTTTGAAAGTTCAAATCCCGTCAACAGTTACAACAGCAACTGTTGACGGGATTTCTGTTTACAACGAATCGGGGCGAGAGGATTTGAACCGTATCGTCTCGCGCCGCTTGCTGCCGCATTTCCTCACTGGTCGAATTATCCTGCGGGCGAGGAAACCGCGAGGGAGTGGCTTCGACCGTCGTCGTGGGGCGCCGCCGGGACAAACTCGACGCAGCGCTCCGCACACTGGGCGTCGGGCCACATCGACAACCTCAGCCGAGACGAGCCGTCCCGCGTGGAGGTTAAAGGCAAGCCGTTCGTCGTCTCCTCCTCACGGGAAACGGAATACAGCGGGGCCCAGGCCTGGCCGTGGCCTGCCGCATCGTGGCCGCGCTACACGATCTGCTTGGCGAGCTGCGGGTGGCGGTCCACCGCCCAGTTCCCGCTGCGCCACTTCCAAGCGGGCGGGCTTGCTCACCTGTACTGCGCGATAGGTTTTTGCCATGGTCGGCTCCTTCGTTTTGAGAATGCGGTTCGGCCCTCAATGGGGTCTTGTCGCTCTTAGAGTTTCTCGTTCCCGATTCATCCACTCTCGTGTGTGCGGCCGGCATCCCACGCGACCAGGCGGACCGACTGCACAGCGTTCCGGCATTCATTCGGCGCCGATGTGGGAGCCTTTCTCGGCCACGGAACGTTTCATGAAAAACACCAGGGGTACCAGCGTCACGCCAAGAGCGGCGCAGATGAGAAAAACATCAAAGTATGCCAGCGAGGACGCCTGTTGCTGCCGCAGATTGTCGAGCACTTGTACGGCCAACTGCTGCGTCTCGATCAGGTCGCCGGTTTGCTGCAACAAGGATGCTCGGCTCTGTTCCAAGAAATCCTGCACGTGCGGATTGAGCGGATCCAGTGTGTCGGTGATGCGGGCCAGATGGAACTGCTCGCGGCGTTCCTGGACAGTCTGGGACATCGACGTGCCCACGCTGCCGCCTTCGTTTCTCAAGAGAGCGAACAGGCCGACCGCGGCGGCACGCAGATGTTGCGGCATGTACTTGAAAGCGGCGACATTGAGCGGGGCGAAGACCATCGACAGTCCGACAATCAGAACAACGCGTGGCCGCACGACCTGCCAGGGGCTGACGTCGAGAGTGAGCATGCCAGTCCAGTAGCACCCCGCTGCCATAATGAGCAGACCGCAGACGATTATCCAGCGCGCGTCATAGCCGCGACCCAGCGCCGTCCCGACCACTAGCAGCACCCCCACTGAAAACACGCCAGCCGGGGACAGGACCAATCCCGAGACGTAGGCGTCATAGCCGAACAGGGATTGCAAAAGCGCAGGCAAGGTCGTGCTGGCGCCATAGAGCACGCCAAATGCACAGGAAATAATGATGCATGAAGCCGCGAAGTTACGCTCGGTCAGTGGGCGGAAGTTAATGACCGGATGAAGGGTGCGCAGCTCCCAGAAGACGAGGCCGCCAAGACCGCCGAGGAACAACACGAGGAGTGTCTGCACCCGCCAGAATGGGTCCTGGAGCCAGTCCCATTCTTGCCCCTTGCTGATCATGATTTCCCAGCACGCCATCGCCAGCGCGAGGAGACCGAGGCCAATATAGTCGAAGGCGAGCGGCTGCCGGCGCAGCTCTGCCCGTTGCGCCCGCAAATACGGAGGATCCTCGACAACGAAGTAGCACATCACCAGGGCCAAACCACCGACGGGGAGATTGATATAGAAGATCCAGCGCCATTCGTAAAAGACAGTAAGGTAGCCGCCGAGCGTGGGGCCAACAACGGGCGCCAACAGGGCCGCGACGCCAAAGATCGTCTGAGCGGCCCCTTGCTTCTCGGGCGGAAAAGCGTCGAGCAAAACCCCCTGGCTCGATGGTTGCAGCCCACCGCCTGCCAGGCCTTGCAGCACTCGGAACAGGATGATTTGCTCCAGGCTCGTGGCCATGCCGCACAGCCCCGAGGCGAGCGTGAAGACGGCGATCGAGAGCAGAAAATAATTGCGCCGGCCCAGGTGCGCGGACAGCCATCCAGAGATCGGCAAAATGGTCGCGTTGGCTGCCAGATAGCTGGTCAACACCCACTCGGCGTCCGTGACTGCAGCCGACAGTCCGCCGGCGATGTAGCGCAGAGCCACGTTGGCTATGGTCGTGTCGAGCACTTCCATGAAGGTCGGAATGACGACAGCCGCCGCGACAAGCCAAGGGTTGATCGCAGGTCGTTTGGCCAGCGCCAGGGATGCGGTGCTCATAGAAGAACTCCGTGCCCGATGCGCGGCTAGTTTCGCGGCAAGTTGGCAAACGGTTGCAGAAATTCGCCGGCGTGCGGCCCGGTGGCGGGTTCCCTGAAGTACACGTAAGGTGTCACCGACAGGCCAACGAACAGCGGTGCGTCGGCTGGATCATAGTCAGTCAGCTCGATGCGGACCGGCAGACGTTGCACAATCTTCACGAAGTTGCCCGTCGCATTCTGCGGCGGCAACAAGGCAAGCGTCTGCCCCGTCCCCATCGTGAAACCGGTGATGCGCCCCATGTATTCCCGCCGATTTCCATACATGTCCACCTCGATCTTGACGCGCTGGCCGATGCGCAGATCCGCCAACTGCGTTTCCTTGAAGTTTGCGTTGATCCAGATTTCGGTCAGCGATCGGATGGCCATCAAGCTTTGACCGGCGGCGACGTTGTTGCCTGGATTGATGTTGCGCCGGGTGACGACACCGTCGATCTCGCTGACCACGTCGGTGTAGCGCAAGTTCAATTCGGCCTGTTCCAGATCACGGCGGGCCTGTAGTAGTTTCGCTTCCGCCTGCTTGACGATGGGGGCGTTTGGCAAGAGGTGTTCATAGATCCGGTTGAGATCACCCTTGGGGTCTTGTTTGTAGAAGGCGGCAACTACTTCCTTCGGCGTCGCGCTCCACGACACCGGATAGTACCCGATCTGCGTTGCGCTTTGCATCAGCTCGGCAAGTGTTTGGCGCACAGTCGAAAAGTTCTGATCGAGGTCTTCCGGGACGTCGGTCAGCTCTTTCCCGTCGGATGGTAACGCGGGAAGGCCGAGGCTGACCCGAATGGAGTAGACTTGCTGCAGTGATTGTTCGACTGCCGCCGTCGTGACCTTCACCTGTTCGCGGCGCTGATCAAATTCCTCTTTGCTGATCGATCCCTTGGGCGCCAGAACCTCGCCGCGCTTGTAGTTCTCGGTCGCCAGCTCGAGAGTCGCCTTGCGACTGTTGAGCGTTGCCACTGCGGCACGGAGATTGGCAATCTGAGTTTGGACATTTTCGATGGCGTGTTCGAGCTTGAAGCGGTTGGCCCGCGTCTGCGCCGCCAGGCCGCGAATCTGCGCCTGGGCGGCCGCGAGATCCGTTTGTGTGGCATCCAGGGCCGCCTTCTTGATGTCCACCTGAACCTGGTACGGCTCCTTATCGAGCCGAACGAGGATGTCCCCCTGCTTCACTCGATAGTTGTCATCCACAAGCACTTCCATGACTTGGCCTGGCACGCGCGCAGCGACGAGCGTGACATGGCCGTTGACGAAGGCGTCGTCGGTGCTGACGGTGCTGAGCATCACGACGATCCACGGCACTACGAAATAGGAAATGGCCGCCACGCCGAGAGCGGCCCCACCCCAGAGCAGGATCTTGCGGCGCGGCCACCGGACAGCGCTGGCCCGCGTCAGCGGAGCACTCGCTTGGGCAATAGCGTGCTCCGCCCTGGCTGATGCCGCCGGGTCGGTGGCTGGCTTTGATTCATTTGCCTGTTCATTGGCGTCAGAACCGAGCGACAACATGAGATTCTTCTCGCGCCGGCTCTCCTCCGGCATTGCCATGCTGAACTCCTTCCAGGTTTCCGGTAAAGTAGTTCATGAAGACAAGCACGCCTAGGTTTTTGTAGGAGGGCCGATGGGCCATTCCAAGGCCGAAAGCAAGTTTGGTAATTTGCTTTAGAAAAGCGTAAGGCCACCGTTCCAAAATTCTGCCAGCGCGTTCGGAGATGCCCTTTGACGAAAACGTCCGTACATTTGGGAAGTACCTTTAGCCCCCCGGAAAAACGGATCGGTCCAATACGTCTAACGCAACATCGCAAAAACCGCCGGCGAAGCAAACGTCGTCGATCCTGCTACCCAGATCGTGGGAGCGTACGCTGACGTTCGCGGGGGAGGAGGCGGCTTCCTGCGGGACGTGGATGGCAGCTACACCAGCCCGGCGGATGGCCTCGGGAATCTCCGGCCAGCGGGCAAGGGCATCGCGAAGCGCTTGCTGGAGCGCCGGCCAAAGAATCATGACAACGGCGAGTTCGGGGTCTTGGTCTCGCGCAACCTAAAAGAAATTTCCGGTCCGTTCCAACACACGGTTCACTTGCACTTGATTCCACGGCTTGCCGCGGCGGGTTGTATGTCCGTCGGCATTTAGCCGGCCGGCAATCTCCCGGAGAGAAAGGCCGTTGGCCTTCATCTTCGCCATTGTCGGTGCCAAATCGGTATAGGCTTCTATGGCGGCCCTGGCCCGCAATTCAGCGGACCGTTGCCGGCCTTTGGCAATCGCTTCCGGAGTCAGATTGCGGCATTGGGGCAACTGTCCTCCCAACTTCCCCCCGCGGGCTTTATAGGCAGCCAGGGCCGCTTTCGTGCGGTCAGAAATGGCTTTGGCCTCATTCTCGGCAAGAAACCTTTGATCTGGGGGAATGGCAGTCTCTCAATCCCGTTCTCGGCTAATTAATTAGAGCAACCCCCAACAACGCGCTGGGAATTGTCGGATTGCGCTTTGTGGCGCCTCTCGGTTGGCTGGAATGTCCGCGCTGCGAGACAGAATTCCCGCACTATGTAGACCCGGAAGATGACGACGACGATGATGATGACGAAAACCGCAATGGCGATGCGCACACAAAACTGGGTCAGCAAGACCGACCTGACGAGATATTTGCGCTGCCCCTACGCCTTCTATCTGCTTGATCGCGGTCTGGTCGTGTTCGAGGACGCGGTCGATCAACAGCAGGCGCGACTGATCGCCGAAGGCGTCAACTTCCAAACTGGCGTCGAGGCCGCAGCCGTTCCGCGGACCATCGACCTAGCCAAACTTTCCCAGGTGTTCGCTGAAGAGTCGATCCAGCTCTTCCGCGTCCCAGTTGTCGAGAACCCCACATTGGAAATCTACGGGAAGCCGGACGCGATAGATACCGCGCAAGGGGCGCTCGTACCAGTGGAGGTTAAATCCCACAAAGACGTCCAACCTTTTGACGAGCTAGAACTGGCCTTCTACTGGATGCTCCTTGAGCCCTACAGAACCAAAGCAGTTTCTCCGCGGGGCTACCTCGTCGTGCGTCGCAATGGGGTCGATGCGGGGGTGGAGGTGGAGATTAGACCTCATCGGTTCGCAAAAGTTCACGCCTTGCTACAGACGATTCGGGATGCGCGCGCTCATGGCGTTACACCGCGTATTTGCGCATGCACGGTCTGCAGCGGAGTTATGCGCAATGAGATAGACCGCGCCACCCTCGCCAAGAAAGACCTCACGCGGATCTGGGGCATTGGTCGAGTCTGCGCACGGCGTCTCGAAGAAATCGGCATTATCAGCTACGACGAACTCCTTGGCGTGGATTCCGCCTCAGTTGCGGAGAAGCTGGGCGAACAGAGGTACTTCGTATCGCCGGCACAGGTCGATAGCTGGAAGCATCATGCGGCGAGCTATTCTACCTCCTCCCCGGTGCTGTTTGGGGATCCCCTAACCTTGGACGGCGAATTTCTCGCGCTCGACCTTGAGTACGAACCGGGAGGGATCATCTGGCTCGTCGGCGTTTGCATCGTAAGACCGAACGGCCGCGAGTACTTCGCGCTGTGGGCGGAAACTCCAGCTCAAGAGATGAGCAACCTCAAGCGCCTGGCTGAAATCGCCGCAGCGAATCCCTTGCTGTCCGTCGTGACTTGGAATGGCGATAGTGCGGACATGCCCCAACTCCGAAAGGCCGTGCAACGGCTAATGCTTGGCCAGGAGTTGGACATGGTCGAGTCGAGGCATTTCGACCTGTTCCAGCACGCCCAGAAGGCGGTCCGATTGCCGATTCCGCAACTCGCGCTCAGTCAAGTGGCGAGCTACTTCGCAATATCGAAAGTAAGCCGCATACCCGATGGCCGTGCGGCGCTGTACCAGTACCAAGAGTACCGGAAGTCGCGGGACGAAAGCAGGCGCAACGCAATCAAGAATGACCTCCTTGAGTACAATCGCGATGATCTAGAAGCGCTGGTTGGGATCGCCGAGCGAATCTCGGCCCTCTAACAAAGCGCTGTTGATGTTGACCGCGGCGACCAAATTTGTAAGCTCCAATTTCTTGCGAAGTTACCACTTGGACCAAAATTGTTGGGTTGATTTTTTGGTGCTTGTTATTCCTTTCGCGTTTGTTGTAAGCCACTAGCGTTTCGGTTTCCCGACCAGGATTTCGGCCGTTGTCACGACTAACTTGCGGCCAGCTTCCGGCGGGTCCGGCCAGAGCGCGACAAGATGGTCATTGGTCCCGTATTTCCGCTACAAAAACGGAATTTTTCTCCATTTTTTTCTTGACAACGCATAAGCGCCTGTTATTATATTGCTCTTGCCGGCTTCACCATGACGTCGGATGACTCGTGAATGGCGCCGCCTGCCTAGGGCTTTGATTCTCCAGTGCAACGATTCGACGGGAACCGACCCGCAACGTAACTTTTGCGTTCGTTCCGGGTGTCGATGCCTACGTTTCTAACTTTCATGAGAGGACTTCAGCGATGAAACGACTTCTCTGCGGTTTCGCGGCTTGGGGCCTTCTGATGGGCCTTACGGGGCCGGCGACGGCCCAATACACCTTTACCACGATCGACATGCCGGGGGCGGCCAGTACCTATGCCTTTGGAATCAACAACGCAGGCCAGATCGTGGGATCTTACGATGACGCTGCCGGTGCCCACGGCTTTCTGCTGGACGTGGATGATACTTCCAGTTGGGGGGGACCGACAAATGCGTCCCGCGTTGGGGTTTTCCCGGCCCGCCCCAAGCGCTGCGCTTTGTGTTAAGGGCAGACCGATTCTCTTTGTGAGAAGAAAACTATGTCGTTGTACTTGGTAGTCAGGCGTTTGCAGAAACAACAAATCGAAAGGGGTCGAATCATGAACGGAAAAACTCTGTTGCAGTGGGTCGGCACGCTCGTAGTGTGCCTCGTCCTGCTGATGTTCTTTGCCGGTCCGGTGGCGGCGGTGCCGATCACCTACACATTCTCGGCTACCGGCAGCGGGACGCTGGACGACACGCCGTTCAGCGACGCGGCGTTCACAATCACCGTCTACGCGGATACAGACAACGTTGTCATGGTCGGCCCCGGGGTTCTCATTGTGCCCGACGACCTATCTGTCATCGACCTTGAGGGCTTCGGGGAGCTGGTTTTCACCACGCCGAAAAGGGTCTTCGATAATCAGAACGTGCGGGCCCTGGGTTTCAGTGAAGGCCTGGACAGCGCCGATCTGCTCGACATTCGCAACGACGACTTTGCGACCTACGACCTAACAACGGACTTCGGTCCCGATTTCGACCCGAATCCGTTCCCGATCTGGCAGAATCCACCCACTCCGACCGATCAGGGCCCGTTGAGCTTCTATAGCGCACACGATGTGACGTTTATAGCTCAGGTTGGGGAGTGAGTCTCCGAACGAGGGACGCGGGTTTGATTTGTGCCCGACGGCGAAAGGTTGACGTAGGGCCGATGCGTTCGCCCCGCCCGGCGCGATGCATAGCGGTGCCTATGGGATCAACGCTTCCGGGCAGATCGTGGGATTTTTCCGGGACGCAGGCTTAATAGTGCACGGCTTCCTGCGGGTCGTTGACGGCAGCTATACCACCCTCGACGTGCCCGGCGCGATCGAAACCGTAGCTCAGGGGGTCAACGATACTGGCCTGATCGTTGGATTGTACAATTCTGCCCGCAGCTTCCTGGCCACTCCACAGTAATGGCTTCGGCGGCTTATACGGTTTCGAGTACCGTCAGGATCGCCCGGCGGATGGCCCCGGGGATCTTTGGCCAGCGGGTGGGACTATTTTTCGGCCCCCTGTAGTCCAGCCAGTATACTACGGGCTCTTCCGGCGGTTGTGTCACCGGGGACTATTTTTACCCATCTTAACCGAAGCGGCCGGCCGCCTGGCCCGCTACTAACTCGGAAAATGGCAGTCTCTCAATACCCTTCTCGGCTAATTAAGTAGAGCAACCCCCAGCAACGGGCTGGGAATTGTCGGATTGCGCTTTGGCGCCTTTCGGTTGGCTGGAATGTCCGCGCTGCGAGACAGAATTCCCGCTATGTAGACCCCGAAGATGACGACGACGAAAACTGGTAAACGGAGATTTTCACCATGGAACCACGCAGGCGAAAAATCAGACCACCCCCCATTCCACCGCATATCCGTATCCGGGCTGTCTGTCCAAAATGCGGACAATCTTTTGGTTCGCAGTACGGGTGGGTAACATGTCCGGAATGTAAGACGGAATTTACTCATTTCCGAGAAGTGCAGGCGGTCACTTCCGCGACTGCTGTTCCATCCTACGCACCGCCTCCGGACGTGCCGCCTGATTCGGGCGGGGGCCTGTGGGATGCCATTCAACGCAAAGGGCGAATCTACGAGTTGGATCGGGCTTCCCTGCGTATTCTTAGCTGCGGCCTAGTCGCATTAGCCCTCCTGTCTTTCTCTTCGTTCCTCCCCTGGGCGAGTTTGAGCAGTGGTTTCTTCCGATTAGACCCGATCTTGGGAGTTCAAACTGGCGTAGGCCTGTTTGTCCTATTCCTCTCTCTCGGAGTAGGAATATTTGTCGGGGTCGCGTTTGCCTTGCAACGCTTGGCATTCGAGATCAGCGTTTACACCGGAGCAG
>Ga0306924_10007831_pt1 | contig 10744 bp, 8 predicted proteins | sample sta12Can44000111_FD_203756 | JGI IMG/M metagenome (GOLD analysis project Ga0306924, IMG submission 203756) | Lab enrichment of tropical soil microbial communities from Luquillo Experimental Forest, Puerto Rico - statanox.12C.anox.44.000.111 (v2)... | ecosystem: Environmental > Terrestrial > Soil...
TGGACAGACCTGACGAATTCTGGTAACTGAACGTTTGTCATTTCGGCAGTGCGTTGGTCGCGTTCTGCTTCAGCAGGTACAGCAGTCTTTGCAAAGATTCGGTTAATTTTGTCCACCTCGCTCCGTGGCGGGAAGATGACCAAAATGTGAAAACGAAGATCGTCGAGTGGCGGATTGAGCCGCAAGTTCACTTCCATCCCGGGCAGGACTGCAAAGTCGGCCCGCGGGGCGCTCAATTTTGACAGCCTGACAGCATAGGAACACTGCATGTGATCCGTGATCGCCACAAGGTCGAGGTGCTTCGCGAGCTCTTCCAAGAATTGCTTCGTACCTGCATCGGTCATTAATTGCTCGCGGTTATTGCGATCTCCGTCGCCGGTTCGCCCGAAATCATGGCTTTTGGGGCTGTGTGCATGCAGCGCCACTCGGAAAAACCTGCTAGTTCGTCTCAAGTCTCTGGCGATCTGGTCGTATTCATGTTGCGCGCTCGACATAGCCGTCTCCAATTTCTTCGCGGTGCACTTTTCCAAAGGACACCAGCGGGCCGCAAATGGTTCGTTGCGTATCCTGCCAGTGAAGTAGAGCATGTGGTCGGCGGATTATCTTTGATCCTCCAAGGCGAAATCCTATGCTCAGAGGACGCCGTCGTCTAACTTAGCCCGTGTGCGATTTGACGCGAAACAATACGGAAAGTGTCAGCGGGGTGCGCAGGTGCCCAAGGGAGATTGGCTGGCCGTCTGTGCCTTTGGTTGTCGCCAATGGAGTTTGCATGTCACGCGGGTGTCATCGAAAAATCCAAGAGGAGGGACATCCGGATCGTTTTGCTAAATTGCCTTTGGCTGGTCAGGAGAGCCATCTTCTCCGGGCCGAGGTAGCCGCGCTAGAGCAAGGTCGGGGGGTGAAATCTCGTTTGTCGATGGCGCGGGGGGAAAGCGCATGGGCGAGAAGGCCCGCTGTCAACGGCGTGCAGGTTGGGGAAGCGGCGACGGGATCGGAAGAGGGGGAGTCGTTTGGCGTCATTGGAAGTCACGTCGTCGTTGCAGTCATTGCGGTCGTTGCATGCAATGCGTGCAATGCACGCATTGCACGCAATGCAGACGGGTCGGGCTGCGTGCAACGACGCAATGACGTCGACGACAGTCAGTGGTCCGGTGGTCCCGAGTCATCGGTTATGGGTCCGGAGTGCTCGTCAGTCATTGGTTCGTCGTTGCAGGCGATGGTGCAATGACGATGGGGTCATTGGTCCTTGGTTGGTAGGCGCGGGTGGCTACTGTCCATCGAGTGGTAGCGACGGCGCCGACCTGTAGCCCACCAAACTGATTCACCCGCCTGGCGAGCAGGCGGGGGTTGTTGTCCATCGACGCGCGAATATCTGTAGTCGGATTGCAAATCGTGGTTGTGGCTATTTCACCCCAAGATGCTGTTTCAGGAAGTCGATGGTCGGGACCGGGGTGTCGCCGCCGATGCGCTTGTTGGCGGCGATCAGCACGCACGGGATCTTGAGTTCGTCCATCTGGTCCTTGAGCACCTTGCCGAAGAGAGGGTGGTGGATGCCGATGCCCATGTTGGTGATCTCGGCGTCCATCGGGCTGGAATAGGAAAGCAGAACGGGCGGATCATCTTTTGTCAAATGGTTCAGGGCCGAGACTTCCTCGAAGAGCTTGTACTTTTCGGCGGGAAGGTCATCGAGCCGGTTTAGATCGACGTCGAAGAGTTGGCGGAGCGCGCCGATCTTGTACACATCCTTGCCGGGAAACAGTTTGCGGATGAAGCGCGGATCGTAGGATGTCTGGCCGTTGAATACCGCCATGCAACTGAGCCGCGTGGATTGCCGGAGAACCGGGTCTTCGCTCTTGGGATCGGCCAGGTCATCGTGGAAGCCGAGCCAGAGCGAGATGCCGGCGCCCGCGGAACCGCCAGTGGCGGCAACGCGTTTCGGGTCGATACTCCAGTCCTTCGCCGTGGACCGGAGGAACTGAACCGCTCGGGCACCGTCGTGAAAAGGCGCCGGAGCGATGGCTTGCGTGGAATAACGATAAGTGATGGCGGCGACGGAAATGCCAGCATCGAGACATTCTTTCAAGAGTTGCGGCGACACACTCTTGTCGCCGCCGACGAAGCCGCCGCCATGAATCGAAACCAGGAGCGGCGCCGGCTGCTTCGAGTCGGCCTGCCAAAAATCGAGCACGTTTCGCGGATGGGGACCGTACTGGACATTCGGATGAGTGGGCGCCGGCAGTTGCGGCCTGGGCTGGGGCCTCGGTTGGGGCTCAGCGCCAGCGGCCGGCACCTTGATCGTCGGCTTTCCTTTCAAATACCCTAATGACGCCAGGAATTGGTCGGCACGCTCGAGCGTTTTCTCCCGCCAGGGCGATTGGTGGAAGAAGCCGTGGCCGGCACCCTCGGCCAGGTACATTTCCGATCGGTGGCCGACTTCCTTGGACTTGGCCATGAATTCCTCTGCGTTCTTTAGCAGATTGTCCTTTGTGCCGAACAGCATCAGGGTCGGCGGCGTGTCTTTGGTAACGTGTAACGTCGGAACGATCTTCCACTGGGCTGTCTGGTTGCTAAAAGGGAGGAACGGATTGAAGAGCACCATGGCGTTGGGTTTGGTCGATATCTTGAGGTCTTCGCCTTCAGCATCGAGCCCGGGGCAGGCGCAGGCAGCTGCGAGGTATCCTCCGGCCGAACCGCCGGACGCGACAATTCGGTCGGGGTCGATCCCGAGCATGGCGGCATTCTGGCGGAGCCAGCGGACGGCACTTTTACCGTCCTCGGCACAGGCATCGGGTTCGACGCCGTGGCGATCTTTCACGCGGTAGTCGGCCCGTGCTGTCACCATACCCCTCTCGGCGAAATATATCGCTTGCGGTGTGAAGGCATTAACAGTGCCGGTCCTGAAGCCGCCGCCGAAGAAGAACACGACGGCGGGCCGTTTGTCCGCCTTTGTCCAGTCCGGCGGGAAGTGGACGTGGATCGCAAGATCGGTCTGCTTCGTTTTCTTGTAGGTGAAAGTCTTGAGGTTTTCCCGGGGTTTCTCCTGGCCGAACAAAGGTCCGACCAAGCTCAGGGAAATGAGGGCAGCAACGACGCTCCGGATGAGTTTCATGATTGTGGTCCTTAAACGGCCGGTGACAAAGGAAAGAGCCATGTGTTATGATGTTGGAAAAGGGGCTACGGATCGTCTTTCATTAAACCGGACCCCTGCTTAATCTAACATGTTTCGAGGGGTTCGGTTTCGGTCAAGAGGTCTCTAGCCAGGTGAGGGCAATTGCCATGTTGCATCGCACTGTGCCGGTGTTCGGGCTGATGATAGTGGGTCTGATTTGTTCGGCAAGGGGCGATGCTCCCGCCGCGCCGAAGGCGGATGTAAAGCCGCGGACGGATCTGGCCACGGACCAGGAAATTCTCGCTCGCCAGTTCCGGGATTTTGAACAGGCGCTGTTGCGGCTGGCGCAACGGCTGGAAAAGAGCGCCAAGCCGGATGAGCGCGAACGCGCGGCGACTCTGAAGAAAGCCATTCAAATGGCGAGCGACTCGCAGGTCGATAACAAGTTCGAGAAATTGATCAGCATTTTGAAGAACTCCAAGAGCCTGAGCATTCAGGAAATCAAGGGCGCCATGGACCAGAACAAGATGCTGGCGGATGATATCCGGGCCATCATCTTGTTGCTCCTGGCCGACAATCGGGATGATGAGATCCAAAAGGAAAAGAAACGCTTGATGGACCTCATCAAGGCGCTGGAAGAAGTGATTCGGAAACAAAAGATCGTCCGGGCGCAAACCGAAATGGGGAAGATGGATAAGGACGCGCTGGTCAAGGGCCAAAACAAGGTCACTGAAAGCACCGCGGATATTGCCAAGAACATGGGCGGCAAAGGTGATGCCAAGGAAGACGCCAAGAAGGGCGAAGGCAAAGGAGAGGGCAAAGGCGAAGGGAAGGGCGAAGGTAAAGGTGAAGGAAAGGGTGAAGGAAAAGGTCAGGGACAGGGACAAGGCCAGGGACAAGGAAAACCGGGCGACAAAAAACCCGACAGCAATCAACCCAATGACAACAATCAACCGCCGCAACAGGGCCTGCCGGGACGAAAGCAAATTCAAGATGCCAACGAGTACCAGAGGCAAGCCGAGAAGGACCTGGACAAAGAGGACCGGCAGAACGCTTCCAATAAACAGGATAAGGCTCTAAAAGAACTCGAAGAAGCGCGCAAGAGGCTGGAAGAGATTCTGCGTCAGCTCCGCGAAGAAGAGATCGAGCGGTTACTCGCCGCGTTGCAGGCGCGTTGTGAAAAGATGTTGCAAATGCAACTCGAAGTGTATGACGGAACCGTCCGAGTCGACAAGGCCATCGGCGAAAACGCCGACAAGAAACCGACCCGCGCCAACGAGCAGCGCGCGCTACAACTTTCCGATCGCGAGCAACAAATTGTTGACATGGCGTCCGAAGCGATTAAACTGTTAGAGGCGGAAGGATCGGCCGTTGCGTTCCCGGAAGTGTTCATCCAGGTCCGGGAAGACATGCGGCACGTGACCCGGCGCCTGGGCAAGGCGGATGTGGGCAGCGTGACGCAGATTATTGAACAGGATATCATTAACACGCTGAAGGAGATGATCGAGGCCCTCAAGAAAGCGCAGCAGCAGATCCAGGCGAACCGGAGCCAGGGCACGCCCAACCCGAACCCGAACCAGAAGTTGATTGATCTGCTCGCGGAATTGAAGATGATTCGGTCGTTGCAGATCCGTGTGAATAGCCGGACCAAGGTCTATGGTGAGAAGTACCAGGGCGAGCAGGCGGCCGAACCGGATATTGTCAAGGAGTTGGGAGATTTGGCGCAACGCCAACAAAAGATTTTCGAGGTAACCGATAACATTTACAGGGGGAAAAACAAGTGAGGCTCCGTAATTGGATACTGCTCCTGGCCATCGCCGCTCCCCTGGTGGGACAGCAGGCGGCATTGGGTGGGGATGCAAAATTGAAACCGAAGGAACCAGCTTCCTTCGGTACACTCAAGGCCGTTACGCTTGAGTCGGCCCGCAGCCAGGCTCTCGACTGGCTGAAGGGTGTCGGGAAGACCGACGCAACGACGATGGAGAAATTTGAAGCCATTTGGAAAGATGGGGACCGGGGAATTTTGGACCTTGTCTCGGCAACTTTGGAACTAGGTGATGCCGATGCCGCCAAGCTTTTGGCAGAAGCCCGGGAACCGAACGCGGTAGCTCCGACTACGGTACCGGCCATTCTGAAAGATGAAAAACGCGGCGCATTTTATCGGGGCAACCTCGGCCTGGCTTATGCCAAGGCGCTTTCCAACCGGCGCGTATTTGAGGAAGCGCTGGACACTCTCAAGGTAATCCGGCCGGAAAGTGTGGTGGAACCGGCGACGTATTTCTTTCATCGTGCCGTGGCCGAGCATGCTTTGTTGCTCAAAGCCGACGCCGGCCGCTCGATCGTGGGGCTGTTGGAGGATGTATCCGACGCTCCGGAACGGTACAAGATGGTCGGGGTCCTCATGTATCACGACATGCAGGGCTGGCGGGAAAAGGACCTGGGTGAAGTCGCGCGGAAGATGGACAACATCGAACGGCGGCTGGAACTGGCCCGGGGCGGTCCCGTAACCCAGAAAATCCAAAAGGAAGTCGTCGCCCGGCTGGATGAAATCATCAAGCAATTGGAAAAGCAGGGCGGCTCCTGACCCAACGGCGGTGCCTGACCCAACGGTGGTCAACCCGGCAGTTCGTCGGGAGGAGCTAATCCGAGCAGCCCAATGCAGGACAGTAATATTGCAACCAACGGCGGCCCTGGCAACGTCGATCAAAAACGCTTGCGGAACTTGGCCCAGCAATGGGGCAAGTTGCCGGACAAGGAACGCGCCAAGGCCATGCAGGATTTGATTCGCGAAATGCCGCCCAAGCATCGCGAGATCATTGAAAATTACTTCAAGAAGATTGCCGGCAGTCAACAAAACCTTGAAAAATAGGTCCATGTTTTCCAAAGGTTTAGTCATGGGCTGTGGCCGCTTTCGCGAGTTGCCACAGCCCATTGTTTTATTGTGCCTTCAATCGGTTCTATATGGTTAAGCCGCTTTCTAGCTTGTTTTTCTTGCTCCTAGGCGCCACCCTGGCCGAGGGAGCGGACGTTGCCAAACTCCGCACGCTGGCAGGGAAATCGCTCGAAGGGGATTTGGTTCGCATTACCGACAAAGACATTACATTCCAGGACAAAGACGCGAATGTTCACGGACTGTCTTTGAAGGATATCCTGGATATCGAATTGGCCGCGGCTTCCGGACCCACGGACAAGTATGTCGATATTGAAGTGACCGACGGATCGCTGCTGCACTGCACGCAATTCAGGCTGAAGAAAAACGAGGTTGAAGTGAAGTTGTTCGGAGGCAGGGAAATCAAAATACCCCTGGCGTTGATCAGCTACATTCTTAACGATGCCCAAGACGCCAAGATTCGCGAAGAATGGCAGACGGCACTTTCCAAACGAGGCAATTCCGATCTCCTCGTAATCAAGGATGCCGAAGGGACTGTTCACAACATGGAAGGCACATTCGGCGAGGGGGATGAAAAAGGCGAAAAGATTCAATTTGAGACGCTGAGCGGCGCAAAGCACACGCCGCCGCTTTCGCGCATTCGCGGGATGAGCTTTCTGCGAAAGGCCGCCACAGAAAAGCCTGAAACGATTTGCAAAATCCATGATACTTCCAAAAACCTGTGGTATGCAGCGCAGGTCGCGCTTCCAGATAACCACTGTGGCGGGAATGAAATTGGAGTACCCCCGGCAAGCGGTGGCACGGCTCGATTTCAGCCAGGGCCGGCTGACTTATCTTTCCGATTTGGAACCAGTCAAATTGATCGAGCGCTCCAACGTGGAACGGGTGGAACGCTATCGGCGGGACAAAAACCTCGATGACGGCCCGTTGCGCATCGCCAAGGAAACGTACGCCAAGGGTTTGGCCGTCCATTCCTACACTGAGCTGGTGTACGATATCGGCGGACAGTACAAGGATTTCAAAGCGGTGCTGGGAGTGGATCCCACCGTGGGAGGCGATAGCCACGTCAAGGTCATCATTGAAGGCGACGGCCGGCAACTATTTTCCGAGGAATTCGACCGGAAGACCGCCCCGCGCACATTAACGCTCGACGTCAAGAATATCAAACAAATGCGTATTGTGGTCGCGTCCAAAGGTTTGCTCGATCTCGGGGACCACCTGAATATTGCCGACGCCAAGGTATCAAAATAGTAATCGGCAGTGAATTATTACGGAAGGATGCGTGCGATGAAGTACGGCAACATTTTGTGCAAACGAGCCTTGATCTTGGGTGGATTCCTGGCGGGTCTGGCGCTGGCGCCCATATTTGTAGAGACGGCCGGCTTTGCTCAGGACGCGGACAAGCGCGTTCTGGATGCCGAGACCAAGCGCATCGCGGCGGTGGATCGGGTAAAGCCGACCGTGCTGGCGATTTTCTCTTCATCCGGACAGGGGGGCGGTTCCGGGGTTCTGATAAGCAAGGACGGTTATGCATTGACCAATTTTCACGTTGTGGAAGGATCCGGGCCGGTGATGCAATGCGGCCTGGACGACGGCGTTCTCTATGATGCAGTCCTCGTGGGACTGGACAAGGTCGGGGATGTTGCTCTGATCAAGGTACTTCCCAAGAAAGAGGGCCAGCCGTTCCCGTTCGCCGTCCTGGGCGACAGCGACAAGGTGAAGGCGGGAGACTGGTCGCTGGCGATGGGCAATCCATTCCTTCTGGCGACGGATTTCCATCCCACCGTGACGTTCGGTCTGATCAGCGGAGTGCATCGCTATCAATACCCGGCCGGGACCTTGCTGGAATACACCGATTGCATTCAAATCGATACCTCGATCAATCCCGGCAACAGCGGTGGGCCGCTCTTCAACATGGACGGCGAATTGATCGGCATCAACGGCCGCGGGTCGTTCGAAAAGCGCGGCCGCGTGAATTCCGGGGTGGGTTATGCGATCTCGATTAACCAGATCAAGAATTTCATGGGCCACATGAAGGCGGGAATCGACACGGATCATGCGACGCTGGGCGCCACGGTCACCAGCAGTTCCGAGGAAGGGCCCAATAACAAGTTAGTGGTCAATGCCATTTTGGAAGACTCCGATGCGCGCCGGCGCGGTCTGGACGAGGGAGATGAGCTCGTCACGTTTGCAGGCCGGCCGATGACAACGGTCAATCAATACAAGAACGTGCTGGGACTGTTTCCGAAGGAATGGCGCGTACCACTGGTGTATCGGCGCAACAATGAGAAAAAGGAAATTCTGGTCCGCCTGCAAAAGCTCCAGCAGACCCAAAACCTCAACATGCAGGCCAGACCGAGACCAACGCCCGGTCCGCCGCGTCCCAAGACGCCGCCGCGCTTTTCGCCGGCGACCAAGTTCTATGAACCGAAACCGGGATTCGCCAATTACTATTTCAACAAGGTGGAACGGGATCGTCTCCTGGCCGAGTTTCGGAAACACGGCGATTTCAGCGCTGCCACCGGCCCGTGGACATTCGATGCCATGGACGCCGATGCCAAAAAGATCACCACCGATGTGAAGGTGACGCTCAGCGAGGAAATGGAAGACAAGGGTCCCGACGACAAACCGCTCATCCGGGAAGGGACGTATCATCTCAAGAGCGAGTCGCTGCCTGATTTGCCCGATGCGAAGGAGGATACGACGCCTCTGCGCAAAGCGGTCCGGTCGGCCATGGACCTGATGCGGAAACATGCCCGGTCGTTTCCGCAGGAAGTTTGGGCCCAGGCTACCGATGCCGAGCTCAAGGAGCAAATTACGGAAACGCAGAAGGACGTCGTTGTGATTCAGGGGAAACTGCAAGAAACTTTGGACAACCTGGCCAAGCTGGCACCGGACCGGGCGAAGGAGAATTTGCGGTGGCAGGCGTTTTACGACTTCACGCAGGCGCGCCTGGGAATGTTCATTGCCCATATCAACGAATACAACTACATGCTTGCACAGCTCAAAAAAGAACCTCCGAAGCGGGATCCGAAGATTCACCGCGGCTGGCGCATGCTGCCGGATGAAAAAATCCAGAGTGGCGCCGACACCAAAAAACTGGCAAGCGATGCGGACAAGATCCTCGAAAAAATGTCCAAGGACAAGAATTTCAAGGCAACCGTGTGGGAAGAGCGTGCCGTGGCAAGCCGCAAAATCCAGCTCGGACTGAAATGGGTTGCGACCGGCGGCACGAAGACGATGGTGCGCCTCAACCTCGGGAGCCTCAAATTCGAGCTTGATCCGCTCAAGGTGGAACAGCCGATAAGCAACCTCAAGGAACCCAAAGGCAGCGGCGGACTTTTGGCCGCACTCTATCACTATCGCCGGTTTTTGACGCTGGGCCCGGCCGGCTTCGAAGGTCGTTGCGATCATCACGGCTTCGAGCCGTTTTATCCGTTTCCCGAGGATGGAAGTCAACCCGAGGTGATATTCACGGAACACGCTGCCGTGGATGTGAAATGGTATTTCTCGAAGAAGGACTACACCTTGATGGGTTTCGAGTTGAGCATCTCGCCGGATGATGACCCGTGCGAAGTGTATCTGTCCGATTACCGCATGGTGGACGGCAGACTGCTGCCGCACCGCATGGAGGTGCGAAACGGCAACGATCTTTTTTCAACTTTGACAATCAAGAATTATCAGATTGCTTCTGCGAAGTAAGCCGGAATCGAAGGACAACAACATGTGCAAGCTTTTGTCGGGAATCGGGTCCATGGTTGCGGTGGTGGCCGGCTTTTTCGGGTCCGTTTGTCCGGCACCGGGGCAGGAATCGTTCGCGAAAGTAGCAGAAGCTGTCAACAAGAAAGTTGTGAAGCTGTTTGGTTCGGGCGGTTTCCAGGGACTGGCTTCGTATGGCACGGGGGTCCTGGTTTCTGCCGAAGGGCATATCGTTACGGTGGCCAGTCATATGTTGGCGACGCAGGATTTGCGAGTTCATCTTTACGACGGCCGCCGCTACCATGCCAAGGTTCTGGTTGTCGAGCCGGAGCTGGATGCCGCGCTCGTGCAAATTGACAAACTGGAGGACCCGCTGCCGTTTTTTTACCTGGCAGAGGCAGCCAAGAAGCCCCTTGCGAAGGCGGGAGACTGGATCCTGGCATTCAGCAACCAATTCCAGATCGCCACGCGTTCGGAACCGATGTCGATTCAGCGCGGCGTCATCGCCGCCTATGCCAAATTGCACGGCCGTCGCGGTATTTTTGATGCGCCCTACACGGGCGATGTCTACGTTCTGGACGCCATCACGAATAATCCCGGCGCCGGCGGCGGCGTGGTGACGACGCGGAGCGGGGAACTGCTCGGCATCATCGGCAAGGAGCTGCGCAATTCCCTGACCGAAACGTGGATCAATTACGCCGTGCCGGTCCAGGTCCTGGCCACATTTGTCGAAAAAGGCAAGAAAGGCGAATACAAACCGATCGTCAAGGAAAAAACTCCCGGCGGACCGGGCGGATACCACGGGATCGTTCTGGTGCCCAATGTGATCGAACGAACGCCGCCTTTTATCGAAGACGTGCTGCCCGGTTCGCCGGCGGCGAAGGCCGGCTTGAAACCGGACGATCTGATTGTCTATATCGACGGGATTCAAATTGTCAGTGTCAAGCAGTTCCGGGAGATCATTGGCAAAACGCAACCCGGAACCGTCGTGAAACTGGAAGTACAACGCGTCAACAAGGAGCAAGGCGGCGACCGGCTGGTGCCCG
>Ga0306924_10007832_pt1 | contig 10743 bp, 8 predicted proteins | sample sta12Can44000111_FD_203756 | JGI IMG/M metagenome (GOLD analysis project Ga0306924, IMG submission 203756) | Lab enrichment of tropical soil microbial communities from Luquillo Experimental Forest, Puerto Rico - statanox.12C.anox.44.000.111 (v2)... | ecosystem: Environmental > Terrestrial > Soil...
TTATCGACGTGCCGTTCCATCCGAAGCGACAGTGTCTCAAGCCCTTGCAGGAACAGGAAGGCATTGAACGGCGAGAGCGCCGCGCCCAGGTCGCGCAGGGTCTCGGCCCGGAGCTTCATCAGGTAGCCGTACGTCCCGAACGTCTCGTGGAACTGCAGGCCGTGGTAGGCCGGCGACGGATCCGCGACCACGGGAAACCGCCCGTTGGACCAGTTGAACGTGCCAGCCTCGACGACGACGCCGCCGATGCTCGTGCCGTGGCCGCCGATGAACTTGGTCGCCGAGTGGATCACGATGTCGGCGCCCCATTCGACCGGGCGGCACAGGTACGGCGTCGCGAACGTGTTGTCCACGATCAGCGGCAGCTCGTGCTCGTGCGCGATGGCCGCCACGGTCTCGATGTCGAGCACGTTCCCGGCGGGGTTGCCGATCGTCTCGCCGAAGAACGCCTTGGTGTCCGGCCGGACCGCTTTCCGCCACGCGTCCGTATCGTCGGGATCGACCCAGGTCAGCTCCACGTTCATCTTGCGCAGCAGGTGCTTGAACTGGTTCACCGTCCCGCCGTAGAGCGCCGAGGACGAGACGACATGGTCGCCCGGCTGCAGAAGCGTGAAGAGCGCGGCGGCCTGCGCGGCGATCCCGCTGGCGAACGCCACCGCGCCGCAGCCGCCCTCGAGGTTCGCCACTCGCTCCTCGAACACCGCGACGGTCGGGTTCATGATGCGCGAGTACGTGTTCCCGTACTCCTGCAGGTTGAAGTACGCCGCCGCCGATTCCGGGTCCTCGAACACGTAGCTGGTCGTGGCGAAGATCGGCACCGCACGTGCGCCCGTGTTCGGGTCGGGCCGCTGCCCGGCGTGCAATTGCCGGGTCTCGAAGCCGAACGAGCGGGGTTCCTCTGGTCTGCCGGTCACGAGCGGTCCTCCAGGAACTGGCGGATGATGGGCGTCTGCCTTGCTTCTTCGAGCAGGAAGCAGTCGTGGCCGTACGGCGCCTCGATCACATGGCACTCGACCGGCTTGCCCAGGGCAGTGAGCGCCGCCTCGATCTCCCTCGATGCAGACGGCGGGTACAGCCAGTCGGAGCTGAACGCGATCAGCAGCGTCCGCGCGGAAACGGCTTCGAGCGCATGCGCGAGCGATCCGCGGCCGTACTGCCGTGCGAGGTCGAAGTACGTCAGCGCGCGCGACGTGTAGAGATACGTGTTGGCGTCGAAGCGCTTGACGAACGAGTCGGCCTGGTGGCGCAGGTAGCTCTCGACCTCGAACTCCGGCTCGGTGATCGTGTAGCGGATGTCGTCGGCGAACTGCAGCCGGCGGCCGAACTTATCGTGCAGCGCCGGCGCGGACAGGTACGTGACGTGGCCGACCATCCGCCCGACGCCCATGCCGCCATCGGGCTTGCGGCCCGTGCCGTAGTAGCGGCCGCCTTGCCAGGCCGGGTCGCGCATGATGGCTTCCCGCGCGATCGCGTTCCAGGCCACGCCCTGCGGGTGGAGGGCGTGCGTGCTGGCGATCGCCACGACGGCATCGACCTGGTCCGGGAACAAGATCGCCCACTCGAAGGCCTGCATCCCGCCGAGGGAGCCTCCGGTCACCGCGGCGAGCCGCTCGATACCGAGTGCGTCCAGGAACACCCGTTCGGTCCGTACCATGTCCGCCACCGTGATCACGGGGAAGTCCGGTCCGTACGGCCTGCCTGTCGCCGGGTCGATCGACGACGGCCCCGTCGTCCCGCGGCAGCCACCGAGCAGGTTCGTGGAGACGACGAAGAAGCGGTCGGTGTCGAACGCCTTGCCGGGGCCGATCATCCCGTCCCACCAGCCGAGCGCCTTGCGGGCCGCGCCGTCGCGATCCTCGGCCGCGAACCCGTCGCGCGTGCTCTCTTCGGGCGGCGTCGTCGCGAAGCCCGCCGCGTGGGCGTCGCCGCTGAGCGCATGGCACACCAGGATGACGTTGTCGCGCCGGGGTGAGAGGGCGCCGTAGGTCTCGTACGCCACCCGGATCGGGTACAGGTCCCGCCCGCAGTCGAGCCGCACCGGCTTCGGCAGGTCGAGGTACTGCGTTTCGACAGTGCCGACAGTGCCGGCTGTGCCGGCTGTGTCGGCTCTGCCGGCGGGGCCGGTCGCGAGCGTCGAGGCTGGCTCCGCCATGGGGCTATCTTAGCTGGTCACGGCCGGCGGGAAATCGCCGCGGAAAGCCTCGGCGAGGACGGAGCGTGAGCTGCGCTCCATACAGCGCGCCGTGGAGGTCATGCGCTCGCGGGCCTGATCTGCCATCTTCATCAGCCTCTCGACGCGTACGACGATTTCTCGCTGCTCAGCCAGGCTCGGCAAGGGAATTTGCAGCCCTTTTACGATTTGCCCGTTTATTCCCGGTCTCGTCTGGCCGCGGGTCAGCTGATGGATTTGCTCGAGTACGCGAGGAGAGCCGCGGAGCACGTTCATCAGGAAGTAAGGGTCTACCCGCTCTTGATCAACGGAAATCCGGTAGACGTGCTTGGTTATGATGGCGGGCTCGATGTCCACCGGGACTACGCAAACTCTGCCGACCGTGGCCATGACGGTAATCAGCACGTCAAGCGGTCTCGCCCGATATCTTTGCAGCTCTTCGAACTTTTCCCGGCTTATCCGGTGCTGAGCACCGGCGGTAAATTCGCCATCCAGCACATTGTCGATGCCAATGACGAGGTATCCATCCTGCCGGAACTCGGAATGCTTCAGGTTGCTCCCGAACGGTCCGCTCTGGATCGCGCGCGGCTGCGCGGATGCCAGAGACACCACGGGAGATTCGGCCCAGGGCGGCGGAAGGCCATTGTCCTCGCTCAGCCCCTGGCTCTCACGCCAGCCGGCCGTGAGGCGGCCAGAGCACGCGGCGGCGAGTACCGCGCACTGGAACCTCTCGATCGCCTGCCGCCCGGCCATTACGTGAGCAGCTCCGCTGCCGCGCTTCAGCTCGAGCGCGGCTACAAGCTGCGAGAGTCTGGCTTGCTCGAGCAGGGTAGGGACATGGAGCGCCATGGTTCCCAGATTGCGGCGTGATATTCGCTGCCTGGTGGTCCCCCGCACGAACTGCTGCATGGCCTCGCGAAAGTCAGGGGAGTTTATCGCCTGCACCAGCCAATCGGCCCGAATCCGTGCCGGGTTGGGCCGGAGAATGCATACATCGACGGCGGTCACGGCCGGCTGACCGGCACCCGGGAAGATGCACGCTCGCCCCAGCGGCTCAGGCATGCGGGCGACCAGGATGTCGCCTGGCGCCAAGAACGTGCATCGCAGCTCCTTGGCCTTGGCCATGGTCAGGAAGCGCGACGAGCGGTCACGAAAGAATCCGTCGCCCACGTCGGCCAGCTGAATCAGGCGGACGTCGCCATCGGGATCCTGGTCCTTGGTCTCGACCCAGTCGCCGTCGGCGAAGAGGCCGTCTTCGAGCAGCTCGGCGAGGGTCTGCCGGTCATCCGTGGTCTGGGGGCTCATTCGGCGGGACCGTTGCCGGTCAGAAGCCGGTGCATGTCACCGAGGTCATCGAGCGCGAGCCGTAGCTCCTCCATCGCCTCGGTGATCAGTTCCTCGGGCTCGGGCAGCACGTCAGGGTCATCGAGCTCCTCGTCGCGAATCCACTTGAAGGCGTCGAGCTTGTAGTGCCGCTCCCTGATCTCATCGATGGTGAAGCTGCGCCAGCGACCGTCCGGCGAGTCGGCCGCCGAGCGCTGGCCGCGGCCGTCGGGGTCGTCGCCGTAGCACGTCTCGAAACCGGAGAAATGCCCGGCCGTGAGCGGCCTGGTTTTCTTGGTGATCTTGGGCACGTTGGCCCTGGCGTCATAGATCCAGGTTTGCCTGGTGGAGCAGCCCCTGGTGAAGAAGATGACGTTGGTCTTGGTGCCCTCGGTGTAGGGACTGAAGGTCCCGCGGGGGCAACGCAGCACGGTGTGGACGTCGCAGTCTTCCATCAGCACCTCGAAGACCTCGCCGGCTTGGCCGGCGAACAGTACGTTGTCGGGCACGACGATGGCCGCCCGGCCGCCGGGCTTGAGCACGGTGAGCACGTGCTGGAGGAAGTTGAGTTGCTTGTTGCTGGTTTGGACCACGAAGTCCTCACGACCCGGGGACTGGCTGGCGCCCTTGGTGCCGAACGGCGGGTTGGTGAGGACGACATCGAATCGCTGGCCGCTGGGCACCTCGTAGATGGAGTCACCCAGGGTGATGTGCGGCTCGACCTGATGCAGGTACATGTTCATGAGGGCCAGCCGTCGCGGCCGGGGTACCAGTTCCTGGCCGAAGTAGGTGTGCTTGCGGATGCGTAGAGCGGTGTCCCGGTCGTGGGTCTTGCCGAGGAGCCACTCGTAAGAGGCGACGAGGAAGCCGCCGGTGCCGCAGGCGGGATCGCCGATGGCGAAGTCCTGGCCGGCACGCGGGTCGGGCTGGATGCAGCGGACCATGCTCCGGATCAACGGGCGTGGCGTGAAGTACTGTCCGGCTCCCTTCTTGCCCTCGGCCGCCGCCTTCTCCAGCAGTCCCTCGAAGGCCGCGGCCTTGACGTCGACGTCGAGCTCGATCCACTCGGTCTCGTCGATAAGCCCGATGAGCCTATGGAGGTTGACCGGGTTGGTGAGGCGGCTCTGCGCGCCGCTGAAGATGTCTCCCAGCATTCCCTGCCGCTGGCCGAGCGTGCGGAGCGCCTCGACGTAGGCGTCGAGCAGGGCGGCGCCGCTCTGCTTGCGCAGGTACGGCCAGTCGGTGTCCTCGGGCAGCTCCAGCCCGCGTTCGTCGGCCATCTTGATGAACAGCAGGTACGCGAGCTGCTCGATGTAGTCGCCGTAGTCCACGCCGTCGTGGCGCAACGTGTTGCAGAAGCCCCACAGTTTGCCGACTACATCTGCCATGCCTGAGATCACCCGGCATAGAGGGAGTCGATGACGTCGGCGTACTTGGCGTGCACGACGCGGCGCTTGAGCTTGAGCGTGGGGGTCAGTTCCTCGGTTTCCGCCGTCCACTCGACGGGCAGCAAGCACCATCGCTTCACCTGCTGCACCCGGGCCAGCCCTTCGTTGGCGGCGGCCACTCCGGCCGCCACCTCGGCCAGCACCTGCGGGTCCGATGCCAGGGCCGCGAGTGAGCCGACCGTGATACCACGGGCCCTCGCCCAGGCGGGTGCGACCTCGCCGTCCAGCGTGAGCAGGGCGACCACGTACGGCCGGCGGTCGCCGAAGGCCAGTGCCTGGCCGATCAGCGGATGGGCCACCAGCACGTTCTCAACCGCCGCGGGTGCGATGTTCTCGCCGCCCGCGGTGATGATCAGTTCTTTCTTCCTGTCCGTCACCGACACGAACCCGTCCGCGTCGATCGTTCCGATGTCCCCGGTCCGCAGCCACCCGTCGGCGTCGATGAGGTCACCGGTCAGGTCGAGCCGGTTGAGGTAGCCGGGGGTGGTGAGCGGCCCGCGAACCAGGATCTCGCCGTCATCGGCGATCCTGACCTCCATGCCGGCGGCTGGCCGGCCGACGGTCCCGAGCTTGAATTCGGCGGGCGTGTTGGCGGTGAAGGCCCCCGTGGTCTCCGTCATGCCGTAGACGTCAAGGACCTTCATGCCCAGCCCGGCCAGGAAGGCGGCGACCTCCGGAGGCAGCGGGGCCGCGCCGCTGAAGACCGAGCTGGCCTCACCGAGGCCGAGCAGGCTGCGGATCGGCCCGAGCACCTGCTCGTCCGCCAGCCGGAACCGGGCCTCGAGCTCGGGTGATGTCGTCTGCCCGTACTGGCAGCTCTCCACGTAACGGCGGCCGGTTTCCATGGCCTGCTGCACGGCTGCCCGCTTACCCTCGTCCTGCTCGGCCGTGAGCAGGGCCTGGATGCCGGCCCTGACCTTCTCCCATACCCGGGGCACGCCGAAGAACGCGGTCGGGCGCACCTTCCCGATCACCCGCACGAGCTGTGCCGCGTCAGGACAGAAATGGACGTGGCCGACGGCGTGAATAGGCAGGTAGATGCTGAGCATGCGCTCGGCGATGTGCGCCAGCGGCAGGTAGGAGACCGCGCGGCTACGCGGGATGATGATGCCTGTCGCGTCGGCTGCGATCATCTGGTAGAGGATGTTGCGGTGGGACAGCTGGACGCCCTTCGGGTTGCCGGTGGTGCCCGAGGTGTACAGCAGCGCCAGCGGGTCGTCGGGTTTGATCGCGGCCATCCGGGCGGCGACCTCACCGGGCTCGGCGGTGAGCCGTTCCCGGCCTAGCGCCATCAAGTCAGCCCAGGTCAGATACTGATCACCGGCTGGGCAGGCGGCGGGATCGCGGACAACGATCTTCTTGATCCCCGGCAGCTGCTCGAGGATCGGCTGCCAGCGGGCAAGTTCGGCCGTCCCGTCCAGCACCGTGATCCGGGCATCACAGTCTCCGGCCACGTACGCGATCTGCTCAGGCGCCAGCGTGGCGTACAACGTCACCCCCAGGCCGCCCGCGTGTACCGCCCCGAGGTCGGCCAGGACATGCTCGCTGCGGTTCGGGAGCATCAAGGCGACTCGGTCGCCGGGTACCAGCCCGAGGGCGGCGAACCCGGCAGCCACTTCCAGCACCTGCTGCCTCGCCTGCGACCAGGTCAGGGACCGCCAGCCGTCGCCCGCCCCGGCATCGGCGCCGTTCGCGGCCTCGTCGGAGTACGCGTAGGCGTCACCCGAGGTCTCGGCGACGTGCCGCAACTCATCGCACAGGGTGCGGCCCGCTATCACATCCTCGATCTCGGCCCGCTGCCGGATTACCTCGCTGCTCACGGTTCCCTCCACCTCGTCGCTCGGACGGCCCGCCAGGCCCGGGGCCGGGCATGTGCCCGGGGTCGGGCACATGCCCGGGGCCGGGCATATGCCCGGGTACGGCCGATGCCGTGACCGTGGCCGATATGCGTTGACCCAGTATGCGAGCGGAGAGGGCTGCGCTGGCAAGATCTCGCCGGGCGAACTTGAGGAAGCGGTTGCGCGCTTGGCGCCCTCCCCGGCCTGACCAGACGGACTCAGCCTGGCCCTTGGACCTGCCGCCAGAAGCTGTCGACGCGGGCGTTGAACAGGTCGGGAACCTCCTGGAAGGGCTGGTGCGCTTCCTCGGCCAGGACCTCGAACCTGGCATCGGGGATGGCGTCGGCGACGACGCGACCGTAGCGCGGCGGGGTGATCATGTCCAGGCCGCCGGCCAGCACGAGCGTCGGCACGGCGACGCGGGACAGCCGGCTGGCGGTGTCGTGGGCGAGAAAGGCGTCGAGGCTGCGCCGGATGGCCTCGGTGGACGGCTGGTGCGGGAAGGCCAGCACCTCCTCGATGATCTTCTCGACCGTGCCGTCCTCGTGCGCGCGCGGGGTGTAGATCCACACGTAGAACGCTTCGAGGAAGGCCCGCTCGGTGGGCGCGGCTTCCGGCAGCCAGCGCCAGGATTTCCCCGCGGCGCGGAGGAACGCGTCAGAGCGCGCCCAGGTGCTGGTCAGGACCAGGCTGCGGACGAGTTCGGGGTGCCTGAGCGCGAGTTCCTGGGCGATGGCACTGCCGCCGGAAAAGCCCGCCACGTGGGCGGCGGGGACGTCGAGCGCGCGCAGCAGCGCGGCGGCATCATCGGCCAGGGTGGCCACCGTGAACGGTTCGGCAGGCAGCGGTGTGCGGCCCATGCCGCGGCCGTCGTAGGCGGTGAGCCGGTAGCGGTCCGCGAGCCCGTCGAGCTGATACTGCCAGGCCTCGGCGGGATCACCCAGCCCGGCGATGAGCAGGACATCCGGCCCGGTTCCCCGGCGCTCTACCCATACGTCCAGGGTCCCCGCGCGTACGTGCTCACCCATCCGTCAGCCCCCCTCCGGCCCGCCAGGCCGGCGCCGCATGTGCGTGCGCAGGCATACACCGGGCTTGAACAACGGTCGTAGAAGTCGAGGTCCTAGCCGAAGCCAGCCAAGCCGGTCGCTGTGCAGTTTCCGTGTCGCCGCCATGGCGGCCATGTGAAGACGGCCAGCGAACGGCCGGCACCGCCTCCGCCGAGTTGATGTACGTGACGAACTTCAGCGCCACGGGGTTTGCCGAGGAAATCGAGACGGGCGTCTATCGTCGCATTCCCGGAACACGCTCATCGGCCACGACGATCAATCCGGCCAGGCCTGTCCGGAACCGGACCGGTATCCGACACGGAAAAGATCATCGTCCGCCGGTTCTTGAATTATCCGGACCCGGCGTGAAGATGGTGCCGTGGATCCACGGACCACCGACCGTGTTCCGCGCCTCGCGGACGGATACTCCGGTCGGCCCCCGCCTTCCGCCGCGCAGTACCGGTTCAGGCGGGGCGTGCTGGTCATCGCGCTGCTGGCACTGACGGTGCTGACGGTGCTGACGGGGGGTTGGCTGGGCCGTCCTGGCCCGGCGCCGGTCCTGCTCCGCCTGGCGTGGGTCTTCTCGCCGGCCTCGAACACCGTGACCGTACGGGTCACCCACCCGGCCGGGATGTCCGCCCGGCAGATCGTGGCCCAGAGCCGGCTGGCCGTGTCGACGGACGGCGACGGGCAGCCGGAACGCTGGTCCGCGGCCGACGGAACGGTGCGGATGCCAGTGCCTCCCGGCAGCCGGACCAGCCTGCTGATCCGGCTCACCGGCCCGCAACCGCTGACCACGACGGTGACGGTCACCGCCCCGCCGCCGCTGCGGCTCGTCGCGTCCCGTGGCGCCTCCGGCCAGTGGCTCGTGGACATGTCCAGCCCGCTGCGCCCCCCGTCGGCCCTGGTCCTGTGCGGTACGGACCAGGTCAGCCTCGCGGCACCCGCGCGGGTGGCGCTGTCCTACGGCGGAACCGCCTGCCGGGCGCGGCTGCAACTGACCGCACTGGACGGCGAGCAGGCGGACGTCCCGGTCACGATCCCGGCCTTGCCCCAGGCCATGAGGCCTGCCGTGGACCGGCTGTATTGCTTCGCCAGTCCCGCCGGGGATGCCGTCTACATCACTATCGACGACGGCTGGACCCCGAGCGCGGAGGTGCTGGCCATCATGCGCCGGACTCACGTGCCCGTCACGACCTTCCTTATCCAGAAGGCCGCCCAGCAGAACCTGGGCTACTGGCGCGCCTTCGCCGCAGCCGGCGGCCTGATCGCAGACCACACGTTCTCCCATCCCAACCTCACCAAGCTGCCGCTGCGTCAGGCCACCGCCCAGTGGGCGGAAGACCGGGCCGCGCTGGGCCGCTGGTTCGGCCAGACGCCTGATCTGGGTCGGCCTCCCTACGGGGCCTCCAACCGCAGGGTCGAGGTGGCGGCGGCCCGGGGCAGGCTGCTGGCCCTGGCGGGCTGGAGCGCCACCATGTCGGGCGACACCATCCGGACCTGGGACGGCAGGCCGCTGCGCGCGGGCGAGATCGTCATCCTGCACTGGGTTCCCGGGCTGGGCAGCCAGTTCGCTGCCCTGCTCGCGCAGATCAGCGCCCTGCACCTGCACCCGGCGCCGCTGACGTTGGCCAGCTTCGCCGGCGTCGTCCCCCAGCAGCGCTCGCTCAGCGGCGACTGATACCGTGCCGACCGCGAAATCCCGGCACCGGCGCGGGTGCCCTGTTTGCGTCCGGGGCATCGGCAGGCAAAACTCGCAGCCATGACATCCAGCATCGACAGCAATCCCGAGGACGAGTACGCCGACGACGAGTATGCGGATTATGACGCCGAGGATCGCGAACAGCCCTCGACGCCGACAGATATTCCCGACGAGGAGCCCGAAGCAGACGTGCTCGAACAGCGCCAGGAAGTCCCGGACCGCGAGGACGACTGGTAATAGCTGGCACTCATCGGTCTCGTGCCCGCTCAACGGACCATCCACTCCCTTATCCTGGCCCGCCGGGGCGGTCTAGCAGTGGCGGCGGCAGGTGCTCGTCCCGAGGTGAACATGAATCTGGGTGCTGAGCGCCGGCGTGTGCCGCGGCGCCGGGTAGGGGGTCACGGCGCTGGCCTGGGGATGGCCCAGAAGCACGAAGAGGACGGTCACCAGGCCCCCGACAAGGCCGACGGCCCCCGCGACCAGCCCTATGGCCACTTTGAAGTCCATCACGATCCCCTCTTCCCGCCTGCCTCCCATCAGGAGCAGAAGCGGGCGCGGCACATCGGCAGCCGTGGTGAGGCTGGCAGGAATTGACGCCGCCGCTCTGGTCTGGGTGGGTAAGCCGAATTTGCTGGCATGGTCCTGTCACCAGCCGGAGGGTCATCGCGGCGCGGTTGATACAGTCCGGAGCCGGCGGGCTGGTCGTGGGCCCGATCAGCTGACGAGCAGGCGCTGTACCGAGGCAGGCAGTGGTATGCCATCGCGCAGATCCGGCGCGGCCAGCGGTCGATCGTAGCGTTGCACCACGGGCAGCACGCCGGCCCAGGCCGGGCCGGCCACGTCGTCGGGCGGGTCGTCGGGCCACCCCTCAGACACCTTCAGCGACCACTCCGCGATGGGCAACGCCAGTACCAGCACGGCGGCGAGTTCCTTTGCCGTCGATGCCCGGACCTCGGCGCTGCGCCCGGGGATGAGCGCGTCGGTAATGATGTCCAGGGCACGGCGCTTCGCGTCCGGCTCAGTGATCGCCTGGCACTGTCCGAACAGCACCGCGCTGCGATAGCGCATCGACGACTCGAACGCCGAGCGGGCCACCACCAGGGCGTCGAAGGCCGTTACGGCCAGGCAGGACGGCGCTCCGGCCGCCAGGAGCCGCAGCCAGCGCGAGCCGGTCGAGCCATGCGCGAGCACGCGGTCGCCGTCGCGTACTACGGCA
>Ga0306924_10007833_pt1 | contig 10743 bp, 9 predicted proteins | sample sta12Can44000111_FD_203756 | JGI IMG/M metagenome (GOLD analysis project Ga0306924, IMG submission 203756) | Lab enrichment of tropical soil microbial communities from Luquillo Experimental Forest, Puerto Rico - statanox.12C.anox.44.000.111 (v2)... | ecosystem: Environmental > Terrestrial > Soil...
ATCCGCTGTCCCCGTTGCCGTCACTCAACGTGCGACGAGCCTCGGTATAAAGGTATTTCGGGCCTATGGCAGCACCGAGCACCCTTCCATGACGGGGGGCTTGATAGATGACCCCGAAGTCAAGCGCTTACACACCGACGGTCAGCCCGCACCCGGTGTGGAGATCAAGCTCAACGACGACGGCGAGATCCTTAGCCGCGGGCCGGACCTCTGCCTTGGCTACACCGACTCTTCCCTCACCACCGAGATGTTCGATGCGGAAGGCTGGTATCACACCGGGGACGTGGGTGTACTCGACCACGAAGGCTATCTCGCCATAACCGACCGGATCGCAGACATCATCATCCGTGGCGGGGAAAACGTCAGCGCGCAAGAGATCGAAGAGCTCCTTATGGAGATGCCAGGCATCGCGGAAATCGCCGTGGTCGCTGCTCCCGATGAACGCCTGGGGGAGCACGCCGCCGCCGTCGTTCGGATGACCGCGGACTCCCCCGCACCCTCCCTCGACGATGTGCGGAGACACCTCGCCGACGCCGGTCTTGCCAAACAAAAGTGGCCGGAGGCTCTCTACGTCGTCACGGCCTTTCCCCGCACACCCTCGGGCAAGATCCAAAAATTCAAAGTTCGCCAGCAGCTCCGGATGGGCGAACTCATCTAACGAGACTGGTAACGGCGTCAGCTAGTAACACTGTTCTAGCCCAGTGGGATCGCCGCGACCTGTGATCCACCGACTGATGCGCCAGCTGCATCTCGCGACACCATTGCTCTTTGCGAGGTCCGGCCGTCCATCCATCGTCGTCGGGCCTACAAATCGAGCGCCACGTCCGAAAATGGGGGCACCATGTTGCTGCGGGTTACCGAGTTCAACGTCGAATCCGCCCTCAATGGGGGTCCGCCGTTCCGTCCCCCAGCTCCTGGCTCTCGCCGGCCAGCTCCTTGGGTTCGAGCCGGAGCCGTGCAGTCACTGACCGAATGGCAGGACCGCCTCACCACAACAAGGCGATTGACAACCTCAGCGACAACATCGCCGGGGATTTTCGCCGCCGCGGGATCCGACTCGCCCGCCAACGGTTTTCGTCGCGTAGCCGCCAAAGACTCGATCTTCACGTAGATCGGCATCGCCGCGGCGGCACACTGCGGCCTGCATGCCCTGCGCAGACCATATTTCAAAAACGCGGCGGCCGGAGCCGTGTTCGTCGGCGATCGTGGGCAAAGCCTGCAGACATACCAACGGGCAATCGTTCAGGCCTCTGAAGCAAACTCAGATCCCGGGCGAAGACTAGGAACTCAATGCGCTTTGCCGTTCCTCGTTCATGGGCCGATCCGAGCAATGCGGCCGACTACTGCATTAAGCATGTCTTCGGTGTCAGGCCAAGGGAAGTCCTGGGGGATGTTGGCGAGCAGGGTTGCGAGACCGTGCAGGGCCGCCCACACCGAGACAGCATCGGCGAAGGGGTCGGTACTGGCCGAGCGTCCGGCCTGGGCACATTCGGCGACGCCTTGCACCAGGAGTCCCAATGCGATCATGCCCTGGGCGCGGGCCTCGGGGTCGATCTCGCGTTGGCGGGATTTCGCCTTGAATTGATGGAAAATGAGTTGGTACCGCTCGGGCCGCTCCGCCGCGAAGGCCAGGTAGGCGCGACATCCGGCGTAGAGGCGCTCGACCGGGTCGGCGAGCGGAGCAATCCCCGCCTCGAGCGCGGCGGTGAGCTCGAGAAATCCGTTCGCGAGCAGCTGGTCGAGCACAGCCTCTCGGTCGGGAAAGTGCGTGTAGATGGAAGGCGCCGCGATGCCGGCGGTCCGGGCGATGGCTCGCAGGGTCACGGCGGACTCGTCGCCTGTCTCGTCGAGCAGGGTGGAGGCGGCCTGGAGAATCTCGGCCCGTAAGCGGGCTCCCTCTCCCCTGGGGTTGCGCTGGCGGCGGCCTGGTGGTGGGCCGATCAACTGTGTACTCACAAATGTAACTTTACATCCGTTCGCTTCCGTGTTACAACACCTAACGAGTGTAAGGCAACGAAAGTTAGGAGACATCATGGGCAATCCCGTCATAACCAAGAGCCCTTGGAACGGGGGCGACGCCCATCCTGCCCGGCGCAAGATCCTCCTGGTCCTGTGCCTGTCTCTGTTGATCGTGGTGATTGACAACACAGTGCTCAACACGGCCCTGCCAACACTGGCCCGAACTCTTCATGCGGGCACGGGTGGCCTGCAGTGGATCACCGACGCGTACAGCCTGACCTTCGCTGCCCTGCTGATCACGGCGGGCGCCCTCGGTGACCGCTTCGGGCGGCGCCGGGCGTTGGCCGCGGGCCTCGCCTTCTACGCCGTTGGCTCAGTCGGAGCGGCGTTGGCGAGCGGAACCGCCAGCTTGATTGTGTGGCGAGTTGTGATGGGCGCAGCCGCCGCTTTCGTCATGCCCGCCACGCTGTCCATCCTCAACGCGGTGTTCCCAAGAAAAGAGCGGGCTCAGGCCATCGCCCTGTGGTCAGCCGTCGCCGGCATCGCCATTGTGATCGGCCCCACGCTCGGCGGATTCCTTCTCTCGCACTTCTCCTGGGGGAGCGTGTTCTGGGTCAACCTGCCGCTCGTTGGCGTTGCGCTAGTCGCCGTGGCCGCCGTCGTACCCGAGATTGCTGGTGGGCCAGCCGATCCCACCGGCGTCGATCTGGTGGGCATGTTCGCCTCCATTGTCAGTCTTCTCGCGCTGGTCGACGCTGTGATCGAAGCACCCAACCGCGGATGGACCGCCCCCCGCACCGTGACCGAGTTCGCCATTTTCGCCGCCGCGTTCGCTGGATTCGTGTTCTGGGAAGCCCGCCAGCCGCACCCGATGATCGACGTACGGGTGTTCGCCAACCGGGCATTCAGCGCTGCCTCGGGGGCGCTAGCCCTGACTTTCTTTGCCCTCTTCGGTAGCCTCTTCGCGCTGACCCAGTATCTGCAGTTGGTCCACGGCTACAGCACTCTGGCGGCCGGGGTCCGGGCGCTGCCCTTCGCTCTGGCCATGGCGGCTGTCTCGCCCGTGAGCAGTCCGGTCGCCCGCCGATTCGGCGTCCGCGCCGTCGTTCCCGCCGGCCTCGTCCTGCTGGCTGCCGGGCTCTGGTGGCTCCACGCCCTGAGCGCCACTACCAGTTATGCCCATGTTGCGGTCGCAGTGGTCGCCATGGGTGCGGGGATGGGCTTGATCATGGCCCCGGCCTCCGAGTCGATCATGACAGCGCTCCCCCAGCACCAAGCCGGGGCCGGGAGTGCCATAAACGACACCGTCCGCGAGGTCGGCGGAGCCCTCGGGGTCGCCATCATCGGCAGCCTGATCTCGGCCAGCTTCAGAGACCATCTGCACCTGAGCGGCCTGCCCGCAGCGGCGGTCCAAGCGGCCAAGACCTCGATCGCCACCGCCGACCAGGTCGCCGCAACCGCCGGACCGCACGCTTATTCCGTGGCCACGGCCGCCCACGCCGCCTATGCAAGTGGGATGAGCTTCGGGCTCGCGATTGCCGCGATGGCGGCGCTGTTCGGTGCTGGCGCCGCCGCGCTTGCCCTGCCCGCCCACAGTCAGGCCGTCACGTTGCGTCCGAGCTCTGAGCTCGTAGCCGCCTAGCACGCAGAAAGCTCGTCCGATGATGCAGATGAACCCCACCCTCGACAGCGGCGTCGCATCGCCGGCACCGTCGCGACCGCCCGCCCGCAGGCAGCGCATTTGGCCTTTCGTCGAAAGCGGACCGCGAAGCCATATTGAGGGACACCCAGATTTCGTCTCGAACCCGGCACCGACCCGGCGCGAAGCGAAGGCCGAGCCGGTCGTGCTGCGTGCTAACCCCACTGCCGGCTCCAATGCCGGCGGTCGGCGAAGCACCCACACACGCTGCCAACCATCGCAGGTAGCGGGTTTCTCCGCGGCCGGACCCTGGCTTCTTGAACGCGGCCCGTCCGCCGCCCAATACGCGGCCGACCAAGTCGACTCCGTGCAGGACGATCCCACAGGGCGCTTCGCCTTGTTGCGCTCCCTTTATGAAGATTTGTCGGGCTTCCCCCGGCGACACTTGCCATATCGCCGCGCCGCACTTGCGTTTATGGATTGGCAGCTCCAACGTGGCGTTCTCAATCGGCTCGACAGCCCAGAGGCCGGCAGCCCGTGGTGGCGAGCGGTGAACGTCGGGCTCATTCGAGACACCGCCGAAGCGCGCGCCCGTGTACTCGGCTGTACCGGCCTGCCGTCTTCGGAGCCAGTCCGCTTCTGGCTGACCTTCATCGAACACCCGTCGGCACGCGCCTGGTACCGGGCTCACAACGCCAGCATCGTCAGCGCCTACATCGACAACCGCCGTTTAGCCCGCACCGAGTCGGCCGTCGAAGTGTTCTTCCTCAATCTGATCCTCGTCCGGGTCCTCTACGCGCATGCACTGGTCGCAGCGCCCCGACTCGCACTCGGGCATCTGGGACGGGTGGCACCCTTGCTGGGCGATCCACGTCTTGGCTCGACGGGCCTGTTTCTCTCCCTCGCTCGGGTCCTACCCGATCGGTACCCGTTGGACGGAGACCTCCAGCGATACGTCGATGCCGAACTCGGGTTCGGCCGACTCCTGGACCTCGGTGTGATTCAACCCAGGCTCGACGCGCTCTACGCCTGGTCGGCGGCAGAACTTGCGATCCCCCGGCTCCGCGGCCTCATCCGTGACGGCGTGCCCGCCTACGCCACGGACGCCAACGACCCCAGTCCTTGGAATAACACTCCCAAGACCGCCGTCCGACTGGCTCGACGGGTCCTCCCACCCCCGAGCAAGAGAGACGTCCAACGGATTCTGTCGGCACCCTGTACGCGCCCGGCTGACGCACCTTCCGGCGATCTAGTGCGTGGGAAGGCGATCGACCGGCCGGCGTGCGGGCCAACCCGCAAGGCAACAGAGCTGCCACGGCGCCTCGGTTGATGAACTCCCACATCGGCGACTTCCAACGAGACATCACAGGATGGTCGGACCGAGTTCATCACAGGACCGGCATCTTTTAATCCACAGGGAGCGACTGCACCACCGTGCCCTGTCCTCGTTCTGACGCAGACATGAAAGGAGCACACGGATGAAAAGGACCATGGTCATCACCGGAGCGAGCTCGACTCGTTACGACTTTGCTGACAGTTGACACGCGGAATTCGTGATCTTGAACGCCTGAGAGACGGGGATAAAGCCTTTCACGCACGGCACTATCTGGCCGTTCACGACCCGAGACACCATCATCTCGTTGTTGAAGATCCGAAGACTTCCCAACACACTGAATGTGCCAGTGGTTGGGAATGCGGGCGTGCGGAGGTCAAACGGAACCATCCCGCCGAACTGAGTCGGCCCAACCGTATTCAGGGCCGCAACGAGCGATGCGGATGAAATGGTCTTTACGCCCGCCAGAGCCTGCGCCACGAGGTGAACGCCCTCCCAGGCCCCTTCGCCTGTTTCGATGCGGGACACCGTTGACTTCGCGATGCCCGGGACGTTCCCATACTGGTCAACTTCAGAATTGAACCGCGCCACACCAGGGTTTGTGGTGTATGAGCTTGGATAGCTATTCCCGATGAAGTACACGCCATTCTTCTTGTTTCCTAACGTACCCAGATCCTTGAGTGTCGTAACGGCGCTGTCGGACACGACCGCGGTCGACTCGAAGTTCACGCCCTGATTCAACATCGCCTTCATCAAGACAACGCCACTGGGACCAATGCTGAAGTAGGTCAACTTTGACTGTGATGCGATAAATGCCGCTGCGTTCGGGGTAAAATCGGGAGTTGCCGTCGTTGAACCTTCTTGAATAAGAGGTCTGGGCGATCTTGCGTCGAAAAGCAGAGGATAACGACGCTTTCATCGAGGAGATCATCGACCAACGGACTCAGAATTAGGGGTTGGCCACAGACTCTTCGCTTCATCCATGCGCAAAGAAGCAAGACTCACCAACCACAATGGACCTCGTCCCAATGAGAGGGTAAGCAAGCGGGCAATTAAAGGACATTGGTACTCCGTTTAGGCGTTAGACCGGGGTTAGGCGAAGCAACGCTGCAAGAAACCAGCAAGCTCGATATCGATATCTCGATCCTCTGGTGCCATCCCCATGAAGCCACCGTGTGGGGCCGCCTCAATGACATGCAATTCGGCCTGGACCCCTGCGGAACGAAGAGCACGATGCATGCGCACGGCATTCGACAAGAAGAGGTCTCGGGTTCCGGTACTCAAGAAGGTCATCGGGAAACCGGTCGTGAAGTCGGCGAAGAGCGGGGAGAGGTACGGATCGGCGAGCTGGTGGTCCCCGCCATAGAGTTCGTTTATCGGCAATAGACCGGATGTGAGTGTGGTGTCGACTCCAAGGAGAGTCCGAAACGAGTCACCGCTCTCGGTCAGATCGAGTTCCGGTGAGAGCAGCACGACGCCAGCAGGCATCGGCAACCTTTCATCGCGCACCCGGAGCACGAGCGAGGCTGCCAAGTTAGCGCCGGCAGAGAGACCGCCGACGACGATTTGTTCTGCGCGATACTCATCCAGCATGGCCTCATAGGTTTGGACGCAGTCGTCGAGACCGGCAGGAAAAGGATGGTCCGGTGGCATCCGATAGTCGACGGCCCACATCCGGATCGAATGTCGTGTCGCATTCATCATGCCCAGTCCTCGGCAAATCTCGCCACCACAAAAGATCAGCGAACCCCCGTGGATCTCGAGGTAAACGCGCCGATCGTCTGGATCCAGTCCAGGCGGAGTCACTACGTACACCTGGGTACCGTTTATCGTTCGATCGACGACGTCGACGTCAGCCATCATTGGCAACATCAGCTTGAATCCTTCTGCGATCTGATCATCAGCCGTGGCAATAAGGCTGCGCCAAGCTTCCAAATCGTCCGGCGCGGGGTATACCGCTGGCTCCGTGGAGCCGTTCGCAAGAATGCTCTGGGCTTCGGTGCTGACTGACGTCGGGACGGGGATGTCTCGACCCCGCACGTGCAGCATTTGAGATTGGATCGCGTCACGCTCGTTGGTCGATTCGAGGCTTACCGACTTATCCACCAGATCGCGCAGAAGGTCAATGCAGCGCTGCCTCGACTTTTGCCGATCTTCGCCAGCTCCGATGACGTTCAACCAGAGTTCAGTCGCGCCCGCGTCGAGTACGTCTTGAAGCTGACGACGCACCGATTCCTCGTCACCGACGATCGCAACGTCAGCTGGCGATTCGGCCCCACCCAATTCCATGATCCGGACGTAGTTTGGATGAGACCCATAGAAGGCAGCGGTTCGAGCAACCGCCTCACGCGCTTCGTGGCGATCATCGTGGACAACCACTGGAAGACCGGCGACAATCCGAGGTGCTGGACGTCCGGCTTCAGCGGCGGCAGCACGGACGCGCGGAGAAATATGTCGCTCAATGGCCGCGATGGGGGCCGTCCACGAAATGACGCCATCGGTCCACTCACCTGCGACGCGAAGAAGACGTGGGCCCAAAGCTGCCAACAACACCGGCACCGGTTCCGAAACCACAACCGTGCCGGCGGGTGCATGGGCTGTCCAGTCGTCACCCTCAAACTCGACTGCTTCTCCCTTTAACAGAAGGGAAAGAATCCGAACGTACTCCTCGGTGTTTCGGCCAGGATGGTCGTAGGACAGACCATAGATGTCACGCACGAGAGACGCGTGGGAGGGACCGATGCCAAGCGTAAAGCGCGAGCGTCCTATTGCCGCAGCAGCTGCCGCCGCGCGATTGGCCTGCAAGATCGGGTGGCAGGGATAGGTCTGGAGGACAGCCGTACCGAGTTCGATTCGCTCCGTGGCCTGAGCGGCGACCGCCATGGCGACAAGGGGATCACCGAGGACGGCACTTGCGTACCAAAGCGAAGTAAAGCCCTGAGCCTCGGCTAGCTTAGCCTGTTCGACCAACTTGTCGGTGTCCGATGCACCGCCGGTCAACCCGATACGCATCAGCCAAGTCTCGGGGCGAAGAGCAGCGGAATGTCTTCATCGATTTCGAGATCGAGACTTCTCATCATCCATGCGGTGATTTCATAAGTCCCGACGGTGAAAATTAGGTCGAGTAGTTGCTCGGTCGTCAAACTGTCCGACAGAGCGTCCCAAGTCGCTTGCTCGATCGCGCCATCGTCAATGAGCTCATCAACCGCAGACAGGATCGCTGCATCGATCGGCAGCCAAAATGGGGCCTTTGGACCATACGCGATTCGGCTGATCTCGTCATCGGACAATCCGGCGTCTAGCGCCATGAACACGTGTTGGGCCCAGAGGTAGCCCGATTGGCGCCGAGTTGCGACGCGCATGACAATCAGCTCGCGCTGGCGTTCGCTCAGTGTCGTCGCCATGAGAATGTGACCGAGAAACGTCATGAATGCCCGACTCAGCGCAGGGTGATAAGCGAAAGCACCCAGAGTGTTGCGAGAACCTGGCCGGTCCTTCGAGATCGGACGCGGATGGCGCGGCTCGGGCGGCATCATTGCCTCGAGAGCGTCTCGCATCTCTGGCGGCCATTCTTTTGGCGGCAGCGGCCTTATACGCGACACCTCAGGTGATCCGCCCGCCATTAACTCCGAAGACCTGTCCATTAACATAGCCCGCTTCCTCCCGGACCAAGAACGAGCACGCGGCAGCGATATCCGCAGGTACCCCAACTCGTCGCACCGGCGTCCGAGCGGCATGGAAATCAACTCCTTCGCCCAGCTGACCGGCGGATTCGGCGGCACGCAGCAGGGGTGTGTCGATGAAACCGGGCGGGATCGTGTTGACGGTCACCCCCTTCGGACCGAATTCCAGCGCCAGAGCCTTGGTCAAGCCGATGACACCGGCCTTGGAGGCTACGTAATGAGCCATGTAAGGATTCCCACTCTGCCCGCCGGACGACGAAATGTTCACGATCCGTCCCCACCTGGCTGCGATCATGTCGGGCAAAACGGTCTGACAGCAATGGAAGGTGCCCGTCAGATTGACGTCAAGCAGGCGGTTCCAGGTCTGGATGCTGATCTTGAGAAACGGTTCAAAGCCTGTGACACCTGCATTGTTGACCAAGACGGTCGCCGGACCGAGAGCGTTGCGTACGTCATCTACCACACCCTCAAGTCGCAGCCGATCAGAAACGTCCACCGCATAACCCAGGGCCGTACCTCCGTCGGCTTGGATCTTTGCAGCGACCGTCTCTGCGGACTTGTTGTCGCGATCGAAGACGGCCACATTCATCCCGTCAGTCGCGAGTCGCTCGGCGATGGCTCGACCAATGCCAGAACCTCCACCGGTCACGATCGCTATGCGGGTCGACACGCCGTCGATCGGGCCATTGTTCATGCCACTGCCAGATCGCCCGCAAGGGTCGTGCGGTGCAAGAGGCGGCGCGATGTGGGGTCATAAGGGAGTGCTCGGTGCATCAGCCCCGTGTTGTCCCACATGACGAGATCGCCTGGCCGCCATTGATGACGGAAGACGAATTGGGGTCGCGTGCTCCATTCAAGCAGGCGGTCCAAGAGGGCTTTGCCTTCATCAGGCGCACACCCGATCACCTTTTCGGCGGTGGCGCCAATGAGCAGCGAACGTCGGCCATCTGGCCTCGTCCACACGAGGGGATGCTCTCGAGTGGGGACTTTGTCCCAGCCTGCGCGTTCCTTCGGCGTCGGGTTAGGGGTGACGAGGAGTTGCGTGGCCGCCATACTGTGAACGACGCGGACTTTTGCGAACTCCGCCTTGTCGTGGTCAGGCAGCGCCTCGTACGCGAGATAGGTGCTTGCAAATTCGGTGTCGCCACCTTCGTCAGCGACCTCTCGTGATACCAAAAGGGTCATCTTTTGCGGAACGTGATCCTGCGCCCCATCAATGTGCCAGAAAAAGGTACTGCGGCGATAGGTGGCGAGCTTGCTACGGGTCGGGTCGAGTGTCACGGGCGAGACCTCCGGGTGTTCCGGAAGCCCGCCGATGGGTGCGACGACGACTTCGCCGAGCAGACGGCTAAAGCTCACCAGGTCCGCGTCGTCGATGTGCGCGTCGCGATACACGATGACGCCATAGTCCTTCAAAGCTTCAAGACAATCTGCAGCCACGGCGGGATCCACGAACTCGTTCCGGGACACGCCATGTCGTTCGACGCCAAAGGTTGGCCGATCGCTCACAGATACCAACCTCCGTTGACACCGATCTGTTGGCCAGTAATGAAACCTGCATCCTCAGAGCAAAGGAATTCGCATGCAGCGGCAACGTCTTCGGGGGTGCCAGCCCGACGCACCGGGGTCATCTTCGCCACCGCCTTGAGGCTGATGCGCCCTTCTTCCTGCGCGGCATGCACCATGGGCGTGTCGATGATTGAAGGAGGGATTGTGTTCACCGTGATCCCGTGAGGTGCGAATTCGACGGCAAGCGCCTTTGTCAGCGCAATGACGCCCCCCTTCGATGCGACGTAGTGCGCCCGGTTGGCAGCACCCGATTGTGCACTCGATGAGGAGATCGTAATGATTCGACCCCAGCCTGCGGCGAGCATGTCTCCAACTGCGGATTGAATGCAGTGGAACGTACCGGACAGATTCACGGCAAGGGCGCGATCCCAGTCACTGCCCGCGATGTCGACGAACGCGGCGTCGAGGTCGATTCCTGCGGCAGTTATCAGGACTTCAATCGGCCCTAACTGTTCTCGAGCCGCCGCCACCGCATCATCAACCGCGCGACGGTCACTCACATCAGCAATTAACCCGAGCACCCCACGCTCATTCTCCACTTGCCGGACTGCATCCTTTTG
>Ga0306924_10007834_pt1 | contig 10742 bp, 11 predicted proteins | sample sta12Can44000111_FD_203756 | JGI IMG/M metagenome (GOLD analysis project Ga0306924, IMG submission 203756) | Lab enrichment of tropical soil microbial communities from Luquillo Experimental Forest, Puerto Rico - statanox.12C.anox.44.000.111 (v2)... | ecosystem: Environmental > Terrestrial >...
GATTTCAACCTTGACCAGCGAGCGCGCCGGGTGGGACGGAATTGCACTTGAATCCTACTGCAATGTGCCAGGCTGCGATATCGCCGAGCACGAGCACCCGACGCATCTCCTCAATCTCTTGGTCGGCGAACCGGTGCGCACCGAGTGGACTACCGAGGGTCGATGTCATTCCGCGATCAACGAGCCCGGTACGATCTACCTGCTCCCCCGGGGGACGCGCGATAAGGTTACCTGGATGCATCAATCGTCGCGCGTAATGCTGGCCATTGATCCGAATTTCCTGGCTCAATCCGTCGAGGAGACGGCGCATCTCGAGGATGTTGCACTCACACCTGATTGGGAATTGAAGGACCGGCATATCGCCGCGCTTATGATGGCGCTCCATGCCGATCTGGAAGATGGACAGCCGGCGGGGCCCCTCTATGGCGAGATGCTGGCCGCGACGCTTGCCGCATATTTGGTCAAGCGCTTCTCGATTCGTCCTGTTGCCGCCAAGCGCGCGGCCGGCGGTCTGCCCAAGGCGCGTCTCAGACGCGTGTTCGAATTTATCTCGGCCCACTTGGGCGATGAAATTCGCCTCGAAACGTTGGCTTCAATCGCAGGGATGAGCCAGCACCATTTCAGCGAACTCTTCCGACGCAGCACTGGTGTCACTCCCCACCAATATGTGATCGGGCAGCGCGTCGAGCGCGGGAAGCGAATGCTGCGAGACACCGATCTGAGCATCCTCGAAATCGGGCTCGCGACCGGCTTTGCCGATCAAAGCCACTTCACCAAAACCTTCCGGCGCGTAACTCGAGTGACACCGCGAGACTACCGGGTCGCCGCCTGACGCGAATTTTCCGACAAATCGACAAATTTCCGACCCATTTGGACTAACGCGCAAGACGGGCGGGCTCTAAATCACGGCGGCCACCCCAGCGGAACATAGGTTCACAGCGCGTCCCTTCCGCCGATAGTGGAAACCTTCAGGAGGTGCCCCATGAAGATGTCGTCATTGCTGCTGCCCGCCTGTGTCGTGCTTACCCCGCTCTCGGCCATCGCGGGCAATACATTGGTCACATTCGACGGCGCGATCGGCGCTATTGGCGTCTCGGCGGGCTTGGGTACGGGCCCGATTGCCACGATGGTGACCCGGAACATTGTTCGCGGTGTCCAGCCGCCCAACACGCCCTGGGCAATCGCCGATTTCCAGGCCACGGTGACGGTTGACGGGCACATCACGGTCAACGGGAAAGGTCTCGTGTTCGCCGGCGGCGACACGATCGGGACTGCGAACGGCACGCCCGCCTCCGGCGGGAGCACCGTCATCAATGTTTTCGCCACACTCATTTGCGAAAACACTGCTCCATTCACCCAACGCAATACGAGCCTACAGGGCGTTCCCCTCGCTCCGAATGGCGACTTCCAGATCGACGACGTGGTGTCGCCTTCTCCGCCAGCGCCGTCCGCCTGCGCCACACCCGTGCTGCTGATTCGCAATGCGGCCAACCAGAACTTCTTCGCCGCAGGCATCGAGAAGTTCAACACTCAAGATAGTCAGTGATTAAGGGCCCCAGCTAGCCGGCTGGCCGCCGCAGCCCGGGCCGTTAGCAAGGCTGCGCCTGCCGATACTGCGCCGAGGGCACAGACGGCGGGCCAGCCGCCCCAGGAAGTGCCGCGCCGATGACCAGCGCGGTATAAGCCGGCCTCTCTGTCGCTGCCCCGATTACGCTTCTTTTCGAGAGGGCAAAGAAAATGGAATTCGCGATGAAGATCCTGAAGCCGATCATGGTCCTTGCTTTCGTGGTTCCCCTGTTTCCATCATCAACCTTCGCTCAATACACACGGACGGATTTGGTCTCGAATCAGCCGGGAGTTGCACCTAATACCGACGCACACCTGGTCAATGCCTGGGGTCTCGTTCAACGCCCCAACGGTCCGTTCTGGGTCAGCGATAATGGCACCGGGTTCTCCACACTCTATACTGGAACTGGTCTGCAAATAAACCTGATTGTATCAATACCGCCTGCGGCAGGCAGCCCGGCGGGGACCCTTGGAACGCCGACCGGCATCGTCGGAAACATCAGCCCGACCGACTTCATAATCACCGGAAATCGCACGTCCGGCCCAGCTAATTTCATCTTTGCGACGCTGGACGGCACGATCATCGCCTGGAATCCGAACGTTGACGGCGCCACAGGCGAGGTTAACGCCACCCGCACGAAGGCCGACAGGTCGGGCGTCGGCGCTGTATACACGGCGTTGGCCATCGCCACCACGACAGGAGGCCAATTTCTATATGCCGCCGATGATGGCTCGAACAGGAGAATTGACATGTTCGACGCCACATTTACGTTTGTAAAATCTTTTGACGACCCGAAGATCCCGAAAAATTTTGCGCCCTATGGGATTCAGAACATCGGCGGCGAAATTTGGGTCACCTACACCGCCCTCAACAAAGCGATGGGTGGCTTTGTGGACGTGTTTAATACCGACGGAAGCCTGAAAACGCGGTTTGCCGTCCAAGGTCCTCTCCATTCGCCCTGGGGTCTCGCTCAGGCTCCGGCCGATTTTGGTCCGATGAGCAACGCGATTTTGGTCAGCAACAACATTCCGCGAGGCCGGATCAATGCATTCGATCCCACTACGGGCGCCTTCCTTGGTCCGCTCCGTGATGAGAGCGGCAAGCCGATAGAGATCGACGATGTTTGGGCGTTGCAGTTCGGCAATGACACCGGTCCAAACACCGCACACAACCAACTCTTCTTCACTGCGGGTCCGAACAATTATGCCAATGGCCTATATGGCGTGATCACGGTTGGGCCATAGCCGGGCTTGACGCTAACCGTCGGCTGAAACGGCTAGCGGAAGCGATATAACCCGTTGGTTTCGTGTATGATTTGGTCGCTAAGCCCGGATCAAACCGAGGCAACGGAGTTCACGACTTGATGGATGAGACTACGGGGATTTTGCCGGGGTTGCCAGCCGTCGCGGGAAGCCGGTGGAAGTCCGGTTCGACGGCGGCCGGCTGACCTCGGATGCCGGGATCTTTGCTGCTGGCGGCGAACGAGCAGAGCCTCAAGATCGCCGAACGCGAAGGACGATTCAGAATTTGGTCGAGCGCGGCCTCGTCGAGGCCAGGAGGGGTAAAGGCACTTGCGTCACCCAGCCGAAGATCACGCAGGAGCTGACCGAGCTGACCGGCTTCGTCGAGGACATGCAGGCTTTGAGGCGAACCCCGACCGCCCGACTACTCGACGAGCGCATCGTGGCAGCTGACGAAGCCGTCGCGCACCAGCTTGCGTTGGCGCCCGGGACGTGGTGGTCAGGCTTCGGCGTGTTCGCTTGGCCGACGGTGTGGCGATGTCTTTCGACGAGACATACTTGCCTCGCGAGATAGGGGAGAAGGTTGCGGCCGACGACCTTGAGGCCGAGCCGGTCTTCGCGCTGCTGAGGACAAATATGGTACGCCTCTGGTCGAAGCTGAATACAAGTTGGAAGCGGCCGCCGCCGACCCTGTTGCCGCCGAGGCGCTCCAAGTACAGGCTGGCAGCCCGATCTTCCTGATCGAGCGCACGTCCTATACCACCGGCAATCGGCCAGTTGATTACGAGAGGCTCCACTATCGTGGCGATCTGATCCGGTTTGTGACGCGCCTTGCCCGACGCGCAAGGGCCTCGATGCAAAGGTGACGGAGCCCGCCTACGCAAGCAGTCAGCGGCCGCTGCGGGTCGGCGTCCCGCCGAGTGCCTGCCTTCGACGAATGGCCGGTGACGGCGCAACACCGTCGTTGCGGCGCGTTCCGGCGAAGGTCTCTTCACCGAACCCACAGCTGCCGTTCGACCTGCGTAGCGGGTACCGCTCATTTTGCAGACCAAGCCCTTCGTGTCGTCGTTCCGCTTGACGATCTCTATGCGCAGCAGCGGCGCCTTTGCCACCACAGCGTCAACCTGCCAGGCGTTGTAACCACCACCGGCCGAGATCAGGTCGAGCCAAGGGAAGCGACGGCGTATCTTGTCGAGAACCAAACCGGCCCCGTCGCGGTCCTGAATCGCGGCGAAGTGGACAACGACCTGCATCGGCAGCCCCTCGGTGTCGACCCGGGCGTGGATCTTGCGGCCCTTGACCTGCTTGCCGGCGCCGTAACCCACCTGGTCGTCGTTACCGCCCCTTTTTCGGCCGATTTGATCGGCTTGCTGTCGAGAACCGCCGCCGAGGGGCTGGCTTCCCCATCTATTCGCTCGCGCAATGCCATATGCAGCTCGGCCCAGATCGCCTCCCAGACGCCATCGCGCTGGAACTTGCGAAAGATATTGTAGACGGTCGAGCGCGGCGGAAAGGTGTCGCGCGGCAGATGGCGCCAGGGGCGGCCGGTCCGCAGCAAACACAGAATGGCGTTCACTGTCGCCCGCATGTCGGTTTTGCGCGGTCGCCCGCCGGGCAGGGCCGGCGGGATCAGCGGCGCCAGATGCGCCCACTCAACATCCCGCAGGTCGCTCGGATAGCCGTCGTCCTCCGCCGGTAAATCCGGCGCTGCTCCTCCGTCCACATCGCTGTTCGGCATCACCGTGAGCACGGTAGCCGAGAGTCCAGGCCATTCGCTACGATGCCGCAAACTTGGGTCAAGCTCTGAGCAACGGCCGCGGCTTGCGGTGAAGCGGCGAGCGGCGGCAAAGGCGAGGTCAGACCCGATGTTCGTGGGTCGAGGATATCTGGCCCATCACCGGCTCGCGTTGGCCTCAGCGTGGTAGACGGCTACCTGCAGGGTATGCCCCCAGGCATTGGGATCGCGACCGACGATCGCGATATGTAGGCAGGCCCGGTTGATTTCAGCATCTAATCAAGGTTGCCCACTATGACCACTCCGAACGGCCATGGCGGCAGGCGCCCCGTTGCCGGGCGCCCAAAAAGTAGGACCACGCTGCTGCGCGAGACGGCGGAGCAGTTACTGCACGACCTATCCCAGCTTCACCATCGGCGTCAATCCGGCGATCACGTCGTCGACGAATTACGACGGCTGACCGCGGCGGTGCACCGGCTCCGTGAGAACCAACGTAGCGAGAGCGAGAGCCTGCAGCCGATCCTGCGCCGGCTAACCGAGATCGAACGTCACCTTCGCTTGACTGAAACGCCCGAAGCGCCACGGCCGAGCAGGCGCCACCCGATGGAAGCGTGAGCATGGTGACGCGCAGCACAGGCACAGCGCATCTGTTCGCCAGGCCACGCTCGGGCGCCGTGGTCGGGTCGAGCCGGTTTGGCTGTGTCGATTTGCGGCGGGATCACGCAACGAAGGGTCGAACCGGTGAGGTCTGGAGCCCCGCTGGGCTAGGGCGGCGGCGCAGCGCGAGGCTCCACTTCGACATGGGTCGTCGCCGAGCTCCGCCCCTGGCTAAAGTAAGACACGGGACGCCGTGACCCCGCCTCAACACGTTGGCATCGCCCGCAGCCCCGCAGCGCAGGAGGCGCATTCGGTTTCGCTTGCGGGGTCTACCAGCCACCGCAGGAGAGCCGTACCACGCGCGGCCGCACAGCGTCTGTGACCACCGCATCGCGAAGCACGTGCCGCACGCATTAAAGACGGGTACGACCTCGCCAGCCGCGATACCGCGGCCATGCGCCTCGTTGGGTTAGTCCAGCGTCTCGGACCCCGCCACCTTCCCCAGCGCGTTCATCCCCGCGTCCATCCGGGTGGCGCTTCGAGACAGGGGAGTTGGGGAGGCATCGCGATCCACCCTTCCTGCGCCACCGCGCACGGTTCACTGTTCCATCCAGAAGATCTCCGTCGTCACATAGCCGTGTCGCTGCCCGGCAAAACGGCATTGGCGGCAGCCGCGTCAGCGTTTAGCTGCCTGGTTGTGAGCTCGTTTCAAGCATGAGGCAACAGCGTCGGGCTCGTGCTCGATGCCGTCTAGTTCGTGGAGCGCGCGGCAGATTACCCTGACCACCGGACCGTCGGATTTCACCGATGGGCGGTTATAGCCAGCGCTCACTAATGCAGCGCTCACCAGCGGCGCCAGCGCCCTCGCCATTACATGCCAAGCCGCTATCTGCCGCCCCTGTTTAGGCGGTGGCCCGATGTACGGCTCGGCCAATTTTGCCGCGTTCCACAGATCAATCAGACGCCCGACCGCAGGATCGCCCGATGTCGCCTCAGGCGATGCGAGACGGAGGACCTGCGCCAATGACATTTGCATCTCGGCGACTGATCGCTGCAATCGGTGACATTCTTCGAGGATGATGTCCCGTTGCGGACAATTTGGTGGCCGCGCCTCCTGATCCCACCCATACATCAGTTGGGCGATTTGTATGACTTCGGGTCCGCGCGGGATTTTTGCTTGGCGCGGCCGATGCGGTTGCGCAGAGGTAGCCTCCCTAAACCAACGCTCGATCCTAGGGAGCAGACCCGCGTATGGTGGAGACGGTTCTTCAATAAAGCCGGCTTCCGGTTTCGGCAGCGGCTCTTGGCCCCATGCTGCCCGGATCCGGTTATTGAACTCATAGAGTTGCCGATAGACTGGGCTCATGCGTGAGCCCCAAGCCGTTCGACCGGTACCTCCTCGATTCCGCACAGCTCCTTTAGCCGATTGCACACTCTCTGCGCCGGCGCCCGGAGCCGGTCGACCGTCATTTGCACGTATCCGCTCGTCACATCCTTGCCAAGCGAGTGATTTATCAAGGCCTTTAGTGCGAGCGGCGAGATATCCGAGTTTTCAGCGATCGTGACATAGGTGCGCCGCAGGTCATGCGCGGAGACCGTGATACCGCTCGCCTCTGCAACCCGCTGTAGCGGAAATTTCGGTTCTTCGATGTGGCGCGATCTGCTGTCAGCGCCGAAGACAAAAGGCCCGTCGTCACCGAGTCCGCGGCGTGCAACGAGCAAGTCTCGGACGAAATCAGTCATCGGCAGATCGAGCCGCCGGCCGGCTTTAGTTCGCTTGGCCGGAAGTCGGATCACCCGCTCGGTGAAGTCGACCTCCGGCCATTGTAGCTCAGCTGCTTCGCGTCTCCGCAATCCGGTAAATAGGAGCGTGAGCAAATAGTCGCGATGAGTGCGGCTTGTCAGTTCTTGGATAGCCTTATAAAACGCGGACAGGTCGTCGGAATGCACCAATCTCTCGCGCGGAGCCAGCACATACCATGCCCGTTTCAGGCGCCGAGTCGGGCTCTCGGGCAGAGTGCTATCGCGGTCGCCCGCGAAATTCCACAGCGCCCGGAGAGCTCGCATGGTGCCGTTTGCGGCGGCTGGCCCTGCCTGATTCCCGATTGCGATGTGTCTCTCCTCGACCATATCCGGAGTGATTTCGCGTATTGGGCGATCGAGCCACGAGGCTAAATGTCGCTCTATTGCGTGCCGATAGTTCTCGATGCTCCGCTCCCGAAGATCCTTCCTAGCCTTGAGATAGGCCGCGAGGGTGCCTCGCAGCGTTTCGGTTGCAGCACGGCGGCGTTCGTCCTTGGGGTCCTTCCCTTCGCGGAGCCTAAGCAGTTCATCGCCGGCCTTGCGACGCGCAGCCTCGACCTTGGAGAATTCGTTTACCGCGCCGATCGTAATTCGCCGGGTGCGTCCATCGGGAAGGCGACGTTGCGCGATGTAGGATTTGCTGCTTGTCACACCCGAGACCAGCAGCCCGAAGCCGGCAAGCTCCTCATCCCAGTAAATCACCTGTTTGCCGCTCGGATCGGGCGCCTTGATTTTCCCGATTTTGTCCTTGGTCAGCTTCACGGTCGGCATCTGGACCACCAGAAATAAGCGATAAATAAGCGCGACCACCCCCGCGCAGTGTTTTAGATCCGCCTGCAGTTAGGGGGTGCAAACCTATATGTAAGAGTATTCCATGCCTTCTTAAACCATCATCGATGAAATAAGCGTCTCGGTGTTTTAGACCTAGGCCAATACTTGCAAACTACGGATCTGGGGGTTAGGGGTTCGACTCCTCTCGGGCGCGCCAATATTTCAATAAGTTAGCTACACGATGACGGCGCCGAATAAGTCAGCAGCGGGTCAACAACCGACGGGGTCTGATGACCCGGTACGACGACCTAGCGCCGCGGCGCTTTTCAGGTCTAGGCCATTCGTCGAGCACGACGCGGCGGCTATGCAGCAGCTGCATGCGCGCCTTGTCGGCTGAACCTCACCGCCCCCGCGGCCATGCTCCACCGGGATGACGCTTCCGCGGGTACAACCGATCATCCCAACTTGGAGACGGGAGCCGTTCGACGACCCCGAATGGCTCTTCGACTTCAAGTATGACGGCTTTCGGGGCCTCTGCTACCTCGAGCAAGGGCGCTGCCGGCTCATCTCACGAAACGGCAACGTGCTGAGCCGCTTCGAGGCGCTCGGTGAGCAGATGGCAGGCATGCTCGAAATCGACGAGGCGATAATCGACGGCGAGGTGGTCGCCGTCGACGAGACCGGACGGCCGCAGTTCTATGATCTCCTGCGGCGGCGCGCGCAGGCGCCTGCCTATGTGGCCTTCGACTTGCTCTGGGTCGATGGTGCCGACTTGCGATCTTTGCCTCTCGGCGAGCGCCGGGAGCGGCTGCAAGCGATTTTGCCGGCCACGTCGCCGATCATCTCCGAGGCGCTGTCCGTCACCGGTCGGGGCCGCGAGCTCTTCGAGCTGATGTGTTCGAACGACCTGGAGGGAATCGTAGCGAAGCGCCTGCGCGATCCCTACGAGCCGCGGGTGCGATGGCTCAAAATCAAGAACCCTGATTATTCGTAGAAGGAAGGACGCGGCGATCTGTTCGACGGGCCGGCAGGGTGGAGGTGAACTCCTACACGGGCCCGCCGATGACGCTCGGGAACGCCGCCGCGGCGCGCGTGCGGCTGATCGTATGGTGCAAGGCATGCCGGCACTAGGGTCGAGCCTAACCCCTCCGAGATGGCTCGGCGATACGGCGAGGAGACGCCGGTCCTCGGTTGGCGCGAGCGGATGTTCTAAGTGCGGTTGCCGCGAAGTCGATCTCGTGGTGACCGGGACGGAGCACCGATAGCATCCCGGTGGAGCCCGCTGCGGTCATCGCCTGCATCGGACAAGGACTTCCTGCGATGCGGCGACGTTCAAATTCTCGCTGTTGGACGCTACTCCCGGACTCCTATCGTGGCTGCCGGCTGGCATCGACGCGCTCATGGCGAGCCCGACACAGTCCTGTTCCGTATCGCAGGCGACTCTTCTCGCGGCGAACGCGGCGGATTCATCCGCCCTCGCGGGTTACGCGCGTTAATTTGAAAAAGTCAAGCTCCCGCCAAGCATGGCAGGACAAACATTTCGTCTGGGATTTCAAACAAAAGTGGCGCCCTATATCCAAATCGGCTTCGCTGTTACCGAGGCTGGGGGAACGCGTCAAACCTTGATTACGGTTTTGTGACTGACATGACGAGTGTCAAGACCCCTTAGTATATCTGGAACTGCATACGGAGAACAAAGACATGAGGCATCTCTTGAGCGGCGTAGCGATTATTGCCGCACTCGCGATCCCCACACTGGCTTCAGCACAGCGTATGGGCCCGTACGCGTACACAGGCACCGGCCCGGGTGTAACTCCCCCGGGCGGGTTCGGACCCTCCTCTCCGCTCTACAATCAGCCAGCCGGGTCTCCTAGCGCGCCTAGTGCGGCGCCATCGGGGTCGGGCCCAACATGGGCGACGCCGCCCCCGGCGCCAGGTTCGATGCCCCCTCCGGTCTACCCGCAAGCACGGTAATTCGGCGAACCAATCGAATACCTCGTCACGCAGCCCACGCCACGGCGCCAGCGAGTAGTAGCGCATCGGTCGTCGATCTGGCGTTCATCGACTGACGCGGAACCGCCGGTCATCGCTTGTCCTTTAGCGATGAGCGCGGTCGGATACCCCATCCACGAGTCGCGTGTTTCTGTACCCCGGCGCTTATCCCCTTTGCCGGGGTTCTTTTTTGAGGCGGTAAATCGGACGCTCAAGGTGTCCTGTGCAGCCCCGCTTCGATCCGCGACCCCGGCTCATCCCGCCGAGCCTGGAACACCCCTCCGGCCGTGTCGACCTTGGCGCTGAGGCACCACCGAGCCACAAACGCGCTCGCCAAGGTCGCATCATCAAAGTGTGTCAAACGGCATTGAATTGGGACCCCGGATCGGGCATCCAATCGGAACCCCTCTTGGGGGTTGGAACAGGCTTGTCTCGGTAGCACCTACCGGCCGCAGAAAGAGATCGCGACTCATTCATCGCCTCGCCAGGTCCCGCCACCGCTTCATCCGGCATTCGACCCCATCTGGCGGTCACACGCCCAGCATAACTATGGCGGTGCGCGGCGACGATGGTCCGGCAAGGTCTGACTTGACCGTCTCAAGTTCGGGTCGATAGCGTAAAATCAGCCTAGATGCGCAATGGGAGGAAGCTCGATGTCGTTCACGGATCTTGTCCACGCAACCAAAGCGGCGCTTTCATCGGATCCCGCACAGGCGCAAGCCAAGTTCGAGGCGCACCACGACTTGGTTGGCCCTTGCTAGGTCACTGTCAAGGTGGGCACAAGTTCACGGTTGATGAGCCCGAGGCCCTGGGAGGCAGCAATGTCGCTGCGAACCCTGTGGAATACGCTCTGGCGGCGCTGGGTTCGTGTCAGGCGATTACCTATCGGGTCTGGGCGGCCCAACTTGGAAGGAGGAGGCCGACCGCCTCGGGCTGCGGACGAAACTCCGCGTGACGGCGAATGGCACCGAGCACGGCGGCAAACCGTTCGCGCGCGGGCACTTCTACAGACTGCTCTCAAACCCGATCTACGCCG
>Ga0306924_10007839_pt1 | contig 10740 bp, 11 predicted proteins | sample sta12Can44000111_FD_203756 | JGI IMG/M metagenome (GOLD analysis project Ga0306924, IMG submission 203756) | Lab enrichment of tropical soil microbial communities from Luquillo Experimental Forest, Puerto Rico - statanox.12C.anox.44.000.111 (v2)... | ecosystem: Environmental > Terrestrial >...
GCAATGGTGTCGCGTGGCTACCGCTCGACAGCGGCCATATCGCCAGCTTTGACCGCCGCAAATGCAAGGGGCCGCTCAACGGCCCGGGCGCCGAGAAGGGTGAGAAATGCCCGGAGGGGTTTACCTTCTATCCGCTCTCAGGGCCCGGCTTCCAGGGCGATCCCGGCGCCCAAGAGAACCCATATTACCTGTGGGTGGACTGGTTCAACATCTTGGGGCTCGGCGCCAATGTCCCGTTTGAGACCGGGAACCAATTTGATGCGCTGCACGCGCTGGTCGGCGGGCAGATCGTTGAGCTGCGCGTCCCCTATCCGATGGGTTTCTTCGCCAAGGGTCTCGAAGGCCGCATCGACGACCCGAAGGCCGGCTGGAAGGGCCGCGAACTATGGGTAACTTCGGGTAACCGCACGCCATTCCACATCGAGGGGATCGACGCGCCGGCACCCGGCGCACCCGGCGCGACACCCGAGACGTTGTCGAGCCCGTTGGTCGTCGAGTTCCAGCTGCGTCCCGACCCGCTCGCTCACTGAGCCAATAAGGCGGCGATCAGGCCGCTTGTGCTGCCGCAAGCGCCTCTAGAGCGGCGATGCGGTTCGCTGTCGAGGGATGGGTGGCGAACAGATTGTCCATGCGGACCCCCGACAGCGGGTTGATGATAAAGAGCGGTGCCGTCGCCGGGTTCCGTTGGGCGGGGACGTTCTCGATCTGGCGGGCTGCGGTGTCGATCTTGCCGAGTGCCGAGACGAGCCCAAGCGGATCGCCGGACAGCTGAGCGCTACCGCGGTCGGCGGCGTACTCGCGGGTTCGGCTGATCGCCATCTGTACCAGCATCGCAGCCAGAGGCGCGAGGAAGATAGCCAATAAGGCAGCGAGCCCGCCGCCACGATTGCCGCTACCGCGACGACCGCCACCAAAGAACATGCCGAATTGCGCGAGCATCGAAATGGCACCCGCTATTGTTGCGGTGACCGTCATCGTCAAGGTGTCGCGGTTCTTCACATGAGTGAGCTCATGCCCGATCACACCGGCAAGTTCCCGGGGGCTCAGCATGTCGAGCAGACCGGTCGTGGCGCAGACCGCGGCGTGGTCGGGATTGCGCCCGGTCGCAAACGCGTTGGGCTGTGGATTGTCCATCAGATAGGTACGCGGCATCGGCAGCCCGGCGCGAGTGCTGAGCTCGCGCACGAGCCCGACGAATTCGGGTGCGGTGCGGTCGTCGACCTCCTGAGCCCGGTACATCGAAAGCACAAGCTTGTCGGACCGCCAATAGCTGAATACGTTCATTCCCACGGCTACAATAAAGGCGATCATCATGCCCTCCGGGCCGCCAAGCAGATACCCGACCGCCATGAAGAGCGCAGTCAACCCGGCCAGCAAGATCGCTGTGCGCGCGTAGTTCATCGCCTTCCTCCCTCGTATGAGGCGCTTGATTTAGCCCCTGACGAACTCCTCGATTATTCGATTGACCTCGGCTGCTTTCTCCATGTGCGGGAGATGGCCGGCGGCTTCGAGAATATGGACGGGCAGGCGGGCGGCCAGCGCCTCGGCGTGGGCGACCGGAATGATGCGGTCATCGCGTCCCCAGATCACCTGAACCGGCATTGCCAGCTCCGCGATCCGGCCGGTCAAATCGAGCGACTGTCGGCCACCGCCAAACCATGCCTCGGTGATTTTCCCCAACCCCGCCGTAACGCCGTCGAGCCGCTTGTAGCGTAAGACGTCCTCGACCATTGGCCGACTGACGAGTGCGGGATCGTGGACCAGGAGACTGAGGATCTCGGTCGCTTCGCGGCGGCGGGTTGCGCGGACGAACCCGTCGATGAACGAAGCGTTGATCTCGGGTCCGAGGCCGGCGGATGCGATCAGAGTCAGCGACGCGACCCGGTCGGGTCGGCGCAGCGCCAGCAACGCGGCGACCGCCCCACCCATCGAGTGCCCGACGAGATGAACCCGCTCGACACCGAGCGCGCCCAGTGCCCCCTCGACGGCGTCTGTCAAGCTTTCCGCGTCGCCGGCACCGACTTCTTTGGCCGATCCGCCATGCCCCGGCAGATCCAGCGCGACGGCGCGCCGTGCTGCGGCCAGAGCCGGCTGCGTAAACATCCAGGTATTGAGATCGGCGCCAAAACCATGCGCCAGCAGCACCGGGACGCCGTCACCCTCGCCGACGTCGAGATAACGCAGGCGTAGACCGGCGACCTCGATGTCGCGCGGCTTTATCCCTTCCGCTTCCGCTTTTTCTCCGGCCGACGGCTCGGGGACCTCAAAACCGGCGACGAACGCGTCGATCTCGGCTTCCGGCACCTCGTCGGGAGCCACGACGGCGAGCAATGCGCCGATCGGCAAGGTCGCACCGGCTTGCGCCACGATGCGACGCAAGGTGCCTTCGGACGGCGCTTCGACGACGTTGGTGATCTTGGGGGTCTCGATCTCCAGGATCTCTTCGCCCTCGGCAAAGCGCTGGCCTTGCTGCTTGAGCCAGCCCACGACCGTACCCTCGGTCATGGTCAGGCCCCATTTGGGCATCGTAACCGCGGAGACGCCGGCACTCATCCCGCGTATCCATGGACTTCGCGGATCGCAGCGGCAATGCGCTCGGGGCTCGGGATGTAGAGTTTTTCGAGCACCGGCGCGAACGGCACCGGTGTGTGCGGTGCTGTCACCCGCCTTACCGGCGCCTTTAGCGCGGCAAAGGCCTTGTCGGCGACGAGGGCGGCGATATCGGTCGCGATGCTGCAGCGCGGCGTCGCCTCGTCGACGACGACGAGCCGGCCGGTGCGCTCGACACTATCGAGGATCGTGTCCTCGTCGAGCGGCGAGGTCGTCCGGGGGTCGATCAACTCGCACTCGATCCCTTCCTTGGCGAGGGTGTCGGCCGCCTCGCCCGCGTAATGCACCATCCGGGAGAGGGCAATGACCGTCACATCATCGCCATCGCGCACGATGTTGGCTTCGCCAAACGGGATCGCATACGGCTCGTCCGGCACCTCGGTACGAAGGTCGTACATCAATTTGTGTTCGCAGAAGATCACCGGGTCGTCGTCGCGGATCGCTTGGATCAACAACCCTTTGGCGTCATAGGCGTTCGACGGAACGACGCATTTGAGCCCCGGCACCGAGGTGAAGATGTGGTAGGGGCTCTGCGAATGCTGGGCGGCAGCACTGCGCCCGGCGCCGATCATCGTGCGGATGACGAGCGGGGTCTTGGCCTTGCCGCCGAACATGTAGCGGAACTTGGCGGCCTGGTTGAAGATCTGGTCGAAGCAGACGCCAAAGAAGTCGGAGAACATCAGCTCGGCAACCGGGCGCAGCCCGGTCACCGCCGCCCCGGCGGCAGCGCCCATGATCGCCGACTCGGTAATTGGCGTGTCGATCACCCGAGCTTCGCCGAATTCGGCGAAGAGACCCTTGGTCACCCCGAGGACGCCGCCATAGGCGTCGCGCTGCCCCTCCGTGGCAGCACCACCGGCGACGTCCTCGCCGATCACGACGACGGTCGGGTCGCGGCGCATTTCTTGCGCGAGTGCTTCGTTGAGCGCTTGGCGGATCGATTTCTGCGGCATCGCGCGCTCCCTCAATACGACGCGTAGACATCGGTCAGGAGGTCTGCTTCGGCAGGGGTGCCAGCCGCACGAGCCGTCTCCACCGCGCGGTCGATCAAGGCCGCGATCTCGGCATCGACCGCATCGAGCGCCGTCATCTCGAGCAGTGCCGCCTCGCCGACCCGGCGGCGGAAGTGCTTCAGGCAGTCGCGCTCCTCGCGCAACCGCCTGACCTCGTCCTTGCCGCGATAGAGCTGCGCGTCGCCCGAATGGTGGCCGTAAAAGCGGCAGGTATCGACCTCGACGGCGCTGGGTCCGCCGCCGGCGCGGGCGCGCTCGACCGCCTCACCCGCCGCCTCGTGCACCGCAAAGAAATCGTCGCCGCTGACTTTGACCGCCGGCAGGCCGAACCCGGCCGCACGTCCGGCAATGTCATGGCTGCCGACCGCGTAGCCTACTCCGGTACCTTCGCCGTATTGGTTGTTCTCGAAGACAAAGATCGCCGGCAACTTCAGCACCACCGCCATGTTCATCGCCTCGAAGGTGGTGCCTTGGTTGGAACCGCCGTCGCCGGTGAACGAGACCGCGACCGTGCCGCGTCCCAATGTCTTGGCGGTCAATGCCGCGCCGACCACGAGCGGCGGCCCCCCGCCGACGATGCCGTTGGCACCGAGCATGCCGCGGTCGAGATCGGCGATGTGCATCGATCCGCCTTTGCCACCGCACAACCCGCCCTTTTTGGCGAACAGCTCCTGCATCATCAGAACCGGGTCGCAACCCTTGGCGATGCTGTGACCATGGCCGCGATGGGTGCTGGCAATGTAGTCCCGCGGCCCGAGATGCGAGCAGACGCCGACGGCTGCGGCTTCTTCTCCGGCATACAGGTGGACAAATCCGGGAATGCCGCCCTTCGAGAACTCCTCCTGCACGCGCTCCTCGAAGCGGCGGATCGTGACCATGTCGCGATAGGCCTTCAGCAATTCTTCGCGGCTCAACTGCACGGCACCCTCCCTACGATCTCGCGCCCGATCCGGCGATTCTGCACACTCGGCGACTGTTTAACAATGTGCCGCCTTCAACGGCGGCTATGCAGGATCTCGCTCAGGCTGACCGGGCGGAAACCCCAGACATCGACGCCGACGTCGAACTGCCGCGGCTGCGGCTTCAGCTTGCCGTGAGAGTGGCCGTGCAGATTGACCCAGCCCTTGCACATGCCGCGCCAGCTGCGAAACGGGTAATGGCAGAGGACCAGGGAAACGCCGTCGACCTCGATCTCGAGGTAGGACTGGACGCTCTCCCAACCGTCGAGCTCTTTTGTTGCCGGAGGATCGTTGTTGCCCGCGAGGAGATGCTTGTGGCCGTTGAGGCGAGCGAAGAATTCGCTGATCACTGCCGGGCGCTGACGAATGGCGAAGTCGCCGAGGTGCCAGACCACGTCGTCCGGCTTGACCGCATTGTTCCACCGCTCCACCAGGCCCTCGTTCATCGCGGCAACCGAGGCGAACGGCCGCCGATAAAGCCCCAAGGCGCCGCCATGGCCGAAATGCGTGTCGCTGGTGAAAAAGATCGCCATGCAGTCCAGGAGTTCGCCAAGCCTACTCAGCCGATCGTGATGTCGGTCAATGGGAAATCGTCGCCCTTGAACAGCAAGGGCATGTCGAGCACCCGGGCGCACGCATAGGCAAAGCAGTCCCCCATGTTGAGTGCGGCAGGATGCCGTCCTCTGCCGTACCGTTCGAACGCCGTTAATGCACCGCGTCCGATTTCCGCGGTGATCGGCACCACCCGAACCCTGGCTTGTTCGAGGAAGCGATCGAGGATCGTCTCCGCCGTGCGGATCTCGACCGTGCGGACCCGAGCCACTCCTGCAACGGCCTCATAAATCGCGATTGGCGAGGTACAGGGGGCTACCGCCTGCTCGAGCCGCTTTGTGAGGGACGCAGCGTCACTCTCTTCGACAAGAATCGCCACTATCGCAGACGCGTCCACGAACATCAGAAGTCGCCGGAAAGCTCATCGTAGAAGGCCTTGTCGGCGGGCAGTCCGCCCGGTTTCGACAGCGATCTCAGCTCGTCCTGGATCGGCTTTAGCCGTTCAATCAGCGGGATTTCAGAACGAACGCGCTCGTATTCGTGCTCGACCGCTTCGCGAATGGTTTCGGTGAGCGTCTTGCGCTTCAGCCTCGCCAGCCGCCGGACAGCCTTGTCGGTCGCCTCGTCCCTGACATGAAAGGGCATGTGTACATCCCTGGGTCTATACGTGTATTTCTATTCATCTAGATAACTGGCACGGACATCATCTGTCAACTCGGCCTTTGCGAAGGGGATGAAAGCTGTGAAACAGCAGGTAGCTGCTGCGCCATCTGGTCGAGGCCGTGCACCACGCGCCGCGCCGCGTGTCATCCAACGGGATCGCAGCGACCGTGTGGTCGCTATCGGGCTGCGAGATCCCTGGATGGGCGACCTATACCATCATCTGCTGACTTTGCCTTGGTCGACATTCTTGCTCGGGTTGTCGGGCGTTTATCTCGGTTTGAACGTACTTTTCGCACTGCTTTATCTGCTCGGTGATGGCGCAATCGCGAACGCGCGGCCGGGGGTCTTTGTCGACGCCTTCTTCTTTAGCGTGCTTCTTTAGCGTGGAGACGCTCTCGACGATTGGTTACGGGCAGATGTCGCCGGCGACGCTTTACGGGAACATCGTTATGACCGTCGAAGCGATGTTCGGACTGGGCCTAATTGCGGTCGCCGCAGGATTGATGTTCGCGCGGTTCTCCCGGCCGACAGCACGGGTGATGTTCAGCAAGGTCGCCGTTGTCACTGAACACAACGGGGTCCCGACTTTGTCGCTGCGCCTCGCCAACGAGCGCCGCAATCAGATCCTCGAGGCCCAGGTCTCGCTCGCACTGGTTCGCGACGAGCACACTACCGAGGGTGAATGGATCCGCCGATTCTACGATTTGCAACTGGCGCGCCAACGGAGTTCGATCTTCGCGATGACCTTCAGCGTCATGCATCCGATCGACACAACGAGCCCGTTATCGAATGAGACCCCGTCATCCTTGACGGCGCAAGGAGCGGAAATCGTCGTAACTGTCACTGGGCTCGACGAAACGCTGTTGCAACCGGTCCACGCCCGCACTTCCTATCTCGCCCACGAAATTTTGTGGGGCCACCGTTTCACCGATGTGTTCACGCAGACCGAAGATGGCCGTCTGGCCATCGATTACCGTCGCTTCCATGACACTGAACCCACCCAGCCCCCTGTAAACCAAGCCACATAATACCCTGCTGCCGGCGGCAAACTGATGTAAAAGTTTTTCACATGAGCTGGTCGGGACAAGGGCCGGGCGGACGCCGCGGCTATCATCACGGCAATCTGCGCGAGGCGCTGATCCAGGCAGCCCTCGACCTGATCGCGAAAAAAGGTCCCGCCGGGTTCACCTTTGCAGATGCCGCGCGATCGGCCGGGGTTAGCGCGGCCGCACCCTATCGCCATTTCCGCGACCGCGACGCTTTGATCGCCGATGTCGCTCGCCGCGGGTTCGAACTGTTTGCCGCGCATCTCGGTCGCGCCTGGAACGATGGCCGCCCCGACCCCTTCACCGCCTTCGAGAATGTCGGTCGCGCCTATCTCGCCTTCGCCCATGACGAACCCGCCTATTACTCGGCAATGTTCGAAGCGGGGCTCGCGCTGGACGATGACCCGGCTCTGCGCGAGGTTGCCGAGCGCGGCTTCGCCGTATTGAGGGAGGCTTCGGAGACCCTCTGCACTCGCCTACCTGCGGGAAAGCGGCCGCCCGCGTTGATGATGAGCCTTCATATTTGGGCGCTGTCGCACGGCATCGCTTCGCTGTTCGCCCGGGGCGACAGCGGGCGGCGAAGGCTCCCGATGACGCCCGAAGATCTGCTCGAAGCGGGGGTGCTCGTCTATTTGCGCGGCCTCGGCTTGTTCGCCCCGCCCGAGGAGCTGAAGCAGTGACGCAATTGTGCTTGACAGGCTGGGGAGCCGTGCTTATGTGAATGTTACAAACATTCACATCGAGGGCGATCATGAACCTCGCGACGCATCTGGACGACATCGGCAAGCCGGCATGGATCGGGTTGACGATCGTGAGTTTCATCGTGTTCTGGCCGCTTGGCCTCGTAGTTCTCGGCTATCTGATAGGGAGTGGGCGAATGGCATGCTGGGCACACGGCAGCGGAGATCGCTGGCAGCGTCGCATGGAACAGATGCAGCAGCGGATGGAGCGGATGCAGGCTGCTGCCGAGCAGTGGACCGGGCGCGGTTACCGCAGCTCGAGTGGCTACCGCAGCTCGAGCGGTAACCGTGCCTTTGACGAGTACCGCGACGAGACGCTGCGGCGGCTCGAAGAAGAGCAACGCGAATTCAAGGCGTTCCTCGACCGCCTACGGCATGCCAAGGACAAGGCTGAATTCGACCAGTTCATGGCCGAGCACCGCCGCCCGCAGTCGGGGCCCGCCGATCAGCCGCAGAGCGTCTGATCACCGAAGCGCCTTCCCGGCTCGGGGGAAGGCGCCGACTCCCAAGAAGGCGAAGCAAACCCGAGGCTGAAGATAGGCACGACCAGCCAGCGCTCGCATTGCCGATAGTCCGAGCGACGCAGAGCGGCTGCCGCGGAAAAAATCGGCCGTGTGTGAGGTAGTTAACACACGGCTTTGGTTAGCCCGAGATACAGGGTCGATGCAGACATCCCTGGCGACCCCTCGCGACCAGTAGGCCTCGCGGTACCCAAAGAGGCTGAGATCGCGGGCACGCTGCGGGAAGGGTCATCAAGTCGCCTCACAAGGGAGGACCCCGATGCATCGACCAGCATGTTCGTTTAATAACTCATCGAGCCGTATTTGCCTCGCATTGCTTGGCATCGCACTCGTCGGCGGTGCGCCCGACGCGGGCGCGCGGGTGACGACACTCACGATCAATGACCGCCAGTCCGCTTTCAGCGGAGCCAATTTCGGGTTGGTGGGAACCTACGAGGTGATCACCGGTACGTTCACCGACGAGGTGGACCCCGACGATCCGCACAAGGCCGTCATCGTCGACCTTGACCACGGCCCAAAAAATGCCAACGGAACGGTCAGCTTCACGGCGGATTTCCAAATTATCAAACCGACAAACCTAGCGAATTCGGCCCACCGGGTGATTTACGATCTGCCGAACCGCGGCAACCCGGGGGCGCTCGGCACGTTGAACGGCAGCTCGCCGGTCAACACCGCCGTTCCTCCGAGCTCCGGGGCCGCCGGCAACGGCTTTCTGATGAATCTTGGATGGACGATCGTGGAGGTGGGGTGGGACCAGTCGGCGCCGCCGCAGGGCCTAAACAAGACCTTCGGGATCAGCCTGCCGGTCGCCAAACACCGAGACGGGTCGTCGATCACCGGTCCGGCGCTGGAGGAGCTCGACGTCGACCAGAACGCGACGCCGGCGACCCTTCCGCTTACCTACCCGGCGGCGAGCGGTGACCAGTCGCAAGCCGGCCTGACCGTACGCGAGAACTACGGCGACGAGCCGACCCCGATACCGGCCTCCGGCTGGGCCTACACTGACACCACGCTAACCGCCGTCAAGCTGACGTCGGGGCCTTTCGGCGGTCCTAAATCCTTCGGGCCCACGGCGCTCTACGAATTCAGCTACATCGCCAGGGACCGGCTGATTGTCGGGCTGGGTTTTGCTGCAATCCGTGATCTCGCGACGTTTTTGCGCAACGCCAAGGCCGATGACAACAACGTCGCTAATCCGCTCGCCGGGGACGTGAAATACATCTACACGATCTGCAGCTCGCAACCCTGCCGCACGACGCGCGATTTCGTGCTGTGGGGCTTCAACGAAGCCGATATCGCCGAAGGCGCGAGTCGCCACCACTGGGGGGATCACGACTGGTGGGATCACTTTTGGCTGCGCCGACCGCCGCATCACGAGAGGGCGATCGACGGCATGCTGAACTACATCGGGGGCGGCGATGGCATCTATATGAACTACCGCTTCGCTCAGCCGACCCGGACGCAGCGCCAGCACATCGCACGCTGGTTCCCTGAGTTTCAGTTCCCGTTCGCCGATCTGACAATCTTTGACCCGGTGACCCGACAGATCGACGGCCGGCTGGCGCGTTGTGAAGAAACCGGCACCTGTCCCAACATCTTCGAGGCAAATTCCGAGAACGAGTTCTGGGCGAAAGGCGGCTCGATGCTGCTGACGGACGGCCAAGGGCACGACCTCGATCTGAACCGCACGCCAAACGTCCGTTATTATCTGCTGTCGAGCTTCCAGCACGGCACCGGCAACAGCACTACGACGGGGATTTGCCGGCAGCTCGGCAACCCTCTCAGTTCCGCGCCTGTAGAACGAGCGCTCATTGTGGATCTGGACCAATGGGTCAGCGAGGGTGTTCCGCCGCCCGCTAACCAAGTGCCGCGGATCAGCGACGGGACCCTCGTTCCGCCGCTACCGCAATCGCGGCAGGGGTTTCCGAACAACATCCCAAACCCCCAAACGACGCTGCCGGTGACACCCTTTGTCGCCTATGACGGAATGATCCTCCACACCGGCGATCTGTGGGATTTCGGGCCGAAGTTTGACGAGGGCATCGTCTCGATCATCCCGCCCATTTCGCTCGGCACGCCCTACAAAATCTATGTCCCGAAGACTGATACCGACGGCAACGACATGGCCGGGGTCCGCGTTCCGAGCGTCAACGTGCCCATTGCAACCTATACCGGCTGGGGCCTGCGGGCCGGGAACGCGGCGGACCCGGGTGGCCCGAGATCAATCAAGGACGGGTGCGATGCGACGGGTCAGTACATCCCGTTCCCGATCACGCTCGCGCAGCGACTCGCCACGAACGACCCGCGGCCGTCATTGCAGGAGCGCTATGGCACCAGCGCGAATTATGTCGCCAAGGTGCAGGCGGCGGCGCAGGCCCTGGTGGACCAGCGTTTCCTGCTCGAGCAGGACATTGCGACCTACACCGGCCCAGCGGCATTGGTCACAATTCCCGCCTTCCCTTGAGCCTTCGACCGACCCTCCCCCGCCCAGTTCCGGACTGCGATCCGGGTCGTCCCGAGGTCCTGGAGTTGGTCGATACTAAGGCGTGTCGTCAATTGAGCCAGATTGAAGCGGCGGCGAGGTGGAGGGCGGCGAGGAAATTTCTCGCGGTTTTGTCGTAGCGCGTGGCGATGGC
>Ga0306924_10007841_pt1 | contig 10739 bp, 12 predicted proteins | sample sta12Can44000111_FD_203756 | JGI IMG/M metagenome (GOLD analysis project Ga0306924, IMG submission 203756) | Lab enrichment of tropical soil microbial communities from Luquillo Experimental Forest, Puerto Rico - statanox.12C.anox.44.000.111 (v2)... | ecosystem: Environmental > Terrestrial >...
GTAGCCTGGAGTGAGCGCGCCCCCCCTCGGGAAGCGCGGAGCAGCGTAGCCCGCATGAGTCATAGCGCGTCATTGACGCGCTATGACGATATGCGGGGCACCCGGATATCGCGCGCGATGGCGCGCTAAAAGCGCGTCAGCGCGCTCATCCGGGCTACGGTGCGCATCCCTTTATCATCACCGCAGCAGCTCGCCGACGGCGCGGTACGCCTGATCGATGGCGATGTGCGCAAAAGCATCGCCCCCTGCGTCGGTGTTAGCGATGGCGATGCGGCCGAATGGCCGGCGCGCAACCGCCTCGACGCTCTCGGCGTAATCATCGCCGTCGAACAGCGAGTTCGCAACATAGCCGTAGCCGTGCGGCCAGCGATTGACGGTGATGGCTGCGATATCGCGCGAGCTGACAAATCCGCCGCCGCCGAGCATGCGGTCAAGCTCATCGCGGATTTTTTCCTCGAAATCCGCAAAGGTCATTGCCAGCAGCTTTGCCGCACCGATGCGAAACTGAGCGCGCGCATCGAGTCCGGAGTTGGGCGCACCCGGCACGTGCACGAGATGCAGCAGCATCGGCTCGCTCGGATCGCGCGGATGGCGGTAGCCGCCGAGGCTGACCGGAAAATCGAGCGCCACGCGGCTGTGGAACGACATCGGCGCTGAGATGTCGTGAACTTTCAGGTTTACCCAGGGGTGCCAGTTGCGGACCAGCACGTTCGTGTAGACGAGCGGCGCCTTCACATTCTGCGCCAGCGCCCAGCGCTGGCTTTCGGGCAGATCAGCCGCGATGTGCGGGATCATCATGTGGAAACAAGCAAGCACGACGTGCTTGGCGGCGAGGCGGTGCGCCGTGCCGGCGCGCACATAGCCGACAAGCACCTTGTCGCTGGCTTGCCGCACGTCGACGCAGGTCGAGTTGAGGCGAGCGCGGGTGTTGTGGTTGGGGCAGTCGAGCGCCTCGTAATCGAACGGAGCGAGGACGATGTCCTCCATTGTCTCGCCGGTTGCAACTCCCGGCACAAGCGCACGCACCAGGAGCCGAGCAAGCGAGGCATTGCCGTCGGGAAAATGATAGATGTAGGGCTCGCTCCATGGGGACGGCTTATCCGCCGGCAGCCCGAGACCCGCGAAGCCTGGATAGCCGAGCTCGCGCACTTCCGCGGCGGGAATGGCATCGCATCCCAGAGCGAAGAAGCCGAGGGTACGACCCTGGAAGCAATTCGCAACATCCTCGCTGGCGCCGCAAATCCTCGTCAGATAGTCGCGGTAGCTGGTGGTTTTGAGCACCTTGAGCTTTTCAGGAATCGATTTGCCGGCAAGCGGATCGCGCGCGGCATCATAGAGCGCGAGCAGCTGCGTCTTGCTCGAAAGGGAAATAGGAAAGGCTGCCAGCGCATCGGCCTCGAAGCCGCGAGGGCCTGAACCGTACAGCGAACGTGCGATCGGATCGTCTGCGACCAGGACATCGCTGCCGAAAGTCCTCCGATCGAAGAAAACACCGCGCGAAAGTCCGAGCGAGGAATAGAACTCTCTGTCAAAGGCAGTCTCGAATCTTGCGACATCGACGCCCAGGTCATGCAGGAGTCCTTTGGCGACATCGCTGTAAAGAGCTCGGGGGGATTGGATGGACTGGCTGCCGCCATAGCCGATGAGCAGGCGGCTGCCGAGAGTGAACTCATTGCGCTTGGCGTGGCCACCGAAGTCATCGTGATTGTCGATGATGAGAATGCGGGCCTCCGGGCCAACCGCGCGGCGGAAGAACCAGGCCGCGGCGAGCCCGCTGATGCCGCCGCCGATAACGATGAGATCGTAGTCCTCTTCAATGGGCAGGCCGTCGATCGGATAGTCCATCTGCGCACGCGCAACTGCGTGCGCAACCGCGAACGATCCGGGGTGCTGACCGCGCAGACCCATCAGCGCCGGTGGATAGCGCGCGGGATCGGCAGCGATCTGGGCCGCCGGCGTGAGCCCGGAGGCGATCGTCAGTGCCATGCCGTTGAGGAAGTCGCGACGGGAAATCTGCGGCATGGGCTACAGGTTTCACACGCGTGCGTAGCGCCCGCGGCCGAAGAAGCGGTCCTTGTCGTCGTCGGAGGCGGTCTCGCGCGTCGATTTGATCGCGGCGATCTTGGCAAGCGCAGCCTTCACCGCCGGACGCTCGCTGATGGCGCCGAACCAGCGCGCGAGATTGGGCCGTCCATCCCAGGACACGCCCTGCACGTCGTGATTGCGCGTCCACGGGAAGGTCGCGATGTCGGCGACAGAATACTCCTCCCCGCCGAGATAGGGCGTCTCTGCGAGCCGCTTTTCCAACAACTCATAGAGCCGCTTTAGCTCCGAACTGTAACGCGCCATGGAATAGTCTGTGCCTTTCGGAGCAAAAAGCTTGAAATGCGTCCACTGGCCGAACATCGGACCAACACTTGTCAGCTGAATCATCAGCCACTGGATCGCTTCGTATCTTTTCGCCATGTCCTTGGGCAGGAATTTTCCGGTCTTCTCCGCCAAGTAGAGCAGAATGGCACCGGACTCGAACACCTTGTACGGCCTTCCCCCGGGCCCTTCGCGATCGACGATGACGGGAATTTTGCCGTTCGGGTTGAGCTTGACAAATTCGGGATTGAACTGATCGCCTTTCCAGACATCGACGAAATGCTCCTGATACGGCAAGGCGCATTCTTCGAGCATGATGTAAATCTTCTGCACGTTCGGGCTGGTCAGCGCATACAAATCGATCATTGTTGATGCCTCTCGCGATGGGAGGCGGCCACGCTATCGAGCAGCGCTCATCGAGGCAAGCGATGCCGTCGTAGCCCGGATGAGCGCGCCGGAGCGCCTGCGGCGCGATGGCACGCGATATCCGGGTGTTCTCCGCATATCGCTGTCGCGCGCCGAAGACGCGCTACCGCTCATCACTCATGCGGGCTACGCAAATCCTACGTCTGATTGGGCGTGAAGCTCAGCGCCGCGCCATTGATGCAATAGCGCAAATGGGTGGGCGCAGGCCCATCCTCGAACACGTGGCCCAAATGCCCGCCGCAGCGACTGCAGTGCACCTCCGTGCGGACCATTCCGTAGCTTGCATCTCGCGAAGTCTCGACCGAGCCGGGAATGGGATCATTGAAGCTCGGCCACCCGGTGCCGCTCTCAAATTTCTGCTTTGACACGAACAGCGGCTGGCCGCAGCCCGCGCACGCGAAGGTGCCGGCCCGCTTGTCCTGATTGAGTGCACAGCTGAAGGGAGCCTCGGTGCCGTGTCGCCGCAAGACCTGGTATTGCTCGCGCGTGAGCAAGCGCTGCCATTCCTCGTCGCTGCGGGCAACTGCGAATTGCTTTTCTTGCATGCCATTTCTCCTGCCGCTTATGTAGGGTGCGTCGAGGCGCCTGACGAGGCGGAGAGACGAGGCAATCTGCTGCGCGCCGAGAGCCGACCGTGGGCTACGTCGCGCTTCGCTCCAGGAGCTCGATCGAAACACCCTGCGGCCCGCGCAGGAAGGCGACGCGAACCCCCGGCCGCACAGTGGTCGGCTCGCGCGTGAACTCGGCACCTTTCGCCTTGAGCTCGGCGACGGCCGCATCAATGCCGCGCACGCAAAGCCCGAAATGATCGAGCCCTTGATAGGGCGTGGTGGGTGGCGGGTTTACGCCGTCGCCGGGCTCGACCGGCGCGATGAAAATATTGGCGCCGCCAAGCTTGAGGTCGATGCGCGGCTTGCCCTGTTGCATGCTGCGCAGCACCTCGGCGCCGAACATGCGCTCATAAAACCGTGCTGTCGCCTCCGGATCGGGACTGCGCAAATGGATGTGATCGTAAGTGAACTGTGCCATGGCGAATGCTCCGCTGCTAATCTTCAGGTGCCGCTCTTGGCCGTCGGCGCGCTCACAGGCGTGATCCTGGTCGCGGACTGCATGTGGCCGTCCCAGCGCTTGGCGAACGGGGCCGGAATGTCGAATTGATCCAGCACGCGCGCTACGATGTGATTGACGATGTCGTCCACGGTCTGCGGATGATTATAGAAAGCCGGCATCGGCGGCAGAATGCATGCTCCCATGCGCGCAAGCTTGAGCATATTCTCAAGATGCACCTGGGAGAGCGGCGTTTCGCGCACCACCAGCACCAGCCGGCGGCGCTCCTTGAGAATGACGTCGGCGGCCCGATGTACCAGATGCTCGCCGTAACCGCTGGCGATGCAACCGAGGGTGCGCATCGAGCACGGGATCACCACCATGCCGTCGGTCTTGAACGATCCCGATGATACCGCGGCACCCATATCCGCCGGACTGTGCACGACATTGGCAAGCGCCCTCACCTGCTCGAGCGTGTAGCGGGTCTCGTGCTCCAGGGTGCGCTGTGCCCACTTGCTGATGATCAAATGACTTTCAATGTCGCTCGCCTTGAGCGCCTCCAGCATCCGCACGCCGAAAATAGCGCCGGTCGATCCGGTCATGCCGATGATCAGGCGCCGCATCTCAAAATCTCCACCTAGTGCGGTGAGGCCCTCGCGCCGCACAGGAAGCGCACGAAAAGCGCCGGTTGGCAAGCCCGCGGGTAATGAAGATGCTGTTCAAATGCGATAGCCCTCTCCCAGCTGATCCAGATACGAAGGCCGTGCTGCGAGCTCTCGACGTAAACCCACGTTCCCTCTGCGGTAGCCGACGCCGTTTCCTAAGCAGCATGGCAACCGCCGCCATGGAGCTTCTCTTTGCGGGAAACAGGATCGGCCACGCGCAATCCGATATGTCCGCCTTTTTCGCCGTGGCCTATGACGACCCGGGACGGCAAATCGCGGCTGACTTCATCGGACTGAGCTGCGAATCAGCGATCCTCGCCGACGATGAGCTCAATGCGAGCAACTCATCGCTGCTCGGCCTGATCCGATTGCTGGGCCGGAAGGGCGTGATCCGCATCGGCGGCAACACCAGCGAGCGCACGGTCTGGCGAGCCGATGCCAACTCGACCGCATCGAGCAGTTTCGTCATCACTCCGGCAAGCATCGATCGGCTGGCCGCGTGCCTGCGCGAGCTCGGATGGAAGGTCATCTACGGGCTTAATCTTGCGCGCGGCACGCCCGAGGAGGCGGCGGCGGAGGCCGCCTATGTGTCGCATGCGCTCGGAGACAATCTGCTCGCATTCCAGATCGGGAATGAGCCGGATGGATTTGGCCGCTGGACCGCTGTGCGGCCCGACACGTATGACGCCATGGCATTCCTGCGCGAGTGGCGCAGCTTTCATGCCGCCATCCGCGCACGGCTGCCGCAGGCCCGTTTTGCCGGACCGGACACCGCGAGCGAGATCGACTGGGTCGCCGCACTTGCCGAGCAACGGCCCGATCGGCTCATTCTGCTGACGCATCATTACTATGCCGAAGGACCGGCGGGCGCGCCGCATGTCACCATTGCCAACTTGCTGAATTCGGATAGCCGGCTTGCGCCCGTGCTGGAAAAGCTCGCGCTATACGGCCGCAAATACTCCCTGCCCTATCGAGTCGTCGAGACGAACTCCGTCTACAACGAGGGCCAGCCCGGCGTGAGCGACACGCTGGCGGCGGCGCTGTGGGGCCTTGAGCTCATGCTGGAGGTCGCGGCAGCCGGTGCCGCCGGCGTGAACTTCCACGCCGGAGCGCACAATCTGCGGCCCGCCGAGGACAAGGCATATTCGCCTATCGCGCGCAACGGTCCAGGCCAGTATCGGGCGACGCCGATCTATTATGCCATGCTGGCGTTCGCGCTATTTGCGCGCGGCGCGCTTCTACCGGCGCGCCTGGCGCCGCCCAGCAGTCATCTCAAGGCCTTTGCCGTGCGCGCGCCGCAGGACAACCTGCATGTCTTCCTCATCAACAAGAATCTCGCGCGTGATGTGCGCGTGGCGATTGATCCAGGACGGCATTTTCACTCATTCTCGATAGCACGGCTCGTCGGACCCAGTGTTGATGCGAGCAGAGGCATTACTCTCGGCGGGTCGGGCGTCGATGAGCTTGGGGCATGGTCGCGGGCCACACCGCAGCGGCAGCGCGTTGCCGCTGGTGGCGAGATCGCCGTCGCGGTGCCGGCAGCAAGCGCGGCAGTCGTGTCCATGCACGCGTGAAGGTCGCCGCCGCGGACGTTAAGCTTGACAAGGCTCCGCGTGATGCTCTTTTGCCGCTGACAAACTATTTGATCGGCCAGCCACATGCCCGCCTTCACACGTGAGCAAGAAGCGGCTTTGAAGACCATTGCAGAATGGTGGAAGTCCGGCCGCCGGCGCACGCCCATCTTTCGATTGTTCGGATATGCCGGGACCGGCAAGACGACGCTTGCCAAGCACATCGCCGAGGGCATCGACGGCAAAGTGTTGTTTGCCGCTTTCACCGGCAAGGCCGCCTGTGTCATGCGCAGCAAGGGTTGCGACGGCGCCTCTACCATTCACAGCCTCATCTACAAGCCGAAGGAGCAGAAGGAAGAGAATCCCACGTTCGAGCTTTGGCGACGCGCGCCGGCTTCGGAAGCCAAGCTCATCATCATCGATGAATGCTCGATGGTGGATGCCGAGCTTGCGCGCGACCTGATGTCGTTCAATGTGCCGCTGCTCGTGCTCGGCGATCCCGCCCAGCTGCCGCCGATCCAGGGCGGCGGCTTCTTCACCGACGCCAAGCCCGACGCCATGCTCAGCGAGGTGCATCGGCAAGCGCGTGATAACCCGATTGTCCGGCTATCCATGGACATCCGCGCCGGCAAATCCCTTGAGCAAGGGCAGTACGGCGAGACGCAGGTGGTGAGCCGCGCGGAGCTGGACCCCAAACGGGTGATCGGCGCCGATCAGATTCTGGTGGGCCGCAATGCCACGCGGCGCGCCTACAATGTGCGCCTGCGCGAGCGGCGCGGCTTTGCCGAGCCGCTGCCGGTTCGCGGCGACAAGCTCGTCTGCCTGCGCAACAATCGGCAAAAGGGTCTGTTCAACGGTGCGCTATGGGTGGTGAAGGAGCGGCCAAAAGGGCGGCAAATCCTGCGCATGCGGCTCAAGCCGGAGGAGGACTTGGGTGACGGCCTCAACTACATCGTAAAGGTGGCGGTGCGGCCGGAATGCTTCATCGGCCGCATCGAGAATGTCGAATGGCTCCAGCGCAAGCCGTTCGACGAGTTCGATTTCGGCTATGTGCTCACCGTGCACAAGGCGCAGGGCTCGCAGTGGGACGACGTCGTGTTGTTCGACGAGTCGGATGTATTCCGGGAAAATCGCGGCCGCTGGCTCTATACCGGCGTCACTCGCGCGGCCAAACGGCTGTACGTGGTGGTGTGAGCGTAGCGGACCTTAGGAAAACGCACCTACAAACGGGGCATGGCTATTCGCATATCGTTTTCGCCTCATCAATCGTGATCATAAGCGTCATGGACTCCACTGACGAGGCGCGAAAGCCGTGCTTTTCGTAGAAGCTTTTGGCTGCTTCTGAAGCCGCATGCACGAGGAGAGCACGCACCCCAAGTGTTTGAGCCGCGCCGAGGACCCGCAATACGGCATCCGAGAGCAGGTCGGCGGCAAGACCCTTGCCCTGCCATTGCCGATCAACAGCAAGACGCCCAAGCAAGACGACTGGAACCGGATCGGGCATGTTGCGCCGGACCTTGCTGGTAGCAACAGCACGTAATACTGACCCGGCGGCAAGGCTGTAATAGCCGATTACACGCCGCCCGACGCAGATCACGAAGGTGCGCGATGCTCCTTCCGTTTCATTGCGCCGAGCACGCCGCTTCAGCCACTCATCCAACGCTGGAACGCCGCAGGCGAAAGTGTCGAGCTGATGCTGGCCAGTGAGCGGCTCTGGAGCCACTACCTCGATGCGGTCGCCCGTCACACTTTCCAGGCGGGTGTGCGGCTAAGCAGCTTTCGTAGCCGAGGATTTTTCCTTGGTGGCGTCGCAAGCTCGTGCATGAACTTCGCCCACTGCTTCTCGTCGAGCTGAAACACTCGCCTATCCGCCAGCGTATCCAATGCGGCGCTAAGGCCCGTATCGAGTAGAAACTCGGTCAGACTCTTGTTGGCAACGGCAGCGGCACGTTGCAGCGTCCGCTTGGCCCCTGGCGTCATCCGCAGATCAACGCGCTCTGAACGGGCCTCCGGCACGTCAGTCATCCAGCATCCTCCGAGTTATCGATATATCAGCCGTACATTGTCAGGACAAGGCCTTCTCGCCCCCTATCTAATGCGCGCGGAAATCTTGCCCCTGGTCGACAACCGCCGCCATCCGCGATAACCGACCACCCACAGTCCAGCGGCTTCCGCTTCAGTGACCTGAAGGTGACATTCGACGGTCATCTCTGCTGCAACGCACGGCAGCGTTCTCACGTGAGACAGCGCACAAATCAGGAGACTTGTAGGGGCGGGTTTCAAACCCGCCCTGGTTCGGCAGACATCGCTCGCGAGATGCTCTCCGGATCATTCGCCCACCGCGCAGGATTATTCGCGATGTAAGCGCGAATGCGATTTAACGCTTTCTCGTTGCGAATGACGTGCTCGTAGTAGCCGCGCTGCCACAGGATGCCACGCTTGCCGGCACGTTCATTGACGCGGCGCGCGGAGAACGTCTTGAAGCCGCGCACGATTTCTGGGATGGCGTGGCGCCGTTCGGACTCATCGGCCAGGATGATTATTCCATGCACGTGGTTGGGCATGACAATGAAGGCATCCAGATTAATGCCACTGTAATGCGTCGGTAGGTCATCCCATGTCTGCTGCACGATCGTGCCCACCAATGGTGCGCTTGGGGGGCGGGTTCGAAACCCGCCCCTACCTGAACTGAACCCCGCAGCCTCACGCCCCTTTTTGCCGCATTGCATATGGTCGAAATTGGCACATTGCTGATGCCGGGGGGCGCGCACGCGGCCTGGCCAGCGGTGAAGGCAAAGCCGCGAGCTATGTGCTCACCGTGCACAATGCGCAGGGCTCGCAGTGGGACGACGTCGTGTTGTTCGACGAGTCGGATGTATTCCGGGAAAATCGCGGCCGCTGGCTCTACACCGGCGTCACGCGCGCGGCCAAGCGGCTGTACGTGGTGGTGGTGTGAGCTCGGGGCGCTATTCGGTCTCAGAGCGTTTTGACAGCGGGCTTTCGGGGAAGTCCCTGAGCGATCTGATTGACTGATGCGTCGCTCGAAGCTCGTGGGTCAACTCAGCACATTGCCGGTTGAGCTGTCGCGCATTCTTCACAGCCTTCAGAAAAGCCTCTTTCTCAAACACAGGCCGGCCACGGCGGGCGTCATGACAGGCCTCCAGGAGCTCGGAAAAAGGTAGCTCAATGAGAACTGCACCAGCGGAATTGGTGATCTCAAAAACATACCGGCGCGGATCACGTCGATCCTCCAGAAGGATCGGCCACAGCTCTTGCGCGCTGTGAAAGGCTTCCAGGTAGGCAGCCTCAAGGTTATCGAAGGCAGCACCCTCGTCATCGGGACAGGCCAGCGCTTCCCCCTGACGCAAGTGCAGATGAAAACGTTGCACGATCCCCGCTCCTTAGTCCCGCTCAGCTCGGCGAAGGCCGGCCAAAAACCATAATGTCAATGTGCAGCACATGGCACAAGTTCCGCCTTTAGCACAAAAAGGCATTTTGGGTCCTCCTTGCAGCTTTGGAACTTTCATAGGCCGAACGTTTGCTAGCGCACATGGAAAGCGCATACGATGAATCGAGAGATGACGCTCCTTCGCCTTGCTCAGGCGGAGCAGGCGGTAGCGGATGGCTGCGAGCATAACGGCCGAGAAATAGTTTCAGGCTGTCTTTGACCCGACGCGTATATTGTCATTGAGCCGCAGGAGCCTGATCGGCTCATTAACGCTGCTCGCGCCAAACCTTGACGGGTGCTACTCTTTAGTTGCGCAAAACAACAACGCGAGGGGCGATAATCCCATGTTCGACGCGAGGCGGCGGAATGCAAGCTGGGCATTTGGATGAGCAAAAAAATATGCAGGATCGGCGTAGTCGCGCCAGGTTCGCGCATGTCGGAGGAAGTTGCCGAGAGGGTGCCAGCGCTCGCCAAATCACTCTATCCCGACAGAACGCCTGAGATCGTCTTCCATCCGCAGTGCTTTGCTTCACACGGATGTTTCGCCGGCGATGACCTATCGCGCGCACGGGCCTTCCTCGACATTGCCAATGACGAGACCTACGACGCGGTGTGGTTCGCGCGCGGCGGTTACGGCTCCTGCCGCATAGCGGAAGCGGTTCTCCATGGTTTGACCGAGCCATCCAGACGAAAAATCTACCTCGGCTACAGCGATGCCGGTGTAATGCTTGCCGCGCTGTACCTAGCGGGGTTCGAAGCCGTGGCGCACGGTCCTGTTGCACAGGACATACTCCGAGACGGAGGAGAGGCAGCAGTCGAGCGGGCACTCGCGTGGATCGTTGATCGCTCGCGAGACTCGTTGGAGCCCACGGTCAGCCGCGTGAAGAAGGCAGCAGCGTTTAACGTAACGATCCTCAGCCAGATACTTGGCACGCCACTTCAACCTGATCTCGACGGGCATGTGCTCATGCTGGAAGAGGTAGGCGAGCCAATGTACCGGATTGATCGATCGCTATTTCACATCACCAGTAACGCCGCGATCAGGCGGGTATCGGGCATCATGCTTGGTCGTTGCAGCGGCATCATACCGAAAGAGCCGGATTTCGGAATGAACGAGGAGGAGATCTGCCGTTACTGGTGTCAGAGGTCCGGGATTCCATGGTTGGGGCGCGCCGATATCGGGCATGACATCAATAACAAGATTGTGCCCTTCGG
>Ga0306924_10007844_pt1 | contig 10737 bp, 6 predicted proteins | sample sta12Can44000111_FD_203756 | JGI IMG/M metagenome (GOLD analysis project Ga0306924, IMG submission 203756) | Lab enrichment of tropical soil microbial communities from Luquillo Experimental Forest, Puerto Rico - statanox.12C.anox.44.000.111 (v2)... | ecosystem: Environmental > Terrestrial > Soil...
CAGCGCGGCGTCGTTCAGCCGCAGCTTGTCCAGCGCGTCGCGCAGGTCAGGGTAGTCGTCGCCGTCCACCGGGTACAGGCCGGAGAAGACCATCGGCTTGGGGTTGGAGTAGCCCGCCAGCGGCTCTTTCGCGGGGTGCGCGGCGCTGGTCACGGTGTCGCCGACCCGGGCCTGCCGGACGTCCTTGACCCCGGTGATCAGGTAGCCGACCTCCCCTGCGGCCAGGCCCTCGCTGGGCGTGGGCTCCGGTGAGATCACTCCCACCTCGAGCGTCTCGTGCGTGGCGCCGGTGGACATCATCAGGCTGCGCTCGCGCCGGAAGAGCCGCCCGTCGACCACCCGTACGTAGGTGACGACACCGCGGTAGGTGTCGTAGATCGAGTCGAAGATGAGCGCCCGGGCCGGGGCGTCCAGGTTGCCTTCGGGCGCGGGGACCAGGCGGACGATCTCGTGCAGCAAGTGCTCCACGCCCTCGCCGGTCTTCGCCGAGACGCGGAGGACCTCGGCAGGATCGCAGCCGATGATGCCGGCCAGTTCGGCGGCGTAACGGTCGGGCTGGGCGGCCGGCAGGTCGATCTTGTTCAGCACCGGGATGATCTTGAGGTCGGCATCCAGCGCCAGGTACAGGTTGGCCAGCGTCTGCGCCTCGATGCCCTGGGCGGCGTCGACGAGCAGGACGGCGCCCTCGCAGGCGGCCAGGCTGCGAGACACCTCATAGCTGAAGTCGACGTGGCCGGGGGTGTCGATCAGGTTGAGCACGTACTGGGTGCCGCCGCTGGCCCAGGGCAGCCGGACCGCCTGGCTCTTGATCGTGATGCCGCGCTCGCGCTCGATGTCCATCCGGTCCAGGTACTGCGCACGCATCTGGCGGTCTTCCACCACGCCGGTGAGCTGCAGCATCCGGTCGGCCAGCGTCGACTTGCCGTGATCGATGTGGGCGATGACGCAGAAGTTCCTGATCACGGCCTGATCGGTGTGGGCGGGCGCTGGGCGGGCGTCCTGACCGGGCCGGTTCCGCTGAACCGGCTGGCTGGCGGGGCTAGGTGGTGACACACGCATCCGTTCGGGTGATTCGCCGGCTAGCGGCCTGAGTGATCCATGATCCCATGTCCCGCCCAGTGCCCTTGCCGACCCAGCTGGTTTGAGCGCTGGTTTGAGCTGGGGGGTCCGGCTCGGATAAGCTTCTTCGTCGCGTCACCCACAGACAACTTTGAAGGACTCCCACGCGTGGCGAACATAAAGTCTCAGATCAAGCGCAATAAGCAAAACGAAAAGGCGCACCAGCGGAACAAAGCCGCGAAATCGTCGCTGCGCACCTCCGTGCGCAAGTTCCGTGAGGCCGCAGACGCGGGGAACCTCGACGAGGCCGGGATCGCGCTGCGCGCCGCCTGCCGTCAGCTGGACAAGGCGGCCAGTAAGGGCGTCATCCACCAGAACCAGGCGGCGAACCGCAAGTCCGCGATCGCCAGGCGCTACGCCGAACTCCAGGCCAGCTAGCCGCGCCAGCGGCTCAACCCGGGATGTAGCTGGGTTAGTTCAGGTCGTCGCCCGCGCGGCTGGCGACGATCCGGCGCACCGCACGTTCCAGAGCGTAGGCGGCGCTGGTCGCCTCGCCCTTGACCTGCGCGTCCGCCTCGGCGACCGCGTGCAGCGCGCGGGCGATGCCGTTCGGGTGCCAGCTGCGCAGCTGCTGCCGGACCCGGTCGATCTTCCACGGCGGGGCGCCGACCTCGGCGGCGAGCGCGGCGCTGCTGGCACCCCGTGGTGCCGCTCCCACCCGGCCGAGTAGCCGGACGCCCTGGGCGAGCGCACTGCAGATCAGCACCGGGGACACGCCCGTGGCCAGCGCCCAGCGCAGCTGCTCGAGCGCCTGCGAAAGGTGCCCCTCGACGGCGCGGTCGGCGACGGTGAACCCGGTCGCCTCGGCCCGGCCTCGGTAGTACCTGGCCACGACGGTCTCGTCGATGACGCCGTCGGTGTCGGCGGCGAGCTGGTCACAGGCGGCCGCGAGTTCCCGCAGGTCCGAACCCACCGCGTCGAGCAGCGCCCGCGCCGCGCCGTCGTCGGCCCGGCGGCCCGCGCGGCGGAACTCGGTCCTGATGAAGTCGAGCCGCTCGGCGAACCTGGTGACCTTCGGGTACTCGATCATCCGGGCTCCCGCGGCCTTGGACCCTTTGACCCCGGCCACCAGTTCCTTGCCCTTCGCCCCGCCCGCGTGGGTCAGCACGAGCACCACGTCGGGCGCCGGGTTCTTCGCGTACCCGACGAGCTCGGCGGCGACCTCCTTGCTCGCGTTCTGGGCCGAACGGATGGCCAGCACGCAGCCGCCGCCGAACAGCGAGGGCGAGGTGAGCGACCTGAGCTCCCCCGGGCCGAGTTCGGACGCGTCGAGGTCGTGGACGTCGCCGCCCGGGGCGGCCTCGCGGGCGGCGGCGACCAGGTCACGGACGGCGCGGTCGACGAGGAACTCCTCCTCGCCGACGACGAGCGTGACCGGGACGACCTCCGTGGCGGGCGGGTTTACCGCGGTACGCGCAGCCATGACCGCAGCATGCCACGCTTGAGGCGCTGGTGCCCAACCGGCGGGCTAGCGGGCCGAGATCAGCTAGCGGGCCGAGATCAGCTAGCTGGCCGAGATCGGCTCGCCACCGAGCCAGACACGGCGGGGAGTCAGGCCGTAGGTCCAGACGAAGGCGCCCTCGTGGTCGGCGTCCCACAGGACCATGTCGGCGAGCCGGCCGCGGACCATCGCGCCGCGGTCCGGGGCGCGCAGCGCGTGCGCGCCGCCGATGGTGGCGGCCCGCAGGGCTTCCTCCACGCTCATCCCGAAGTAGGACACGGCCATCGAGATGACCAGCGACATCGAGGTGATGCCGGTGACGCCCGGGGCGTGGTCGGAGCCGAGCGCGACCGCGACGCCCTTGTCGAGCAGGTCACGCACCGGCGGCCGGGCGCGGGTCTGCAGGGCCGGGCCGGGGCAGACCACGGCGGCCACGCCGGCCTGGGCCAGCGCCGCGACGTCGTCCTCGGTGGCCTCGTGCAGCATGTCGGCGGACGCGCAGCCCAGCTCGGCGGCCAGCCGGGCCGCGCCGGTGCGGGACTCGCCGCACGCGTGCAGCCGCGGCAGCAGGCCCGAGCGACGGCCGGCGGACAGGATCCAGCGCGCCTCGTCCTCGGAGAACCGGCCTTCCTCGCAGTACACGTCCACGCTATCCGCGCCGACGGCGGCCGCGTCCGTGCACCAGGAGCTGACCGCGTCGATGTAGTCGTGGCGGCGGCCGAAGAACTCCGGCGGCACGGCGTGCGCGGCCAGGAACGTGACGTGCACCCGCGGCATGCCTGGCTCGTTTTCGAGCCCGCGCAGCATTCGCACGTCGGCCAGCTCGCCGTCCCTGGTCAGGTGGTATCCGGTCTTGGCCTCGAGGGTCGTCGTTCCCGACCGCAGCCAGCGGCCCAGCCGCGCGCGTACCCCGTTGCACAGCGTCCAGGGGTCGGTGCCGCGGGTCACCGTGACGGTGGACGAGACGCCGCCGCCCGCGGCGTTGATCTCCGCGGCCGACGAGCCGTTGGACCGCATGGCGAGCTCCGCCCAGCGGTTGCCCGCGTACACCGGGTGGGTGTGGGCGTCGATCAGCCCGGGCGTGACCAGGCCGCCGCCCAGGTTCTCCACCTGGTCCACGTCGACGATGTCGTCGACCACTCCGGGGATGCGCTGAGGCAGCTCGGCCGCGGGGCCGACCCAGGCGATCCGGTCGTCGCCGGTCACGATGGCGGCGTTGCTCAAGATCTCCGAGCCAGTCCACAGGCGACCGATGTTGGTCAGCAGCCGAACAGTCACCGACGGTCCCCCCCGGGACTGGTGATCCCATGCGCCATGAGCGTCCACCTGCCATGACATGTACACGCCGGAAGTCCCGGCGGCACTAGACGAGCTGCGCTGCGCACCACGCGATGGCGTCGGTGCCGATCATGGTACGGGGCCGAGCGGGTACGGCAGCCAACATATCGATCCAGATACGCTATTGCACCGCTACCATCGCAGACAAGCCTTTCGGCGAAATGCCGAACCCTATCGGCCGACGCGGTTAAAGCGCCCCTAGGCCGGGAGAAAATGCCCGCCAAACGTGACCACTATCACGCTTGGACTTGGACACGATCGTCCAGGACGGCCCCGAGTTGCGCGGCCAGGGCGGGCGGCACCCGCGCCTCGAGCCGCGTACCGTCCGCGACGTGTTCGGTGGCGAGCACCTCTCCCTCGGCGTGTGCCCGCGCGACCAGGTCGCCGCGGCTGTACGGGACGGTGACCTTGACCTGAACGTCGAGCCGGGGCAGCGCGGCCTCGATGGCGTCGCGCAGGGCGGCCAGGCCCGCCCCGGTCTTCGCGGAGATGCTGAGGCTGCCCGGCTCCCTGGCGCGCAGGCCCTGCAGCACAACAGGGTCGGCCGAGTCGATCTTGTTGACCACCACGAGCTCGGGCACGTGCCCGGCACCGATCTCGGCCAGCACGCCACGGACCGCGGCGATCTGCGCCTCGGGCTCGGCGTCGGACCCGTCGACCACGTGCACGATGAGGTCCGCCTCGGCCGTCTCCTCCAGCGTGGACCGGAACGCGTCGACGAGCTGGTGCGGCAGGTGCCGGACGAAGCCGACGGTGTCGGTCAGCGTGAACGCCCGCCCGGACGGCGTCTCGGCCCGGCGAACGGCCGGGTCGAGGGTGGCGAACAGCGCGTCCTCGACCAGGACCCCGGCCCCGGTGAGCACGTTGAGCAGGCTCGACTTGCCGGCGTTGGTGTAGCCGGCGATCACCACCGACGGCACGTCGCGGCGCCGCCGCTGACCGCGCTGCACCCTGCGGCCGGTCGACATGCCCGTGATGTCCTTCTGCAGGCGGGAGATGCGCGTCCGCAGCCGCCGCCGGTCGGTCTCCAGCTTGGTCTCGCCCGGGCCGCGGGTGCCGATGCCGCCGCCGCCGGCCACCCGGCCGCCGGCCTGCCGGGACAGCGACCCGCCCCAGCCGCGCAGCCTGGGCAGCATGTACTGCAGCTGGGCCAGCTCGACCTGGGCCTTGCCCTCGCGGCTGCGCGCGTGCTGAGCGAAGATGTCCAGGATCAGCGCGGTCCGGTCGACGACCTTGACCTGCACCACGCTTTCCAGCCGGCGCAGCTGGCTCGGGGTGAGCTCGCCGTCGCAGATCACCGTGTCGGCGCCGGCCGCCGCGACGATGTCCGCCAGCTCGCGCGCCTTGCCCGAGCCCACGTAGGTGGCCGCGTCGACCCGGCTGCGCCGCTGGATGAGGCCCTCGAGCACCTCAGAGCCCGCCGTCTCCGCCAGCCGGCTCAGCTCACGCAGTGAATTCTCCGCGCTGGCGAGGCTACCCTCGGCCCAGACGCCGATCAGTACGACCCGCTCGAGCCGCAGCTCCCGGTACTCGACCTCGCTGATGTCCTGCAGCTCGGTGGAGAGCCCGGCCACCCGCCGCAGCGCGTGCCGGTCCTCCAGGTCCATGCTCGGCAGATCTGGGTCCCCCAGGTCCGGCTGCTCGTCAAAGACCGTGCTCATTGTCCTCCGGTATTCGTGTCGTTCGTCCCCCCGATGGTGCCACGCGACACGCGACACCGCACTTTAATAACACCCCGGCGGCGCCATATGTGCCCGCCGCTTCCGGGCGGATCACGCTCAGGACGCGGGCGGCCAGCGCCGCCGGGCCAGCCTGGTTCGACGCACCACAGTTCACACCTGTCCCCACAGACACTCCGGTAACCCCCGGATCGCGAAACGGGCGTCCGTACGGTGCCCAGTACGACGTGGATGCCACATCCACGTCGCTCAAACAGCATGGGTGTGGCATCCACGCCATATGGAGCAGGCGTGGGGACACTCTGGCACGGGGACTATGGGGCGGATGGGGCAAATATGGCGTGAGTGGCGGCGCGGCCGGACTCGAACGCGGCGCGGAGCAGGCGCCCGTCGGTGGCCAGGCGGCTCACCCTGGGCGAGCCGACCGGCGGGCGGATAGAGAACACCGCAGCCGAGGCGCCTGATGCGGGTGTTACTGCAGCGCTGGATGGGGTGGCGCCGGGCGGAGCGGCGGGCGCTGGGGCGCCGGGAGGGGTGGCGCCGGTCGGAGCGGCGGGCGCTGGGGCGCCGGGAGGGGCGGGGGACGCGGACTGGTATTCGGCTAGGCGGCGGTCGTCGTCGGCGAGGCGGGCGTCGCGGCCGAGGAAGGTGGCGCGCAGGGCCGGGCTCTCGCGGCGCAAGGTGGTGCGCGCGATGACGCGGGCCGAACGCGCCGGGCCCCGGGCGTCCGCCACGGTCACCGGGTCGCGGCGGGAGCGCAGCACCAGCACGTGCGTGGCGCCCTGGGCCAGCGCGGTGCGGTACGGGATGGACTCGGACAAGCCGGCGTCGTAGAAGCGACGGCCGTCGAGTTCCACGGGCGGGCCCGCCAGCAGCGGCAGGGCGGCGCTGGCCCGCAGGGCCAGGCGCAGTTCGGCCGGGGTGCCACACAGCGGGCGCAGGTCGGTGGACTGGCCGGTGACGGCGTCGGTGGCGAGCGGGTGGAACTCGACCGGGCTGGCCAGCACGGCGGCGAAGTCCATCGGGAACGTGGTCTGGTACAGCTCCTCGATCAGCGCCCGGACGTCGGCCACGGGGCGGCCGCGCAGCAGGCCGGAGCGGCGGATGAAGGCGCGGGCGTAGGCGGGTTCGGTCCAGCCGCGCAGCCCTTGCGGCCGGCTGAGCAGCCAGGCGCCGGAGATGGCGCCCGCCGAGGCGCCGTAGATGGCGTCGAACGCGGACACCAGGCCGAGCTCGTCCAGCGCCAGGGCCATGCCGGCCGAGATCGTCCCGCGCATCGCGCCACCCTCGATGGCCAGCGCAACCCGGAACCCATCGCGCCGCTCCCCCGGCAGGCTCCCAGCCCCGGACCGCTCCCCCACCACCCGCACCACCTCATGCACGGGGGGCTCCCGGTTTCATGATCGTGGCCAGAAAGCGGTGCTATGTGCCCCGAACTGGCCATGATCATGGTCTGGGGGCGAGGGGTGGGCATGAGGTGGCGGGGGTGGGATGAGGTGGGGGGGTGGGATGAGGTGGCGGGGGTGGCATGAGGCAAGGTGGGGTGTCATGCGGGGGGCGTCTCGGCGAGGCGGTGCAGGGAGGCGGGGAGGGGGCCGTCGTGGACGACGGTGATGCGGTGCGTGGCGCGGGTGATCGCGACGTACAGGTCGTGGTCCCCGGCCGGCGACTGGGCCAGGATGCCAGCCGGGTCGGCCAGCACCACCCGGTCGAACTCCAGGCCCTTGGCCTGGCCCACGGTCAGCAGCGCGACCGGCGAGTCGAGCACCTCGGCGTGGTCGCCAGGCACCGCCTCGGGCAGTGCCCGGGTCAGCTCGGCGATCAGGTTCCCGGGCGCGATCACGGCCAGCCGCCCGCCCTGTCCGCTCGCGGCGCCCATCTCGGCGACCTCCTTCGCCACCACGTCGGCTACGCGGGCGAGGCCGCGGACCGCGCGCGGGGCCTCGCCTTCCTCGCGGACCGACTCGGGCGGGCGCTCGCCGGGGGCGGCCGCGGCCAGCACGTCGGCGGCCACCGCCATGATCTCCGCCGGGGTGCGGTAGTTGACGGTGAGCAGTTCCTCGCGCCAGCGGCCCTTCACGTACGGGTCGAGCATCTGCGCCCAGGAGCGGGCGCCGGCCGCGCTGCCCCGCTGCGCCACGTCGCCGACCACGGTCATCGACCGGGTCGGGATCCGGCGCATCACCATCCGCCAGGCCATCGCGGACAGTTCCTGCGCCTCGTCCACGATCACGTGCCCGTAGGCCCAGGAGGGGTCGGCCCAGGCCCGTTCGGCCGTGGTGAGCTGCTGGCCCGCGTCGCGGTTCCAGTCGGCCAGCGTGGCCGCGTCCACGAACCCCTGCCCGGACAGGCCGGTGATCTCGAGCACCTCGCGGGCGTACCGCTCCTCGGCCCGGCGCTCCCGTTCGGCGGCCCGCCGCCGGATCTTGTCCGCGGTGTCGTCGGTGCCGACCAGCTGGGCGGCCTCGTCGAGCAGGGGCACGTCCGCCACGGTCCACGAGTCAGGGGCGCCGGGGCGATGCAAGGCGGCCCGTTCGGCATCGGAAAAACCGGGAGCGGCGCGGCGGATGGCACCTTCCTCGGCCAGCAGGCCGGCCACCAGCCGCTGTGGGGTGAGGAACGGCCACAGCGCGTCGAGCGCGGTCCGCACCGGCGGCTCGTCCCACAGCCGGGCGCGCGCGTACGGGACGTCCTCGGGGTCGAGGTCGCGGCCGAGCGCCCGGGCCTCGGCGGCGGCGAGCGCGCCGAGCAGGTCGGTGATGAACAGCTTGCGGCCCACGTTGTGCGGCTTGCGCAGCCCGCGGGCCCGGTCGCGGGCGCGCAGCACGACCTCCCTGGGCACCGTCATCGCCACGCCGTCCGCGGTGATCTCCAGATCGCCCGGGGGGACCTGCTGCAGGTTGCGCACCGCGTGGCGGAGCACGTTCACCATCTTGACGTCGCCCTTGACCACGGCGGCGTCCGGGTCGTCGTCGGGCGCGGCCGTGACGCCGGGGAAGAGCTCGGCGATCGAGCTGAGCACCACGTCGGTCTCGCCGAGGGACGGCAGGACCTGGCTGATGTAGCGGAGGAAGGTGGCGTTCGGCCCGATGACCAGCACGCCCCGGCGCTCGAGCGTGCGGCGGTGGGTGTAGAGCAGGTACGCCGCCCGGTGCAGGGCCGCGACGGTCTTGCCGGTGCCCGGGCCGCCCTGCACGACCAGCACGCCCTGCAGCGCGGAGCGGATGACCCGGTCCTGCTCGGCCTGGATGGTGGCCACCACGTCGCTCATCCGGCCGGTGCGGCGGCTGGTGATGCTGGCGATCAGCATGGCCTCGCCGGACAGGCTCCTGCGGTCCGGCTCGGAGAGCCGGTCCAGGTCGAAGACCTCGTCGTCAACCCCGGTGACGGTGCGGTTCCTGGTGTAGATGTGACGGCGGCGGATCAGCCCGTTCGGGTCCCTGGGGGTGGCGGCGTAGAAGGGGTGAGCCGCCGGGGCGCGCCAGTCGATGAGCCGCGGCTCGTGCTCGTCGTCCCGCAGGCCGATCCGGCCGATGTACAGCGTGCCGGCGTGCTCGGCTTCCGGCCCGGTTTCGGCTGGCACTGCGTCGGTGCGGCCGAAGCACAGGCCGTGCTCCACCGCGTTCAGCTGGGCCAGTCGCCGCGCCTGTTCGGCCGCCGTGATGTCGCGCTCGAGCCGGGCCTGGAAGGTACCCCCGGCGCCACCGCTGCTGTGCGTCTGGGTCAGCGCGCGTTCGGCCCGGTCCCGCGCCTCGTCAAGCAGCCGGTAAAGCATATCCACATATGCCTGCTCCTGGCCTACGGCCGTGGCGGCGGCGGAATTAGTTTGACTAAGCGTCATATTTCTTGGTACACTTTCCTTGGCTTATTATCGGCGCCCTGGCGATATAGTGCGGGATATGAGAGCTTATCATCCCGCCCGGGCTCTCGGTAGCCTCGGAGCCGGTCAGCCAGCAAATCTCTGAGTCCGCGCCAGGGTCAGCGGCGCCCGGGAATGGCCGCGAATAACCGTCACCAGCGCGCGGAATTCTTTTATCCGCGGTAGAAGCGATCGCCATTATCGCGATTCGGGCGGGGCAAATTCGGACCGGTGCCGGCCGGCCGCAAGAACCGGGGAACCCCGGCCCTGAGCAGGGCGGCCCGCTCTGTCCTCTCCCCCAGGCCCACCCTGTCCTCTCCCCAAGCCCACCCTGTCCTCTCCCCCAAGCCCACCCTGTCCTCTCCCCCAAGCCCACCCTAGGATGTAGGGCACGACAGGAGGAGGAGCTTAGACATGCCGGGAACCGAACGCGTGGAGATCACCGGCCCGTACGGCGATCGCTACGACGAGATCCTCACGCCGCAGGCCATCGACCTCATCGCCGCTCTCCACGCCGAACTCGGCCCGCGCCGGTCCGAACTGCTCGCCGCGCGCCGCCGCCGCCAGGCCGAACTCTCCGGCGGCGCGATGCTCGACTTCCTGCCCGAGACGGCCGGCGTCCGCGAGGACCTCCACTGGCGGGTCGCGCCGCCCGCGCCCGGCCTGGTCGACCGCCGGGTGGAGATCACCGGCCCGACGGACAAGAAAATGACCGTCAACGCCCTCAATTCGGGGGCGAACGTCTGGCTGGCCGACTTCGAGGACGCCAATACCCCGCTCTGGGACAACATGATCACCGGCCAGCTCAACCTCAAGGACGCGCTGGACCGGACCATCGATTTCACCAGCGCCGAGGGAAAGCACTACGCGCTGCGGCCCGACGACGAACTGGCCACGATCGTGGTCCGCCCGCGCGGCTGGCACCTGGACGAAAAGCACATCCTCATCGACGGCATGCGGGCCTCGGGCAGCCTGACCGACTTCGCCTTGTACATGGCCACCTGCGCGGGCAAGCAGATCGATAAGGGCAAGGGCCCCTACGTCTACCTGGCCAAGAACGAGAGCCACCTCGAGGCGCGGCTGTGGAACGACGCGTTCAACCTGGCCCAGGACGCCCTCGGCATCCCGCGCGGCACCATCCGCGCCACCGTGCTGATCGAGACGATCCCGGCGGCGTTCGAGATGGAGGAGATCCTGTACGAGATGCGGGAGCACTCGGCCGGGCTGAACGCGGGCCGCTGGGACTACCTGTTCAGCGTGATCAAGAAGTTCCGCACCCGGGGTCGCGAGTTCGTACTGCC
>Ga0306924_10007848_pt1 | contig 10734 bp, 8 predicted proteins | sample sta12Can44000111_FD_203756 | JGI IMG/M metagenome (GOLD analysis project Ga0306924, IMG submission 203756) | Lab enrichment of tropical soil microbial communities from Luquillo Experimental Forest, Puerto Rico - statanox.12C.anox.44.000.111 (v2)... | ecosystem: Environmental > Terrestrial > Soil...
TCTTCGACGGGCGATCGAGCCGCCGGCACATCGTGGCGCTGGCATTCAATGATCGGTTAGAGATCGCCGATCCCGCCGCGCCCGATGGTCCGTTGCTGGCAGTGTGGCCCTATGACGCGATACGACACGTCGACAGCCCCGCGAGCACACTAAGGCTGGCCTGCACGATGGCGGCACCGCTGGCCCGGCTGGAGCTGCGCGATCCGGCAGAGCGAGCCAACGTCCTTCGGCTATGCCGGTCGCTCGATGGTCCCGGCAGCAACACCTCGATCTCGGTAGCGCGCATTGTCGCTGCCTCGATCGCCGCCGCCGCTGCGATCATCGCAATGGTGTGGCTCGGAATGCCGGTATTGGCTGACCGGTTGGCGGATGCGATGCCTTATGCTTGGGAAATGCCGCTCGGCGACGCCGTCGATTCGCAGGTGCGCGAGCTGTTCGGCGGCCCTTGCGTGAAGCCGGCAGGCGGCGCCGCGCTGCGCAAACTGGTCGACCGGCTACAGACCGTCGCGCATTTGCCGATCCCGCCGGATCCGATGGTTCTGCGCTCGGCCATGGCAAACGCCTTCGCCCTGCCGGGTGGCCGCATCTATGTGCTCTCGGGGCTGCTGAATATGTCGGAAACGCCAGATGAACTCGCCGGCGTGCTGTCGCATGAGCTGGGCCACGTCGCCCATCGTGACGGGCTCCGCCGCTTGATCCGCGATGGTGGCACGTCGTTTCTCGTCGGCCTGATGTTTGGCGATGTAACCGGCTCCGGTGCAGTGCTAATGGCCGGGCGCTCGGTGCTCAGCGCGAGCTACAGTCGCGACGATGAGACTGCAGCTGATCGCTTTGCGGTATCAATCATGCATGACCTGGGGCGGCCCACCGCACCCTTGGGCATGTTGTTGGAGCGCGTCACCGGCCACGACCGGCTGGAGGCTCCGTCGATCCTGCGCAGCCATCCACTGACGGCCGAACGCAAGGCCATGCTGGAAGCCGAGAACCTCCCGGCCACCGGTCCCGCCTTGGTCGAAGACGGTGAGTGGCAGGATCTCAAGCGCATTTGCCATCACTGATTCGAATGCCGGCGCGTGGCGGGTGCGGCGTTCAAGCGGCCAATTCGAGGATCTCACGAACTTGCGCAGAACCGAGGATCGGCCGGGGATTGCGCGGCACCCATGGGGTGTCCATCGCCTGCTCGGCGAGCCTCGCGAGTGTTCCGGCCCGATCTTAACGGCGGCGAGGCTGCGCGGCATGCCGAGCCCGGCGATAAAGGCGTCCAACACATCGCCGGCATCGTCACCCGGATGCCCCATCGCCGCGGCGACAAGAGCCTGGCGCTCAGCGTTTACCGGCTTGCTCCAGTGCATCACCGCCGGCAGCATGATGCATGAGGTGTGGCCGTGCGTGATGTCGAACACCGCACCCAGCACATAGCCGATACCGTGGCTGGCGCCCATCGGCACGCCGCTGGCGAGTGGCCCCATCGACAGCCACGAGCCGATCTGGCAGTCGAGGCGGGCCTCAAGATCACTGGGGTCGGCCTTGACCCGCGGCAAACCGCGACACAGCAGCGCCAACCCGTGCAATGCCTGTGCGTCGGCATAGGGGTTGGCCTCGCCAGAGCAGATGCCCTCGACGCAGTGATCGACCGCGCGGATGCCGGTCGACAATCACAGCCATTCGGGCGTGTGCACCGTGACCGCCGGATCCAGCACCACCGCGCGCGGGATGATCCGCGGATGGCGAAACAGCTCCTTGACTCGGGTCCGTTCGTCGGTGACACCGGCGATGGCGCTGAACTCGCCGGCCGACAAGGTGGTCGGCACGGCGACCTGCGCCACGGAGGGCGCGTTGCACGGCGGCGGTCCAAGGACACCGTCCGGCCCCTTCACCGGGCGGATTTGGTCGAGCGCTTCGGCGGCGCGTATGTCGTTTGCCAGGCAGAGCTGGACCGCCTTGGCGCCGTCGGTCACCGAGCCGCCGCCGATCGTGACGATCAGATCGGCACCCGCCTCGCGCGCCATCACCGCGGCTTCGATCACGGCGCGCCGCGGCGTATGCGGCGGCATCCGGTCGAACAGGCCGGCAAACCGGTTGCCGAGCGCCCGACGGACCTTCGCGATCTCCTCGGTGGTGCGGTTCAATGTGCCGCTCGCCATCAGAAATACCCGCTCGGCCTGGCGCCGCCCCGCCTCCTCGGCGACCATCTCGGCCGCCGGCCTGCCGAACACCACCACCTCCATCTCACCGAAGACGACGCGGCCCGAATGCAGCATGGTCTTTCCTCCCTTGGGGATGTTCAGCGATCCAGCCCAAGTCGGCCGATCGCCGGCAGCTTCAGCGCCGGCACGGCGGCGTCGAAGCCGATATTGAGCCCCAGGATGTTCAGCTCGAACCCCTCGTCGACGGCGAGCAGGAAGCCGGCAAGACCATAGAGCGAAACCTGGAACCCGGAGCCGCTGGGTGCGGCTGCGAACAGCGCACCCCCCGGCAGGAAGTCTTTGCCGATCGCGTTCGACGGCAGATCGAGGCCGAGCTCCGGGACCTGCCGGGCAACATACGCCGTAAACGTGTTGCTGTTGGGGCCCGGCCAGGCGCGGTACTCGTGCGGATAGGGATAGCTTGTGACCGCGGCCCGGATATCCTCGATCAGCGCGTCGACATCCGGTCCGCGCCGATCAAAAATGATCTGAGGTCTGGCGCCGAACCAGTAATTGTCGGGGCCCGTCCGGTCGACCCGAACCGCCGGGGCGCCATTGGCGACGCCAAAGCCGAGCACCTCGTACCGCGTATAGCGCTGGGCCCCGGCCGGCTTGACCGCGATCCAGGTGTGCACCGAGAACACCCCGCGCCACGAGACGGCACGGGCGGCATAGACCTGAGCCACCGCCTCTGGTGTGGTGGCCGGATCGGGTGCCAGGCCGGTGGGGTCGCGGGACGCCGCGTACCACGGCACCCCATTGCGCCCATCGGGCAGGCAACCGCTGACCAGCACCGGCAGCACGAACAACCCGAGCAGCGACAGACCGAACGACGTTGCTACGTTCACATCCCCTCTGGCTGGCTAGCGCGCCATGCCCTGCGCCCCGGCCGGCACGTCGTAAAAGGCCAAGGTCATCGAAACGCTGGTGTAGTAGCCCATCAGGGTGATCGCGTCGGTGATGCCGACATGGCCGAGCGCCTTCACTGCACGGTAGTAGAGCCCCTTCGAGACCCAGCGCGAATTGGCGAGCGACGTCGCCATTTCGTAGACGATTTGCTCGCGCTCATCGGAGAACGAAGTCGGCAGCCCCGACAACAAAGCCTCGACCTTGTCGGCCGGCAGCCCGACTTCCTTGCCGCGCCGCTCATGGGCAGCGGTCGGGTAGGCCGAATGCCATTTGCTGTTGATAATGCAGACAGCGATTTCGCGCTCTCGCTCGGTCAGCGAGTAATGGCCCGGATGAAAGTGGGCGCCGAGCGGTGCCGCGGCCTTCGCCAGCTTTGGGTTGTGCACCCAGATCTTGCTCGGCCCGCCGACCTGGCCGCGGACCTCTTTCACAAAGCGATAGCCCTCCTGCTGCTCTTGTGTCATCTGCTCGTAGGGGATCTCGGCATAACGGCCAAAGGTCGGCGTCTCGGGCATTTCCGTTTTCCTTTTGAGGATGGATTGGGGGCGCATCCGGGTCGTCGCTAATTTCGCCGCGGCGGCTCGATCGGCATTGTCGCAATATCGGTCCAGGCGACCGGGGCGCCAGCCTTTGCAGCCGCTTCTTCGGGCGGCAGGCTCGGGTCCCAATGCACCGCCAGAAAGCGCCGCCCGGTCACACCAGCGGCCGCATCGGACACCAGCCAGTTGAGCGGCGGCGCCATGACCGCGGGCTGGATCATCTCGGCGCGGTCATATCCGGCCTCGAGCGGCACCATCGGCGTATTGGTGACGCCGCCCGGCACCAGCACGTTGACGGTGACGCCGGTGCCGGCGAGGTCCTTCGCCATGATCGCCGAGAAGGCTTCCAACGCCGCCTTCGACGGGCCGTAGGCGGGCGAGCCGTCGCGGATCATCGTGCCGAGGCTGGTCGTGATGTTGACGATGCGGCCCCATTTCTGGCGCATCATGTCGTGGACGAGTGCTCGCGACAGCGCCATCGGCGCATTGTTGTGAACGGCGACGAAGAGCTTCCACTGCTCGGGGGTCACCTCCCAGAACTTGATCGGGCGCTGCCGGTTGTCGGTGCGGATCGTCGCCTGACCGACCCCGGCGTTGTTGACCAGGATGTCGACCACCCCGAAACGGCCCCGCGTCTTGGCGACGATCTCGTCGATCGCCTCGTCGCGGGCGAGGTCGGTTTCGATCGTCAGCAAATTGGCCCCCTGCTGCCGGTGCTGTGCCGCTTGGGCGAGCTCGGCGAGACCCGGGCCGGTGCGGTCGACCGCGGCGACCTTGCGCCCCTTGCCGAGCAGGCCCATCACCAATTCCCGGCCGATGCCGCCGGCGGCACCCGTCACGATCGCCACGCGCTGCTGTTCGCTCATCGTCTCCTCCTATCGCTTCAGGGCCTTTACAGTAAGCTGCCGCCGTCGACCGGGATGATCGCTCCATTGATGAAGGTCATCGTCGTCGCCAACCCGAGGATTACCGCCGCCACCTCCTCGGGCTGGCCGATCCGCTTGAGCGGGTTGCCGGCGATCCGTTGGGCGCGCTGCTGCGGTGTCCACATCTCTGTCATCGGCGTCTCCATCAAGCTCGGCGCGACGGCGACTACGCGGATCGTCGGCGCCAGGGCCCGCGCCAAGGACATGGTCATCGCATGCAGCCCGGCCTTGGCGGCGGCATAGGCGATGTTGCTGCCGCCGCCGCGCATACCAGACACCGAGCCGACATTGACGACGAGACCATGTCCGCTGGCCTCGAGCAACGGCCGGCAGGCGCGCACCGTGGCGAACGGGCCGCGCAAATTGACCGCCACCACGAAGTCGAAAAACGCGTCGTCGAGGGCGCGCAGATCGGCATGTGGGATCACCCGGGTGCTGCCGGCATTGTTGACGAGGATGTCGAGCCGGCCCTCGGCAGCGCCGATCGTGTCGGCGAGAGCTTCGATTGCGCGCGTATCCTGTGCCGGCGTGCAGCTGGTGCGATGGCCGATGCCGGGCAGGCTCCCGATCAACCGGTCGGCCGCTCCGGCGTCATTGCCGAAGGTGACGACAACCCGCGCCCCAGCCTCAGCGAAGAGGCGCGCGGTGGCAGCACCGAGGCCCTTGCTGCCGCCGGTCACCAACGCCACCCGTCCATCCAGCATGCCCATGCTGAGAGATGCTCGCTCAGTCCGCTGCCGCCGCCAGCGGGGGATCGAGGGTGGTCATGAACTCGATCAGATAGGGCTTCCACAGCTCGGCGTAGAAATGGCTGAAATGCCCGTGGGTGTTGGGTCCGGCCGGGATCAGCACATAACGACCGTGCTTGACCCGCTTCATCGCGCGTTCGACGGTGCCGAGCTCCGGCGGGTTCGCGTGATCCTCAGCGTCGTTGATCAGCATCATTTTGGCCTCGATCTTGTCGAGATCGGGCTCGGGGTTGTAGTCCTGGATCGCCTCGATCGCCCACAGCGCGTCGTTGGCATCGCCCTTCGCCGCCTCGGCCAGCCGGCGCTCGTAGAGCGCGTTGGCAGCGGCGAGAGTCGGCGCCATTTCCTGAATGCGGGTCGGGCTCTCGGTGCCGAAATTCCCGGCGGCAGCATAGATGTAGTGGCGCGGGTTGGTTTCGTAGAAGCCGTTGTTCCAGTCCGGGTCGTGGCGGATCGCCTCGGCCTGGGCGCGGCGGCCGAGCCAGTTGCGGCCGCTGATCTCAACCGGCTGGCAGGAGATCGGCACCACCCCGTCCATCAAATCGGGATACATCTCGGCCCACATCCAGGCGTGCATGCCGCCCATCGAGCTCCCGATGACCAGCCGCAGATGGGCGACTCCGAGCCCTTCGGTGATCAGCCGATAGCCGCTCTCGACCATGTCACGGTAGCGGTAACGGGGGAAATTTCCTCGAAGCCCGTCGGAGGGCTTGGTCGATCCGCCGCGCCCGATCGCGTCCGGCATGATCATGAAATACTCTGTCGCGTCGAGCGACTGATGCGGCCCAAAGAGCTCGTCGGCGAGGCTCGGACGCAGCCAATTGGCGCCGGTCCCGGTGTTACCCTGCAGCAGCAGCACGCCGTTGATGATCTTGCCCGCGGCGTCGCGCCTCGTCGTCCCAAGGGTGCGGTAGTGGAGCTTTAGCTCGGGCAACGTCTCGCCGCTGCGGAACACATAGTCCCGGATGACGAAGTCGCCCTCGTTGTAATTCGGCCATTTCGTTGGCTTGGCAGATGCGGCGTCAGCGGCTTGAGTGTCGGTCATCGCAATTCTCCTTGCGGTCGCACCTTGGCTTGCTCGATCAGCCGAAACAGGCGCTCCGGGGTCATGGGCAGCTCGAAAATCTCGATGCCGAACGGTGCTAGCGCATCGGCAAGGGCATTGGCAATGGCCGCCGGCGCGCCGATCGTGCCGCCTTCGCCCATCCCGCGGAAGCCGCCCACCGTGGACGGAGACTCCGTCTCGAGATGGATGGTCTCGATCGATGGCACCTCGCCCGCGGTCGGGATGACATAATCGGCAAGGCTGGCCGTCAGCAGCTGGCCGGTATCGTCGTGGATCACCTCCTCGTAGAGGGCCGCCCCGATGCCTTGAGCGACGGCACCATGCACCTGGCCGTCGACGATCATCGGGTTGATGATACGCCCGCAATCCTCGGCAACGACGTAGCTGCCGAGCTTCACCTGATAGGTCTCCGGATCGATCTCCAGCGCCACGATGTGAGTCGCCGAAGTTGTTGTGCCGAAATACGGGTCGTAGACCTTGGTGACCTCCAACTCTTCTCGCGCATCCCTCGGCAAACGGCCGATTTCGGAATAGACCGCTTTCGCGATCTCCCGGAATGTCAGGGAACGGTCCGTGCCGCCGACGAAAACCCGCCCGTCCGCTGCTTCGATGTCCTCGACGGATGCCTCGAGCAGGTGCGAAGCCGCGCGAATCACCTTTTCCTTGAGCAGCTGCGATGCCAAGGTCGCGGCTCCGCCGGCTAGCACCGCGCTGCGGCTCGCATAGGTCCCGGTGCCGTGCGCGACGATGGCGCTGTCGGCTTGCAGGATCTGGATGTCCTTAATCCGGGCGCCGAGTTCGTCGGCGATGACCTGCGCCAGCGTGGTCTCGAGACCCTGGCCGTGCGAGGCAATCCCGAAGCTGCCGGTCACCGCACCTGTCGAGTCGAGGCGGATCGTGGCCGCTTCCGTCCCGGTGTTGATCGGCATGCCGGGTGCTGCCGAAATGCGCGAGCCGATGCCGGTCAACTCCGCGTAAGTGGCGATACCGATGCCCACGAGCCGTCCCGCGGCACGGGCTTTTGCCCGCTCTTCCCGGAGCGTCGCGTAACCGATGGCCGCGCACGCGCTCGTCAGGCTCTCCACAAAGCCGGAACGGTCCCAGACGATCCCGGACGCCACCTTATAGGGGAATTCGTCGGCTCCGATCAGGTTGCGAAGGCGAAGTTCCACTGGATCCATAGCGAGACGCCCTGCCGCCATGTCGACGAGCCGTTCCATCACGAAGGTCGAGATCGGGCGCCCGACGCCGCGATACGGCCCGGTCGGCGCTTTGCAAGTTGCGACCGCGCGTGCATGCCCGCGGTAGGCCGGAACGCGGTAGGGGCCCGGCATGAAGCTGGCGACCTGGACCGGCTCGAGGGCGGCGGTCCACGGATAGATCGAATACGCCCCAACATCGCCGATGACCTCGGTCGCAAGCGCGAGGATATGGCCGTCTTTATCGAGTGCCAGTTCCGCGTCGACGATTTCGTCGAAGCCCTGGCTCGTCGAGGCAAGATCCTCCAGCCGGTCTCCCGTCCAGCGCACCGCCCGACCGAGATGACGGGCGAGCACCGCAACGACGATCTCCTCCCGATACAGGGATGCCTTGCCGCCGAACCCACCGCCGACATCGGGCGCCACGACGCGGACGCTGTGTCCCGGCACCTTCAGGAGATCGACGAGAAGGTCGCGAACGATGCCCGGGATCTGGGTCGACGCAGTCAAGGTCAGCGAACGACGCCCACAATCATATTCCGCAAGACAAGTTCGGTTCTCGATGGCGATCGGCGTCTTGCGGTGGAACCGGAAACGCCCGCCGACCCGCACCGGTGCCGCCGCCATTTCCGCTTCGACATCCCCCCGCGCGAACTCCCGCATCGCCAGCACGTTTGTCCCGGCCTCCTTGTGCAGCAGCGGCGCATCCGCCCTGACCGCCTTCTCGGGATCGATCGCTGTTTCGAGCGGCTCGTAGGCGATCTCGATCCGAACGAGCGCGTCCTCCGCGAGGTATCGGTTTTCGGCCAAAACGGCGACAACCGGCTCACCGACATAGCAGACTTTGTCGCGCGCCAACGGATAGAGCTCCGTCGCGCGATAATCCTTCAGCCGAGACGATGCGCGCACCGGCTCGACCAAATCATCAAAATCGTGTGCGGTGTAGACGGCGAGGACACCGGGCATCTCGGCGGCCGCCGAGGTGCTGATGCGCGAGATCAGGGCATGCGCGTGATCGCTGCGCCGGAACGCGACGTGCAGCGTGCCCGGCACGATGCGATCGTCCGTGAAGGCTCCCTGGCCGGTCAGCAACCGCCGATCCTCGACGCGCTGGACGCGGGCGCCGATGTTCTTCGGCCGCAACCCGAGGCTGACATCGGCGCCGGCGAGCCCGATCGCTCGCCCGAGACTGTCAGTCATGGACCTCGGCCTCTTTTTTCAATGTCACCCGTCGCATATTGTCGTCGGCGATGACCGCATGCCGACCCGTCCGGTTCAACGCTTTCGACATGGCGTGCGTCGGCCACATTCAGCACGGAATGTGGACGCATCCGCGTGACCATTCCACAGACTATACCTCGCTCGACCACTGGGTGAGCCTTGCGCGCATGCTCGAGCGCGGTCTGTTCGACGGACTTTTTCTCGCCGACGTGCTCGGCGCTTACGATGTCTACGGGGGAAATGCCGACGCCTCGCTGCGCGGCGCCGTGCAGATCCCGCTGCTCGATCCGATGGCGCTGGTGCCGGCGATGGCTTATGCGACCACCCATCTCGGCTTTGGCGTAACCTGCAACCTTGCCTACGAACCGCCGTTGCTGTTTGCCCGCCGCATGGCGACATTGGATCATCTGACGCGCGGCCGCATCGGCTGGAACATCGTCACCGGCTATCTGGACAGCGCCGCGCGCGCCATGGGTTTCGATGCGCAGATGGAGCATGACGACCGGTATGACCTGGCGGACGAATATCTGCAGGTGGTCTACGGGCTGTGGGAGGGCGGTTGGGCGGACGACGCGGTAATCCGAGATCGCCGACGGGGCGTCTACACGGATCCGCGACGGGTGCGACTGGTGCACCATCACGGCAGGCAGTTCCACGTCGACGCCGTCCCGCTGTGGGAGCCATCCCCGCAGCGCACACCGGTGCTATACCAGGCGGGCGCCTCTGACCGTGGCCGCGTATTCGCCGCCCGCCACGCCGAATGCGTGTTCGTCAATGGCAGCACCAAACAGAACGTGCGCCGCATTGTCGCCGATCTGCGCGCCCGCGCCGCGCCGCGGCCGATGCTGGTGTTTGTTGGCGCCAGCGTGGTGACCGGCCGCACCGAAAGGGAAGCGCGCGAGCTGCTGGCGGAGTACAGGCGCCACGCCAGCGTCGAGGGCGCCCTCGCACACGCCGCCGCCTCGCTCGGCATCGATTTCGGCCGCTATCGCATGGAAGAGCCAATCGAGGCGAGTGCCACTCAGGCGATCCGCTCCAATGTCGAGGCGATCACCGCCTCGCTCGGCGCGGGCTGGTCGAAGCGCCAGCTGATCGACCGGTTCGTGCTCGGCAGTCGCCAGCCGCCCATTGTCGGCTCGCCGGAGCAGGTCGCGGACCAGCTGATCGCCTGGATGAATGAGGCCGATGTCGACGGCTTCAACCTTTCCCGCACCGTTGTTCCGGAGTGTTTGGAAAGTTTCATCGAACTGGTGCTGCCGATCCTGCAGGAACGCGGCGCCTACAAACGCGATTATGCCCCCGGCACCTACCGGCAGAAGCTGTTCGGTCGCGGCGACCGCTTGCCCAGTGAGCACCCTGCAGCTTTGGCACGCTGGAGCATTGTCCGCTAATTTTAAGGGGTGAGATGCATGCGCAAATTTTTAGGGGCAACCGGTTCAGTCACCAGAGTCACTGTCGAGAGCGAAGCCCTCAAGAGCAATATGCTGGGGGATCCGGCAGTGCGCGTCGTCGATGTCTACCTCCCGGCTGGGCATGACGGGCACGGACTGCCGCTGCTCGTGGATCTCGTCGGCTTTACTGGCAGCGGCCTGTCCCATACCAATTGGACCGGCTTTCGCGAAAACCTGCCGGAACGGCTCGACCGGCTGATCGGTGAACAGCGCATGCCGCCGCTGGTCGTCGCCTTTCCCGATTGCTTCACCCGCCTCGGCGGCAACCAGTACATCAACTCGGCTTCAATGGGTGCCTGGGAGGATTTTCTGCTGCATGAGATGGTGCCGGCAATCGAGCAGCGCTTCGGCTGTGGGGGTTCCGGACGCCGCGGCGTGTTTGGCAAAAGCTCCGGCGGATATGGTGCGATCACCCACGCGCTGCGCCACTCCGACATCTGGGCGGCAGCGGCCTGTCATTCCGGGGATATGGGCTTCGAGGTATGTTA
>Ga0306924_10007851_pt1 | contig 10734 bp, 9 predicted proteins | sample sta12Can44000111_FD_203756 | JGI IMG/M metagenome (GOLD analysis project Ga0306924, IMG submission 203756) | Lab enrichment of tropical soil microbial communities from Luquillo Experimental Forest, Puerto Rico - statanox.12C.anox.44.000.111 (v2)... | ecosystem: Environmental > Terrestrial > Soil...
GCGCCGAGCCTGGACCGAGGCGGCGCCGTTCGACCATGAGGGCGAATTCTACCGGACCCGCGGGACTTATTCGGAAATCCGTTGCCGGCAGCAGCCGCATATCCCGATCTATGGCGGCGGCGGCTCCAACGACGCGATCCGCGCGCTGGCTCCGCATGTCGATGTCTACATGCTATGGGGCGAGCCGCTGAAGGATACGGCGCTGTTCATGGATCGCGTGCGGCAACAGGCTAGCCTCTTTGGGCGCGACCCGACCTTCAGCCTGTCGACCCGTCCGATCCTGGCGGCCACCGAGGGGAAAGCCTGGGACCGGGCGCGGGCCATCCTCGACCGGGTGCTGATCAATCGTGGCGGCGCCCCCACGCCAATGCGCCAGAACATCGGCTCTCAGCGGCTGCTGCAGGCCGCCGCCGAAGCCGAGGTGCACGATACGTGCTTATGGACATCGCTCGCCGTCGTGACGGGCGCTCAGGGGAACTCGACCTCACTCGTCGGCACGCCAGAAACGGTCGCGGAGGCGCTGCTCGAATATTACAAGCTCGGCGCCACCAGTCTGTTGATCCGCGGCTACGATCCCCGACCCGACGCCGTTCAGTATGGCGAGGAGCTGATCCCGCGCCTGCGCGCGCTGGTGGCCGGCCATGACGCCGAGGGCGGCGCGAGGAGCGGGCAGCGACCGCGAGACGACAAATCGCCGGAGCCGGCTAGGGGTTCGGGTACATGCGCGCCTTGATTGCCTCCAGTTCGGCGATCACATCCGGGTCGACGATTCTCGTGAACCGCGGCACCGCCCTTCCCTTCCATTCGGCCGGTTTGAAAAACATGTGCAGCGGGCGCAGGTCGAAAAGCCCGCCGTTCCGGTAGGCGTACGCCTCCTCGTATAATGGCCGGTACACTTGCATGAATGCATCTTCGCTCCGGCAATCCTCCTCGGTGTGGTGGCCGACACCGAAAATATAATAGGCATAGTTGTTCAGCGGCCCGGCCGGGTCATGTTTGAAGTGGTAGTAATATCCGGGTTCGGGCCGCCGGCTCGGCGGTGGAATGTCGTAGGGCATGTTGGCAATTCGCCGCGGTTTCTGACTTTTCGACTAGGCGAAGGATTCGGTCATCGCCGAATAGACCAGAGTGCGCAAATCGCGGCGCAAGGTCAGCCGCGCCTCGCTGCCGATCACCTGGGTCATGAATACGACCGTCAATTCTTCCTTGGGGTCGATCCAGAAGGCGGTCGCAGCGGCACCACCCCAGAAATATTCGCCGAGTGAGCCCGGCAGCCGGGTTTTGGCCACGTTGACGTTGACCCCGCAGCCGATCGAGAAGCCGACACCGGCATAGCCGGACTCGCTGAACATGCCGGGCAACGCCATGTCGGCGATCTCCCGACCGTCGGGCAGGTAGTTCAGGCTGAACAGCGCCACCGTCTTGGGGCTCAGGATCTGCACGCCGTCGAGCGTGCCGCCATTCAGCATCATGCGGCAGAAGCGCAGATAGTCGTGCGCTGTTGACACCAGACCACCGCCGCCCGATTCCAATTTCGGCGGCTTGGCATAGGTGCTGTTTCGGGCGTCGTCCTGCAGCTTTAGCCCACGCCCCATGTCGGGCTGATAGCAGGAGGTGAAACGCTCGATCTTGTCCGACGGCACATAGAATGCGGTGTCGTTCATGCCGAGCGGCTCGAACAGGCGGGTGCGCAGAAACTCGCCAAAGCTCATTCCGGAGAGCTTCTCGACGAGATAGCCCAGCACATCGATCGCCACCGAGTAGTTCCAGGCGGTTCCCGGCGAGAAATCGAGCGGGATTTGGCTCAGCTGCTCGATCATCCCGTGCAGCCCGCCCGGGCTCTCGCGGTCGGTCACCTTGGCCCGGCGGTAGGCGGCGTCGACCGCGCTGCGCATCATAAAACCGTAGGTGAGGCCGGAGGTGTGGGTGGCAAGGTCGACGACCTTCATCGGACGCAAGGTCGGCGTCGTCAAAAATCCGGACGGGGCGTCGGGCAGCAATGAGGGCATGCCGCTGGCGTAGACGCCGAGGTTCTTCCAGGCCGGAATGTGGCTGTGGACGACGTCGTCGAGGCCGATCATGCCTTCTTCGACCAGCATCATCAGGGCGACCGCGGTGATCGGCTTGCTCATCGAGTAGATGCGGAAGAGCGCGTCCTCGCGCATCGGCTTGCCGCGCTCGATGTCCATCTGTCCGCACATGCCGGTATGGACGAGCTGACCCTTGCGATAGACGTGAACCAGCATGCCGGGCAGATACCCGTCATCGACGTAACGGCGCTTCATCACCTGATCGAGCCGCGCGAGCCGCGCCGACGACATGCCTGCCGTTTCGGGTTTCATCAGTGTCTTCCTCCAAAGGCCAACCGTCGGCCGTCAGCATATGGCCCTACGAAGCGGAAAGCGACTTGGTCTACACTCGGCCGCTCATCAGGCGGCGGCAGCGAGGGCAAACAGAGTGAGCGAGTGGAGCGAGGTGACCCGGCCGATCCCGGTGCCGAACGAGTGGACAAGGCCGTTCTGGGATGCGGCGAAGCGCGGTGTTCTGGAATTGCAACGCTGCCAGAGCTGCGGGCATTTCCAGCACCCGCCCTACCCGACCTGTACCCAGTGTGTCTCGACCGACCTGAAATTTGAGCCGGTGCGCGGTTTGGGAACGATCAACGCCTACACGATCATGTACCACACCGGCGATAAGCGTTTCGCCTCGGCCGTGCCCTACGCCAGCATCATCGTCGAGCTCGATGATGCACCGGGCACGCTGATGGCCGGCAATTTGCTAGGAGCCCCCTATACCGAGGCGAAAGTCGGGCGGCGCGTCGAAATCGTCTTCGAGAAGCTCAACGATGACATCACACTGCCGCAGTTCCGCCTGGCACGGCCGACAACGGCCGAGTGAGAGGAATAACGGAGTTGCGTTTAACGGCGAACTGATGAAGCGGCGTGATTTCACCGCGAGCCTGTTCCTCGGCGCCTTGGCGCGGCCGGCCGGGGCGCAGCAAGCGGCTCGACAGCGCCGCATCGCCATCATCTCCGCAGCCATACCGGCCGCTCAGATTACAGACGAAGGTGTCAACTCCGCTTGGCGGGCATTTTATCTGGAATTGCACAGGCTTGGGTATATAGAGGGCAAAAATCTCGTCATCGAGCGGTTTTCCGCCGAAGGACATCTAGTGCGTGTGGCTGATCTAGCGGGAGAGGTCGTCAAGCGAAACCCCGAGCTGATCGTCTCAGAAAATAACCTCATTGCCCGCGCCCTCGGGGTGGCAACCACGGCTGTTCCAATCGTATCGTGGATGGGAGACCCCATCAGGGCTGGGATCGTTGCTAGCCTCGCGCGCCCAAGCGGAAACATCACTGGGGTTGTGGTGGAGGCTGGTGCCGAGATCGCCGGGAAGCGGCTCCAGATCCTTAAGGAAGCCGTGCCGTCGGCCGCCAAAGTCGCAGCGATCGTCGTGCACGCCGGTTTGATGGGCCAAGAGGAAGAAATCTTGCGGGAAACCGCCAGCCGATTACAGGTGGAGGTCATCAACTTACCGGTTGACGAGTCTACCACCGCAGAATATCCGCGGCTGTTCGCGGAAGCAGTACACGAGGGGGCGGACGCGCTATACGTCGGTCCAGCATCCCAGTTGGTTGCTTACCGTCAGCTTATTGCCCGGTTGGCCGAGAAATTCCGCCTGCCCGCGATCTATTGCTACCCCGAATTTGTCACTGTCGGCGGATTGATGTCCTATGGCCCCGATCTTACGGATCTGGGCCGCCAGGCGGCCAGGCAGGTTCACGAGATCCTCAGCGGAACCAAAGTGGGCGAGGTCCCGGTGTACCAAGCGGTCAGGTTTCCCCTCATCCTCAACCTGCAAGCCGCTCGCGCGATCGATTTTAAATTTCCGCCGTCCCTGCTCGGTATTGCCGACAAAGTCGTCGAATGAAGGCAAGAGGAGAGGCCATATGTGGGAGAACCGATGCAAAGTGGCCGTTAGCGGCGTGGGCTTTTCCAAAGTCACGCGCTCGGCTGAGATCCCGCTCGCGGCACACGCGCTGACCGCGGTCAAGGAGGCGGTCGCCGATTCCGGGCTGCAGATGTCCGACATCGACGGCCTCGCCACATATCCGGAATTGCCGGCGACCGGGCACGTGGAGGTCGACGGCATCTCGATCGTGTCGGTCAACTGCATGATGGCGATGCTGAAATTGCCCAATCTCAGCTGGCACATCCAGGTCGGCACGGTGAACATCGGCGGCGCGGTGCAGCAGGCGGTCAACGCGCTGCTCGCCGGGGTGTGCAGATACGCAGTGGTGTGGCGGGCGATGCACAACCCGCGCGGGACCTACCAGAATCTGCCGGGTGCTCAAGCGCAGGGTGCGGCGCAGTTCACGGCACCCTACGGCTTTGGCGGGCCCGGGCAAGGCATGGCGGTCGCCTATACCCGCTGGCTCGAGCGGCACAACCAGAACCGTGAGAAGATGGCGACATTGGCGGTGACCCAGCGCTGCCACACGCAGCACAATCCGCACGCCTATTTCTACGGCACGCCGCTGACCCACGAGGACTATCTGAACTCGCGGATGGTGGCCTACCCGTTCTGCCTTTTCGATTGCGACATTCCGGTTCAGGGGGCTGTCGCGATCGTTTTGACGACGGCCGACCGGGCGCGCGATCTGAGGCCGCGGCCGGCCTATCTCGCCGGCTACGGTCAGCGCCTCCATTTCGAGGTGGCGGGCCGCATCGGTAGCCTTGCCGATTACATGGAGGGCGGCCGCAGCTCGGCGAAGCTGACCTGGGAGCGGTCCGGCCTTGGTCCGCAGGATGTCGACGTCGCCCAGATCTACGACGGCTTCTCGGCCTCGGTAATCTACGGCCTCGAATCCTACGGTTTCTGCCAGCAAGGCACGGCACTCGATTTCATCCAGGACGGACGCATCGAGCTCGACGGCGAATTGCCGCTCAACACCTTTGGCGGCAGCCTCGGCACCGGCCGCATCCACGGCCTCTGGCACATCATCGAAGGGGCGCTGCAGGCGTCGGGCCGGGCCGGCTCGCGCCAAGTCAAAGACGCCAACGTCTCCTTTGTCGGCGCCAGCGCTCCGATCGTGACCGGCACGACCTTCATTTTCGTGCGTGAGCCTTACTGAGGCTTGCGAGCTGGGCTCACGAGTGCTGAAAATGCGCTCACGCTGTTACATAAAAATCGTCACTAGCCGAGGAGGAAGCAGATGGCGCGCTCGACGCGACCACGCGGTGCCGCAGCCCGAGGTAATGCCGTCACCCCGGCCGCTCAGCAGGTGTCGGTCTGGGAAGACGATCCGGAACTCGGCATTCAGATAACGCGGCCACTCCCGACCCGTCCAAGCGCCCTCTCGCATATAACTTTCCTGGCAGAGCGCCGGCGCCCGGCGGGCAGCCCGGAACCGCGAGCTTCCGATACTGGACGGCTGCCGAGGCGCTGCGCCGCGGTGCCGATTTCTGGGCGCCGTGAACGCCTTCGGGGAATTGGGAGCTGGGAGCGCGCCTTCCAGTGCTGCTCGACCAGGGTGTCGACCTGAACGCCTATTACGACAGGCAGGCACTGAATTTCTTTCATGGTCGGGCACCGTCTATTCGGGCGAGAGCCCGGACATTGTCTGTCACGAAATGGGCCACGCCATATTGGACGCGATAAAGCCGCAGCTTTGGGGTGCAGCGAGCCATGAAGCGGCCGCGTTCCATGAATCCTTTGGCGATATGAGCGCGATCTTGTCGGCGCTGCAGCTACAATCGCTGCGCACCGCGATCCTGCATGACACCGGCGGCCATCTCTACCAGAGCTCACGCCTGTCCCGGCTCGCCGAGCAACTCGGGACGGCGATCCGGGCGCAACACCCCGATGCGGTCAATCCCGACTGCCTGCGCAATGCAGTGAATTCCTTTACTTACCAAGATCCGATAAATCTTCCGCAGATGGCGCCGGCGGTGCAGCTCTCGTCCGAGCCGCATTCGTTCTCGCGGGTGTTCACCGGCGCCTTTTTCGAGGCGCTGGCCGGAATGCTGGCTGCCAAAGCCGCCGACTGCTCGTCTCCGACCGAACAGGAGCTGCTCGCGGCCAGTCAGGATATGGGCGACATCCTGGTTGCCGGCGCCCGACAGGTTCCGGTTGTGTCCAATTTCTACGCCCAGGTCGCTGCCGCGATGGTTTCAGGTGAGCGCCGGCAAGAACCCCGGATACCCGCCCATTCTCAAGGGCGTCTTCGTGCGGCGGTCGATCCTGTCGCTGCAAGCGGCGACGTCGGTCGAGGCGCTGCACCAATCGGTTGCGGCGGCGGCGATTGCCCCCGCAGCAGCGACCGGCCCGACCGCCGCCTTGGATACGGTTGCCCTGACGGCCGCGCAGTATGGTCTCGACCAACCGCTGCTGGTCGAGTCGCCATCGCATCCCCGGCAGTTCTACGCAGTCTCGGCAGCCGCGGATGCCAGCTCCGTGGACCCAGCCAGCTCGATCACCGCCGCGCGCGCCTTTGTCGATGATCTGTTCCGCCGCGGGCGGGTCGATTACAACGGCATCGGGCGACCGGAAGCAAGGCTGGAGCACGGACACCGTCTGCGCACCCACGAGCTGGTGAGCGAGGGCGGTGCCGTACGGCTGCGCCGGCGGCTCTTCGATTGTGGCCTGCAGCACCGCTAGGATCCCTACGACGGGGCATTCCGACAAGAAAGGACCGCTCATGGCGGATAGAAGTCGTAGACCGAAAGCGCCGGATAACAAAGACGACGTGATCGTGCCGCAGGACGATGCCACAAGGCATTTTGTTCAGACCTTGGTGGCCAACGGCCAGGCGGCACGCGCTAACGCCGATGGCTCATTGCCACCCGGGGTCACCCACGAAATTGTCGGCGAGACCGCGGCCGGCGTGCCGATTGTTCTGCGCAGACGGCTCGCCCTGTATTGAGGCTCCACCCTCACCGGTTTGGCGCCGAGCGGAAGGTGGCGCGAGGGGCAGGGCTCCCCCTGCCCCTCCCCTATGCAGACCCGCTTATTGGGCGGCGGCTCGCATTGGCATGTGCGCTCGCAGGAAACTGCGCACCTTGTTGATGGTCCGTTCCTTCAAGTCGGGCGGCTCGCGCCACGGGAAGACCGTGATCTCGGCGTTCGGCGCCAGCGAGGCGACGTCGATCGAGGTCTGCAGCGGGTGGGCCGGTACGTCGTCCGGCAGGACCAACATGGGCGTCCGGCAGTTCTTGATGAAATCCCGCGATACGCTATAGAGGAAATCCGGACGCACGCTGTAGAGGTTGTGTAGGTACTTCTCGATCGTATCGATCGTCACGTCGGGCCGGCGCTGCAAGAACTCGAAAGCCCAATTCTCCTTACCATGCCGGTACATGACGGTCGGGTCCTCCGGCCGGTGCCCCACCGTCTGGCAAAACACCGCGGCGACGACACGTTCGGGCGCCCGCTGGAGGAGCTTGCCGGCAAAGCAGCCGCCGATGCAGTAGCCCATGTAAAAGAACTCGCGGATGCCAAGATGGTCCATAAGCCCCAGCTGGTCATCGGCAAAGGCGTCCCACGGGTCGCCGGTCGGGATCGGGCCGGTGCTCTCGCCGCCATTGGCGTTGCGCTGGTCCATCGTGATGCAGCGGAAGTCGTTTTTGAACGCCTCCGGTGCGTTGAAGACCGCGGTCGGCCAGTTGCTGACCCGCGAGTTCAAGCCGCCGCCGGGGGTGACCAGCAGCGGGAAGCCGGAGCCGGTCTCCTCGTAACGGATCCGGACATTGCCTTTTTCATAGAACGGCATCGAGGTTTCTCCTGTTACTGGGCGGCGGCCGCCAGAGGTTGCTGCGCTTGCTGGGCAGGTTGATTGGCTCGCAAGAAGGTGCCGATGTGGCGCAGTGCCAGCTGGATCTGCTCCGGGTTCGCCTTCCACGGATAGATGCTCACCTGGGCGTTCGGTGCCAGATGCGCGGTTTCCATGGCCACGGCATAGGGATGCGCCGGGACGTCGTCGGGCAGTATCAGGATCGGTGTGCGGCATTGGCGCACGAAATCGCGGGTCACGGTGAAGACAAAATCGGCGTTGGCGCGATACATCTTCTCGAGGAAGGCACCGGCCTGCGCCATCGTGATGTCGCGGCGGCGCTCGCAGAGAGCCGGCGCCCAGCCCTTGATGTTGTTTTGGTAGAAGAGGTCGGGCATCGTCGGCCGGAAGCCGGAAGGCTGCGTCAGCACACCGGCGACGACGCGGCCTGGAGCCCGCTTTATCAGGTTCCATATAAACGGGCCGCCGATGCAAAAGCCCAGCACTATGAACTCGCGGATGCCGAGATGGTCCATCAAGCCGATGTGGTCGTCGGTGTAGGCGTCCCACGGCCGGTCGGTCTCTAGCGGGCCCGAAGACTGGCCGCCATTGGCGTTGCGCAAATCCGCCGCGATGACGCGGTACTGGCCCTTGAACTCTTCCATCGGGTTGAACGGGTGGTTGGCGAGGCCCGCAACCGTCGAGTTCAGCCCGCCGCCGGGGATCACCAGCAGCGGGATGCCGGAGCCGACCTCTTCGTAATGAATGCGGACGTTGACTTTGTCATAGAACGGCATGGGTTCCTCCTCACTCGTCAATGAAAGTAGCGGCCAGAGTCGATGACCATCGTCTGGCCGGTCATGGTTTCGGTGCGGCACATTGTGACCACCATATCGGCGCAGTCGTCCTTGTCAGCGGGTTTTTTGAGCAGCGAGGTGGCGGCGGAGTTCTGGATCTGCTCGGGTCGGAGATTGGAGGTTGCCCGGGTACCTTCGAGCAGGCCCGGCGCCACGCAGTTGACGAGGGTCTCGGGCGCCAAGGCCACCGCCATGCAGCGCGTCAGGTGGATCAGGCCCGCCTTGGACACCGCATACGCGATCGACGAGCCCGTCGGCCCGACCCCCGCCACGGAGGCGATGTTGACGATGCGGCCCCGCCCCTGCGCCTTCATGACCGGTGCCACCGCCTTGGTCAGGCGCATTGGTCCCGTCAGGTTGACGGCAATGATCCTGTCCCACACCTCCATCGTCAGGCCGTCGAGGTCGGCGAACGGGATCGCTTTGTTATAGGCGGCGTCGTTGACGAGAATGTCGAGTCGGCCAAAGTGGCCGGTCACCTCGCCGACCACCCGCTCCACCGCCGGGCCGTCGGTGACGTCGCAGGCGAATGCGGCGGCGTTGATCTGATAGCGTGAGGTCAGGTCACCGGCGACGCCCTCCGCCTGGCCGCGGCTTTGGGCATACATGACGGCGACATGCGCACCCTCCCTCGCCAGCGCATGACAGATGCGCTGCCCGAGCCCACCATTGCCGCCCGTCACCAGAGCAACCGCGCTCCTCAGGTCCATCAGCTCTCCTCTGCGTGCCGCCGACAGTTTGCTACTCAACCTACGCAGCAGGCAAGCTGCCCGTGGTGCGGTGGTCTCCCGGTATGTCATAGTCCGGCATTCGGAATTCGGGACAAAAGCAGGCGGAGGGGAGCGATGCCGGCAAAACGAGCCTATGGCATGGACCAGGACTTCTATCCCTGGTCGCCGATTGTCACGCGCCCCGTCCTCCGATGGCCGGACAACGCCCGCGTCGCCCTGGCGGTCATCGTCAACCTCGAGCATTGGGATTGGGAGGTGCCGGCCGGCACGCCGGTGGCGGTGAGCCCGCTCGGAGGCCCCGAGGGACTGTGGAGCGGCAACCAGCCGCAGTTTCCCGACATCGGCGGCTACGGCAACCACGAATACGGCAACCGCGTCGGGATCTTTCGCATCCTCGCGGTGCTCGACAAGTACGGCATCAAGCCCACGCTGGCGCTGGACAAGGCGGTCGCCGACCACTACCCGTTCCTGGTCAAGGAAGGCCAGAAGCGCGACGGCGAGTTCATCGCCCACGGACTCTCGCGCCGGCGCATCATCCATATCGGCATGCCCGAAGAGGAGGAGCGGCATTATATCCGCGCCTCGATCGAGGCGGTCGAGAAGGCCACCGGCAAGCGCCCGATCGGGTGGTCCGGCCCCGACTTCCAGGAGACGCCGAACACGCCCAACCTCCTCGCCGCGGAGGGCATTCGCTACGTCTGCGACTGGGGCAACGACGAGCAGCCCTACAAGATGACGCCGAAAACGGGAGAGCTCTACTCGCTCGGCGTGCCTGCCTACCTCGACGACAACTACATCCACCTCCACGGCCGCCGGACCATCAACGAGGTCAACCTGTTGTGGCGCGAGTGGTTCGATGGTCTCTATGCCGATGGTGCCAATACCGGACGCCTTATGGTGCTCCATCTGCATCCGTGGATCATGGGCCAGCCGTGGCGCATCCGGCACCTCGACGATGTGCTGGGGCACATCAGCAGCCATGCGGATGTCTGGAAGGCCACCGGCAACGAGATCATAAACTGGTTCAAAACGCAGTCAGGCCAATAGCCTCTACAGGACCAACTCATCCCCATCGCAAGCGGACGGAGAAGCAAGATGGCTCTCGCACCCGGCCGGTTCGACTATGCCCCGATCACTGATCGGCCCATCATCAAGTGGACCGGCAATGCTCGGGTCGCGTTCTGGGTCGCGCCGAACATGGAGTTTTTCGAGTACCTGCCGGAGAGCCGGCCGACGCAGCCCGACATCCCGCTCTACTCGCGTATGGACTACGGCAACCGCGTCGGTTTCTGGCGCATGCTCGACGTACTGAACAAGAACAATGTTCGGGCGTGCTGTTGTCTGAATCTCGAGTTGCTGGATCATTTTCCGGAA
>Ga0306924_10007855_pt1 | contig 10732 bp, 14 predicted proteins | sample sta12Can44000111_FD_203756 | JGI IMG/M metagenome (GOLD analysis project Ga0306924, IMG submission 203756) | Lab enrichment of tropical soil microbial communities from Luquillo Experimental Forest, Puerto Rico - statanox.12C.anox.44.000.111 (v2)... | ecosystem: Environmental > Terrestrial >...
GCTTTGCCCTGCGCCGGGCAGACCGCACCAAACAGATAGGCCGAGGCGAAGCCGAGATCCTTTGGTGCTGCCGGCCGGCTGCCGGTTTGCCCCCACGGGTCAGACTGTTCTTCTGACCGACCCGCGCCTCGTCCTGAAACCACACCTCGACTCGCGTACCGGGTGCTTGTGCCGCCCGGACTCGCTCTAATTGCAATCCAAGTGTTGCGAAAACTCCGCTTACGCCGTCGCATCGGCCTCCGGGTGGCGAGGACGCGGGGCCAACCAACTCAACTTGATCCGATGTAGCAGCTGGTAGGTGCTCGACAGACTGCAAGCAATTTCAAACTCCTCTTTCAATACCCGTTGCGCGTCGACCCCGCGAAACGCCACCACCCCGTCCCACTCCCGCGCGGCGCCAGCGACAATCCGTTCCTTGAACCGCGCGCTCGTCGCGGCGTCGACCCGGGGTTGTCGACCCGGGCGCGGCCGGTCACGCAATCCCTCAATGCCGTCCTCTTCATAGCGGTTGTGCCACTGGTAAGCCGCTGACCGGCTCAGCCCAGCCAGCCGCGCTGCTTCCTCATGCTCCATCCCCTTGAGCATATTGGCGATCATCAAAACCCGCTGACAGACACGACCGATCTCGCGTCGCGCCAAGCGCCGCAGCTCGGCCGCGCCCGGTTCGCTGCGAAAAAAGTATGCTGGCATCGTCGATCTCCCAAACATGGTATACTCCTCTACAAACCCTACCACATCTGGAGATCACCGGAAGCCGGTATAAGGTACGGAGACTAGCCTGACACAGGCCGGTGGCAGGTCCGCGAGCAGCAGTGGCTTGGTCGGCGCTCTCGGCGGGTGGCGCGCCTCGGCAGTGAACCACCAATTCAGCTCCTTGCCACAGCCGTCGCCTGGTGGCGGCGGCGCCTGGTTTCGGCATTCGGCCTGGCCGGCCGGGCAGAAGAGGCGGATATGGATATGGTCGTTGTGGCCCCACCACGGCCGGATCTTGGTGAGCCAAGCCCTGTCCGATCCGGCCTCATGGCACAGCGTCCGCTTGATCGCCGGATTGACGAAGATGCGCGCCACCGCCGGCTCGCCTGCAAACGCCTCGATCAGGCGCCGATGCTGCGGAGTCCAGGCTTCGTCAACCTCATTGCCGTCCGCGACGACCACATCGGTGGCCGACATCTCGTTGCGCTCGGCAGGGCTGAGCCGGCGATTGGGCATTGGGGTTAGCCAGATATCGGCGTCGAGGCCGACCTGGTGCGAAGCGTGCCCGGTCAGCATCGGACCGCCCCGCGGCTGCCCGATGTCGCCAATGAGAAGGCCCGGCCAGTGCGCTGCACCAGGTAATTTCAGCGCGACGTGCTCGAGCAGGGCGATCAGAACCGGGTGGCCCCAGGCGCGGTTGCGCGACGGACGCATCACCTGCCAGTTCGGTCCGTCCGCGGGCAACGCGACGGCACCTTCCAGACAACCGCGCTCATAGGCACCGATCGCTTCCGGCGGCCCCGCTGCCGGTGTGGCCTCGCTGCCGAACACCCGCTGGGCCGCGTCGGGCGGTAGATGCGCGAGCACCGCCGTGCGATATGCCGTCTCTTGCGCCGCGTTGTCCTGTGCCGAGGCGTCGCAGAACCAGAGAGCAGCAACGATAACAGCACCTAGACCAAGGGAGCGCATCGGCAGCTCAAAAGTCGAGATCGGCGTAGTGGGCCGGCGGCGGAACGCCGGGCACGTGATCGGCGAGGATTGGGCGGAAGCTCGGCCGCGACTTGATCCGCGCATACCATTCTTTGGCCGGTTCGTGGGCGTCCCAAGGCACGTCGCCGAGATAGTCGAGGCTCGACAGCTGTGCTGCCGCGGTGATGTCGGCAATCGAGAAGTGGTCGCCCGCCAGCCATCTCCGGCGCTCGACGAGATAACCGATATAGTCGAGGTGGTGCGGAAGATTGGCATGCCCGGCCCGAATTGCCTGGGAATTCGGCTGCCCGAGCCCGACAAGGCGCTTCATCATCTTCTCGCCCAGCAAATTTTCGGTCACCTCGAGATTCATCTTGTTATCAAACCAAGCGGCCAAGCGTCGCACTTCGGCCCGGTCGACCGGGTTGATGCCGATCAGCATTTTCTCGCGGTAGACCTCGTCGAGATATTCGACAATGGCGGCGGTATCAGAGAGCACGGTCCCGTCCGCTTCGATCAGCACCGGCACCTCGCCGGCCGGGTTGAGGGCAAGGAATTCCGGCCGCCTTTCCCAAACCTTCTCGGTCTTCAGCGTGAAATCGAGGTTTTTCTCCCGCAGCACGATGCGCACCTTGCGCGAAAAAGGAGAAAGCCAGAGGTGATAGAGGACCCGCATGCCGCCGATTGTAACGATCGGCGCCGCCGCTGAACACGCCCGATCGCCGGGATCGCCGGTTTAGCGCGAGGCGGGTTGGCGCCCACTTTCTGGCGGCGTCGCCGCCGCCGAATCGCCTATTGCTGCGGCGAGAGCGCCGAACTAGCCCTGAGCGTGCAGCACCTTGCCGCCGACCGCCACCGGCTTGGCGGCGATCAGCACAAAGGCGATGACGCAGGGCGCCGTACCGCGATTGACCCAATTGTGGATCGTGCCGCGCTGGACAAGCACGTCGCCGGCCTTGAGATGGACCGTCGAACCATCGAGCTCCATGTCGATCTCGCCCGACATTACCACGGCGTAATCGATCGAATCTGTTCGATGGTTTCGCGGGCTCGCTCCCGGAGCGAGCTCGAGGACGCGGAAGACCGTGCCGTTGTCGAGCGTCGTTCCCGCCTTGCGCAGCCCAGCATCCTCCTCGCCGGTGTTGTCGACCGGAAAGCTTTGGCTCGTCCAGACAACGCAAGATGTTGCGCCGGGCCGCGACGAGATCAGGTTCTTCGCGATCTCGTCGATCTTTGACGATGGCGCGGCCGGTCGCGTCGTGGCCGGTGACGACGCGGCGAAACTGCAAAGCCATGATGAAGCTCCTCCTTGGCTGATGCGGACATATCCCGAATGCAACATACAAAAAGCTTGGCGTCTTTCGCGAAGTTCGGGCAAACCTGGATCATGCAGCTTCGCGTTCGTTCGATCAGCTATCTCGCCGAGGCCAGCAACGGGTACGAGCTCGTCGATCCGCGCGGCCGGGACCTGCCGCGGTTCGCGGCCGGTGCGCATGTCGATTTGCGCTTCGGCGGGCTCGTGCGGCAGTACTCGCTGTGCAACGATCCTGCCGAGCGGCGACGTTATTGCATCGCGGTGCTGCGCGAGGAAGCGAGCCGCGGCGGCTCGGTCCATCTGCACGACAACGTCCAAGTCGGCGACCTGCTCGAGGTCTCGATGCCGCGCAACAACTTTTCGCTCGGACCTGCGGCTGAACGGCATCTGCTAATCGCCGGAGGGATCGGCATAGCCCCGATCATGTCGATGGTGGCAGAATTGCGGCGGCGCCGCGCCGGCTTTGCACTCCATTACTGCGCACGGTCGGCCGCGAAGACGGCTTTCCGCGAAGATCTGGCGCCACTTGTCGCCGACGGGCAGGTCCATTTCCATTACGACGGCGGCGACCCCGCACGTGGTCTCGATATAGCGGCAGCACTGCGCGATCCCCTACCCGGAACCCATCTCTACTATTGCGGCCCAGCGAGCTTGATGGCGGCGGTGGCCGCAGCAGCAAAGGAGTGGCCGGTCGGCACGGTGCACTGCGAATATTTCACCGCGCCGCCGGCGGCGGGTGTCGCCGAGGATCGCCCGTTCTGCGTCAGGCTCGCCAAGCGCGGCGTCGAATACGAAGTTCCGGTCGGCGAGACCATCGTGGGCGTACTTCGTCGTCATGGCATCACGGTACCCACCTCCTGCCAGCTCGGTTATTGCGGTGCCTGCGTGACGCGCTATCTCGAGGGCGAACCCGATCATCGCGACCAGGTGCTCAGAGAATTCGGCCGCGAGCGCTATGTGCTGATCTGCTGCGCCCGCTCAAAGACGCCTGTTCTCCATCTCGATCTGTGAGGGGACGCAGCAGCGCCATCGTATGGCAAGCCCTCGACTAGGTAATAATTAGCCTTAAATATATACACAAGTTATCTTCTTCTGTAAAAGTTGTATTTTCATCCACTGGGTCACAGGGTTTTCGCTGGTCAAGTAAAGAGCTCCGAGCACCGGATCCGGCGGGGAATCGGCCAATTGGACTCGAACCCGAACCATGGCCGCTGCCTAACCTCTGGCCGGGCGTTCGGCCGAAAATCGTGATCGGATTGCGCGCATCATCGATCCTACCCAAAAATGCCCGCTGCAACGCGCTGGGTTTGCTTTGAACCGATGCTCGGCCGCGTCATGCATCAACCGGTGTCCGTTGGCGACGGCTATTTTTGATTCCCTCGCCGCCGGTCATTACACGATCGGCAGTCGCCATCATTGGGCCAGCATGACGGCCAGTCGACTGGGTGGGCGCGAGTGGAGAGATCGGCGCCGGGGGCGCCCGACGCATCCGGATTGGCTCCGCGTGCTTCGCGACCAATGCGTTGCTGCCGATATCCTTCTTCTTCAGGCAATGGGGCCAGTGGGCTCCGGCATTGGAAGAGAGACCCGTTCAAGCAGTGCTTCGCGTCAGCAAGCGTTGCGGGGCGCCTTCTCGATCGTCACAGCTAGGACGACATGCCAGAAGCGGTAAGCACCAGATGAGGAAGTCTTGCGCTATTCGGATAGATACGCTGATAGAGCCCTGGCGACTCCTAGTCATGCCGCAATTCGGCTGCACCCCTCGCGTCCAGGGGTTGCTGGCGCGGGCTCGGGTCCACGCATCGCTCTCCGAGACCCGGACGTCCTCGAAGTCGTACACGGTAAGGTATTTAGGCTGGCCCTCAATAGCGACGAATCGGCGAGCGCCGAGACTTCCGTGCACCGCGAGATAACATGGGTATAGGCCGTATTGTACCAAGCGTTGAAACTCCGCTTCGATTGCGGCGGAAACATCGATCCGCCCGATTTGCAGAAACGGAGCCATCGCTGCGGTCTGCTCAATGGGGTTTCTGTATACCGAGAAGATCTGCCGATAGAAGTTCCGTTCGACCCGGCTCGTTTCGATCTGCGTCCGCCGCGGCGATGGTTGATATTTAACGGCGTCAAGGTATGCGGCAGTAGCCAACACGTTGTGATGTTTGAGTTCATCCATGGCAAGGTATTTCGGGCCGCACCCTGACCGGCACTGAGAAAGCTCGGGACTTCAATCAGTCGAAATATATGCTCTCCGTCGTATGAGCAATTGAACTCGGTCGCCGAACTCTGCGTCGATATCGCTCCACATCATTAGCAATCCGGTTCGCGTTGTCTTGCTCATTGTCCTCTTTCATTTGCACGGGACCCCTTTTTCTCCGGTGGCCCCGTTTGTCGCGCTCAATCCGGCGACGGTGCCGCAGTGGCATCAGCGGATAAATTGCGGGTGCCGCGGGCGCAATGTCGTTAACGGAAGGTGTCTCCGTCGATGCCAGGCCGGCGATCCGACGCGGCGGCAGGCAGCTATACAACGCAGACCGGAAGCAGCGGTGGTGCCCAGGGGCGGAATTGAACCACCGACACACGGATTTTCAGTCTGTTCTGAAATGGCAGTTTACAAACCTAATATGGCGTGAGATCAAAATACTTAGAGTTTCGTGGTCGCAAAATCTTGGCTATTTGGTCGCAATCCGCATCAGCGCCGCATCGGCCGCCGCGAATTTGGCGTGGTCGTCTTCCAGCGACGGGAACCATCCGCCGTAGACGTCGAACACCATCGCGATCGTGGCGTGACCGAGCAGCTGCTGCAGGCGCTTTGGCGAGAAACCCTGCTCGATCGCCCACCAGGAGAAAAAATGCCGGCAGGCATGGAAATTATATTTCGCGCCGCCGCGGTCCGTGACGCCGGCCGCCAACTGCGCCTCGTACCAGCCGCGGTTCACAAGGTTGGCATGGCTCTGCACGGTGCCGAGGACGGTGCCAAATACCAGGCCATGCAGGCGCGACGTAGCGCGCTGGTGGTCGCGCAGCGTATTTACCACCGTCGGCGTCATCGGGACTTCACGGTTACTGGCGGCCGATTTCGGGGATCCGAGCTCGCCCCACAGATTGGCGCGCTCCCGCACGACGATGACGCGCTTCTCGAAGTCGACGCAATCCCAGGATAGGCCACGCAGCTCGCTCGCCCGCAGGCCGGTCAACGCCGCCGTGACGATCAGGGCGCGCCACCGCTCGGGAGCCGCGGCGAATATGCGGGTTATTTCCTCTTTGGTCGGGACGTTGTGGCCGATCTCTAGCTTCGCCGCATCGCGCTTTTTTACCTCGACCCGGACGGGCTGCGCGACGTTCTGCGCCACCTCGCCGCGGCGCTGGGCATTGCGAAGAATCGATTTCAGCGAGACCAGCACTTTGCGCGCGAGCGCTCGTGACAGCTTGCGAAGCAGCTTATCCTTCCAGTCCTCGACCATCGGGGTTGACAGTTGCGCCAGCTTCACGGCTCCGAGCAACGGAACGATGTGGTCGCGTACATGCTGGCCGTATTGGCGCAGCGTCGATTTTTCGAGCCCATCGGTCTCGCAACGCCCGATCCATAATGCGGCCGCTTCCGACACCGTAATGGACTTGTTCTCGGGAGTGTGGACTCCCTTTTTGACCTCGATCGTTGCCTCGGCGAGCCACGCCACGGCATCGGCGCGCCGGTCGAATGTCTTAATGTGCCGCTTTTTGGCCTGGTCGAAATAATCGGCAATCCATTTTTCCGGTTGGCCGTTTCGCATCCGGCGCCGCACCTTGGCCATCGCTGACTCCTTGGTTGCAGCACCAGTATGGTCGCAAAAACTCCGTTGTTCAAGCGAAAAAACCCGCAATGCGTGGTACACTGTGTCCGTCTGCTAAACCGTTCGGGATGACACGACGGGAACGTTGGCCCATCTCGACCCACCACCCATGACGACAGGAAATTAACGAATGGAGAAATCACAGCGACGCGGCGGCACGAAGCGCCCGCGTCTCCGCGGCGCACCCGCCATTGCGGCGTATCTCAATATGCCGGTGCGACAGACGTACTACGCCCTGGAGCACAACGCCATCCCGGCCGGCAAATTTCTCGGCACCTGGATGGCCGACCCGGACCGGCTCGACCAGCACATGGACGACATCTGCTCGGGTAAGCGGCCGTAAAAGAGAAGCGCCCGGTATGCGGCCGGGCGCTGGGTATTTTTGTACCTGATGTCTAACAAGGGATTTGTAGCATGTCTGACGAATTGAAACAAGCCAATTCTGCCGCGGGAGTCTCGCTGTGAGCCGTAAGAGATTGAAGCGAGGCGTTGGTGGTAGCAGCGACCGATTCATCCAGATACCGCATTACATGATCGACAGCCAGGGCTGGCATAGCTTACCGGGAGATGCGATCAAACTGCTGATCGCGGTATGGCGCCGGCACAACGGCGTTAATAACGGCGAGATCAGCTTTGGTTGTGGCGAGGCCCCGAAGAGCGTTGCGTTTAGCAAGGCGACGGCCGCGCGGATGTTCGATCTCCTACGCTACCGCGGCTTTCTGGCGATCGTCCGTGAGGCGCAGTTCAAGAGCCCATGGGCGCGTAGCTGGCGCATCACAGCAGAGCGTCACAACGGCAATTCGGCCAGCAAGGATTACATGCGGTGGCGGCCCGAAACGGGGAACAAAAACGATTCCCCCAGTCTCACCCGTGAGACAGCCAGTCTTACCCGTGAGACAGTTGACATTGATTTGACGCCTACAGTCTCACCAGAGAGACTGGAAACGCCAAAACCGAGCGCTCTCCAGTCTCACCAGAGAGACACTTATAATATACCATGTGAGGGTGACGAAAAAACGCCGGCCGTCACTGCCCCAACCTGGCACCAAGCCAACCGGTCGGTTGAGCGTCCACTCCCTCATGACTGGAAGCCCGGCAGACGCGCAACCGTAGAGGCCCGGGTCGAGGGTTTGCGCGAGGGCCGCCTCGCTGATGTGACGCGCCAGTTCGTCGAGTACCACGCCAATAGTGGTGCCGTCTCGGATGATTGGCTGCGCGAGTTCCGGAACTTCGTACGCAACATCGTGCAAACCGAAAAACGAGAAGCTGACAAAATTTTTGGCCCGAAAACCTCGAAAACCACCAACGAAAGGAACTGACGGTGGACGTAATGACGATACCGTGGCTGAGCATCAAACCGATTTTCGACGAAGAGTACATCGCCAACATGTGTGCGAGCGCAGCCTGCGAGCGCTGGCAGGTCATCAACATCCTAGTTGGTGCCCATGTGCTCGAACGCGACCCGCTGCACAAGCCGTCTAACGTCGTAGTCGGCCCGTCGGCATGGTGGGCCGAGAAGAAGCGACAACATCGTCGTCCCCGCAAACCAGACACCGCACAACCAAGCCTCTTCGATGGTGTCGCATAACCCAAGGCGCGGGAAAATTTCCCAAGTGTGAACTACGTCACACATCCCGCCCCATTCCCCTGAGTAATATGTGGCATGGCACACGACGGGCTAATCAGTCCATGCCGAAAATTCTGATCTCGTATCGACGCACGGACTTTGAAACGTTGGTCTCGTGGCCTTGGCTGTACTCCATCGCGACGGTGAGGAGCGTTATGAAACGGATCCGCGCATTGATTGCGGTCGGGCTGATCAGCGTTGGCGTGATTTCTTCTTGGGACGAGGCTGTCGCCCAGGTCGCATGGGTACAAGTTGGCGTAGGGCTGTTCATCGCTGGCGTCGTCTACTTTCGTGGCGGCCCCGCCACTGCGAAAGAGGGACAGAGATGGAGTGTTTACTATAACGAAGACACCGGTGAATATTGTGTCAGTGCTGCGCCAGGCTTTTGTACGATCTGTGATCGATACGGCGATCAGTGCATCCCGAACCTCGACAAGCCAACGTTCCGTTCATCAGTGTTCGAATGAGAGATCAAGCTTCCCTGCCTGATCACAAGCTTCAGAAATCGTCACCGCCGACCTTCTGTTGATCGATACAAATCTTGATTTTCGGCTGCCAAAAACCCGATTGACCATAGACCTCAATTATGTGAGTTTTATCAGCTTCCGTAATGGAGGCTGTGAGTAATGCCACGTTTTTGTTCGGGAATAATGCTGTTTTTTCAGAATCTACTTTTTTACCATCGATAAATAGCTGAATACTGCTAACGCGGAGCTTGATCGCGATTTGATGCTCCTTGAACATGACCTTTGTTTCAGTAGGGCCAAAAATTCGATCCGCAAAGCCGAAGCTTCGATCGACCAATCCGAATATGGCCATGCCATCCTCCACGGGTTGGTGCATTGCGCCTAGCTGCGCTCACCGCGATGCGAAAGATCGCCATGATCAACGTGGACGATGTGCAGGAGGGCGTCAAGGAGCTGGAGCGCTGCGCCAAGATGGATGGGGCTGGCGGGCGGTATGATCACCGTCTCCCCCCCCTCCGAGAGCCGGGCCAGAACTTGAACAATGTTCACCGTTATTATGGCGACAAACGGATAACCTATCCGCTTTTCGACGCCTAAAGCATTTATCTAACTCAGGTATTTTCTACAGGTCTCACTCTGGTTGCAAGCATCTTGACCCGGATGGGGTTTTCGGGTATGGTCGCGCTCATATTTGATCGGTAAGCCGTCGGCCTTTGCGCTCGCCGGCAGAAAGAAATTCAGATGACGATAAGGATGCGCCAGGAAATTGTTCCTGGCTCGCTCGCAATAGCGACGCCACGCCAGCTTAACTGGGACGACACCATCTCGCCCGTCAACGGTACCGGCTCTGCGGTATTCTCAGATAGGATCGAGGCATCGGCCAAAATCGTTTCTGCGCCTATTACGGGCGTCGCCAGCGCGATCCTCGATGTGAGCCTCAGCGCCAGCGCCAGCGCCGAGGCCTACGCGCCAGGCGAGCCCCATGGTCCGCCTAGCGTGGAAATTAGACGCAGCCCTTTGGAGCACCTGAACCGCGAACTCGCACGGGTCAACGAGGCCATTACAGCGAACCTGCAGGTCGTTGATGCGTGCGAACAGACCTTTTCGGCGATGAGAGCATATCAGGCGTCGCATGATCTGGCCTTAGCCAGCTGGAATGCTTTGGATGCGAGAGAGCGGCCATCGCCGCCGCCGGTTCCGCAACCGCTTCGGGATGCGCAAGAGCGGTACGTGACGTTGCGCCATCAGGCCGAGGATGCGCGGAGCAATCTCGTTCATTTGAGGCAGCGCGATGCATCCTTACGGCAGCAGCTCCAGACCGTGGCGCAAGAGGAATCACGGCGGGAAGCTGAGGCGGTCCTGGGGCAGTTTCGCACGCTCTGCAAAGCGACCGAAGCGGCATGTGACCACGTCGGCCGAGAGGTGCGTCGATTACGCGGGCAGCATCCTGACTTGCACGGCCAGCTTATTCAACTGGTCGACGAGCTTCGGGGGCGGATGTGGTAGTCGATCCGGCGGATCCGTCATGAAACGCGACACGGAAAAACTTATCGAGCAGATGGCTCCCGAGCTGCGCCGGCAGTTGGCGAAGATCGCCGCTGATCCGGCAACGGCCGATGCGCTTACGAGGGAAATTCAGGCCAGCATCGCCGAGCGCGAGGCCGGATATCCGCGCGAGAAGCAGGCGATCGAGCAAGCCAAGGCGACCGAGATGGTCGAGGATCTTCTGGGCAAGATGTCCGATGTCCTGAGGTCAGTCGAGCGGAAGATCGAGGCCATCCGGCGGGCCGATGAGCAAAGACTTGTCCTGCAAGCCGTAAATCACGCCGCC
>Ga0306924_10007858_pt1 | contig 10730 bp, 6 predicted proteins | sample sta12Can44000111_FD_203756 | JGI IMG/M metagenome (GOLD analysis project Ga0306924, IMG submission 203756) | Lab enrichment of tropical soil microbial communities from Luquillo Experimental Forest, Puerto Rico - statanox.12C.anox.44.000.111 (v2)... | ecosystem: Environmental > Terrestrial > Soil...
AAAACAGTTCACCCGTCCGTAGGTCCGAACCGCGCATCGATTCCTCCTGCTGCTTCTCAACAGCACAGGAATCAGATTCGCGCTCCAATGTCAGTCTAGCGACCCAGTTTTTTCAGCAGCCTGCTAGACGCGATTTCTTCAAGCTTTTCCACAGGGTGTGGCGCGAAAGCACCAAGCGCGGTCTTTTCTCAAAACCGTCATTTTCGCGGGGGGCGCAGCGGTTCCCCAGCCCAATTATGGCTCACTTTGACCGTTAGCGCTTTGGAGGGGCACGGCCGCGAAGGGCGGTACGGCGGGGGGTGGAGTCTGCGCATGTGGCGGGGGGCTCGGGGGCGACGGGCGATTGCGCGTGCTGCGCAGCGCGCGGCGTTTGCCGTGTTCGCAGCGACGGCCCTGTGGGCCACCTCGCTCGCGGCCGAGCCTGCTGCCGGCGGGCGCCCGGCCGCACCTGGCGTCAACGCGCCCCCGGCCGCACCTGGCGCCAACGCGCCCCCGGCCGCACCTGCCGCCAACGCGCCCCCGGCCGCGCCTGCTGCCAACGCGCCCCCGGCCGAGCCTGCTGCCAACGCGCCCCCGGCCGAGCCTGCCGCCAAGGGGCCTGCTGCCAACGGGACTGGCGCCAACGGCAACGGGCGCCTAGTGGGCAACGGAGCGGGCGCCGGTACGATCGAAGAGGCCCTGATCCAGGCCTACCAAAACAACCCCCAGCTCAATTCCCAGCGCTCCGCGACCCGTGCCATCGACGAGAACGTTCCCACCGCGCTCGCGGGGTACCGCCCGCGCGTGAGCGGCACCGCGAGCCTGACCGACCAGTATCTCGATCAGCTGACGCGGACGACGGGGACCACCGCGGGGGTTCCCGCAACCTACACCCAGGCCAAGGGCTCCATCGCGGTGCAGTCGTATGGGCTGACCGCCACGCAGACGCTCTACAACGGCTTCCAGACGGCGACCCGCACGCGCCAGGCCGAGGGCCAAGTGTTCTCCGCCCGCGAGACGTTGCGCACGACCGAGCAGAACACACTGCTCAGCGCCGCCACCGCCTACATGAACCTGTTGCAGACCGCGGCCGTCTACGAACTGCAGCGCAGCAACGTGAACGTGCTCGAGGTGACGTTGCGGCAGACGCGCGACCGTTTCACCGCTGGCGAGGTCACGCGCACTGACGTGGCGCAGGCGGAATCGCGGCTCGCCGGCGGCCGGTCGCAGCTGTCGCTGGCGGAATCGAACTACGTCACCGCGCAAGCGCAGTACCTGCAAGTGGTCGGTGTGCCGCCGCCGGCGCGACTTGCCCCCGCGGCGCCGGTCGACCGGCTCTCGCCGCGCACGCTCGACGGCGCCATCGCCCGCGGGCGCACCGAACACCCTTTGATCACCAGCGCGATGTACAACGTCGACATCGCGCTCCAGCAGGTCAAGATCGCCGAAGGCGCGCTTGCCCCCGTCGTGGCCGCGGTCGGCAACGTGCAGAAAAACTACGGCTCGACCCAGTCGCTGGCGGTGCTCGAGACGTTGCAGGCGTCGATCGCGGCCCAGCTGACGGTGCCGCTCTACCAGGGCGGAGCCGAATACGCCGCTATCCGGCAAGCCAAGGAGACGCTCGGGCAGCGGCGCCTCGATCTCGACACCGCGCGTGATCAGGTGCAGGCAACGGTGACCCAGGCCTGGGGTGCACTCGATGCCGCCAAGGCGCAAGTCAACGCCACCCTATCGCAGGTCACCGCGGCCGAGGTTGCGCTCAACGGCGTGCGCGAGGAGGCCCGCGTGGGTCAGCGCACCACGCTCGACGTGCTCAACTCGCAGCAGGACCTCGTCAACGCGCGGGTGGCGCTCGTCCAGGCGCAACGCGACCGGGTGGTGCAGTCCTACACGGTGCTGGCGGCGACCGGCGCGCTGTCGCCGCAAGTGCTCGGGCTCAGGATCGAAGTCTACGATCCGGTCACGCACTACCAGCAGGTGCGCGACGCCTGGGGCGGCGTGCGCGCGCCCGACGGTCGGTAGAGCTCCCAACCGGACACCAAACCCGCTCATTCCCGCGAAAGCGGGAATCTAGGCTGTTAGCAAAGCAAACTGAGACACGACGGGCGCGAGCTTACTTGCGTTCGCTTCCGGCCATGCCATAGTCCTGCCACTCCAGCGCATGCCGCTGATTCTAAAATTTGCAGTCGGGGCTCCGACCTCGGCCGGTTGAGGGGGGACGCGGTCAATGACGCAGCCTGCGAAGGGTCAAGAGCCCTCGATGGAGGAGATTCTCGCCTCCATCCGCAGGATCATCGCCGATGACCAGCCGGCGAACGAAACAACCGCGAGCCGGCAAGAACACGTCGCGACCGCGCGCGAAAGCGCTGCTCCAGCGCCAGCGCGCCCGCCCGCTGCACCCTCCCAACCCGCGCCGATGAGCCCGCCGCCGCGCATTGCTCCTGCGGACGCGGCTGCGTCCACGCCGCCGATGACGGAGGAGGAGATCGACTCCATGCTGGCCCATCTGCGGGGCACACCGCGCCAACCGGCCGCCGCGTCGGGGCGGACCGAGGCGGCGGTCGCGCCCGAGCCGGCCCCCACGCTCGATGCGCCGCGCCCCGCCAGCGAGGAGCGCGGCCTGCTCTCTGCCGCCACCACCGCCGCGGTCGATGCCGCTTTCGATACGCTGGCGCGCACGGCGCAGGCGCGCAACGGTCGTACCCTCGAGGAGGTGGTCAGCGAACTGCTGCGGCCGATGCTCAAGACCTGGCTCGACGAGAATCTGCCGGGCATGGTCGAGCGGCTGGTGCGCGCCGAGATCGAACGCGTGTCCCGCGGACGCGGTTGAGCACGAACAGGCGGCGGATGCGGTCTGCGGGTCAGTGCGTCGTGCCGCAGGGCAGGCGCACCGCAAACACCGAACCCTTGCCCGGCTCGCTCATCACCGTCACGTCGCCGCCCATCATGCGCGCGAGCTTGCGCGAGAGGGCAAGGCCGAGCCCCGTCCCGCCGTAGCGGCGCGCCGTCAGGGAATCTGCCTGGGTGAAGTCCTGGAACAGTTTTGCCTGCTGCTCCGCGGTCATACCGATGCCGGTATCCGCGACGGCAAGCTCGACCCACTCGCGCCCGTCCGCCACCTTGCGCACCCGCAGGGCAATCTCGCCCTCTTTCGTGAACTTGCAGGCATTGCTTAGGAGATTGAGCAGAATCTGCTTGAGCCGCAGGGAGTCCGTGGTGAGCGAACCAACGTTCTCTTGCGCTTCGACAACGAGGCGATTCTTATTCTTCTCGGCGAGCTGTCCCGCGGTGCCGATGACCTCGTCGATAAGCCTAGCCAAATTCACCGGCTCGGGATTGAGCTCGAGTTTGCCGGCTTCGATCTTCGACAGGTCCAGCACCTCGTTAATGAGGCTCAGGAGGTGGGTGCCAGGCGGCATTCACGCGGCGCAGCGGTTCCAGCGCCTTTTCCGTGCTAAAGCGCGCCGCGTTGGTGACCATCATCTCCGTTAGCCCGATGATGGCGTTGAGCGGTGTGCGCAGCTCGTGGCTCATGCTGGCGAGAAACTGGGATTTGCGCTCGCTTGCCTCCGCCAGCTGTCGGCTCTTGTCCTGGATTTCATCGAACAGCCGCACGTTCTCGATGGCGATTACCGCCTGGTCGGCGAAGGTTTCGACCAGTTCGATCTGCTTGTTAGTAAACGGCTGCACGACAGTACGGTACAAGTGAAGCACGCCGATAGGGATCGCCTCGCGCAGGAGCGGCACACCGAGCAGTGTGCGAAAGCCGCCTCTCTTCTGAGCTTCAATTAGGGTGTATTCCGGATCGGCTACAACATCGATGATTTGAACCGACTTGCCCTCAAGCAGAACCCGGCCAGTTATCGACCCCCGGCCCGGCGCCATTGGCAACGTTTCGACGTATTCACTGTAGCCGGACGGGAACCCGTGCCTCGCCACAAGAAGGTAGTTCGTGCCTTTCTGACGAGCGATCGAGGCCATATCCGCTTCACAAAGTCGGGCGGCTGATTCGACCAGCGTATTCAACACCGCCTGAAGATCGAACGCCGTCCGGCTGATGGTCTTGAGCACCTCGGCCGTGGCCGTCTGTTGCCGCAGCGATTCGCTCAGCTCCTCGGTGCGCGCTTGCACCTCGTCGAACAGCCGCACGTTCTCGATCGCGATCACCGCCTGGTCGGCGAAGGTTTCGACCAGCTCGATCTGCTTGGCGGTGAACGGCCGCACCATCCTGCGCGCAAGCACCAGGGTGCCGATCGGAACCCCTTCGCGCATGAGCGGTACGCCGAGCATGGCGTGGACGTTCGCCTTCTTCGACCGGTTGGCGAGCGTCTGGTTCGCATCGGCCTGGGAGTCGTCAAGCTGGATGGTCCGGCCTTCGAGCGCGACCCGGCCGACGAGCGAGTCTTGGTCCACGCCGAAAGGCTGCGGTTTGATATACTCGCGGAATTCGCCGGAGAAGCCGTAACTCGCGGCGGGATAATAGAGACCGTCGCGGACGAGCCGGATGGCCGCCTGGTCGGCATGGCAGAGCCGGCTCGCCGACTCCACCAGCGTGTCGAGCACGGTCTGTAGATCGAAGGTCGAACGGCTGATCACCTTGAGCACGTCCGCGGTAGCGGTCTGCTGCTGGAGGGATTCGCGCAGTTCGTTGAGCAGCCGCGTGTTCTCGATGGCAATTACGGCTTGCTTTGCGAAATGGCCCACAAGCTCGATCTGCTTGTCGGTGAATGGTCGGACTTCCTGGCGGTAGATAATAATGCTCCCGACTAGCCAATCGTCCTTGAGCATGGGTACTGCGAGGTGCGACCGCGCGCCCCCCAACCGCGCCGAGGCAGATGGCCCTCCTGCGTCATCGGCGGTATGGACCACGTTTCTCGTCTGCCACAGCTGGTGCAAGGGTGTTCCGGGAACCGCCTGAAATGCCCCACGCTTCTGATGAAATTCGACAAGTGCTTGTGGTACGCCAACTAAAGCCTCAGGGTGAAACAACTTTCCATCATACCGATACAGCACGCCGAACTTTGCTTCGCAGATACGCACCGCGTTCTCCAGCATCGCCTGGAATACGGGCTGCAGCTCGCCGGGCGAACTTGAGATGACGCCCAGCACGTCGGCGGTCGCAGTCTGCTGCTGTAGCGATTCGCGCAGCTCGTTGAGCAGGCGGGTGTTCTCGATGGCGATGACGGCCTGGGCGGCGAAGCTCGTAACCAGTTCAATGTGCTTTTCGGTGAACGGCTCCGGCTCCTGCCGATAGATGATGATATAGCCCACCAGCTCGCTCTCTTTCAGCATCGGAACGGCTAACAAGGTCCGCGCACCAGCGTGTATCGCCAACTGCGGGCCGGCGAATCCTGGCGGCGTATCGAAGAAACCCGGTTCGGTTCGCACATCGGCGATGTGAACCGCTGTTTTCGTACGCATCAGGCGACCAGCGGCTGTGTTGGGCCCGGGATGACGCAGTTTGCCCTGCAGTTTCTCGACAAGGGCGGGCTCTACGCCGTACATCGCGACTGACCAAGCTTCTTCTCCCTTACAGAGAGACAACATGCCATACTTAGCCCCACAGATACGCACAGCGTTTCGCAGCATCGCGTCGAACACGGGCTTAAGCTCGCCGGGCGAGCTTGAGATGATGCGTAACACCTCGGCCGTCGCCGCTTCTTGCTCCCGCGCTTCGCTCAGCTCGCGCGTGCGCGCCTCAAGCTTCTGCTCGAGCTCGCACGCGTACGCCTTGAGCTTCTTTTCCGCTGGCGCTTGAGATTTTTGCGTCCGGGCGAGATGGCCCATGCTGGTCGCCCCAAGCTCGGGGTCCGCAGATCATGAAAGCATAGCACGCCGGGCCGACTGTTGCGTGAGATCGTTCACGCAGGTGGGCCCAAGACACGGGGCAAGCGTTCGGGTCAAGTTTGTCAGCCTGCCCAATGGATTGATCGGCGGTAGAAACCGCTGAGCGTCGGCTCCTGGTACGACTCGGACTGCCCGGATGTCTGCGATCCGGTCGCTTTTTTGAGCAAACTGCACTCGAGCTGCCTGATTTATGAGTGTCGCGTCTTATGGTCTCTCGTTCTTCGCCTTCGGTCGGCTGTCCTCCATCGTCCGGCGTCGCAGTTTGGCCGCGAACCACCAGGCCAGCGCCGGCAGCGCGACGGCGGTCGCTAAGAACAGCGGCACCGCCGTGAAGCGGTCGAACACGAGCGCGCCCGCGGCGACCCCCAGCGTCTGGCCGAGATAGATCGCCGAAGAGAAGATCGCGACCGCGGTGCCTCGCGCCTGCGGCGTCATCTGCGTGGCATTGGTCTGCAGCGTGTTGTGCAGCGCGTAGAAGCCGAGCCCGATGGCGGTGACCGCGATGGGCGTGAGCCACCAAGCGGTGCCGAGCGCGAGCGTCACATAGGCGAGACCCAATAACACCCCGCCGAAAGTTGCGAGCCCCGCTTGTCCGAAACGGTTCACCAGCTGCTGAACCGAGGCGGCATAAAGCAAGCCCCCGATCCCGAACGTTCCGACGATCAGCCCGATCGCGCTGAAGGTCAGCCCGAAGCGCAGATGCAGATCGGCGCCGACATAGGCGAAGGCGCCCCATCCGATGCTCGCCTCGATGAACACGGCGAGAATGACGAAGCGCGCCCATGGGTTGGAGAGCACGGCGACATAGTCGGCGATGAAACCGCCCGAGGCTCCGCCGGCGTGGCCGCCCGCGCGGGTGCGCGGATTGGTCAGAAGCTCGAACACGAGCCCCGTGGTCGCGAGCGCGAACATGCCCGCCAGCACGAAGAAGACATCGCGCCAGCCGAACAGGTCGCCGAGCACGCCGCCCGCCGCTTGGCCGAAGAGCTGGCCGAAAATCTGTCCCGAGAGATAGCGCGCGAGCACCGGCTGGCGGCGCTCGTAGGGTGTCACGTCTCCCACATAGGCCATGGACAGCGGAATGATCCAGCCGGCGGCCGCGCCCGAGGCGAAGCGCGCGACTGCGAGCGCGGAGAGCGATTGCACCGTGCCGCACAGCGCCACCAGGATCGAGGCGAGCGCGCACATCATCGTGACGGTGCGATATTTGCCGAAGCGGTCGCCGACCGGGCCGATGATGAGCTGGATCGTGCCGTGGCTCACGGCGTAGGCGGCGACCACGATCGAGGCTGCGCCCACCGTGGTGCCGAAATCGGCGGCGATCTGCGGCAAGAGCGAGTCGGTCACGCGCACCATCGCCTGGCTCGCAAAGCCTGCGACCGCGAGCAGGATGATGGAGCGCGTCGGGACTTTGGGGCTGGCCGGCGAGGAGGTCACGCGGGATTTCGTTGCTGCGCTCATTCGAGTGTGGGCGTTGACAGGGCGCAGCGCCGCGGGCTTTTTACCGCGAAATCGCCGGGCCGAGACATGATCGACAAGACATACCAGCCCTCCGCGGTCGAGGGGCGCATCTACGCCAAGTGGGAGGAGGCGGGCGCATTCCGCGCCGGCCGGCCGGAGCGGCTTAACGCCAAGCCCTATTGCATCGTCATTCCGCCGCCCAACGTCACCGGCTCGCTGCATATGGGGCATGCGCTCAACAACACGCTCCAGGACGTGCTCGTGCGCTTCGAGCGCATGCGCGGCCGCGACGTGCTCTGGCAGCCCGGCACCGATCACGCCGGCATCGCCACGCAGATGGTGGTCGAGCGTCAGCTCATGGAGCGTCAGGAGCCGCCCCGGCGCGCGCTCGGGCGCGAGAAATTCCTCGAGAAGGTGTGGGCGTGGAAGGCCGAATCGGGCGGCGCCATCACGGCGCAGCTCAAGCGCCTGGGCGCGTCCTGCGACTGGTCGCGCGAACGCTTCACCATGGACGAAGGGCTCTCACGCGCCGTGCGCAAGGTGTTCGTGGAGCTTTACCGCGCCGGCCTCATCTACAAGGACAAGCGGCTAGTCAATTGGGATCCCAAGCTCGGCACCGCCATCTCCGACCTCGAAGTGCAACAGGTCGAGGTGAAGGGGCATCTCTGGCACATCCGTTATCCGCTGGCGGGGGCGCGCTTCGATCCGAACGATCCTTCGACCTTCATCACCGTCGCGACCACGCGGCCGGAAACGATGCTCGGCGACGTCGCGGTGGCGGTTCACCCTGATGATGAGCGTTACAAGCATCTCGTCGGCAAGCACGCCGTCCTGCCGCTGGTCGGCCGGCGCATCCCGATCATCGCCGATGAATATTCCGACCCGGAGAAGGGCACCGGCGCGGTCAAGATTACGCCGGCGCACGACTTCAACGACTTCGAGGTGGGGCGTCGCCACGACCTGCCCCTCGTCAACGTGCTCGACGCCGCTGCGCATCTCAACCTTGTCGGCAACGAGGCGTTTCTGCGCAACGTGCCGGCCTCGGCGGAACTCGACCAAACGCTCGCCTATCACGGCCGCGACCGTTTCGCCGTGCGCAAGGAGATCGTGCAGCGCTTGGAGGCGGCGGGTATGCTCGCCAAGGCCGAGCCGCACACGCACGCGGTGCCGCACGGCGACCGCTCGGCCGTCGTGATCGAGCCGTTTCTCACCGATCAATGGTACGTCGATGCCAAGACGCTGGCCGCGCCCGCGATCGAGGCGGTGCGCAGCGGCCGAACCGTGTTCGTGCCGCGCAATTGGGAGGCGACCTATTTCAACTGGATGGAAAACATCCAGCCCTGGTGCATCTCACGCCAGCTGTGGTGGGGGCATCAGATACCGGCATGGTACGGGCCGGACGGCAAGACGTTCGTCGCCGAGAGCGAGGCCGAGGCGCTCGCCGAGGCGATCACTCATTACGTCACCAATGGCACGATCTCCAGCGACGCCGCGGAAAAGATGTGTCGTGAGGCCAGCAAGTCGACCTTGCTCACGCGCGACGAGGACGTGCTCGACACGTGGTTCTCCTCCGCGCTGTGGCCATTCTCGACCTTGGGTTGGCCGGACGACGCGCCGGAGCTCAAGCGCTACTACCCGACCGACGCGCTGGTGACCGGCTTCGACATCATCTTCTTCTGGGTCGCGCGCATGATGATGATGGGCCTGCATTTCATGGCCGACGTGCCGTTCCACACCGTCTACATCCACGCCCTGGTGCGCGACGAGCGCGGCGCCAAGATGTCGAAGTCGAAGGGCAACGTCATCGACCCACTCGAGCTGATCGACGAGTACGGCGCCGACGCGCTGCGCTTCACGCTCGCCGCCATGGCGGCGCAGGGGCGCGACATCAAGCTCTCCACCCAGCGCGTCGAAGGCTACCGCAATTTCGCGACCAAGCTGTGGAACGCCTGCCGCTTCGCGGAGATCAACCATTGCGCGACCGTGCCGAGCTTCGACCCGGCGTCGGCGAAGGAAACGCTCAACCGCTGGATCGCGCACGAGACCGGCAAGGCCGCGCGTGAGATCAGCGAGGCGATCGAGGCCTACAAGTTCAACGAGGCCGCGGGCGCGGCCTATCGCTTCGTATGGAACATCTTTTGCGACTGGTATCTCGAACTGGCCAAGCCGGTGCTGCAGGGCGCCGACGGCGACGCCAAGGACGAGACGCGCGCGATGACCGCCTGGGCGCGCGACGAAATCCTCAAGCTGCTGCATCCATTCACGCCGTTCGTCACCGAGGAGCTGTGGCAGGTCACGGCGCAAGCCCCCCGCGACGCCCTGCTCGCGCTCGCGTCCTGGCCGAAGCAGCGCGCGCTCGACGACCTCGAGGCCGAGGCCGAGATCGGCTGGGTCATCGACCTCGTCACCGCCATTCGCTCGGTGCGCGCGGAAATGAACATCACCATGGCGACCGAGATCCCGGTGGTGCTGGTCGCCGCCTCGGCGGCGACGCAGGCGAGAGCTAAGCGCTGGGCCGACATCATGCGCCGCCTGGCGCGCCTCTCCGAAATCTCGTTCGCGCCGCGTCCGCCGCAGGGCGCGGTGCAGCTCATCGTGCGCGGGGAGATCGCGGCGCTGCCGCTCAAGGGCGTGATCGATTTTGCCGCCGAGAAAGCGCGCCTGGAGAAGGAAATGGCGCGCGTTACATCCGACATTGCCCGCATCGACGCCAAGCTCGGCAACGCCGACTTCGTCGCGCGCGCGCCGGAGGACGTGGTCGAAGGCGAGCGCGAGAAGCGCGAGGAGGCGGAGACGCGCCGGCTCAAGATCGACGAAGCGCTCGCGCGCCTCAAGGGCGCGGCGTGAGGGAAATAGGTCGTCATTGCCGGGCATAGCGCGTTGAAGACGTGCGTAAACGCGCTTATGACACCGCAAGTCGGGTTTACCCGACTTGCGGCGCATAATACTGCGCAACTCGGGCAAGCCCGAGTTGCGGTGCAATCCATCCAGCTTTGCAAGGAGTCTCTTACAAAGACGATGGATGCGCGGGTGATCAGCGCGTTTACGCGCGTCTGCGACGCGCTTCTGCCCGCGCATGACCCGCTGAAGGAACGCGGCCGCCGGGAGTGTGATGCGGGAATTTTGGGTTGCCGCCGGCCTGCTCTGGCTCGCCGGGGTGGGTCTGCGGCTGAGCATCCTCGCGGTGCCGCCGGTGATTTTGTCGATTCAGGCGGATCTGGGCCTGTCCGGCACGGAAGTCGGCATTCTCTCCGGCCTGCCGATGGTGCTGTTCGCGATCGCGGCGCTGCCTGGTTCGCTCTTCATCGCGCGGCTAGGCGCTATGCCGACGCTGGTCGTCGGCTTCCTCATCGCCAGCGTCGCCTCCGCGCTGCGCGGCGCCATCCTCGATGCGTTCGCGCTCTATGCCGCGACCATCGTGATGAGTGCAGGAATCGCGATCA